>Ga0335077_10005766_pt1 | contig 15223 bp, 11 predicted proteins | sample Lox_Sample_31_FD_207151 | JGI IMG/M metagenome (GOLD analysis project Ga0335077, IMG submission 207151) | Soil microbial communities from Loxahatchee National Wildlife Refuge, Florida, United States - Lox_Sample_3.1 | ecosystem: Environmental > Terrestrial > Soil > Wetlands | place: USA... | reverse complement strand
AGCTCCGACCGATGGTCGGTGGGGAAGGCGTTGATCGCCACCACGACAGGCACTCCGTGCAGCCGGATGTTGTCGATCTGCTTGCGCAGGTTGGCGGCACCGTCGGTCACGTCGGCAGGGTTTTCCGCCAGCATGGACTCGGGCAGCGGCCGCCCTGCGACGACCTTGTACTTGCCGGAGTGCGCCTTCAGCGCGCGGACGGTGACCACCAGGACCGCGGCATCCGGGCGCAGTCCGGAGACCCGGCATTTGATGTTGAAGAACCGCTCGGCGCCCATATCCGCGCCGAACCCGGCCTCGGTGATCAGGAAGTCGCCGGCGTGGATGCCGATCAGGTCGGCGATCACCGAGGAGTTACCGGTGGCGATGTTGCCGAACGGCCCGGTGTGCACCAGCACCGGGGTGTTCTCCAGGGTCTGCAGCAGGTTCGGCCTGACCGCGTCCCGCAACATCACGGCCATCGCCCCCGCGCCCTGCAGTTGCTCGGCGGTCACCGGGGTCTTGTCGCGGGTGTAGCCCACCACGATCCGTCCCAGCCGATGCCTCAGGTCAGGCAGTGACGAGCACAGCGCCAGCGTGGCCATCACTTCGGAGGCGGCAGTGATATCGAAACCGGTCTGCCGCGGCGTCCCGTCGCCGCGCCCGCCGAGCCCGATGACAATGTTGCGCAGCGCCCGGTCGTTGACGTCGGCCACCCGACGCCAGGTGATGTTGTGAGGGTCGATGCCGAGCGCGTTGCCCTGATAGAGGTGGTTGTCGATCATAGCGGCGAGCAGGTTATTCGCCGCGGTGACCGCGTGCATGTCGCCAGTGAGATGCAGGTTCAGCGCCTCCATCGGCACAACTTGGCTGTAGCCGCCGCCGGCCGCGCCGCCCTTGATCCCGAACGTCGGGCCCATCGACGGCTGCCGGATAGCCACCGTGGCTCGTTTGCCGATATGGGCGAATCCCTGGCCGAGACCCACCGTTGTGGTCGTCTTACCCTCCCCGAGCGGGGTCGGGGTGACCGCGCTGACCACCACGTACTTGGCGGCGGGACGGTCTGCGAGTTCGCCGATGGCCGCCAGTTTGACCTTGGCGACCCCCTCGCCATATGGCTCCAGCAGGTAGCCGGGAATCCCTGCCCCAGCCGCCACATCTTCCAGCGGCTTCAGCGTGGCGCCGCGAGCGATCTCCAGGTCGTGCGGGAATGCCATCAGATCCTCACCTTCATCGAAGGGATTCCTGGTAAGTGGATTTAAGGACGTTCTGAAGCCGGGGCTTCAGTGCTGGATCCGCGGCAAACAACCCCTCCCGCCAAGGGCATATGGGGTTTTTCACGTCTGGGCGGGGCTGATCTTCGCTAGAATGCGAACGTATAGGATGCAGGTTCACAGCACACTGAAGCACCATATGGTCTGATATCGAAGAGGTTTCTGCGGGCTGCCAAAGCTTCCATTCCTTCTTGCCAGGCCAACTACCTTGCCTCACAACCGGCGTTCCATTCACGGTGGTGTATTACGGCCAGGCTCATCGACCAAGTCCAGTTGTGCTAGGGACAAACGTCCTTCGTGAGCGGGACGTGCGGTCACTGCCCTTCTGCTGTTCGTCTATATCCGGCTCAGATGGACGAAGCCGATTGCGGCTATATATGCGCAGGGAAGTCGCCGGGCCGTAGTTCTCATAATCCGCCGGTCGTGGGTTCGAGCCCCACCCGCCCCACTTGCGATTTCATTAGAAGGATGCATGCACGCCTCGAAGCTAATGGAGCCCGTCAGGGTCCACCCGTGTCCTCCAATGCGGCCTCAACGTCGTACCCTGGGCCGTCCGCCACTCCCGCGGCGGCGCCGACGACGCGGCCGAGCCCGATCACCGGGGCGATGGCCAGCAGCACGCCGATCCGGGACAGTTCACTCTTAGGAGCGAGTGTCACCCTGCGATTTCAGCTGCGCGTCCAGCCCGCGGCGGACCTTGCCGACGGTCTTGACCCCGGGGAAGCACACCAGCAGCACCCCAAGCAGCCTGCCACGGGCGGCTCCGGTGCCCGTCTCGGCTCCCTTTGCGCCTCGCGTCACGTCACTCATCGCACGATCCGCCTTTCGCAGGGCCCGCTCATGCACCATGCGGCTGGTTGAGCCCGTGCTCGGGCTGGTGCTCGCGCACGTCGGGCGGCTGACCGTTGGGGTGGTGGAGCGTGGTGACGAACTGGACGATGGGGCCGATCTGCAGGTGCTCTTGCGGGACCAGCTGACCGGGCTTGGGTGGGGTGTAGGGGTCGGGTGTCCCCGGCTTGACCGGCGGCTCGATCACCAGCGACTTCAAGAACGCGCCAGCCGCGGCGGCCATCGGGTGCAGTACCCACCCATGCGGGAAGTCGATCTGGTGCTCCTCGCGCGGGTCCCACTCCAGGTTGTATAGCAGCGGCCCGTTGTAGGCCGTCCAGGTGGAAACCATGTCGTCCTGGTGGAACAGGTGGACCTTCCACTGCCGCCACTTGACCGCCTGCAGCCGGTTGGCCTGGAAGCACAAGACGGTGTTGCGGCCGGACTCCTCGGCTTGTCCCAGCAGGAAGCCGCGCATGTCCATCCCGTCGATCATCCGGTCAGACGGCACGCTCCCGCCGCCGGCCAGCACCAAGGTGGTGAACAGGTCGACCTCGTGCACGAGTTCGTTGCTGACCCGGCCCGCGGGCACCTTGCCCGGCCAGCGGACGATGCACGGGGTGCGGTTGGAGCCCTCCAGCGAGGTGAACAGCGACCCGCGCCACGGGCCCCGAATCCTGCCCACGGGCCGCCGACTGGGTCCGGGTCGATGGCGGGGAACCGGTAGTCCGAATCGGGGCCGTTGTCGGAGGCCCACAGCACGATCGTGTCGCCGGCCACCCCAAGTGTGTCGAGTTCGTCGATGATCTGCCCGGTGAAGTCGTCTATCTGGGTAAGGATGTCGGCCCAGCTGCCGTGCTTGGTCGTGCCCGCGTACTGTGGGTCCGGGATGGGCGGGATGTGCACCTGGGTGTAGGGCAGGTACAGGTAGAACGGCTTGCCTGCCTGGTGGGAGCGGCGCATGAAGTCGACCGCCCATTCGGTTATCTTGCGGTCGAACCCGGCCCGGAACTCCGCGTCGTAGGTCGCGATTACCTCATGTGATTCCCTCGCGTTCCGATGAGTCTTCCGTTGAGGCTCCGCCCGTTCGACGGCCTGCCAGGTCGCCTGGCGCCTACCCCGGACGCCGGTTGCGCCCTCACGACGAGTCGATCACTTGGGCCGGCGAGGACGCTTCGTTCTGATGGTGGTAAATAGGCCGGCGCCGAAACAGCATGCTGAGCTCACTACCTCTTCTGGGGTGATGTGCCGCGGCGCCGCGGGACGTGAGCATGAAGGTTAGTGCCCGCATCGCTTGCGTCATTGCCCGCCGGAGACGTCTGCCAGCGCATCGGTGCAAGTGAAACTGGAAAGCGTGCGGTCAGATCGATCATCCGGCCGGGGCCGGTTCGGCAGGTGAGGCAGAAGCTCATGGTGGCAGCAGGCCTGGGGAGCGCGTGGTGGCAGTACCTGCTGTTGTTCCTCGCGGTCGCGGCCTCGTGGGCGGGCGTGCCGTTCATCGGCACCGCCGCTCTGGGGGCCGCGGCGGTGGCCGCCAGCCAGCGGAGGCTGGACCTGGCGGCGGTGGTCGTGGTCTCGGTCCTCGCCGGCGAGGCAGGCGGGCTGTGCGGCTATGCCATCGGCCGTCGCTGGGGGCGGCGGCTGCTGGAGCGTCCGGGCAGGCACCAGGCGCGCCGGGAGAAGATGGAGGAGCGCGGCGAGCGCCTGTACGCCCGGTGGGGCTGGCTGGCGGTATTCGTCACCCCGGCCATCATCTCGGGCACGGCGAAGATGCCGCCGTACCGGTTCGCCTTCGTGAACCTGCTGGACTCGCTCGCGTGGACGGTATCGGTGGCGGCCAGCGCCTACGGAGTGGGTCGGCTCGCCACCGGCCATCACGCCTGGCATGACATCGCCATCCTGGTCACCGGGCTCGGCGCTGCGGCGCTCATCATCGCCGTCGCGGTACGGCGTCACCGAAAGCACACGGCCCGGCATCCTGCCGCCGTCGCCGACGGGCCGCCCTAACGGCAGACGGCGAGCCGCCCGGCTGATCACCCGGCGCATACCACCATCAGAGCCGGCGTACAGGCATTCTCAGTGATGTTACGCAGAGTAACAGGATGACCGGTTACGTCGACCACGGGTGTGGACCGGCACGCAGGATAATCCCAGCGCAGCGAATGCTGTCGGTGCGATGATCCGTGCCATCTGTGTAGCAGGCGCGCGTGGTGCACTGGCCGTACTTCTCATAATCCGCCAGTCGTGGGTTCGAGCCTCACCCGCCCGCGAGCCACGCGGGGCCGCCAAACTTCGCCCGTCAGGTGTGCGCGTCGAAGACTTCGACCGTGCATCGTGCTACACCGCTGCGCTTGACCCGCGCGTCGGCGGTGATCAAGGGGACGTGGAGGGCTTCGGCCAAGGCGACATACTGAGCGTCGTAGGCGGACAGGTTGGCATGAAGGCCCTTCAGGCGAGGCCACAAAGGCAGCACGTCCTGCCGCTCGACGGGGAACGCGCGGTAGTTGGAGAACGCGGCGTCGGCTTCTCGTTCCGAGATTTTCTGTCCGCGCAAGAGCCCGAGAAGCGCTGAGATGACCTCTCCGTCGAGCACGTGGGGCGCAAAAAGGGTCTGCGCTGCGGTCACCCGGCGAGCGATGGCATCTCCTGTCTGCGTCTTCGCTGCCAGCAGTTCGATCATGGCCGAGCAGTCGATGACGGTCAACGTCCGGTTCGTCCCTCGTCGATTGCGGCGAGGATGTCAGTGGTGCTGATGTCGGCGGTCGCCTGCCGGCGGGCCTGCTCCACAGCCTCCGCCACGGTGGGTCTGGCAGCCTCGCGCTCAATCAAGCTGCGGAGGTAAGCCTGCAAAGACTGGCCGGCCTGAGCCGCGCGAATTTTCATCGTCCGTACGGCGTCTTCGGACACGTCTCGGATGGTGAGCGCAGTCATGAATGCATACTATCATCATTGACTGCATAGTGCAGTCACATGTGCGCCGCCGGAAGCCGGGATGACCGGCCCCGCCGGGTACGCGGCTAGCTTGCGCCGGGCCGTCCGGCGTCCGGAATGTGACATATGCGTCAGGCTGCCGGTCGAGGATCGCAATCTGTGTCACGAAAAGGTAACATGCCGGTTCGTTCGGAGAATTGAAAATCTTTTTTGACCGAACGGGTCTGGGTTACAGCCACCGTCCTGATGCGAGCGTTACCGGTGTGGTCGTGGACGGCTGCCAGCATCTTCCTCGCAACGCTACCGGCCCACAAATATGTTCCAAACCGGCCGGTGATGTTCCATTATAAAGCTCGGGTTCCGGTTTTCAGCCAAGCGTTGACGGCCGCCCCTTTTCCCAGTACATCTTTGCTACACACCCATTCTCGGCGAACGGGTCAGCAAGGGGAATTGCCACCGGCATCGAGACCGCGGCGGGGGTGGTGGGGGAGGGAGTGCGTGATGACTGGGCTGCCGTTGGTGGGGGATGAGTTCGCGGGCTACCGGACGCGCGCGGTGCTCGGCCGCGGCGGGATGAGCGTGGTCTACCAGGCGGAGAACCTCCGGCTGAGCAGCGTCATCGCGCTGAAGGTGCTGGCGCCCGAACTGGCCGCCGACGACGTGTTCCGGACCCGGTTCCTGGAGGAGTCCCGGATCGCCGCCTCGCTGAACCACCCGAACGTGATCCCGATCTATGACATGGGCTCCCAGGATGACCTGCTGTACATCGCGATGCGGTACGTGTCCGGCACCGACCTGCGGCAGATGATCAAGAAGCGCGGCCGGATCCTGCCCGCCACGGCCTTGTTCCTGCTGGGCCAGACCGCCCGGGCGCTGGACGCCGCGCACCGCAAGGGGCTGGTGCACCGGGACGTCAAGCCGGGGAACATCCTGATCGAGCGGGGCAGCGACGAGGCCGACCCGGATCATGTGTACCTGGCGGACTTCGGCATCAGCAAGCACGCGATGTCGCGCAGCGGGCTGACCTCGACGGGGCAGTTCCTGGGCACGATCGATTACGTGGCGCCGGAGCAGATCCGGGGGATGTCGGTGCTGGGGCTGGCCGATCAGTATTCGCTGGGCTGCGTGCTGTATGAGTGCCTGACCGGGCGGGTGCCGTTCGAGAAGGACCTGGACGCGGCGATCATCTGGGCGCACGTGGAGGAGACCCCCACGATGCCCACGGTACTGCGGCCGGACCTGCCGCCGGAGATCGATGAGGTGTTCGGCCGGGTGCTGTCCAAGCGCCCGGATGAGCGCTACGGGAGCTGCCGGGAGTTCATCGACGCCGCCCGGATGGCCCTGGGCATCGTCGGGACGGGTACGGAGTCCTCCCTCGCCTATGGTGTCACGACCGCAGGCCCGCAGACCGGCCCTCCGCCGGGCAGCCGGGCGGGGACGCCGCCCGAGCCGTTCTCCTGGGGCAACGTGGCCAGCCGGTCGCATCCGCCCGCGCCCGGCATAGATCCCGTCGCGCCGGCGGCGGCGTCCGGCCCCTCGGGTCCGGGTCAGTCCTGGAGCAGCCAGCCCAGCGTGGATCAGGCCGGTTACGGCCAGCCCGCCGCGGCCCGGGCCGGTGCGGGCCGGTCCGGCGGGACCCTCGCCTCCCACCGCCGGGACTACGGCGTCGCGGGGCCGGGCGAGCCCGGCCAGCCGGCCGGCGCGCCGCCGTCCCAGGGCGAGCCACCGGGCCCGCGCTGGTACCGGCAGCCGCGCTGGCTGGTCGCGCTGGCGGCGGTGGTGGTGCTGCTGGCGGGCGTGGGCATCTGGGCCGGCCTGAGCCGCGGTTCCGGCGCGCACGGGCCCTCGAAGCAGGTGCCCGGCGCGCTGATGAAAGCGCTCATCCAGGCGAACAAGAGCAGCGCGGCCACGGGCCTGCTGTCGTCCTCGGCCTGCACGCAGGACACTCCGACCCATGTGACCTGCACCGCTCCGGCGACTGGCATCACCACGGCCGTCTTCCAGACCTACCCGAGCCTGACGGCCCTGTACGCGGCGTACACGGCCAAGGTCTCGTCGCTGAACTCCGGCCAGTTCAAGCAGAACTTCAGCAACTGCGGTTACCAGGTCATCCACGGTGAGGTCGGCTGGACCCGCCTGCCCCAGCACACCAGTAAGTACACCGTCGACCAGATGACCATGGGCCTGGTAAGGGAGGACCAGGCCGCGGGCCGGGTGTTCTGCAACTACGCCCAGGGCGTGGAGTCCATGGTGTGGACCCAGAACGTCGGCCACATGCTGGGGTACGTGTACGGACCGGTACACACGGACGTGTGGAACTGGTGGGTGCCCGTACACAACAACATCGGCCTGTCGTCTACTTGGGAGTTGAGTGGTGATTCGCTGTACGCAACCCAGCAGGTGGGTGCGGCGGCGGATAGCAGTGGCCGGATCTGGGTGGCCGGCGGTCTGACCGACGCGCTACACGCCACGGCGAAGACGGAGTTTTACGACCCGACGATCGGCACGTGGAGCCAGGGCCCGAATCTGCCGGTCCCGTTGCATCACGCGATGATGGTGTCGTGCCAGAACACGGTGTGGGTGATCGGTGGTTTCGAGCCCCGGGGCGGCGAGATCATCGGGGTCGCCTCGGCCCGGGTGCTGCACCTGAACCAGGCCGAAGATGCTTGGGTCGACGCCCCGGCGCTGCACCATGCGCGGGGTGCCGGCGCGGCGGCGGTGGTGGGGAACAAGATCGTCGTGGTCGGCGGGCGGACCGCCGGCACCTCCCCGGCGGAGGTCGTCCCCACCGAGGTTTTCGACGGCACCAGCTGGCACGACGCGGCCGGCATTCCGGTTCCGGGGGATCACCTGGCGGCCGTGTCGGACGGCACGTACCTGTACGCCGTCGGCGGGCGCAGGCTCGAGGCCAGCTCTAATACCGCGGTGCTGCAGCGGTTCGACCCGGTCGCTAACAGCTGGATCCAGCTGCCGGTCGCGCCGGGCAAGGTCAGCGACGCCGGCGCGGCGATCGTCGGCGGCCGGCTGATCGTCGTCGGCGGCGAAAGCCTCGGCTCCGTGTTCAGCACCGTCTGGGCCTATGACATAGCCAGCAAGACCTGGTCCAGCCTGCCGAACCTCGCCGAACCCCGGCACGGGCTGGCCGTCACCGTGATCGGCAACACCCTGTACGCCATCGACGGAGCATCCAAAACCGGACACAACGCCTCCACTCCCACCCTGCAAACCCTCACCTTCCACAACTAGGGAGATATCCCGTCCGTCGTAGCTGAGCAATTCCAGATCTTCAGGAGCCGGGGTCGCAGTGCTGACCACTTCCTCGCAACCGACACCGCCGGCGCAGGCACGGGAAGTTCCTTTCGCCACCGCCGAGCTTGAGCTCGGCGGCATGCACTGCGGCGCATGCGCTGCGCGGATCGAGCACGCGCTCGGCCGCGCGCCGGGCGTGGCCAGTGCTTCGGTCAACCTGGCTACGGCCCGGGCGTTCGTCTCCTACAACGGCTCAGCGATCAGCGCCGGCGAGCTCTGCCAGACCGTCGCCGACGTCGGCTACAGCGCCAAGGCGGTCGATGACGTCGCCGGATCCGCTCGCCGTCAGCACAGCGACCGGTGGGTGCTGCGTGCGATCATCTCCTGGCCCCTGGCGATCGCCGCGTTGCTGGTGTCGCTCCTCCTGCCCCAGACCGCGGGTCCGGGATGGATCGTCCTCGTCCTGGCCGTCGTCGTCGAGTTCGCCGGCGGCTGGCCGTTCCTCCGCAATGCCGCTCGCCTGCTGCGTCACGGCGCAGTGAGCATGGACACCCTGATCGCCGTCGGCACACTCGCCGCGGTCGCCGTGCAGGCCGTCGAAGTCATTGCCGTCGGGGGCCGCCATATCCACGTCGACAGCGGCGGCGGCGCGTTCGCGGGACGACTGCACTACGCCATGGCGCCGCTCATTGTCGCCGTCTTGGTCAGCGGACGCGCCGCCGAGGCCGGCGCACGCCGCCGCGCCGTGGGCGCCATGCACTCGCTGCTTTCGCTGCGCCCGCCCATGGCCCGGGTGGTCACGCCCGAGAGCGTGCCGGTGGGGGCGCTGGTGCGGGTGCGGCCAAATGAGGCGATTCCGCTCGACGGGAGCGTGGTGAGCGGGTGGTCAGCGGTCGACGAATCTATGCTTACCGGCGAGCCTTTGCCCGTTGACCGCGGTCCCGGTAGCCAGGTCACGGGCGGCACGCGCAACGGGCGGGAAGCACTCGTCGTGCGCGTCGAGGCCCTGGCCTCGGAGTCGGTGCTCGCACGCCTTCAACGCCTGGTCGAGGAAGCTCAGCGTGACAAGGCACCGCTGCAGCGATTGGCGGACCGGGTGAGCCGGGTGTTCGTCCCCGCCGTACTCTTGCTCGCCCTCGGGACGTTCGCGGTGTGGTGGTTCGCCAGGGGCGACCACGATACGGCGGTGCTGAGTGCCTTGTCAGTACTGCTCGTCGCCTGCCCGTGCGCGATGGGGCTGGCCGCGCCAATGGCGATGATGGTCGGCTGCGGGAGAGCCTCAGCGCTCGGGATCTTCGTCCGCAACGGCGACGCGCTCGAACGTCTTTCCAGGGCGGACACCGTCTTCTTCGATAAGACGGGGACACTGACCGAGCGCCGCGCCGTTGTCACCGAGGTGATGGCCGTACCCGGCCACAGCCAGGACGAGCTGCTCGCCGCGGCCGCTGCGGTCGAAGCCGAGAGCGACCATCCGATCGCCTTGGCGATCATGGCCGCGAGCGGCTCGCCCGTACGCGGGTCAGATGTCCAGGTCCTTCCCGGAGTGGGCGTGGCCGGGGTGGTCGACGGGCAATTGGTGCGGGTGAGCCGTCTGGAGCATCCCCGCCTGCCAGAACCGCTGTCGACGGCCATCGCGGCCCGCTATGCGCGGGGTGAGACGGTCGTGGTCGTCGAGCGCGGGGGCGATGTCCTGGGGGCGATCGCGGTCGCCAGCCCGCTTCGTCCGGAAGCCAAGCCGAGCATCCGCCGCCTGCACGAGATGGGGATGAGGACGGCGATCCTCAGCGGGGACAGCGAGCCCGCGGTGGTGACGGCCGGTGCCGAGCTCGGCATCGATGACGTCCAGGCCGGCTTGAGTCCGGCCGGCAAGGTCGCAGCGATTGGTGCCGAGCGCAGCAGGTCGCGCAGCGTCCTCATGGTTGGCGACGGTGTGAACGACGCTCCGGCGCTCGCAGCGGCCTCGATCGGGTGCGCGATCGGCAGCGGGTCAGAAGCGGCGCTGGCGAACAGCGATGTCGCGCTGCTCGGCAGCGACCTGAACGGCGTGCCGGCCGCGGTCACCCTCGCGCGAGCGACCTACGCGGTGATGGTGCAGAACTTCGGCTGGGCCATCGGCTACAACATCGCCGCGCTACCGCTGGCCGCCGCCGGACTCATCGACCCGCTCGTGGCCGCCCTGGCCATGGGCCTGTCCAGCCTGCTCGTGGTGGCCAACAGCCTCCGCCTCGCCCGCTTCGGACGACCGGGCCTGGCCAAGGGGCAAGGCCCACGGATCCTCCGCGGGCCGTGGGGCGTCGTCCTGTCGGTGGCGCTCCCGGTCGTGCTCTTCACCGCACTCACGGTCGCCGGCCAGGCCGTCTCGCCCGCCAGAGGCCAGTCCCTGCTTCCGGAGCTCCCAGCCATCTCGACGGTTAGCCTGGCCCTGGGCGGGAGCGCGGAGGTTTACCTCAATCCCGGCGCGCCAGGACTCAACGAGCTGCATGTCTTCATCTACCCACCGCACGCGAGTACGACCATAGGCGCTGTCGAGGTCACCGCGGCACTCGGTGACCGGCCGCCGCAACTGCTGCGGCACCTGCGTATCGCGTCGAACCACTATCTGAGCTACGCGCTGCTCACTTCCGGTAAGTGGATCTTCCACGTTTCCGCCCGTGTCGGGGGCCGGATCGAGTCATTTGACGTCAAGCGCACTATCTCATGAGAAGAGCTAGAAAGCAGTTGTAGCCCAGCATGGCCAGCCGCAGACGGATGGTGCGGGAGGACGGTGAAGAATGCAGCGTAGAGCACGCCTTGGCCTAGCCGTCCTGGCCGTCGTGCTAGGGATCGCCGGCTGCGGCAGCGTCAACGCATCGGCCGAATCACCGAAGCCGGCTGGCAAGTCACCCTCCGCGATTGCCCGCATGATATGTGCCGAGGAGGCAGCCGGGGAGATCGCCGAGGTAGTAGGAGCCAAGGCCTCAGTGACCGCCCCGACCTGGGCTGATCATCTCTATTCCTGCGGCTACCATTACCGCGAGGGCACCATGGTGCTCTCGGTGAAGGAGCTTTCCAGCTGGACCCAGACGTACGCTTACTTTGATGAGCTGGCCGAGACTCTGCACAAGACAGCTCCGGTCAAAGGGCTCGGCCAAGGCGCTTTCGTGGTCGGCGACGGATCGGTCGTGGTGCGCAAGGACTGGAAGATCCTTCTGGTGGATATTTCCGGGTTGCACGGAATGGTCGGGTCGCCGCCGAATTCTCGTGACACGGTAGCCCTTGATGCGGCGGCGGTGATTCTTGATTGCTGGAGCGGTGATTGATGCACGGAATCGTCGTGCCGAGAGATAAGACGGTGACCTAATGCCCGCTGCGCCGTGCCATACGAAGCGTGATAGCCGTGCGACCGCTGTCGGCTATGGTGAAGGCATGTGCTGCTGCGCTGCCATGACTACCCGGACCGCCGCTTAGCGGCGGTACCGAGGTTGCCGTAACTGCGGCCTCATCGCCTGCCCCTGCAGGGGCAGTGCCAGGACGTACCGCCGGATCAGTGTCCGACCGGCAGTCACTCGCCTATTCCTGTGCTGCCGGGTCATCCTGCCTGATCAGGGGAGTCATGTCTCAGTCGCAGCGTTCCGGTTCACAAAGCGGGGAACCATTTTCGCGCCCGTCTTCAGTCGGACCCGGCCTCACGCAGGACCTGCGTGCCGCCACCCTGGTCCTGATGGTCGGGCTCCCCGCAGCCGGGAAAACCACCCGGGCCAAAGAACTCGCGGCAACGCACCAGGCGCTGCGGCTGACCCCGGATCACTGGATGATCCCGCTGTTCGGGGATCCGATGGCCGACGGCAAGCGCTGGGTACTCGAAGGCCGACTCATCTCGGTCGCCCTTCAGGCGCTGCGACTGGGGACCAGCGTCGTGCTCGACTACGGGCTCTGGGGCCGCGATGAACGGTCGGCACTGCGCTGGCTGGCCCGGTCGGCCGGGGCAGCATGCCAGGTGGTCTACCTGCCCGTGGACAAGGACGTCCAGCTCGCCCGCATCGCACACCGCCAGGAAACGACACCGCACCAGACATTCCCGATGAGCGAGGCCGACGTGGACGCCTGGCGGGAGCAATTTCAGGTGCCTGACGCCGCCGAACTCGGCGGCGGTGAGATCCCCGCCCCGCCAGCAAGGTGGCCGGGCTGGCCAGAGTGGGCAGTAGACCACTGGCCATCATGCAACCTACCGTAACCCTGGGTGTTATCAGCCCATCACATTGTTCGCGCTCTCCGCATGGGGCTGGCGAAGGCGTGAATAGTGCCCGAGGTTTATTTCGTTCTTGGTGATGTGTCCGCTGAACAGAACCGGATCCGAGTCGTGATCGTGCCCGTTTTCGCAAGCGTGAACCAGGGCCGCCATGAAGCGGCCGGCGACAGGAGCGTTCTTGAACTGGTTGCCGCTTGTGCCGATGGCCACATAGAACCCAGCCAATGAGGTACGGTCGTAGACCGGGATCCAGTCGTCGGCCACGTCGTATAGTGCGGCGAAACCAACGGGACGGGGCGGGATGCCCAGCGACGGGATTCTTCGGGCCAGGCGGAGTACCTGTGAATCCCACGCCCGCTCAGTGGGCTGGGCCTCGAAAGCATCCGGGTCATCTATCCAGTGGAGGGCATCGCATGCTGGCTCCGCGCTTCCGACAATAAGCTGCCCGCCGAAGTGAGATCTGAAGTATGTGCCCAGATCTCCGTCCGTGACAACAGGACCCAGTTCGCCTCGCGCATAGCCTGCCGGTGCAGGCACGGAATGGACTTCCTGCCGCAGTGGACGGGTCCGGATCCGGAATTCTCCGGTGACGCCAGCGAGAGCGTTAACCTGACCGGAGTACGGGCCCGCCACATTGACCACGACGGGAGATTGAATCACGCTTCCTGAGCGCAGCCTTACGCCCTGGACCCGCGCATTCTTCTGGAGGATCCCCACCACCTGTTCGCGGAGCTGTACCTCGGTCCCCCTCCGCTTCGCCGCGGCCATGAGGTTCCTCGCCGCCAGCTGCGGGTCGTCGATGAACCCGGCGTCGGGCGTGTAGTAGGCACCGAGTTCGCCGTCGGCATCCGCCCAGAATGCGTCGTCCGTTACCGGCTTGGGCGGAGCGTACCGTCCGGGATCCAGACCCGGCACCCGCTGCCGGATGGTCTCGGCCTCCCAGCACTCGTACGGGACGCCGACGCGGTCAAACAGAGGCAGCACCCGCTCACGCTGGGTACTACCATCAAGGATCAGGCAACCTGTCTTGATAAACCTGGCCAGGGATTCATCAGTACGGCTGCCCAGATATTCGGGCCAGCTCTCCCAGCTGAACTTGGCTTCCCAGGAGGCGGCCACGCCCTCGAAGGTCGAGTAGTGAAAGCGCACGATGCTCGAGGACGAGCTGGTAGAGCCCGAACCGACACCGCCCAGCTTGTCGATAGCCACAACCCGCAGTCCGGTCTGTGCGAGCTCGTAGGCGACAGCGGCACCGATGACCCCGGTTCCGATCACGACTGCGTCGGCTGTCTGTGTCACTCAATAGTCCTCTCGGACCGGGTCGCGGTCCCGGCGGTCATTCTGTGAGCACGCTGGTCCTCGTGCCGGGATGAACGGGAGCGCCTCAGATTGTGCCCGCGCGGATTGTATGGTGCACCGAGCTGGGACAGCAACTGCCCGGCGAACGGGAGGCACGCCGCCGCGGCCCGGATCAGCAGATCGGGATCATCCGCGGCGGCAGGATGAAAACGTGGCGGGAACCGTATCCGCTATTCGCTGATGACCTGTCCCTGTCGGCCGCCGGAAGCAAGCTCGGGTATGCCGAGTCCACCGTCGCCGGCCGACCGGGGCGCGAGAGTGCGCGTGCTGGACACCGGCTCGGCACCGGGCAGCGCGACCGCGGCCAGCACGATCGTGTACACCTACCCCGCTGCTGGCCGCGCGCCCTCAGCTGCCATCGGCCCGGCCTTCACCACCATGTACGTTGGCTGGCTGACCGGCCGCGACACCTTTCACCTGGCCGGGTGCCGGATCGCCGATGGCGGCGTGCATGGCACGCTGTTCAACCGGACCATGCCGGGGGAGATGGTCTCGCTGGCTGGCGGCCAGGTCCTGGTCCGGGACCCAGGGGTGTCCCTCTACCCGGCCGATCCCGTGACCGGGAAGGCCACGCGAATCCGGACGGCCTGGAAGGACGCCTGGGGAAGCTTCTGGTAAGACCGATCGCGGGATATTGCCTGTCGCCTCGCGTGGACCGGTTCGTGGACCGGGGCACCGGATAATCTGTGTACGACGGGCTCGTCCCCGATGTCCCCGAAGACAACCCCCAGAGCACCTAGCACGAGAGGTGCCTGCGCAGCAGGGCGTCGGCTCACGCTCAAAGTATCCGCCTCCCGTGCCGCCAGCTTGCACGCGCTACCCTAACGAACGATCCAAGCCGCCCCTACCTCCCACCTCGGATGGCAGCTGACCTGTGGACATCGCCGACTTCAGCCTCGACCTGTTCTCTCTCGTCGGGCGTAACGCCCTGGTCACCGGCGGCAACACCGGCCTGGGCCGGGCCTTCTCGGTGGCCCTGGCCAAGGCCGGCGCCGACGGATTCGCGGTCGGCCTGGCCGAGGACGACGGGACGACCCGGGCTCTGATCGAGGCCGCTGGGCGCCAGGTGGAGTTCGTGGTGGCCGACATCACGCAGCCGGGCGTCCCGGCCGCCGTCGTGCGGGGGTGCGTGGAGGCACTGGGCTCGGTCGACATCCTGGTCAACTCCGCCGGCATCGCGCTGCTGGCTGACGTGAGGGAGTTCGGCCGTGACCTGTGGGACCCGATGGTGTCGGTCAACCTGACCGCCGCTTTCGAGCTTGCCCACGAGGCCAGCAGGTTCATGATCGGGCAGCGGTCCGGCAAGATCATCAACATCGCGTCGCTGTTCTCGTTCCTCGGCGGGCGGCGCTCACCTGCCTACGCCGCGACCAAG
>Ga0335077_10005764_pt1 | contig 15226 bp, 16 predicted proteins | sample Lox_Sample_31_FD_207151 | JGI IMG/M metagenome (GOLD analysis project Ga0335077, IMG submission 207151) | Soil microbial communities from Loxahatchee National Wildlife Refuge, Florida, United States - Lox_Sample_3.1 | ecosystem: Environmental > Terrestrial > Soil > Wetlands | place: USA... | reverse complement strand
GACCTCGATGTCGCGCTCGCATGCGGCGTTGAGAGCATCGGCGTACCATCGCAGCGTCTCGGTCTCTTCCACCGCGCCCTGGGTGTAATAGCCGAGGGAGCCAGGCCAGTACACCGCGAACTTCGCTCCCAGTTCGTGGCCTACGTCGACCGTGTTGCGCACTCGGAAGGACGCGTACTCGCGCACTTGCGGAGATTCCGCGGCGGGGCTCGCAGCCCACACGGCGTGGAAGAACGTTTCGGTGGTCACCATCGAGCACTCCAGCCCGTGCTTGCTCAAGCTCTTCTGAATCTGCCCGACGATGTTCCATTGCTCGTCCTTGCCCAGCGCCGCAGTGGGGATTACGTCGGTATCGTGCGTCGTCCAGTGCGCGATGCCGATTTTTGCATATTCGCGGATGACGTCTTCAAAACCGATCGCCTCGCGCGTGGGGGCATGAAACAGGGCCTGGCCTTGATATGCGGCCGCCCATTGCGGTCCGGAGATGTAGTATTTGCGGCGGGTGGCTGGGCTGTAGGCGCCGCCACAGGCCTTCGTCAGCCGGTCAACCAGAGCTTGCTGTTTCGTCGCAGGAACAGGTTTCATGTTGGGATCTCCGAATCAGTCATCATAGCAGCGCTGGAGCGTCGAACCCGGCCGTATCCCGGGCGGACAGCCGGTTTCTTTAACTTGACGGCGTTAGGACCGCGTTCCTACAATAAACAGTGAGAAGGAGGCCGTATGCGTTCCATTGGCATGCCTGAGCTCCTCGTCATCCTGGGTGTGGCTGTGTTGCTGTTCGGCGGCAAGAAAATTCCCGAGGTGGCAAAAGGTTTAGGCGAAGGGATCCGCAACTTCAAAACCGCTCTCAAGAGCGAAGAAGAGAAGGTCGAAGAAAAGAAGCAGGCGTAAGGCTTCGAAGAGCTGCCCGGACGTTGGGCGGATCTCATCTCGGCTTCAGAAGATCCAAAAAAGAAAACCCCGCCAGTAAACGCGGGGTTTTCTTTTTGACGCTCGATTTTTCGAGCTATTTCTTTTTGGGCGGCACGATGGAGTCCTTGGCCGCCTTGGCCACACGGAACTTCACGACTTTCTTGGCCGGAATCTTGATGGCTTCACCCGTGGCCGGGTTTCGACCCATTCTCGCCTTCCGGTCTACTCGAACCAGCCGACCCAATCCAGGCACGACGAATACGCCGTTCTTCTTTACTTCACTGATTGCCAGAGCGGACAGATTGTCGAGAAATGTCCGCGCGGTCTTGTTCGGCACCTCGGCGGACTCTGCCAGTGATCTCACCAACTGGGTCTGCGTCATTCGTTGACTTGCCATTCACCCTCCTCAGATTTGAACTCACTCATCGAACATGGAATTTTCACGGCTGCGCTCACCGCTATCCCACGAATCGTTTCAATAATACGGAAGGTGAAGGCCGATGTAAAGAGAAAACACGGGGAAATGGCCTGTTTTTCGCTGTTTTTACGATGTCCGAGGCCAAATGGCGCGCACTGGAGCTACTTCTGGGGCACCGATGCAATGGCGGCCTTGGCGGATCCGTTCTCGCCGGCGGCCAGCAGGCCGAGCGCGCTGCGCAGATCCGCATCGATCTTACCGAACATTTCCGGATTCTCTTTCAGGAATTGTCGCGCGCTGTCGCGTCCCTGGCCAATGCGCTGGCCTTTGTAACTGAACCACGAACCGCTCTTCTCGATCAGGTTTCGCGTGACGCCCACGTCGAGCAGATCACCTTCGCGCGAGGTGCCGTGGCCGTACAGGATGTCGAACTCCGCTTCACGGAAGGGGGAGGCGACCTTGTTTTTGACGACTTTCACACGCGTTCGGTTGCCGATGACGGATTCCCCATCTTTGATGGCAGCGATGCGCCGGATATCCAGCCGCACCGACGAGTAGAACTTCAAAGCCCGGCCGCCCGTGGTGGTTTCTGGGTTGCCGAACATGACGCCGATTTTTTCGCGAATCTGATTGATAAATATTAGACAGGTATTGGTCTTCGATACCGCACCGGTGAGCTTCCGCAGCGCCTGCGACATCAGTCGCGCCTGCAGGCCCATATGGCTGTCGCCCATCTCGCCGTCGAGTTCCGCTTTGGGGACGAGCGCCGCAACAGAGTCGACGACGACCACGTCGATGGCGCCCGAAGCCACCAGCGCGCTGGTGATTTCAAGAGCCTGCTCCCCGCAATCCGGCTGCGAGACGAGAAGATTGTCCACGTCCACACCGAGCTTCCGGGCGTACGCCGGATCGAGCGCGTGCTCGGCATCGATGAAGGCGGCCGAGCCGCCCGTGCGCTGGGCCTCGGCGACGACCTGCAGGGCGATGGTCGTCTTGCCTGACGATTCCGGCCCGAATATTTCGATCACACGGCCGCGCGGCATGCCGCCAACGCCCAGGGCTGAATCGATGGAAATTGAGCCCGTGGGAATCACCGAAACGGGCACCACGTTGCTCGATCCCAGCCGGACGACGGATCCTTTGCCGAATTGCTTTTCTAACTGGACCAGAGTCTGGTCAATCACCTTGCGGCGTTCGCGATCTTCCATGCACAGGAAGTGGAGCGCGCCAAGGGATTGTCTCAGCAAACATTCGGAACCGGCCCCTGTAGTGGTCGGGCACGCCCGGCCAATTCCTTCCGCCCTACGTTGCGCTGGAACCACGTTTGCGTTTTGCTTTGAAATGGAACTCGTGTACGCGCATGTGAATGCGCCGGCCGCGAAAGGTGACGCCTTCGTTTTGAAGCCGCAGCCGCTGTTCCAGGCCCGGCGCTCCGCGCAGCTTGATATGGCCGCCGGCGCCCACCACTCGATGCCAGGGGATCGCTCCGTGCGCCGCGCGCAAAGCCCACGCAACCTGCCGGGCGTGGCGCGGATAACCCGCGGCGCGCGCCACCTCGCCGTAGGTAGCGACCTTGCCTTTCGGGATCTGCCAGACGGGCTGGATCAGCTCGCGCAGCATGCAGGGTTTATGCGACGGGCGCCGCCTCGATAACTTCGGGTTCCACCGCAGTGAATTTCTCGAAGTTGCTCCGGAACCGGGCGCTGAGTGCGGCTGCCGCGCGGTCGTACGCGGATTTATCCTGCCACATGCCTCGCGCATCCAGCACCGCCGGCGGCACGTTCGGGCAACTTTCCGGAACCAGAACTTTAAACACCGGGTGTGGTGTCATGGACACCGTGGCCAGTCCTCCGGAGAGTGCGGCATTCAGCACGGCACGCGTGTACGCCAGCTTCATTCTCTGGCCCACACCATAAGGTCCGCCAACCCATCCCGTGTTGACCAGCCAGCAAACGGCTCTGTGACGCCGCAGCTTTTCGCCCAGCATATTCGCATACGTGCCAGGTTTGCGCGGCAGAAATGGAGCGCCGAAACACGCGCTGAAGGTGGCTTCCGGCTCCTTGCCCAGGCCGCGCTCGGTGCTCGCGACCTTTGCCGTGTAACCGCTCAAAAAGTGGTACATGGCCTGCTCGGGCGTGAGACGCGCGATAGGTGGCAGAACGCCGAACGCATCCGCCGTCAGAAAGAAAATGTTCCGGGGGTGGCCTCCGACGCTCGGCGCCACCGCATTGTCGATGAACTCGATGGGATACGCCGCGCGCGTGTTCTCGGTAATTCGGTCGGAGTTGAAGTCCAGCTCGCGTGTTTCGGAGTCGAGCGCGACGTTCTCGAGCACTGTGCCGAAGCGGATGGCGTTCCAGATTTGCGGTTCCTGCTCCCGCGAAAGCCAGATGCACTTGGCATAACAGCCGCCTTCGAAATTGAACACGCCGCGATCACTCCAGCCGTGCTCGTCGTCGCCGATCAGCAGCCGGTTGGGGTCGGCAGATAGCGTAGTTTTCCCCGTGCCCGAAAGCCCGAAGAACAGCGCCACGTCTCCGCCTTGTCCCACATTCGCGGAGCAATGCATAGGCATGACGTTTTGCGCGGGCAGCAGGTGATTGAGCACGGTGAAAACGGATTTCTTGAGTTCACCCGCGTAACTGGTGCCGGCGATGAGAATAATTCGGCGCTTGAAGTTGAGGATGATGCAGGTTTCCGAATTGGTCCCGTCGCGCCCTGGGTCGGCTTGATAGCCCGGAACAAACAGTATGGTGAAATCGGGCGAACCCTCCGCCAGAGCGGCCCGGGCCGGGCGGATCAACAGCTGCTTTGCAAACAGTGCGTGCCAGGCGAACTGAGTGATCACGCGAACCGACAGCGAGAACTTGCGGTCAGCGCCGGCCAGACAGTGCTGGACAAAGATCTCGTTGCCCTCCAGAAATGCGGCTACCTTGGAGAGGATGCCCTCGAAATGCTCGGGCGAGATCGGCTGGTTCACAGGTCCCCAATTCACGTGGGATTCGGTGACCTCGTCGCGAACGATAAATTTGTCCTTGGGTGATCGCCCGGTAAACTGGCCCGTGCGCACCACCAGCGCGCCGTTGTGGGCCAGCAAAGCCTCCCGGCGCTCGATCGCATGTTCGATGAGATGTTCCGCGCCCAGGTCGCAGAACACCCCACCGAGGTTAAAGATGCCAAGTTCCTCGAGTTCTGCGTGTAAGGCCGGGCCCGATAAATGCTCGGTGAAGTCGGGCGGCATTTCCTCTATCGTAATATGGAATTATGGGAGCACGAGTGCGCTTAAGCGCGCTTGCGGGGATAGTTTGTACGCTTGCCTGGGGGCAGGTGATCGAATTCGAATCCGGGGGGCTGCACTATCAGACGCTCACGCGTCGCGGCGTAACGGTGATGTACGCGCACATGCCCGCGCATGTACGCGAGTTCGCCATTCTGCAGGTCGCGGTTTCGAACGGCGCGCAGGGCCCCTATACCATTCGTCCGGAGGATTTCCGGTTTGTGCGCGCGGACGGCTCGGTTATTCAAGCGTTGCCCGCCCGGCAGGTGGTCAACATCCTGCTGGAGAAGGGCTCGCGCAACGATGTGATCCGGCTGGTTTCAGCCTATGAATCGGGCCTCTACGGAATTCAGCGCATGCTCTCGACCAACGGTTACGAGCAACGCCGGCAAGCTGCGCTGGCCGAAGTGCAGTCTACTAAAGTTAAGGCGGCGGCTGCGGCATCGGCGATCGCGCTCGTCCAAATCAAGCTCACGCCCGGGCAATCCACAGATGGAGCGGTGTTTTTCTCTCACGACGGAAAACCCCTTACAGGCGGCCACCTGATCGTCAACACGAATACCGACACCTTCGAGTTCAAAGGCGAATAATCGCAATTTTCGTCGAGTTCGGGCGGAGCGCGGGTGATAAAATGACGTGATGTAATTTTCCTTACGGGGAGGAACCTCATGAAGCGAGTTGTGTTTCTGGCGTGCACCCTGGTTGCATTTGTTTCCGTATCGCACGCGCAGAAGAAAAAGCGCGTTGCGGTGATGAACTTCGACTACTCCACGGTGCACACGGCCGTGATGGGTATCTGGGGTGCTGACCAGGACATCGGAAAGGGCATCGCCGACCTGCTGGTGGACAAGCTGGTGAACGACGGCCAGTACTCGGTCATTGAACGCAAGGCTCTCGACAAAATCCTGGCGGAGCAGAATTTCTCCAACAGCGACCGCGCCGATCCAACATCGGCGGCCAAGCTTGGCAAGGTGCTGGGCGTGGACGCCATCATCATCGGCAGCATCACCCAGTTCGGCCGTGACGACAAGAAGACCGGAATCGGCGGCGGCGGCTTCAGCCGGTTCGGCGGCAAGGTAGGCCTGGGAGGCGTGGAGAAGCGCGAGTCCAAGGCAGAGGTGGCCATCACGGCGCGCATGATCAACACCGAGACCGCGGAGATTCTCGCGTCGTGCACCGGTAAAGGCGAGTCGAAACGCGGTGGCACGTCCCTGCTAGGCGCCGGCGCGGGTGGCGGTGGCGGAGGTGGCGGCGCGGTGGACATGCGCAGCAGCAACTTCGGCGCTACCATCCTGGGCGAGGCGGTGCATGCCGCGGTCGATCAAGTAGGCCAGGAACTGGACCAGAAAGCGGGCTCCCTGCCCGCGCGCGTCGTCAACGTCGAAGGCCTGGTCGCGGACGCATCCGGCAACACCCTCATCATCAACGTGGGCAAGCGGGCCGGCGTGAGCGTGGGTGACCGGCTCGAAGTTCGCAGGAAGATTCGGGAAGTCAAGGATCCCAGCACCGGCAAGGTGATCAAGAAGGTGGAAGACAAAGTCGGTGAAATGGTGGTGACGGAGGTGGACGACGGGTCCGCAACGGGCACCTACACCGGCTCGGGCCCGGCCAAGGTCGGCGATTCCGTACGCACCCCGCAGTGAGGTATTCATGAGCTTTGAAGTAGGAAGCAGAATCGGCGACTACGAAATTGTTTCGATCCTCGGCGCCGGCGGCATGGGCAAGGTGTTCAAAGTCCGCAATGTGATTTCCGACCGGATCGAGGCGATGAAGGTTCTGCTTCCCGATTTGGAGCACGAGCCGGAACTCGCCGACCGGTTCATGCGCGAGATCAAAGTGCAAGCCAGCCTGCAGCATCCGAATATTGCGGCGCTGCACACAGCACTGCGCGTGGAGAACCAGCTCCTCATGCTGATGGAGCTGGTGGAAGGCGTCACGCTCGAGCAGCGCCTCCATCAGGGGCCAATTCCGCTGGCCAATGGGGTGGATTACATCTGTCAGGTGCTCAATGCACTGGGGTATGCGCACCAGCATGGCGTGATTCACCGCGATATCAAGCCCGCCAACATGATGCTCACCCCCAATGGAATGGTGAAGTTGATGGATTTCGGCATCGCCAAAGCCGCTGCCGATCGCAAGCTCACCATGACCGGCACCACCATGGGGTCGCTTTATTACATGTCGCCGGAGCAGATCAAGGGCATGGCCACGCTGGACGCACGCAGCGATCTGTACTCGGTGGGCGTTTCCCTCTATGAAGTCGTAACCGGAAAAAAGCCGTTCGACGGCGACAGCCAGTTCGCGATCATGGCGGCTCACCTGGAAAAGGAGCCCGTCCCCCCGATCACGCTCGATACAAAACTGCCTCAGGCTCTCAATGACGTGATCCTCATGGCGATTGCCAAGGACGCCAACCAGCGTTTCCAATCCGCCCAGGCGTTTGCTTCCGCGCTGGGAAGCGTCCGGCAAAGCCTGGGAATGGCTGCGCCGGTTTCGGCGACCGCCACCACCGCGCCGCTGGGATCTCCTGCGCCTGCAATGCCCTCCCAGCCCGCGATGGCCGCCGCGCCTGCCGTAGTGGCACAGGGGCCGGGTCAGACGCCCTCAAAATCGGGCAAGCGCTGGCTGTGGGTGGGCGCGGGAGCGCTGGCCACCGCACTGGCTTTGGTGGCCGTGATCCAGTTCGGACCTTGGCGCAAGACGAGCGCGCAAACGGAACACCAGCCGGCATCGAGTCCGGCTCCAGCGAACACCGCAGCCACGCCGGCGCCGGCGCCTGAGGCGACTCCTCCGCCGGAACAGCAAGCAGCAACGCCGCCGGCGACCGAGCCCCCGCCAGCGCCATCGGTTACGCCGCCAGTGACAGCGCCTGCAACCACGCCGCCGGGCCGAGTGGAGAAGCGCCCGGCCCGCCAGCTTGCGAGGCAGGGAAGTCCGCGGGACGCTGCTGCTGCCCCGGCCGTCGAGCAAGCGCCCCCGCAGCCCGCCGGATCCGCGGCGAACGAAAATCCGCCGCAACCCGCGGGCCCAGATCCCGCCGCTGTGTTGCAGGAGCTTCGCGAGCGGTTGGTGCAGCTCGATTCCCGCGCCGGACCCGTGCGCACCAGCCTGGGGAACCTGAAACGCTCGCAGGAGGCCAGCGGATTGTCGCTGCGCGGCGACATGGCGGCGGCCGAAACCCGTATGAACTACCAGTTGGATGGCGCGAACTCCGCGCTGCGCGCCCACGACGCACCCGCCGCGAAGAAATTCATGGATTCCGCCGAAGCCGAACTCGAAAAGCTGGAAAAATTTCTGGGAATATAGCCCCGCACGGTTCAAACGGGAGACCGCTCCTCAGTTTTTCGGCCTGCTTACTGAGCCGCGACTGAAAGGAGCGGTCGTGCCAGGTCGTCCTTCTAAAACCAATCCACCGTCTTCAACCCGCGGACGCGACTGAATTCCCCCGCATTGTGAGTGACCAGAATGGCGGAATGCGCCACAGCCGTGCCTGCAATGAGTGTGTCAAGGGGGCCGATGGGTGTGCCGGCCTGCTCCAGGTTGCGGCGCAAAGTCGCGGCCGCCCGGGCTGCGGCGTCATCAAACGGCAGCACCCGGATGGCTTGCAGAAGCCCATCCAGGGCCCGCCGGCGGTTTTCGCGTTGCGGCGAAAGGGCAACGCCAACCTCCAACTCGTAAAGCACGACGGATGGAATCGCGATCTCGCGCGGGGATGTCTTCCGCAGGTGCTCACCTACGCGGCCGGCGCCTTTGAAGAAATAGATGAGCGTGTTCGTGTCGAGCGCGAACACTCAGAGTTGTTCCCGCCGCGCATCGCGCATCTCTGCGCGGCGCAGTTCGTCGACCTCGGGGAAATCCGGCCACGCTCCTTCCAGCTCCAGAACCTCCTTCGGCCATGCGGTTGCGGTCTTCGCGCGCAACGCCGAGGTGATCCACTTGCTCAGAGAAATGCCCTCCGCTTTCGCGGCCTTCCTGACACGCTTCTCGGTGTCATCGTCCAGATAGATCGTGACCTGTCCCATCGCAATTATACTGTAACATATATGTGAATACCGGGGCCGATGCTCTACAGCGCGTAACGCGCCCGGTCGGCGCTGACTGCCGCGCCCACCACCGCGATGTCGTCGCTGGTGGGAACAATCTCGAATAAACTGCCTTGCAGCGAGCTCATGCGCACCATCTCAACCAGATCGACGTTCAGCCGCTCCACGTCGAGGAAGCGCGCATTGTGGCCCGTGAGGTAGAACTTGCCGGGGCCGTCGAGATGGATGCTGGTGGCGGTGGCCGCGGCCAGGGCGCGATGCCAGAGCTTCACGAACGCCCCGCAGCGCGCATCGCCGGCCTTGGCTTCGGCGAACACTTCATCGGGCTCCATGTCGAGAAATCTGCGGCGCATGGCGGCGTGCCCCATGATGCCTTCCAGATGGCCCACGCCTCCGCAGCCGCAGTACTTTTCCTTGGGATCGAGCGAGACCACCATGTGGCCGCCCTCCCATACACCCTCCGCCTGGGGATAGCGCCCGTAACCGATCCCGTTGCCGATGGTCCAGACGCGCACCAGGCTCTCGAGCCGCCCGCGCGTGGCCGCAATGCCCGCGGCCATGGCATCGGCGTCGTTGACGACAAGCACTCTCCCGTAAGTGGCCGACAAATACTCCTGCAAATGGAAACCCTTGACCTGTTGCAGATTGGGAGACTCTTCGATCCGGCCATCCCGAATCACACCCGCGAATCCGATCCCTACCACCTCCGCCGGCGTTCCCTCTGTGAGGCCGTCGATCTGGCGCCGGATCAATTCAGCGATGTCTTCCGCCGGAGTGCCAAGCAGTTCTTCCGATGAGGAGCCCGCCTCGGGGAAGACGCGAACCTCCCCGGCCAGCCGGTTGGCTTCCACAACTCCGGCTACGATCCGATCCGCCGCCAGCACGCCGACGATTTTGCCCATCGCAGGTCTCCTCGCGCTACAGCCGGGCCAGCTTATTCAGCCCGTTGAACGCCGCCGCCTTGTAGCACTCGGCGAGCGTCGGGTAATTGAAAACCGTATTGACGAAGTACTCCACCGTCCCTTTAAGAATCAGCACCGCCTGCCCGATGTGCAGCAATTCAGAAGCGCCTTCCCCGATAATGTGAACCCCCAGCAATTCCTTGGTCTCGCGATGAAAGATGATCTTCAGCCGGCCGGTGGTGTCGCCCCGAATCTGGCCGCGCGCGATTTCACGGTAATACGCCACGCCTACTTCGTAGGGAACGTCTTCATCGGTAAGTTGCTCCTCGGTCTTGCCGATGAATGAAATCTCGGGGATGGTGTAAATGCCGTACGGGTAAAAGGCGGGGTTCGAGCTCATCGCGGTGCCGAAGGCGTGGGCCGCGGCCAAACGGCCCTGCTCCATAGAGACCGAAGCCAGGCTGGGGAATCCGATGACGTCGCCTGCGGCGTAGATGTGGGGCTGGCTGGTGCGATAGTCTCCATCCACGGAAATTCGTCCCCGCGAGTCGGCCGTAATGCCCGCCGCGGCAAGGTTCAGCTCATCGATGTTTCCCTGGCGGCCCACTGCATAGAGCAGAGCATCGCCCGAGATTTTCTTCTTACTCTGCAAATTCGCGATCACGCTGCAACCCGCAGCCTCTTCCACGCTCTCCACCTCTTCATTGAGCCGCATGGTCACGCGGTGATCGCGAAGATGATAGGAAAGAGCTTCGACAATCTCGGCGTCGGCAAACTCCAGCAGGCGTGGCCGCTTCTCCACCAGAATCACGCGCACACCCAGCGTGGCGAACATGCAGGTGTATTCCACGCCGATGACGCCGCCGCCCACTACGATCAGCGTCTTCGGAATATCCGCCATTTGCAGGATCTGATCGCTGTTGACGATGGTCTTCCCGTTTAAAGGCACTTTAGGCGAAGTGGCCGGCTTCGTCCCGGTCGCGATGATGATGTTGGCGGCCTCCAGATCGATGGTGGCCTGTGAACTGATGACGCGCAGGTGAGTCGGATCGACGAAGTTCGCCGTTCCGGTCAACACCTCGACGCCGTTGCGCGAAAGCTGGGCCTGGGTGACATCGACTTCGGTCTTGATCACGTGCTGTACGCGGAAAGAGAGATCCGCCATCGTGATCTTCTCCTTCACGCGGTAATTGATCCCGTAGATGTTCTGGTAATAGAAGCCGGAAAGATGCAGCACGGCCTCGCGCATCGTCTTGCTGGGAATGGTGCCGGTGTTGATGCAGGCGCCGCCCACCACCTCGCGCTTCTCGATCAGGGCCACCCGCTTTCCGGACTTCGCCCCTTGAATGGCTGCCCGCTGACCCGCGGGTCCGGAGCCGATGACGATCAGGTCAAAGGTCTGCATGTTTGAGCTAAATGTCCATTAAACCACGCCCACAGCTTATAATTACCGGTAGCAGGGATGTGTTTCTGAGCCGCGACCAGAGGGAGCGGTTGCCTGTAACGGGATCCAATGAGTGCCTCAACCTTAGCTTCCGTCTCTTCGTTAGAAGCCGTCTTTGCCCGCCAGCGCTCCGCTTTTGCCGAAGATCCCTACCCCTCTGTCGCGCAGCGCAGGGAGCAGTTGGACCACCTGATTCAAGCCGTCCTGGCCCGCCAGGATGAAATCGCGGCCGCGCTGGACCAGGATTTCGGCGGCCGCTGCCTCGCCGAGGTCCGCTATTCGGAGATCTTTGTCTCTCTGCAGTCATTGCGGCATGCGAAGCGCCACTTGAAAACATGGATGAAGCCGCGCCGCGTGCCCGTCGCCATGGCTCTGCAAAGGGCACAAGCCTGGGTCATGCCGCAACCCCTCGGCGTGGTAGGGATCGTGGTGCCGTGGAACTATCCGCTTTTCATGACGATGGGCCCGATTGCCGGGGCGCTCGCCGCGGGCAACCGCGTCATGCTGAAACTTTCGGAATTCGCGCCCGCCACCTCGTCCGCCTTGGCCCGCATGTTCGCCGAGTGTTTTGCGCCGGACCTTGTGACCGCCGTCGAGGGGGATGCGGAGGTTGCCAAGGCGTTCGTCCGGCTGCCGTTCGATCACCTGCTGTTTACCGGTTCGACGACGGTCGGCCGGCAGGTCATGCACGCGGCCGCGGACAACCTGACCCCGGTTACCCTGGAATTGGGTGGGAAATCACCGGTTGTGCTGGCGCCCGACGCCGACTTCTCTGCGGCTGCGGGCTCCGTTGTCTACGGCAAGTTCCTGAATGCCGGGCAAACCTGCATCGCCCCGGATTATGCGCTGGTGCCGGCCAACCGGCTTGAGGAGTTTGTCGCGATTCTTCGCACGGAAATCGAAAAGCAATATCCCGGCGCCACGGAGAATCACGACTACACCTCCATCATCAACGAAAAGCAGTGCGGCCGGTTGCAGCGGTACCTTGAGGAAGCCCGAGCTGCGGGGACACGCGTCATCGCGATACCGGAACAGCCTTCAGCGGCGACGCGAAGAATTCCACCCACCCTCGTGATTGATCCTCCGGATCAACTGCGGCTCATGCAGGAAGAAATCTTCGGACCCATCCTGCCGGTCAAGCCGTATCAGACGCTGGACGAAGCCATTGGGTACATCAATGCGCGTCCGCGGCCCCTAGCTCTCTACCTCTACACGCGTAGTTCTCAAGTGAAGGATGAGGTTCTCAAGCGAACCGTCTCCGGAGGCGTCTCGATCAACGACACGCTGCTCCACATCGCCGTCGAGGATCTGCCGTTTGGCGGGGTCGGGCCGAGCGGCCTGGGGCACTATCACGGACGGGCCGGATTCGACACCTTCAGCAAGCTCAAGCCGGTCTTTGAGCGCCGGGGATTTGCGGCCGGCGCCGCGCTCCGCCCGCCGTATGGCCGCCTGCACGATCGCGTCATGCGCTTTCTCATCCGCTGGTCCAGGTAAAGCCCGCGGCGCTACACTGTCTCGGAGGACCGGAACATGAGAATTGTGCTTTCCCTGCTGTTGCTTATCCTGCCGTGTGTCGGTGCTGAAAATTTCGGCGGCGCGGCGATTGAGCAGGTGTATCGAATCCGTCTGGATCGCGGAGATCTCTTACTGGAAACCATTGAGGACCTGATCCAGAAGAACCGCATTGCGGACGGCGCCGTGCTGACCGCGACCGGCTCGCTTCAGGAGTGCACTTTTCATCGCGTGAAATCGCTTGCCGAGAAGCCCGAGCAGGAATTCAGCACCGTGAAAGAACCCATGGAGATCCTCAACATCAACGGACTGATTGCCGGCGGCGAGCCGCATCTCCACATGACGCTTTCAGGGGCGCACGGCGCGTTTGGCGGGCACCTGGAGAACGGGTGCCGCGTCCTCTACCGCGCGGAGCTGGCCATCGCAAGATTTTCGGGACCGCCGCTAGTGCGAAAACCGAACCAGGCTGGCGTCCCGGTGCTTCAGCGCAAGTAGAGGCCGTGGCGTGACTGGCCGTCAGATGCCAGGCTGGACGCGGCCACCATGACTTTAGGCAGCCCGGTTTCCTTGTGATCTCCCTTTGACGAAATGATACCCGCGGTGCGGAACTCGTGGTGTTCGGCCCTGACAGCTGTCGCCTTGGTGTTGGCGTCCCGGCGCACGATATGACCGCGAATAACCAGCTTCAGGCTGCACACGTCTCGCAGCACAAAGGGCCACTTGATGGCCAGTTCCACTACGCCCCTCGGGGGCAGTTGTTGATCCGTTTCGAACAATACGCCGCCGCTGCTGATGTTCAGCGTTTTACCGCTGCCCACTCGATCGACTCGATCGCCGCTCAGTAGCTTGTACTGGACGTCCAGTGCAATCGGGTACCGGCCTTTGAGTCGCTGATCGCCTCGATCTGCCTGTGATAACACAACTCCTCCCTCAGATGTACGTTCATTCATGTTTTTTCCTTGTTTTTACTCTTTCGAAGACAATTCAGGTCAGCGAAGACCCACAGAGCGCCGGCGCGACGGACACCCTGTTGACTAGTAGCGTAAACCGGCGAAGCACCCCAGTCCAATCGAAAATCGTGATCGCCCGGATTCCCGCTCGCTTGTTAATCATCTTCGGCTACGCAACAGCAACGCAAGTACCAAATCGTTCCGTTCCTGATTCTCCAGCAGATACGGAGTCTCTGTATTCTGCAGCACATGCTGGACACTAACGAATCAGATACGAACTGTATCCAAATGGATAGTGTTGTGTCCTTCAGCCACATTTCACGTGGACCAGCGGAACTCCGCCGTCCGCGCAAATGCCTGGACGAATCCATACACCCGGAATTCTGACTCTGCATTGCGGGCAGACACCGCCCTCGCCGACCCGGTCTTCCAGAATCCGGAAACCTCGCCGCCGGATCACCGCTGTTCCGCACGCCGGGCAAACCGTGTCCTCCCAGGACCCGACGGCGCCTGGAAGGTTGCCCGCGTAAACGAAATGCAGGCCGGCATCGCGCCCGATCCGGGCGGCCCGCAGCAGCGAACCGGCGCTGGTGTTCTCCGGTGAGGTCATCCTGTAGTCCTTGTGGAAGGCGATGACGTGCCACGGGATGTCCGGCGAAATCCCCGCAAGGAAGCGAGCGATGGACTCGATTTCCCGATCGGAATCGTTGAAGCCGGGCACCACCAGGGTCACGATCTCAAGCCAGAAACCCATCTCGTGGATGAGCTGAATCGAGTCCAGTATCGGCCCCAGCCGGCCACCCAGTTCGCGGTAGCGGCTGTTGTTGAAGCTCTTCAGGTCAACCTTATACAGATCCAGCCAGGGCCGCAAATACCGCAGAACTTCCGGAGTTGCGTTGCCGTTGGAAACGAATCCGGTCAGCAGGCCCGCTCTGCGCGCTACGCGAAAGATTTCCACCGCCCACTCGGCCGTGATCAGAGGTTCGTTGTAGGTGCTGACTACCGCATCGGCCCCGTGCGCCACCGCGGCATTCACGATCTGTTCCGGCCGGACCGGCGCGAAGTCCAGGGTCGACCGCACGTCGCGCAGCGCCTGCGAGGTCACCCAGTTCTGGCAGTAACCACAATGCAGGTCGCACCCCAGCATGCCGAAGCTGAGCGCTAACCCGCCCGGCCGCACGTGATAGAACGGCTTCTTCTCCAGCGGATCGCACTGGATGGTGTTCACGTACCCATGGGGCGCGTAGAGTTTGCCGCCGCGATTGAACCGGACCTTGCAGACTCCCGAAAACCCAGCCGGTATGGGGCATCGGTGCCCGCACGCCAGGCATCGCAGGCGGTAACCGTCGATCACCTCGAAAAGCCCCGACTCACGTGTGCGCTCGGTGAGTTCTTCCGCCAGAGTCTTCATTCAAGTAGACCCTTTCTAACCAGTGTAGCGCTGGGAGTGAAACGAGGGACGGAGGAAGGAAACGAGAGAAGGAAACGCCCCTTAAGGGGACGGTCCGAAGGGGACGGGTCCGAAGGGTCCGGGTCCGAAGGACGAAGGGACGGGTCCGAAGGGGACAGCCTGAAGTGACTCCTTGGCCAAGGCGGGGAAAGAAGCAGTCGGGACTGTCCCTTTCGAGAATTTCGCTGTTGGGAAGGCACTTTTTCAGAGATGCCTCGCAATGCCCGATGCGTGGAGGCCGGACTCGCCTACCACGTCACCCAACGCGGCTCGAATCGCCAGCGGGTCTTCTTTTGCGCCACCGACTACCACATGTAC
>Ga0335077_10005763_pt1 | contig 15229 bp, 10 predicted proteins | sample Lox_Sample_31_FD_207151 | JGI IMG/M metagenome (GOLD analysis project Ga0335077, IMG submission 207151) | Soil microbial communities from Loxahatchee National Wildlife Refuge, Florida, United States - Lox_Sample_3.1 | ecosystem: Environmental > Terrestrial > Soil > Wetlands | place: USA... | reverse complement strand
CCGGAATGAAGCAGGAAGATCTGGACATCCGGTTCGAGAACGACACGCTTACCGTTCGCGGCGAGCGCAAGTTCGAGAAGGAAGAGAAGGAAGAGAACTTCCACCGCATCGAGCGCCGCTACGGCACGTTCTATCGCTCGTTTACTCTGCCCTCGACGGTGGACAGCGAGCACATCAATGCCAGCTACGTGAATGGCATTCTAAAGCTGGAGTTGAACAAGAAGGCGGAAGCGCAGCCCAAGCAGATCAAGGTGAACGTAGGCGGGCAGAAGAAGGAAGAGCCCGAACTGGTCGGCGCGCGGTAAGAGGCAAGCTCTCGGCTGTTAGCTCTCAGCTTTTAGCTGTTTCGTGCTGAGTAGGTGGCTGTGGAATCAGGGCGCCGGGGTGCATTGTATGCCGCCCCGGCGCTTTTGATTCTTGGAAACATCTAAGAAACGGACAATCATTTCGGAGGAACTGCGGCTTCGATCAGAGCAAGCTGAGGGCTGAACGCTGATAGCTGAAAGCTCAGAGAGTCGGGGCCAGGAGCCAGGAGTTTAAGAAAATGGCAATTCGTTGGGACAAGCTGACGGTGAAATCGCAGCAGGCGATGCAGCAGGCGCAGGAGCATGCGGCAGAGCTGGGAAATCCGGAAATTCTGCCGGTGCATTTGCTGCTGGCGCTGGTGGAGGACCGCGAGGGCGTCATTCCCGCCGTGTTGGGAAAGATCGGTGTTCCCACGGAGCGGCTGGAGGCCGGCCTGCACGCGATCGAGCAGAAGCTGCCGCGGGTGGCCGGGGCGTCGGCGCAGCCGGGCCTGAGCCAGGCGCTGAATCGCGTTGTCGAGCAGGCCTTCAAGGAGGCTGCCAATTTCAAGGACGAGTATGTATCGACCGAGCACCTGCTGCTGGGCGCGGCACGCCAGAAGAATGATCCTACGTACGACGCGCTGGCCTCGGTCGGCGCGACGTACGAGGTGATTCTGCAGGCGCTGACCGCGGTGCGCGGGTCGCAGCGCGTGACCGACCAGAATCCGGAAGGCAAATTCCAGGCACTGGAGAAGTACGCCAAGGACCTGACCGAACTGGCGCGGCGCGGCAAGCTGGACCCGGTGATCGGGCGCGACGAGGAGATCCGCCGCGTGATTCAGGTACTGAGCCGCCGCACCAAGAACAACCCAGTGCTGATCGGCGAGCCGGGCGTAGGAAAGACCGCCATTGTGGAAGGCCTGGCGCGGCGCATCGCCTCGGGCGACGTGCCGGAGATCCTCAAAAACAAGCAGGTGATCTCCCTCGACCTGGGCTCTATGCTGGCCGGCGCGAAGTACCGCGGCGAGTTCGAAGACCGGCTGAAGGCGGTGCTGAAAGAAATCGAAGAGTCAAACGGCCAGGTCGTGCTGTTCATCGATGAGCTGCATACGCTGGTTGGGGCGGGCGCGGCGGAAGGCGCGATCGATGCCAGCAACATGCTGAAACCGGCGCTGGCGCGCGGCGAGCTCAGAGCTATCGGCGCCACGACTCTGAGCGAATACAGAAAATATATCGAGAAGGATGCGGCGCTGGAGCGGCGCTTCCAGATCGTCTACGTGGGCGAGCCCAACGTGGAGGACACAATCGCGATCCTGCGGGGACTGAAGGAGCGCTACGAGGCGCATCACAACGTGCGCATCAAGGATTCGGCGATTGTGGCGGCGGCGACGCTGTCGCACCGCTACATCAGCGACCGCTTCCTGCCGGACAAGGCCATCGACCTGGTGGACGAGGCCGCGGCTTCGCTGGCGATTCAAATCGGAAGCGTGCCGACGGAGATCGATCAACTGGAGCGCGAGGCCACGTCGCTCGAGATCGAGAAGGCGGCGCTCAAGCGCGAGACCGACTCGAACAGCAAGGAGCGTCTCGAGGAAGTGGAGCGCGAACTGGCGGCGAAGAAGGAGCAGACTACCGCCTTGCGCGCGCGCTGGACGCAGGAACGTGAGGCGATCACGCGGATCGGCGATTTGAAGAAGCAGATCGAAGCGTTGCGCTTCGAAGCCGAAGAGATGACGCGCAAGGGACAGCTCGAACGGGCCGCGCAGATCCAATATGGCGAACTGCCGAAGCTGGAAGCCGAGCTCAAGAAGTTGAACGCCGCGCAAGACAAGGTTGGCAATGGGGCCGCGCGGATGCTCAAGGAAGAGGTGGACGAAGAGGACATCGCCAGGATCGTGAGCAAGTGGACCGGCATTCCGGTCTCGCGCATGCTCGAGGGCGAGGTGAAGAAGCTGGTCCACATGGAAGAGCGTTTGCGCGAGCGTGTAGTCGGACAGGACCAGGCGCTGACGGTGGTAGCCAATGCCATTCGTCGCTCGCGCGCCGGCCTGAGCGATCCCAAGCGGCCCATCGGTTCTTTCATTTTTCTTGGACCGACCGGCGTCGGCAAAACAGAAACAGCGCGTGCCTTGGCCGAATTCCTGTTCGACGACGAGCAGGCGATGGTGCGCATCGATATGAGCGAGTACATGGAGAAGCACGCCGTGTCCCGCCTGATCGGCGCGCCTCCGGGCTACATTGGCTACGACGAGGGCGGGCAGTTGACCGAAGCCGTGCGGCGGCGGCCGTATTGCGTGATTCTGTTCGACGAGGTCGAGAAGGCGCACCCGGATGTGTTCAACGTGCTGCTGCAGGTGATGGACGACGGGCGGCTGACCGATTCGAAGGGACGCCACGTGGACTTCAAGAACACGGTGCTGATCATGACGTCGAACCTGGGCGCGGCCATGCTCGCGGGTGACAAGCTACACACCGAGCACGACTTCGACATGGCTCGCGAAAGCGTGATGCGGGTGCTGCGGGAGCACTTCCGTCCGGAGTTCCTCAACCGCGTGGACGACATCGTGATCTACCGCCCGCTGACCAACACGCAGCTGAGCGCGATTCTCGATATGCGGCTGAAGGACATCCAGAAGCTGCTCGAAGACCGGCAGATTTCGCTCGAGCTTACCGGGCCGGCGCGGCAGTTGGTGCTGGCCGCCGGGTCGGATCCGGCCTACGGCGCACGGCCGCTGAAGAGAGCGCTGCAGCGCATGGTGCAGGACCCGCTGGCGATGAAGATCCTCGACGGGGAGATCCTGCATGGCGCGCACGTCCGCATCGACGCGGATCGCAACTCGAATTCGCTGGTGTTTGAGCCAATGGGCCGCGAAGCAATGGCGTAAGCATGCCTTTCCCAGGTCTCAGAATCGAGACCTGGGGCACCCGGCACCCAGCGAAAATTGGCCTCGGAGGGCAATCCCCTCGAAGCCTATGTTTTTATCCTGACGACGCGCACGTTCTTCATTCGGTCGGAACCGGGAAGAAGTCGATATCCGACCCGGAGAGAACGGCCAATTGAGAGCCGTCAGGGGAAAGAGCGTAGCCGCCGTGGCTGGCGATCGGATCCTTGACCTGGACGGCAAGGAGCCGCTTTCCGTCCTCGACGCGATAGACGCGCACCTCTTCCGAATCGAGTTCCGAGCTCCTGAAGGTCGTGCCTGACGAAATGTTGCGCTCCGCGTGCACAACCTTAATGGCAAATATCCGGCTGCCATGATTCCCCGTCGCTTCCTGGCCCACCTCCCGGGAATCGGACGCTCCGCGCAGAAGCACCTTTCCATCGGCCCGGAGCACCCAATATTCGGTGTTTCCATCTTTAACGCTGCAGGTCAGCATGAACAGCAGGTCGGGAGCCGCGCTGGTGACTTCGGGAGTGCAGGTGGAACGGAAACGCGCCAGCGCGATCCTCTTGTTCTCCCACGTGCTCATTGCCAGCCGGTACCATCGCTCCGGTTCGGCCTGCAGTTTCACCTGTCCTTCGTTTACAGTGTGGGGGGCACCAGGTCTGAAACCGTCGACGCCTGTGCAACGGTGTTGAACTCCTTATTAAGAATGGCGATGTCGACATCTTCCTGGGGCTCAGTTCCAAGCTCCTCACGGAGTTTCGCATGGAGTTCCGGCAAGTGCCGTTCCCGCAGGGTCGCCACGGCCATCAAACCGCCATCGGGCGCGATACGAATAAAGAGCAGCGGGCCCGAGAGCGGGATACTGCGTTCCACCTCCATGCCCGCGCCATAGACACGCAGTTCGTACCCGACGTGGACGAGGAGGCGGTCTCCATCGAGCGGCCAGAGATAGCGGCGGGAATCGATGATCTCCCAGTCGACGGCACGAATGATGTTGCGGGTGGCCGTTTCCAGCAAAACCGCCCGGATCACTCTCGCGGTATGGCTGTAGTCGAGAGCCTGCCCACGCCGAATCAGGCGGTGCGGATTGAAGGCGAGGAGCAACTGCCCCGGCCCAAGCCAGGCCAGGGATTCCTCATCTTCAAAGCCGGCCACGATCCTGTTGGCGCGCGGCACGTACCCAAGGGGACGAGTGGCAATCGAGCTGCCCTGGTGCCCTTCGAGCTCTTTCGCACTCACCGGCATGTCGACCGCGCATCCCGGCGGCGCGCAGACCTCAATGTAATTGGGCGGAGGCGCTGCGGTTACAACCCGCGTGATTCGCACAACTCCCGCGGGTGTCTGGGCAAGGCTGCGTGAACCAGGCTGAGCGGAAAGACGAGAGGCCAAGGAAGCCGGCACCAGCAGTATCTGGGTGAATTCGGGCAGCGATACATCCCGGACCTTTGAGGAGAGAAGCGAACTGAGATTGGGCCCCGCGCCTAAATCGAGCTTGATCCCCTTGATGTCCACTACATCGCCCGACCGAACGCCCCCGGGGCGATCCGGAAACCGGTGTTCGATTCCCCCCATCTCCATGTAGGTCACGTGGTAATCGTTCATCGCATCGCGTCCGACTCCTCCCCCGGTGTTTACCACCGGGCTCGAGGTTCCGCCCTTAGAGACCATGCTCGGGGGCGGCGCGGCCATCGCGCGCGGGTTCGAGAACGGCATGGTCATGCGGTATTGTGCATTGGGCACCATCGACCAATCGGAAGGGGGCTGCGCAACAGCGGCGAGCACCAGGGCCAAGGGTTGCATCTCCCGGCCATTGCATTGCGCCTGATTGAAGGAGAGCGCGAGTTTCGATTCATTCTTGCCCGCACGGGGAACGGAGACCTCCACCGTCCCCTGCAAGGTCGCACCCTTGCGCAGGACGCAATCCTGCCCGCTCCAATCGGAAGTGACACGGGCAAAGATGGTCTTTCCGTCCTCGAGGTGACGAACGTTCAGATTGGCGAGCAACTCGGCCTGCACAGGCGCAGGATCGGACTGTGGCGGTGCCTGACTGAGCCCGGCACTCAGCGAAAGCCCAAGCAGCACGATCCCAACCATTTGCCCCTGCATTGCCAACCATTGTGACACATCTCAAACCGGCTTCCGTGACCGGCCGAAGGCCGGAGGTACGGAGCCGAGAGGCGCGAAGGAAATCTGCACGAAATGATTGCGGCGCAGCGTCGCCGGCCGCTAGACTCTTCCGCATGAAGAACATGCTTCCCCGCACGCTTCGTTTTTCTGCTCTCCTGTCGATTGCCCTCACAACGGTCGTCCTCACTGCGCAGGACTGGGCAAGGGCGCGGCTGGACGCATCGCCGCGCCACCACGAGTACGTCCTGCTCAAGCGCGACAACCGCACCATCCAGGCATTCGTGGTGTATCCCGAGGTCAAGGAGAAGGCGCCGGTCGTCATCCTGATTCACGAGATCTTTGGATTGACGGACTGGGCGAAGGAGATGGCCGACGAGCTTGCCGGGCAGGGATTCATCGTGATCGCGCCCGACCTGTTGAGCGGGTTCGGACCGAACAACGGAGGCACGAGCGAGTTTGCCGACCAGGATGCGCGGGTGAAGGCCGTTTCTGGGCTGGACCCAGATGGGGTGATGGCCGATCTGGATGCGGCGGCGGACTACGGCAAGAAGCTTCCGGGTGCCAACGGGAAGATCGCGGTGGCGGGATTCTGCTGGGGCGGCGCGAAGACGTTCGCATTTGCCGCGCACCGCAAGGACCTGTCCGCGGCCTTCGTGTTTTATGGGACCGGTCCGGCGGACGTCTCCGGTATCACCGCCCCGGTGTATGGGTTCTATGGCGGTAACGATGCCCGCGTGGATGCGACCATCCCCGATTCCCAGGCAAAGATGAAGGCCGCCGGAAAGAAGTATGAGCCGGTGACTTATGACGGTGCGGGCCACGGTTTCATGCGCGCCGGCGAGGATCCGGGTGATTCAAATCCGGCCAACAAGACCGCGCGCGAACAGGGATTCGCGCGGCTGGTACAGCTGCTGAAGGCCATGTAAAGCGCGCCAGCTGGCTATGCGATTTACTTCTGTTCGAGACTGAGCGCGTAAAATCGTCGCTTCCAATGTCACGGAGCAGCAGCGGCGCGTCGTGCCAACCCTTCAGATCGGCGCGATCAGGGCCATAGTATTTGAAGGGCGTAGATCTCCTGGGTGTCAAGGGCGCGTGTCAAGATGGGAGAACCGTCGGGGGCGACACGGAGTTGAGTCCAGCCATAATTCGCGATCTCGGAAAAATCCTTCAGGCTGACGATGGTTTCCACCTGGCGATTGCTGATACGAACCCGCTGAATAGTGGGTTCCGCGCCGCCCGTAACAATATAGACATATTTTCGATCGGGTGAATTGATCCATTCCACCAAGTTCCCGGCGTAGAAGTCGGTCCATTTCCCGCTGTCGAGATCAAGTGTCAGAAGTTTGGTTTGCGTTGCATTGCATGCCAGCAGGGTCTTCCGGTCGACCCAGAACCCGCCACCCTTGCCCTCCGATGCAGGAACGAGCGATGCCTTTCCGGTCCCTGCGTCAATCATCCGCATCGAGAAATTCCTGCCGCCTGATTGAATGGTGATGAGAATGGTTCTCCCGTCGGGCGACCACCTGGGGTTCAAGCTTGCCGTCTCGTAGATCTTCTGTGCCGGGCCCCCGTTTGTGTCGATTAAGAATGTTCCGAAATCAGTCGTGTAAGCCACTCTTGCCCCATCCGGGGAGATGAAGGGATATTGCGCCTCCAATGTGGGGAAGGTCAGTTGCATGCGTTCGGTCCCGTCGCTCCTGCTGCGCCACACGGAATGGTCCGGGTACGACAGGTATGCCACCCATTTGCCATCATCCGAGAAGGTCGCGTCGGTCGCCGAAATCCCCGACAGGAGAGGCAAAAACTGATGCAACTTCAGGTCATAGCGGAGCAACTCGCCATGCTGCTTTGAAGCCACCGCAAAGACCTGTTTCCCGTCTCGACTCGGAATGGCGCCACTCGCGAACGACAAAGGCCCGGTTGTGAGCCGAATGGGCTTTGTTGACCTTCTGAAAGGCCCTGTTTGCACAGGAAGAGCCCAAATGTCCCAGCGATTCCCGGCTTTGACGGAGTACAGCAGATAATTTCCGTCCCAACTCCAATGAAAGCAACATTCATTCGGGCTGGCGTTGCGGATCTCCCGGACTCCGGTGCCGTCCGCGGCCACTTCAAACGTGTCGAAGGTGATGTCACCCCTAATGTCCAATTGGACAAGAATTCGCTTACCGTTAGGTGACGGCTCGACAGTCGCAACTCGTCCGGGAAGTGAGACAAGCTTGCGCGGGTTGGAGCCGTCTTGGTCGGCGATGAAGAGGTCTCTGCCCGCAGCGAAGGTCACGCGGCCGTCCGGTAGAATTCCGGCCGCATCGACTTCCGAGCTGCCGAGGCGGCGTGGCTCGCCCGCCGGGAGAGGGATTGCCCAAAGTGGATCAGCAACGTTGGCGCCCCTGCCAGCCAGGACGATGAGCTCGGACCCATCTCGCATCACGCCCGCAATGGTAGGGTTAACTAGCCTGGTTTCGACCCGTGCGGTGGGCCCGCCCATGGTGGACACCTGCCCAATCCTCTGGGTCAGTGGCGGCCCTTCGTTGAAGAAGATTCGTGAGCCGTCGGTCACCAATCGCCCAGTCCTGACGTCATTCGACATTGCACTGCCCTTGATTTGTCCGTCGTCGGTCAGTTGCATAACCGCTTCTACAACCGGGCTCGGCGGAGGCGTGCGCCACCATTCAATGAGGAGCGCCGCGCCGGCGACGATCATCCCGCCCGCCGCAATCGCCCACGGCCAACGCGAATGCGCAGCGGAAACCGGGGCAACCACCGGGGCTGGGAGTGTCCATTTCCCAGTAGCCAGGGGTGTCTCTTTGCCGTTTTCTTCCGCTTTCGCGGGCTCCAGTGTGGCCGGGGAGTCTTCTTCCACCTCCACGTGACAGACGAACCGGTAACCAACCGTGGCCAACGTGGCGATGTAATGCGGCTGGTTGATGTCGTCTCCAAGCACGCGGCGCAGAAGCCAGATACAGCGCGTCAGGGAGCCATCCGCCACGGCGATATCGCCCCATACGGCATGGAGCAGTTCTTCCTTCGAGATCACTTTCTGGGGATTGCGCAGGAGGAACAGGAGGGCCCGAAACGCCTTCGGCTCGACGGCCAACACCTTGCCTGCTTTCGTGAGGGTGAACTCGCGCTCGCGAACCTCCACGTCGTCAAAGCGGAAAACAAAGGACTTACTGGCCATAATAACTTCTTAATCCACCCAAATAAATTCATGACTCGCATCGGGAAACTCATAAGCAGCCCATAAAGACCAAGTAGAGCCATGCGCCCAGAGTGACCTCAGCCAATCCGGCTGAGGAGCTCTCTCGATGACAAGTTACAAGTGGTTTGCTGCGCTGGTTCTTGCAACGTCCATGGTTTCGGCGCTGAACGCAGAAACCCGCTGCCCGGGAAACGTCGCCAGTTTACCCTTCCGCCTCGTAAATCGCCACCAAATGATTGTTGCCGTCTCCGTGAATCATTCGGGGCCCTACGACTTCCTCCTGGATACCGGAATGCAGGTCACGGCGGTTGACCTTTCCCTGGCCAACGAACTTCATTTGCAGCCTCAAGGCACGGCGGCGGTCGCGGGCGCTGGATTCAGCCAATCTGTTTCGATCGGGCAGCTGGATCTTCTCGAAGCCGGTTCCCATGCCGTCGCGGATCCAAAGGTATTCGTGTATGACCTGCAGAAGCTCCATGTTCAGGGCGTCCTGGGCGAGGATATCCTTGAACACTTCGACGTGCTGATCGACAACGTTCACAACCTGCTCTGTCTCGACGACTCGGGCGCGATGAGCGCCGAGGTACGCGGACCGCACACCGCACTGGCGACTCCACCGAAGCTCGCGGACGGCTTCGGGCTGTCGAACCTGATCGTCGTGGAGGCTCGGTTGTCCGATGCGACGCGGCCGGTTCACCTGCTGCTCGACTCGGGCGCGAACGGCGCCATCCTGTACAACACGTCGGGATACCTCGCGGTTCCGCGAACCGGCCATTTACAGGGGGCCAGCGCAGACGGAAGACAACGGATGTTTTCGGTTTTGCCGCCGCAAGACGTCAAAATCGGCTCGGTCGAATTGAGCGGGGTCACCTTCGTCAGCCTCCCTGGGACCCAGAAGGATCCCCGCGCCAAGGGGTTCGACGGCATTCTGACGCTGGGGCTGTTCCGCCGCGTCTTCATCGACCACGCCGAGCACTTTGCCGTACTGGAGCCGTAGACGGTCCGGTCCAGCCAAAGGTGTTTCTACTTGGCGAGCGCGGATTCGATGGCGGACTGCACCTCGGGGGAGTCCGGTGTGGTGGCCGGTTCGAAGCGCGCCACAGGCTTGCCGTTGCGGTCGAAGAGAAACTTGGTGAAATTCCACTTGATGTCGCCGCCGATCTGCGGATTCGCCGACTTGTCGGTCAGGAAGCGGTACAGCGGCGTCTCGTCCTCGCCCAGGACCGAGACCTTGGCCATCATGGGGAACGTGACGTTGTACTTGTTGCTGCAGAATTTCTTGATTTCCTCGTTGGTGCCCGGCTCCTGCTGGGCGAAGTTGTTGGCGGGCACGCCGACGATGACAAAGCCGCGATCCTTGTACTTCTCGTAGAGCTTTTCCAGGCCCGCGTACTGGGGCGTGAAGCCGCATTTGCTGGCCACGTTGACCAGCATGACGACTTTTCCGCTGTAGTCCTTGAGGCTGACCGGCTGGCCGTCGATGGACTTCATGGTGAAGTCGTAGATGCTGTGGGCCTGGGAAGCTGCCATGGCGGCAGCGATCGAGAGGGAGAGCGTCAGAAAGAATTTGCGCACGGGGAAGCTCCTTCGATGTCAGGTTGCAGGTCGATAATACGGGGAGGCCCCGGCAGGATTGTCAGAAAAATGTCACGGAGCGCCGGCCGGCTGTTGCAGACCGGCTGATCCGGCGGATCCAGCTATTGCCGTAGCTCCACTACCGTCGCTCCCTGCCCGCCTTCATTCTGCGGGGCTTCGGCGATGGTGGCCACGTGGGGATGACTCTTGAGGAAGTCGCGCACGCCGCGGCGGAGAATGCCGGCGCCGTGGCCGTGAATGACGCGGACCCGCGGGAGGCCGGCGAGGAAGGCGCGGTCAAGGTATTTCTCCAACTCTTCAGTGGCCTCGTCAACGGTGCGGCCGATGAGGTTGATTTCCATGCGCATCTCGTCGGTGTTCGCTGGGGTTACGGAGACATGCACGCCTTTCTGGCGCCGGGCGGCGGCCAGCGGATCGGCCCGCTCGGCGGATTGCGGCGCGGCGGACTTCACCACTTCGGCAAAGTCGTCGCGCTTGACGCGCATCTTGATGGGGCCGAGCGCGACTTCGAATACGTCCTTTTCCACCTCGCGCTGCACAACACCGATCTTGCCGCCCATGGACTTCAACCGGACCTGGTCGCCCGCTGCAACGTGGCGCACGATGTGCGGCTGCGCGTTGGCATCTCCCAGATCCGAGCCGGTGCGATGCGCCACCACGGCCTGGTTGAAGCTCTCCTGGAATTCGCGGCGCAGGCGATTGATGCGGCGTTCGGCTTCCTTTGACAATTTTTGTTGCGCCGCGCGATCCTCGATGGCGCGGACGTTCTCCCGCATCTGGAACTCGAATTCCTTCATCAGCGAGGCAAGTTTCTGTTCAAGCTCGCGCGTGCGATTGCGCAATTCCACATCGCCTTCGCGGGCGAGCCTTTTTCTCTCTTCATTGAGGGCGTACTGTTCCATGCGGGCGGCTTTGCGGTCCTCTTCGAGCTGCGTCAGTTCCTTGTGCAGGCCATCGAGGAAACGCGCGATGTCGACCTGCTGCGAACCGAGCCGCTGGCGCGCTCCCGCAACGATGGTCTTGCTCAGTCCGAGGCGTTCGGCGGTGGCGATGCCGGCCGAGGCGCCGGGGACGCCGAGGCGCAACTTGTAATTGGGCACGAGAGTATCTTCGTCGACGCCGGCTGCTGCATTGAGTACGCCCGGCGTGTTGGCTGCGTATATCTTGAGCGACGTGTGATGGGTGGAGATGAGCGTCCAGGCGCCGGCCGTGAGGAAGTAGTCGGCAACGGCAACAGCCAGGGCGGCGCCCTCTTCGGGATCTGTGGAGGAGCCGAGCTCGTCGAGGAGCACCAGTGAATTCGGCCCGGCGAGTTCCGAAAGCCGCTCGAGATTCGTGATGTGCGCCGAGAAGGTGGACAGCGCCGCCTCGATTGATTGGGCATCTCCGATGTCAGCGAGAAACGCATCGAACACCGGGAAGTTGGCGGCCGTTGCGGGAACGGGCAGTCCGGCCTGGGCCATCATCGCCAGCAGGCCTACGGTCTTCAGCGTGACCGTCTTGCCGCCGGTGTTGGGACCGCTGATGACGAGCTGGCGCTTTTCGTTCGTGAGCTCGAGCGTGAGCGGAACGACGGCGGTATTAGGCTTCGCGCCCGTTGCGCGCAGGCGTTTCTCGAGGAGCGGGTGGCGAGCGCCTTCGAGGCGGAGCAGATCCGCGGCGATGGCCGGCGCCGAGCCATCATAATCCCGGGCGAAGCGGGCGCGGGCCAGCAGGGTATCGACCAGCGCAAGGACGCGCGCGCCTTCCACTATCGAAGCGGCGTGCATGGCCACCTGACGCGTGAGTGCGACAAAGATGCGGTGGATTTCCGCCTGCTCTTCGTCGAATAGGCGCACGAGTTCGTTGTTCTGCTCGATGGTTTCGAGCGGTTCGACGTACACGGTCTGGCCGGACGAACTGACGCCGTGCACCACCCCGCCCACGCGCCGCTTCAGTTCGCTGCGCACGGGGATCACAAATCGGTCGCCGCGAATGGTGATGACGTCTTCCTGCGTGGAGCCTTCGCCGGAAAGCTTGCGCAGGGCGGCGCGCAGGGACTCCTCGATGACGCGACGCTGCCGGTCCTGTTCGCGGCGGATTCGGCCCAGCTCGGGCGAGGCGTCGTCGGCCATCGAGCCGTCGGGGAGTATTTTGCGCTCGATAGTCTCGGCCAGTGGGCGCAGGCTGCCGGAGAGACCTGCAGAGAGAGCGGACAATCTCGGCAGGCGGCCCACGATGCGCGCAGGAGGTTCACGCAGCAGCGACTGCCAGGACGCGATGTCGTGCGCCAGCCGCGCGATGGCCTGTAACTCCGCGGCTTCGAGGGCCACGTCGGGGATGCGGGCCTTGTCGGCGAGCTCGGTTGGATCGAACAGGCCGCCAAGGGCGATCGAGATCTGTTCCTCGATCAGGAGCCGGACCTCGCCGGTGAGCTGATGCTGATGCGTGATCCAGTCCGCGTCTGTGGAAGGCCAGAAAGAATGAATGGCTGCGCGGCCGACGGGGGAGGCGGCAAAGCCAGCCACCAGAGCCAGCAGCGATTCCCATTCGAGAGCGGTATAGTCGGCGTTTGCAACCGGCGACGGAATGGGATTGAGCAATGGCATGGTCAGCTTCCATCTTAGGCGTTTCGCCGAGCCTTCCTTGTTTGTGCGGCGAGCACACGGGTAATTCGTCACGCATCGTTGTGACCTACCGAACAGGACGCAACACACCTTCGTACTATCGTGCTTGACGGGGAAGGAGTGGGCCATAAACATTGCACCCCGAGTTTTGAAGCTCTTGTCTGATGAACCGAAGCACCGAACGGAAAGGATTTGTCGTGCCTGATTCGGAACCACGCTTTCTGTCTCTCGCCGCCAAGACGATCGTTTCGCATTCGATCACGTACTTCATCATGGGTGCGCTGGCGGCGCACTTCCTCAATTACGCCGCGTTGCTGTCGGCCCCCGATTCCGGCATGCGCCCGATTACCAGCGCACTCGTCATCGGGGGGCCGTTGTTTCAGCCCGTCCGGGGCATTATCTTTGCCTCGGTGTTCTGGATGCTGCGGTCGTGCTTCTTCGGCCGGAGAGGCGGATGGCTGCTGATGGCGTGGATGCTGATTGCGCTGGGGATCCTGTCAACCTTCGGGCCGGCCTCGGGGTCGGTGGAGGGAATGGTGTATACGCCCGTTCCGATTCTTTTGCAGATGCGCGGCTGGCTCGAGGTTGTTCCGCAGGCTGTCCTGTTTTCGGCACTACTGTGTTACTGGGTCAATCGCCCGGGGGCCAAATGGCTCAACTGGACGCTTGGAGTCGCGTTCTTTCTCCTGATGGGGATGGACCTGATGGGCGTGCTGATGCACAAGGGCTAGCGGGTTGACGCCGGCTCGCTGGCAGGCCGCATCACCCCGTCCCAGCGCGCCACGACCACTGCGGCGAGGCAGTTGCCGATGACATTCATGGCGGTGCGGCCCATGTCCATGAGCGTGTCGACGCCGAGGATGATGAGGACCGCGGCGGCGGGCAGGTGCAATGCGGCGGCCGAGGCCATAAGCACCACGAGCGACGCCCGCGGGACACCGGCGACGCCTTTGCTGGTAAGCATAAGCGTGGCCACCATGACGAATTGCTCGCCGACCGACAAGTGAATGCCGGCGGCTTGTGCGGCAAAGAGGGCGGCCATGGAGAGATACACGCTGCCGCCGGTCATGTTGAAGCTGTAGCCGAGGGGAATGACGAAGGAGACGACCCAGCGCGGGACGCCGAACTCCTCCATGCGCTCCATCGCCAGGGGTAGGGCAGCTTCAGAACTGGTGGTCGCGAAACCGAGGGCCGCCGGTTCCCCGATCGCGGCGGCAAATCCGCGCAACGGCAAGCGTGCCCAAAGCAGGCTGGGCACTACGGCCAGCAGCAGGAACGCGATGAGCGCGCCGTAGTACGTGACGACGAGCTTGAGCAGAGGCAGCAGAGTGCTCAGGCCCATGCTTCCCACCGTGAATGCCATCGCCGCGCCCGCCGCGAGCGGCGCGATGTACATGATGATCCGCGTCAGCTTGAACATGGCCTCGGTGAGCGACTGCAGAACGCTGACGAGCGGAGCGCGTCTCGGTTCGGCCATCATGGCAAGCGCAATGCCGAAGAGGAGCGCGAACACGGCCACCTGCAGGATCTGATTCTGGACAACTGCCTGGGCGATGTTTTCGGGGAAGATGTTGACGATAAGCTGCTGCCAGCTTTCCCGGTGCGATGGGCCAACTGGCTGGCCGGTGGCCGAGACTTGCTCCTGCGCGGTGATGACCGGCAGAGTGATGCCGGCACCCGCGTGGGAGATGTTCATCGCCAGCAGGCCGATGATCAGTCCGAGGGTGGTGACGATTTCGAAGTAGATGATGGACTTCACGGCCACGCGGCCCACACCGCGCAACTCGCCGTGGCCCGCGATGCCGGTGACGATGCCGCCGAAGATGAGCGGCGCCACGATCATGCGAATGAGGCGCAGGAAGATGTCGCCGATGAAGTGCGTCTGCGCGGCGAAGTCCGGAGCATCCACGCCGAGTTCCGCTCCGGCTAGCATCGCATAGAAGGTCCACAGCAGAAGGGACCGGCGACGAAAGGGGACGGCGGCGAAAACAGCGAAGCCGAGCCAGCGCAGGGACACTGCGATCGACGGTGCGGTGTGCATCGCGCCGGCTGTAAGGCCGGTAGAGAACAGGAGGACGGATGTGGCAAAGAGCAAGCGCTGGGACGTGTTTCCGGGCTGCGCGCGATCTCCGGGGTCGTTGGTGATCACTGGCGTCATTGAAATGCGGCAAGCCTCTGGTCGCCGATTTGCGATCCTCACTGGTTGGCAGCGCGGGCGCCCTGCTGCTGGCCGAAGCTCACACGGGGAGGATCTCCGAAGGCGGCGGAGACATCGATCGCAGCCTTGCGCGCCCCGCGCTGTACCTGGTTTTGCTTCAGCGTGATGGCGCCATTGGCGATCTCGGCATCGGCACTCCATCGATCAAAGTGGGCCAGTATCGGGGGGGTCTCCATGTCGGCCTGTTCTGCAACCGAGCCGTGGCGCCAGTCGAAATGTAGGGAGCCTTTTGCGGAAGCCGCAAGGTCGAGATCTGTGAATCCCGCGAGTTCTACCTCGCCCGAGCCGCCGATGGGATTCCCTGACCA
>Ga0335077_10005761_pt1 | contig 15233 bp, 11 predicted proteins | sample Lox_Sample_31_FD_207151 | JGI IMG/M metagenome (GOLD analysis project Ga0335077, IMG submission 207151) | Soil microbial communities from Loxahatchee National Wildlife Refuge, Florida, United States - Lox_Sample_3.1 | ecosystem: Environmental > Terrestrial > Soil > Wetlands | place: USA... | reverse complement strand
TGATGAGCAGCAATGTCGCAATGACGACAAAACCGACCGTGCCGAGTTCCGCAGCAGCTTTGGCGAAATACGACTCGAATCCGAGTTGCGTCTCCGAGCTGGCGCCGACGGTCGCGAATCGCGCCGCGCTGGTCGAGCTTCCGATGCCCTCGCCAATTGCGCCATGCCGAACCGCGTCATCCACCTGCTGAACGACGAAGCCTCTCCCGTACATTTCCGCCTGCTCCGCGCCGAATGACGCGAGACCGAGCGGATCCAGACCCGCCGAGGTGATTGCCCAGAGAGTCGCGGCAATGGCAACGGGCGCTACGACCAACAGACGGCCCCGCACCAATCCGAACGCCGCAAACGCCAGGCCATAGAGGGGAAACATGAGGAACGCGCCCTTCGTCCCGCTGAACAATCCCGCGAGAAGACCGACGTAGAATGCGATCCGGCCGATCCGCTGATACCGCGGATCCGGATCCGAGTTCGAGACGATCACAGCAGCAGTCAAGAACAGGAAAAGGAACGAGACATATTGCGACGTAAACGAGAAAGTTCCGGGAATTCGGTAAATGCCGCCACCGACGCTGAACCTGCTGTATCCCTGGGTCACCGCTTTGCCCGCCTCGCCGAAGAAGAGGTCGATGGCAGCGTGGTAGCCGATGATGCGAATGAGCAGCGCCTGCAACAGTCCCACGCCGCATGCCACAAGTCCGCATAGCAGCAGCGCGCGAAGCACCCGAAAGAGCGCCTCCGGGCGCTGCCCAAGGGCAATGCCCACCACCATCAGCGGGACATAGAACGCCCAAACCTTGAGTCCGATGAGCATTCGCAGCGCGGCGACTCCATTCGGGTTGAACAGACAGATCCCAAGCCACGCGGCGAACGCGCAGACGCCCAACGCCAAATCCACGGGAACCGCTCTCAGCGCTCGGGATCCGGTCTTGGTAAGGAAGAACACGCCATAAAGCGGTAAGACGATGGCGATGTCGCGCAAGGCGATGGGAAATGGCGTGCTGCCGATGCGCGCTCCGAGGATGCCGCCGAAGGTCACGGCGACCGTGAGGAGCTGGAGCCCCTTGACCCAACTCGTGAGCGTCCGCAACGCAAAAAAGACGGCAAGCGCCAGAGCGAGAGCGAGCACCAGGGGGGACTGGACGGCCGGTGGCATGGCTAAGGAACGATGAACTCGCTGAATGTGAGGAGCAGACGAGCGCGCGCGGGTTTTCTCGACGATGTTATCACGACCATGTCCGGACCATCATGTGAGAGGCTTGGACTGGCGCCGGAATCGGCTGATGAAGGCGATCGATACTGCGACATTCGCCGCCAGCATGATCAGGCCCGAGCAAATGGCCACCATGAGCACCTGGCTCACCGTGGAGACACCGATCAGGAGCACAACTGCGATCTGCGCGGAGAGTTCCAGGGGAATCCAGATTCGAGATGGCGGAAACCACGCCCGATATGCGTTGAGCATCCACGCCAGGCTCACCAGCGAGCCGATCGATGCGCTCAGCACGGCGAGCACCAGCTCCGCGGGCAGATGCGCATATTGCGGTCCCAGGATCCAAAGGACCGGCTGCGGGGCCACTGCGACGAGGACGACCGGTGCCAGCACCAATCCGGCGAACCCCGCAAGAATCTGGAGATAGAGCCGACCCAATCGGCTCGGATCCTGGCAGCGGGCGTAGACCGGCACGATGACGTTTTGCATGGTCGCCATCAGCACCGCAAAGATGGCGCCGATTCGCGTGACGGCACCGAGATCGGCGAGGCCGGCCGAGGAACCGAAAATACTCAAGAGCCAGATACTGATCTGCCCCTGGAACACGTAATTGAGGCTGTTGGGAAACTGCCGCACAGCGACCGACTTGAGCTCTGCGGCGGCGGAGGGATCGCGCGGTGCATCGCGCCCGACTTTCCCGCGCAGCCAATGCGCCGTCGCCCAATACTGTGCGCCCGATGCGACCACGAGCGCGGATATCGCCGTCTCCACCCGCAATCCGAACGCCGCGGCTATCGCCGTGGCAGCGAGGCGCATTCCACTGGCCCCGAGGCTCAGCAGTTGAATGAAGCGCGTGGAGCCGCCAAGGCGCGCCGCGACGAGATCGACGGAGTTGAACACGGTCAACGCGCTGCTGGCGGCCAGGAGCGCGGCGAGGACCATGGCCTGACCGACGCTCGCGCCGTGCCTGCTCAGCAGCAACACGAATGTGAGCAGCGCCGGAATCACGATCAATGCGCCGGTAACCTTTATCGTCGCGCGTGCCGCATCGATCACCTGGCCCAGGCGAACCGGATTTTGCCAGACACGTCCTCCGATGCCGATCGCCGCGCTGGCGACGCCGCTGTCTGCAAGGACGACCAGCGCGCCCTGCATCGAATTGGCGATCGTGTAGATCGCGTAGTCCTGTACCGGGAGCAGGCGCACGACCACGATGCCCGCAGCAAAACCGATTAGCTGCGCCAATCCCTGGACGAAGCTGAATTCTACGAAGACAGCGGCCCATCGGCGCAATCGACCGAAATCGTGGGGCTGAAGCAGACGGCGCATCCGGGATCACCCAAATCAGCGATCGCTCGCGACCATGCGGGTTCGCAGAGTGCCAATCAAGAGCCGCTCCCGATTCGCCCAGGACATTTGTGCGGCCTTGGCCAGTGCGGCTCTGCTCATCTCCGCGAGCCGCTCGCGATCGCGAGCCAGCTCCGTCACCCGCGACACGATTGCCTCGACATCGCGAATCGGCACGATGAAGCCATCTACGCCGCTCGAGACCATCATATCGGCGCCGCTGTTGGGCGTGGCGATCACCGGCAAGCCCTCCGACATCGCTTCCGGTATCACCAATGCCATGCCCTCGAACAGCGAGGGGAAGACGAAGATGTCATGCGCGCCCATGACCTCGAGCACTCTGCTATGAGGGACGACACCCAGCCACTTGTGGTGCTGCAGCTCCCTCTCGAGCGCGGGACATTCGCGGTCGGGCTTGGGCCCGACCAGCGTCAATGTCGCCAGGCCTTCGAGCCGTTGCATGGCCTCGAACAAGTACGAGACGCCCTTTCGCTGACTCAAATGGCCGACGTACAGAAGGCGCAGCGCGTCCTTCCGCGGCTCGCGCGCCGAGGCCTGCCGTCTCGGCGCAGGGGCGCCGTAGGGGATCACGTCTATGCTCGCGCCGAAGCCCGGGTGCTCGCGAAGCGTGGCCCGCACGAAATCGCTCGGGACGATGACGTGATCGGCTCCCGAGAGCTCCGCGTCCTTGCGCGCGTTCTTTGCGTCGCTGTCGCGGAGAACGTCGAGCGTTGCGGCCCATTCCGGCTTCAGCTCCCGCTCTTCCGAAAGAATCTTCAACCCCACCCGCCAGTAACCGATGGTCAATTCGTAGATCCGCCGGATCCCCTTCTCGCCCGCGGCTCGGAAGCTCTCGGCGGCGGAATGCTCGTAACCGTATACGGCGGAGGCGTTGACCGCGCCCCGTCGAATGAGAGACGCGACCTGCGCGTCGAGAGCTTGCGCGACTGCATCCATCGAGGCCCAGCCGGTTTCGTGTCGGGTGAGCGAGGTCAGCCCCAGGTGCCGAGCGGCCTGGCGTACCAGCTCTCGCGTCGGAAATGTTCGGATCCGGCGCATGTCCACGCCGTCGAAGACCCGGCGCTCCAGGTCGGCGCGAAGGCTTGCCGGAAGCATGCCCATGACGCGAGATGCAGGACTGAGTGCGATGGTCGTGCAGAATAGCGCGAGCATGTCTGCGCGCTGTAGCGCCAGGAGATCGGCGAGCACGTTCTGGTTCTTGCCGGGATAAGCGAGCAGGACGGAATGGTCCATCGCCTACCTCTCCCGCCGTAGCGTCGCCGCGAGAGCAGCGCGGAGACCGGCCACGTCCTCGGCGAAGCTCCAGGTAGCGAGGATTGCGCGGGACTGAAGTCCCATGCCGCGCGCGCGCTCGGGATTTCCGAGAACCTCCTTCAGGGCAGCGGCGAGCGCCCTCGTATCTCCCAGGGGAAAGACGAAGCCGTTCACTCCATTCCGCACGAGGTCCTGCGCGCAGCCGACGCGGTCGCTCACCACGACCGGCCGTCCCGTCGCCATGACCTCGTTGACGACGAGCCCCCAGGGCTCCCGCGTCGACGGCAGCACGAAGACGTCGCAGAGTTCATAGAGCGCCGGCAATTCCGTCTGATTGCGGAAGCCGAGGAAGCGGATGTCCGCCAGGCCCTTTTCGCGTGCCTCCGCTTCCAGCGCCGGGCGCAAGTCGCCATCGCCGACGAAGAGCAGATAAGGCTTCGCAACTCCCGCGAGCTCCCCGAGCAGATGCCCGTAGGCACGCAGCAAATCGTCCGGGCGTTTTCGTGCCTCGAATTTCGAGGCATAGAGGATGATCGGGCGCCCGGCCTCGATCCCGAGCGAGCGACGGAGATCCTCTCGCGAGGTCGCGGCGGCAGAGGCGCGGCTCGCGAAGAAATCATTGTCGACGCAATAAGGCATCGGGAAAAGCCGCTCCGGCGCGATACCCTGCGAGAGGTAATAGTCCCGATTGGCGCTGCCGATCGCGAGATAGGCGTCGGCGACACCCACGAGCGCGCGGAAGAACAGCCGCTTCGCCTGCCTTCTGAGCGCGGACCGATCCGCGCTGATCTCGCTCGCCTCGTCGCGCACGAGCACCTTGAGGCCCCCGGCCTTGGCCCGCAGCATTGCCGCCCAATTGACGAACCGCGCATAACCGTGGACCCAGAGCGCGTCGAAATGCTTGCGCCGCAATCGGCGTCCGAATCCCCAATTGATGGGGCGTTGTCCCGTCACAGGACCGTGGCGCCAGAGGCCCGGCAGGAACTCGTATCGATAACCTTCGAGCAGCGGGATGTCCCATTTCAAGTCCCGGCCGAATCCTCGGTCGGAATAGGCTCCGAGCGATACGTCCGACTGGAAGAGCACCGTCAGGTCTATGTCGGGCTGCGCTGCGATAAGCCGCAGCAGTGGCGCCTGGTACTGGATCGGATGGCTCACGAGATAGGCGACCCGCCATTTTTGCGGCGCGTGTGCGGGGGCCATTCGCCTATTCCAGCACCGGAAGACGCCCGTCGCGCGCGGCCTGCGCATACATCGCCTCGTAATCCCGGCCCAGCGCATTCCAGTCGAAACGCGAGCGCACGAGCGCCGCGCCGCGTCGTCCGAGCTCGGTCGCGGCGGCGGGATTGTCGAGCAGATAGCGAAGGTGTGCCGCGAAGGCCTGCGCATTGGGTGGCGCCGTCAATCCCGCTTTCGCATCGCTGAAGTCTCGCCAGATGTTCACCTGCTCGGAAATCACCACGGGAATCGCGCAAGCCGCCGCTTCGACCACGGAGATGCCGAAATTCTCGCTCTGCGATGGCAGGAGAAAGACGTAGCTACCTGCGAGAAGCGCGAGTTTATCCCTGCCGCCGAGCATTCCCGGGACGAGGCTCCGCGCCAGAAGGCCGCGCTCGCGGATGAGCGCCTCTGCTTCCTGCCGCACTCCGTCGTCCGGACCTGCGATGATGAGGACGATATCGTCGCGCTCGCGCGCGACCTCCGCGAAGGCTTCGATGACGATGTCGACGCCCTTCTTACGGCTCAACCGTCCCAGGAACAGCACGACCTTGCGGTCGCCGGCCGCCGGAAAGCGATCGCGGAGGGCGCTGCGCGGCGGCAACGCATCGAACTGACGAAGATCGATTCCTATGGGAACGATCGCGCCGCGAAGGTTCCGCGCTCTGGTGCGCGCCAAGCGCCACTCCTCCGCGGCCGTATAATGCAGCCCTGCGGCGCGCTCCAGCACTCGGTTTTGGAAGAGCACATCGACGACGGATTTTCGCCAGCGATGCCGCGCGTAAATGTAGGGATCGAGCGTCCCGTGCGGCTCGATGATGTACGGCTTGCCATGCCGCCAGCAGTAGTGCGCGCAGACCCAGTCGTGAAAGAGATAGAGCGAATGCAGATGCACGACATCGGCCTCGCGCACGGCATCGGCGAGCCGTTTGCGCAACGGCCAGGAGGTGCCGAAGAAGGCGGGCCAGCTCCCGGGAAACACTTCAATCTCGACGCCGGGCGCGAGATCCCTTTCCTCCGACGCAAAGCCGCGATCGGTTGCGACGACGCGCACGCGATGGCCATTTCGCGCCATCAGCTCCGCGAGGCCAAGACAAGCAACCGCAGGGCCGCCCTTGCTGCGGTCGAGATCGGCAATCGCGTGCAGGATCTTCATGGATGAGCGACGCGCCTAGCGGTGCCGACCATCGTGCGCTACCGCGCTGGTACCGACCGATTGCGCCACCGCCATCCCCAGCAGCGCCGCGAAGATCGTGGCGACCGCGGGCATCTCGAGGCTGAAATCCACCAGGGAATGCACCGCCGCCAAGACCGACGCGCCGACACCGACGCAAGGAAAGAGGGCATTCCTTCGTCGGCGGAAGACTCCGACGATACAGCGTCCCGCCAGTAGCGCGAGCAGCAGGAAAAATCCGGCGGCGGCGGGTAGGCCGAGCTCGAGCATGGTCTGGAGATACTCGTCATGCGCGTATTCGACGCGCTTCAATTCCGACTGCGGCTGATGCGGAGCGTAGACGTACTCGAATGTCCCGAGGCCGGTCCCCGCGAGCGGATGCTGCTCGATGGCGGCAATGGTTCCGGCGTAGATCTCGTTGCGGCCGGTCGAGTCGTCGCTGCTATTCCCGAGGCGCTCGAGAGCGCCGCTCCCGGCGACGGCGATCATCAGTGCCGCGCCGGCGGCGGCGAATGACGCGAGCGGCCAGCGCCAGGGGCCGCGCAGCGACGGCGCGGAGAGCGCCGCCAGGACCAGCGCGGCGACGCCGCAGAGCGTCGCGATCATGCCGCCCCGAGAGTGCGTGAGCAGCAGCGCCGCCGCCGTTAGCGTCGAGCCCAAGAGCGGCCAGATGCCGTGCCGCAAAGTTGCCTCGACCGAGGAGTGGAAGAGCATGCGCCAACTTGCGGAATCGATGCGCTCCGACAGGACCTGCGCTATGAGGCCAAGGTTCGCAATGAGGCAGAGGCCGAGGAACGTCGCGAAGGAATTGCGATTGACGAAGCTGCCTGTGAGATCCTCCGTGTAGGCCGTTTTGCGAAACCAGAGGACGAACTCATTGCCGGAGAAGTAGGCGATCAAGCCATAGAGTGCATAGGCCGCGCCGATGAAAGCGACGGACCGGAGCACAGCCTGCGCTCCCTGGCTGCGGCGTCCCACCGTCCAGGCTGAAAGAAAAATGGCTGCATAGGCCAGGAGCCGGAGCAGGTGCCCGAGGGAGCGCTCGCGCGCCAGACTGACGGAGCGCTCCACGGGTGCCCCCAGCGCATGAGCCGCGCGGTCCCACAGAGCCGCGTTCCAATCCGCGAACGGGGCCGGGAACTGCTGGAGCACGATCCAGACGACAACGAGCCCGGCCAATATCGTCGACAGGCGAAGGACCCTGAACTGCTCCTTTCGAGCGGGATCGACAAGCTCCGACGCAAACGCGAGAAGCAGCAAGGCGCCGCTTGCGACCGCCAGGACGGTCCAGGCGGTGGCGTTCACCGACGCCAGCGGCAGGGGAGAAAAGCCCAACACCAGAAGCAGTCCGCCGCGCAACAGGAGCTGCGGCAGGGGCGCTGGGCGGTGCGCCGGCTCGGCGGCACCATTCGGCGTCATGATCGCCGGCGTCTCACGGCGGGAGCCGCTCGATGCGGCCGCGCCGCCGCGCAACCGCGTACCGCCGGATCGCTTCACCGGAACCGCCATCGCTCCTCAGCGGGGCTCGTGGTTCACGAGGCGATCCTCGATCAGGTAGAGCGAGAGCAGGACCTCCGCGACCACGCGCTGATAGGTGTAGTACCAGCCCGGCAGTCCCGCAAACAGCATGCGCTTGGCGAAGAGGCAGTAAAAAAGCACCGCGATCGGCGCGAGGATTCGCCGTAGGCGGATGCGGTCGGCGCGGCTGAGCTCGCTCGCTCGCGCCGCCAGCAGCTTGTCGCGCTCCAACCTCGCATATGCGTCCTGTGCACCGACCCAGCACGTCAGCGATTTGCGATCGTCATGGTCGACGAGATGCCGAAGCTGCCGGACGCCGCCGGAGACGGAGAGACGCTGCGTGTGCCCGTCCTGGACGAAGCTTGCCTGCTCGCGGCGAAACAGCAGGATGCGCGGAGGATAGATCGAGCGGGGAAGCGGGTGACCTAGGACGCAGTAGCGAAATGCGACCTCGTATCCCCCGATCTCCGGCTCCGGCGCGAGAGTCTCGAATTCCCGGATCAACTCCTCGGAGAGGAGGTAGTCCGCATCGAGACCCAACACAAAGGGCGTCGCGATGGAGGTCTCGTTGACGGCAAAATGCCATTGCTCCGCATGCGCGCGGAACGGATGTTGAAACACACGCACTGCCGGAAATTGCCGCAGGATATCGAGCGTGCCGTCATCGCTGCCGCTGTCGACCACGACGATATCTTTCGCCCAGCGCAGTCGCTCGAGCGTGCGGCGGATGTTCGGCTCCTCGTTGCGGGTGAGAATGACGGGCGTGATGTCAGCGAGCCGCACGAGTGGCCTCCCCACAATCCGATTCCTTTTTGCGCGGACGCTCGAGCGCGCGCTGCACGGACGCTGCGACCGCGGCAGGCTCTATCGAGTCAATGCCGCTCGCGCGCGCGCGCGGGCGATGCACGACGTGATCTCGGCCGAAAGGATACCACCGCCCCGGCGCATCCTTGTTGCTGAAGACCGCGACGCAGCGGGTGCCGACAGCCGCCGCGAGGTGCATGGGGCCGCTGTCGTGACACATCAGAAGCTCCGCGCGCCGCATCGCCGCGGCGCTCAAGCGGGGCGAGAGCCGGCCGCAGAGATTGAGCACGGGACCTCTCCAGAGCCGCGCGACCGCCTGCGAACGCTCGCGGTCCTCGCGGGATCCCACCAACATCAACCGCATTTCCGCGTGCGCCGTCAGCTCGAGGACCCGTCGCCAATTGGCGTCCCCCCAATCATTGATCGGCTGCTTGGTTCCGATGCTGAGTGCGATCAGGGGCATTCCGCTCGCGCCCCGTGGCGTCGCCTCCTCGACGAGCCGGTCCGCTTCGAGCGTCTCGGTCTTCGAGAGAACGAGATCCCAGCTCCGGGAGGCCCCGCAATCGATCGCGCCGAGAGACGCGAGGGAACGCGCCAATCGCTCCGCTTCCTTCTCGTACAAACCCTCGCTGGGATCGACGAGCCGAGGCTGGCGCAGATCGCTCGCAAATGGGAAGCCCACCGCGCTTCGGATTCCGCAGAGCCGAAAGAACAGGTAGTCGCGATAGACCGAGAGCGCGTTCGGCCGATCCACGAGATAGACGAGACGCCCGGGCGCCACCGCCCGGATCTTCCGCGCTGCGGCCACGACCTCCCGAGGATCGTAGCGGCCCGCGCGATACTCGATGAACCGATCGACCAGGCCCGTGCCCTGCAAAACGCTCGAGGCCGCCGCCGCGCGGCTTTCGACGGGCGCGTTGGTCAGGAGCACGATCTCTGCCGAAGGGTAGCGCCCGCGCAGGAAATGCAGGCACGGCAGCGCCACCACGAAATCTCCGATGCTGCCGAGGCGAAATATCAGGAGGCGCGCAAGCTCCCGGTAATGCGTGGCGCTGCTCATGTCATCGGCGCCTGGCAAGCTCCGCCTCGAATTTCTGGAGCTCATCCGGGCTCGAGGCAAGCAGGATGCGGGCGGTCCGCAGGGCGTTCCGTGCGGTCACGATCTGGACCAGAGACGCGACCGAGCGTTGCGCCTCGAGCCGGAATTGCCCCTTCAGGAGCTCCCTGCCCTCATCATCGAGGCGGTTGAAGAGATCGATCCCGAGGCCGCACCGCCAAGCGACGAGCGAGGGCGACCACGGCGTTGCGAGTATCGAAGCGACGAACGCATCGGCGGCGCGGCGCCCGTCCCCGCGCGCGAGCTCGGCGGAGGCGAGGCCCGCCCAAGCCGCGCCGTCTCCGGGTACGCGCGAGACATAGACGCGAAAGTCTGCGGCAGCCTGGGCGATCAATGCCGCCCTGTCACTCTCGTCGATCGAGGAGGCATCGGCGGCGCCCAGCAGGGCGAACGCGAAGTCGACGCGCTCGGCGTCGGACTGGACGGATTCACCCAGCAAGCGGGCTGCATCCTCCGACGTGACACCCCGACCGGTCGCGGGCGCGAGCCGATCGTCAAGAGCCACCTTGTGAAAGGCATTGACGGCCGCGGGCGCGCCAAGCGCGATGACCGCGGCGAACAGCGAGAGCTCGATCAGCGCCAGCCTCGATACCCGGACCGTCATCGCCCGACTTCAGGCCTTGTTGTAGTAGCCCTTGTCCCGCCCGTAATAGTACGCGGAATCCGCGTAATTGTACGACCGGTGCCGGCGCGTGTTTACCCGCGACAGCACGGCGCCCGCGAGGTGGCCGCCATTCGCGCGGAGCTGCTTCACGGCCCCGATCACCGCCTGGCGCGGCGTACGCTCCCAGCGGACGATATACATGGTCGTGTCCACGATATGGGAGAGCACGATCGCATCGGAGACCGCCAGCACCGGCGGCGAGTCGATGACGACGAGGTCGTAATGTGCCCGCATGCCCTCGAGGAAGGAGCGCATGTGCTGCGAGCCCAGCAGGTCCTGCGGGTTGGCGGTGCCGCCCTTCGCGGAGACGAAATGCACACCCGAGCTTTCGTCGACGCGCACCACGGACTCGGGCTTGGCATTGCCCTCGAAGAGATCGACGAGCCCCGGCCCCTCCGTAGCGCCCAGCATCTTGGCGACGCCCGGACGGCGGAGATCGCAATCGATGAGGAGCGCACGGCCGCCGGAGCGCGCTACGCTGCGCGCGAGAGAGACCGCGAACACCGTCTTTCCCTCCGAGGGCAGCGAGGAGGTGACGAGCACCAGCTTCGGCGGATCGTCTACGTCCGAGAAGCGGAGCGCCGTTCGCACGGAGCGGATCGCCTCGGAATATTGCGAGACCGGCTCGGCGACCACGACGCGTTCCGGCCGCTTGCCGCGCGTGAGCTGCGGCACCATCCCGAGGGTCGGCAGCGCCAGCGACTTCTCGAGCTGATCGGAGGTCCGGAACCCGTTGTCGAGTCGCTCGAGGAAGAGCGCCACCAGGATGCCGCAGAAGAGCGCCGCCGCGCCGGCGACGCTGAGGTAGAGCGACTTGTTCGGATAGGAGGGGCCGCTCGGAGGCGTCGCGACCGCGACCGCGCGCGCGTCCGGCTGCTGGATGTCCTCCTGGACGCTCGTCTGCTGGAAGCGCTTGAGAAAATCCTCGTAGAGCGCCTTGCTCGCCTGCGCCTCGCGCTCGAGCTCGGCGAGCTGCACCTGGGCCTTGTCCTGCTCGGTCGTTGACTGCTGGAGCCGCGCGAGCGCGGCCTTGATCGATTCCTCGCGCGACCGCGCGACGTTGAGCTGGTCGACCAAGGTACGATTGGCCGCCGCGATCTCCTGCCCGATCTTCGCGCGCACGTCGCGAATCTGCGCGGCGAGATTGATCATGGTGGGATGCTCGGACTTGTAGCGGGTCGCGAGCTCCGCCTGGTGCCGCAGCAGCTCCGCTTCCTGCTCCTTGAGCTTGTCGAGGAGCGGCGAGCTCGCGCTGCTGCGCAGCTCGCGCACCGAAGCCTCCTTCTGCTGGCGGTCGGCCGTCGCGATGATGAGCTGCGAGTTGAGCTCGGCGAGCTGCTGGCTCGTAACGGTCGTGCCGGATTGCGAGAGGTTGTGCTCCTGCTTGAAGAGCTGAACCGCGCGCTCCGCGGTCTGGACCTTGTCCTTGAGATCGGTCAGGTGGTCGTTGAGCCACGCGCTCGCGCGCCGCGTCGCCTCGAACTTGGCCTCGAGCTGATCCGTGAGATAGGCCTCGACATAGGCGTTGGCGATCTTCGCCGCGAGCTCGGGGCTCTCCGACTGCGCGTTGATCTTGATGATGTAGGAAGTGCCGTCATTGAAAGCCCCGACCCTGCCGCCTAGGGCGGGAGCCACGTCGGCCGATGTGAGCTCGCGGCGCGGCGAGGCTTCGGCCGGAGCATCGGGCGCATCGCTTCCGATGAGTGCCGAGACCTGCCGGCCCATCCATGCCATCGGCGCAAACTTCGGAGGATGCGCCAGATTGGGATTGTACTCGGGCTCGCTCTCGAGATGCAGCGCGGTCGCGACCCGCTCGGCGATCCGCGGCGAGGTGATGAGCTGGACCTGCGTCGCGATCAGCATCGAGCTGTCGCCCTCGCCCGACAGCACGCTCTTGATGTCGAGGAGTTGCAGTCTCTGCTGCTCCAGCATCAGCGTCGCTTGCGCCGTATAGCGCGGCGTCAGCTGATAAACGTAGACCGTCGCGAGCGCCATGATGACGGCGGCAAAGCCGAGGATGACGGCGATCCGCCGCCTCAGCATGGAGAGGATCTCGCGAAGGTCGATACCTTCGGATTCGGCTTCGCGCGCGACAACGCCGGGGAAGAGCCGCTGCAGCCGCTTCGGGTCCGTCTCTGCAGGAGAACGCACGTGCATGGTGTCGTTCATCTCGCCTGGTCCTCTCCGTCGACGGGGGTCGGGCCCTGCGTCGCTGAAAAAGGATAAATAGCAGCCATCGTGGTTAAGAAGGCCTTACGCGGACCTTTGCAGGCGGTCGTCAGAAGAACCGCTCGTGGATACGGATCACGTCGCCGGGGAGAACGACCGTGTCCTCTTGCACTTCCGCTTCGCCGGCCTGTGGGCTCGTCGCCCGCTTCGCGGTGATGTTATTCCGGTTGGCACGGGGCGTATAGCCACCCGCGAGCGCCACCGCGTTGAGCACGGTCATCCCGCTCACATAGGGGTAGCTGCCGGGATTCTTGACCTCCCCCAGGATGAAGAAAGGCCGATAATTCAGGACCTCGACGTTGACGCGTGGACTGACGAGATAGTCCTTCCCGTATTTCTGGGTTATCAGGTCCTGGGCCTCACTGATCGTGAGTCCGCCGACCTTCACCTGTCCGATCAGCGGCAAAGCCACCAGCCCCTGATCGTTGACGTCGAAATCTCCCGACAGGTCCTTCTCGTTGAAGACCGTGACCCGCAATTTGTCGCCGCTGCCGAGGCGATAGCCCGCGACCTGCGCCTGCGCCCTGGGTGCCCGGAGGCCGCAGAAGCCGACGAGGAGCATCGCGACGAGCCAACGGCGCTTGAGCAGCGGGACGAAATGATCGTTCATTCGAAGTGCTACCTCTCTTCCCCGGACGGCGTCAGTACGAAAGCTTCAGGGCGAAGAGCGCTTGAAGCCGATTGTAGCCGGCACCGGCGACGTTGGAGTTGCGCTGGCTGTAGAGGAGGTCCGCCGTGGCGGTCCAGCGCCGGCTCAGGAGATAGCGGACGCCGGCATCGGCGCCGAAGGTGCTGTCGACGCGTGGATTGCCTTGGTAATTGTCGTGCACGTAGCCGATCGACCCCAGCAGCAGCAGGTTTCGCAGCAGTTCGTGCTGGACTGTCACTTGAGCGCCGGTTTCCAGGGAGCTCGACGCCGTCGTCGGGCTCTCGAGCGTGGTCTCCGCGACCGATTGCGAGAAGGATGCAATGACGGAGGTGAGCTCGGTCGCGTTCCAAATCAGATTGCCGCCGAAGGCGACGCCGCTCGGGGATTTGAGCAGCGGGTTCTCGTAGTGCTGACTGAGATACCCGGCATAGACCTCCGCGGTGAGAATGCGGGTGATCTCGATCGCGGTGCCGGCATCGACTTCCCAGCCATGCGAGTTTCGCCTGATCCCCTGCATGGTGGGCGTGCAGGGATTCGGCGTGCATTCCTGGCTGAAGTACTGCCGCTCGTTGCCGATGACGCGAAGGTAGGCGTTGTAGCCGGGCTGGATCTCATACTGGAGGCGCGGCGCTATCACGTATTCGTTGCGATCGCGGAATTGCTGATTGATGGTCGCGCCGGTCTGGCCGTTGACCGCGTTGTTGAAGTCGTAGGAGGTGAAGGTGGCATCGACGCGCAGTCCCAGGATGCCGACCATGTGCACATAGGAGAGGTCGCCTCCCATGACGATGTACTGTGTCGGGTTCTTTCCGAAGACGGCATTCGGAGAGGAGCGGTCCTCGTGCTGGAGCTGATAGAGCCCGTCCGCCGCGAAGTATTCTCCGTTCTGGATGTCGTAGCGGCCGCCGACATCGGTGGAGAAGTTGTTCACGTTCTCGGTCTTGTGGGTCGCGTATTGGCGAAAGTCGCCGCTGATGTTGGCGCCGAGTGCGTTCCTGTTCCAATCCGACCTTATGCTCATGGCCGGAATCTCGTGCACGAAGAAGTCGCTATCCGTACCGGTTTGCGTCGCGAAGATGTTGCTGTCGTAAGTGCCCGAAAGCGACAAGGTCGGGTTCAGGATGAAAGACTCCCAGCGAATTCCGAGCGGGTCGTAATCGGGGCGCGGGCGATTGAAGACCGTCTCGCTGCGGGGCCCGACGGCCGCCGGCTCCAGCGAATTGCCCGGCCATGCGGGAAAGGGGCCGAGGACGGGCGCCTGGGCTGCGGCTTCGCCAGCAGCCATCGCGAGCGCCAGCACTCCGCTCACGACCGCCGCGAGAAGCGGCCGCCGGGATCGCATCCCGAAGCGGAAGCCGTTTCGTCCAATGATCGCGAGGCGGCACGAGGAGGGGGTCACCGCCACTGGGCTCGTCGAAGGAGGTTGCTCAACGGCACCCGTCGACTTTGCAATGTGCACTGCAAACGCCCCCCGCCAACTCGGCCGGAAAACCCTTTGCCCTCAGGGTTAATACTATAAAGGCGAGGCCGATTGACCCGGTACTTTAGGGAGTTGTGGCTTGGCTCGAGGCCGGATCGGTATGCGGAGCCACCAGAGGTGCTCCGATATTCGTCCGTCCGCCGGTGCCGGGGTTTGGCCCGGGATTGAAGGCCAATTGCGTGATCGCCGAGGTGATCTGATCGGCGGCCTCGGGCACTGCATTCTGGAGTGCGACGACGATACCCGGCGCGGCAATCCCCTGCTGCCCCGGCGGCAGCGCCTCGATGACCGCGATGAGGATCGCAGCGACCTGGGTCGGCGAGGCGGTGGCTGCCGCAGCCGCGACGTCGGCGGCGTCGCCGGGACAACGACTCGCCGCAATGCCCGCGATATCGCCCGCGAGATCCTGATGCGCGGTGACCTGCTGTTTGACGACGCCGGCGAGCTCCGCGGTGTCGCAGCTCGACTGAGTGATCGCGGAGACGACGTCGGGTGGAAGTGGCGGCGGCGTTTCCTGCGCCTGGGCGGTTTGCGCGGCGTGGCCC
>Ga0335077_10005760_pt1 | contig 15234 bp, 8 predicted proteins | sample Lox_Sample_31_FD_207151 | JGI IMG/M metagenome (GOLD analysis project Ga0335077, IMG submission 207151) | Soil microbial communities from Loxahatchee National Wildlife Refuge, Florida, United States - Lox_Sample_3.1 | ecosystem: Environmental > Terrestrial > Soil > Wetlands | place: USA: Florida... | reverse complement strand
TACGTCTCTACCATCAAGTCGCGGCGTTCGGCCACCATCCAGCCGCAGGTGGAAGGCACGATCACCAAGATCCTGGTGAAGTCGGGCGACCATGTGCGTTCGGGTCAACCGCTGATCACCATCGATCCCCTGAAGCAGGAGGCGATTGTCAATCAGCAGCGCAGCACCGAAGCGCAGTTGAAGGCCACCTACGAGTACAACCGCAGCGAGCTTGAGCGCCAGAAGGGCTTGTATGAAGGCGGAGTCGCCAGCAAGCAGGCCTACGATCAGGCGGTCCAGAATTTTGAGAACTCGAAGGCTGCCTGGGAAGCAGCCACCGCGGCACGGGTTTCGCAGCAGCAAGAGCTTGCGTATTACAACCTGCGCGCGCCTTTCGATGGGATTGTCGGCGATATTCCTGTGCACCTGGGCGATTACGTCTCTTCGCAGACGCTGTTGACCACGGTCGATGAGAACAAGGACCTGGAAGCCTACATTTACATCCCGACCGATCTTGCGGGCAAAATCCAGATGGGACTGCCGGTCGAGATTGTCACCAGCACGGGAGAGCCGATCGAAACCACGAAGATTTACTTTGTTGCGCCGCAGGTCGACAACGCGCTGCAGGGAATCCTGGTCAAGGCTCCGGTGCATGCTTCGCTGGATCGTTTTCGCAACTCGCAGCTGGTGAAGGCGCGCGTGGTGTGGAGCACCGCTCCCGCGCCCACCATACCGGTGTTAGCCGTAACTCGCATCGGTGGACAGCCGTTCGTCTACGTTGCCGTGCAAAGTGGAAACGGACACGTGGCCAAGCAGCGCGCGGTGACCCTTGGCGACACGATTGGCAACGACTACGCGGTGACCGGAGGCTTGTCGAGCGGTGAGCAGGTGATTGTCTCCGGCATCCAGTTTTTGAACGACGGCGCCCCCGTCCAACCCATGAGTTAAGCGCCCACGCGGCCTACCAGGGAATCCCAGTGGTTGATTTCTTCATACAGAGACCGGTTTTTGCGACTGTTTGTGCGTTGCTGATCGTGGTCGCCGGCGCGGTCTGTATTCCGACGTTGCCGATCTCGCTGTATCCGAACCTGGCGCCCCCGCAGGTGACCGTCACCTGTAATTACGTCGGCGCCAATGCGGCGATCGTTGAGTCGGCGGTGACCATTCCGCTGGAGCAGCAGATCAACGGCGTCGAGGGAATGCACTACATCACCTCGACCAGCTCCAATGACGGCACCAGCAATATCAACGTCGTCTTTCGCACTGGCTACGACCTGAACATCGCCGCGGTTGACGTGCAGAACCGCGTTGCGACGGCGACTGGCCGCCTGCCGCAGGAGATCAAGAACACCGGCATCACGATTACCAAGGCGAATCCGAATTTTGTTTTCGCCGCGGGCTTTTATTCGCCCGACAACAGCCTGTCGAACCAGTACATCTCCAACTATCTCGACGTGTACGTGAAGGACGCGCTGAAGCGCGTTCAGGGCGTCGGCGATGTCATCATCTTCGGCGAGCGCAAGTACGCCATGCGCATCTGGCTCGACCCCTACAAGCTGGCGCAGCGTCAGCTCACCGCGGCGGATGTGGTCTCGGCCCTGCAGGAACAGAACGTGGAGATCCCGGCCGGCCAGCTCGGGCGTCCTCCGGCGAATCCCAAGCAGAACTTTCAGATCACACTGCGCGTGATTGGCCGCCTCTCTTCGCCGCGCGAGTTTGAAGACATCATTGTCAAGAACACGCCCAAGGGAATCATTCAGCTGAAAGATGTCGGTAGGGCTGAGATCGGCTCCGAAAGCTACGACACCAACCTGATGTACAGCGGCCACCAGGCGGTCGGTATCGGTGTTCAGCAACTGTCGGATGCAAACGCGCTGGCGGTCGACAAAGCCGCCAAAGCCGCGCTCGCGGAGCTGTCGAAGTCGTTTCCTCCCGGCATCAAGTACGTCATCGCCTTTGACACCACGACGGTGGTGGGTGACTCCATTCGTGAAGTCGTGACCACGCTGGAAGAAGCGATCATCATCGTCATCATCGTGATCTTCCTTTTCCTGCTGGATTGGCGCGCGACCATCATTCCGGCAATCACGATTCCGGTTTCGCTGATCGGAACCTTCGCCTTCATCAAAGCGTTTGATTTCTCCATCAACTCGCTGACCCTGTTCGGAATCACGCTGGCGACGGGACTGGTGGTCGATGACGCGATTGTCGTCATTGAAAACGTGCAGCGGCACATCAGCGAGGACAAGACCGATCCCCACACCGCGACCTCGGTGGCCATGAAAGAAGTCGCCAGCGCCGTGGTGGCAACTTCGCTGGTGCTGATCTCGGTGTTCGTGCCGGTATCGTTCTTCCCCGGCACCACGGGCATCGTTTACAAGCAGTTCTCGCTGACCATCGCATTCTCGATTGCGATCTCGATGTTCAACGCGTTGACGCTGTCGCCCGCTCTTTCCGCCATTCTGCTGAAAGGCGAGGAGCACAAGTACAGCATGCTGGACTGGACGCGGATCGGATGGCTGTCGCGCGGCTATGGGGACTTCGCCCGCTTCATGGACCGCGTCGTTCACGGCATGGCGTCGGGCTATGGCGCGGTGATACGTCGCACCTTGCGCATTCGCTACGTTATGGTCGTGCTGTTCCTCGTCGGCCTCGCGGCCACGGCCTACATGTATCAGCACGTGCCAACGGGATTCGTTCCGCAGGAAGATCAGAACTACTTCATCGTCGTGGTGCAAGCGCCGCCGGGCGCCTCGCTGTCGTACACAACGGAAGTCGCGCACGAGGCGGAGAAGGTCCTGCTTGCCGATCCCGACGTCTTCGGAACCTTCGCCGTGCCGGGCTTCTCGCTCTCCGGCGGCAGTTCGTCGAACTACGGACTGGTGTTCGCTCCACTCAAGCCGATTGACAGCCGCAAAGGCAAACAACATTCGGCCTCGGCGATTGTGGCGCGCGTGTCGCCGAAGCTGATGGCGATTCCCGGAGCCATCGTCGTAGCCTTCGAGCCGCCGGCCATTCAGGGCATCGGCAGCTTTGGCGGATTCCAGTTCCAGCTTCAGGACCTGGGCCGCAACACGCTGGAGGACCTCGCCGACACGGCTCATACCATCGTCAGCACGAGCCGGCAGCGCAAAGACCTGACCGGACTGTTCACCAGCTTCACGGCGAATGATCCCCAGCAGTTGGTCGACATCGATCGTGACAAGGCGAAAGCGCTCGGCGTGCCGCTGGACCAGGTCAGGCAGGCGCTCAGCGTCTACATGGGCTCGCAGTACGTCAACGATTTCGACTTCAACAACCGTTCCTACCGCGTGTACGTTCAAGCCGACGAGCCCTTCCGCATGCGCGCCCGGGACCTGCGCGAATACTATGTGCGCTCTGATCAGCAGGGCCTGATTCCGTTGGGCAATCTCGTCCAGCTAAAGGACACGGCCGGGCCTCAGGTGATCAACCACTTCAACCTGTTCCGCTCGGCGGAGATCGACGGCGCGCCGGCGCCGGGATACAGCTCCAGCGAAGGCTTGCAGGCAATGCAGGACCTGGCGAAGCAGCACATGTTGCAAGGCATGTCGTATAGCTGGTCGGGGCTGGCGCTGGAGGAAGTCGAGGCCGGCGGCAAGGCGATCATCATCTTCAGCCTGGGACTGCTCGTCGTCTACCTGACGCTCTCAGCGCAGTACGAAAGCTTCGCGCTGCCGTTCATTATTCTGCTCGCCGTTCCGATGGCGGTGCTGGGCGCGTTGCTGTTCATCTCGCTGCGCGGGCTGGTCAACGATGTTTACGTGCAGATCGGACTGGTGATGTTGATCGGCCTCTCGGCCAAGAACTCGATTCTGATTGTCGAGTTCGCGGAGCAGCTCCGGGAGCAGGGAAGAACGATCACGGAAGCCGCCATCGAAGCTGCGGAATTGCGCCTACGCCCGATCCTGATGACCTCGTTTGCCTTCATTCTGGGAACGCTGCCGCTCTACTTCGCCACCGGCGCCGGCCAGATCGGGCGCCACTCGGTCGGCACCGCCATCGTCGGCGGAATGCTGTTCTCCACCCTGCTGAACCTCTTCTTCATTCCGGTGCTGTACGTGATCTTCAAGACCATCCTCGCGAAAATCTCACCCGGCGGCGGCCTCAAGTCCGAAGTGGAAGAAGAAAGAATGCAGCCGGCGTAGCCGTGAACGGTGGAAGTTCTTTGCCCCAGGTTCGGCCATCGTTTGGCCTAACCTGGGATCTTCGGCATAACGGTTGATCCGAACCCAAAACGCGGATCATATTCCGTGATTCTCCGCCCACCTTGATTTATGCCGTCCCCGAGGGACTCGGGATGTTCCGCTCCCTTTTCCCGCCGCTGAAGCGGTGGGCTTTCTTCTGCTGCGCCCACGGCGTGCCGGAGCAGATGCTAAGGCCGCTCTTTCGTGATTGTCATTACGAGCGGCTGTTTTGCCGCGAGGAATCTGCTCTCGTTGGCGCTCACCAGGCAGCTTGCCAACGCAGGGCATCTTGCTTCGCGAACGAGAACAGGTCCCTCGCCCCCTTGGCGGCCTCGGGGATGACAATTCTGAGAGTAAGCTGGCACAAGAAATCCCCCGGCCGGGTGCTCCACTCCTTCCTTCGGTTGGAATGAGTGGGATTGACGGATTTCCCATTTCGGAACTTCTACGACCTTCGTAACCTCCGCTCGTCCCTTTCCCCATGCATCTCAGTTCCGCAACTCATAAACTCGGGGTCAAGGACACCGACGGGTGTACCTGTGCGTCGCGTTGCCCAGGTCAGCCAACATCAGGCGAACCCTGGGCACAGACCGGGGCAGTAAGTTATTTGAAATCTAATATTTGCCTGTAAGTCCCACGGGCTCAAATATTTGCAGCAGAAAAGTGCGCCAAGTTGGTGAAAACAAAGAATCGCGATATCAATTTTTTTCGTGATTTGCGCGTTATCGGTTGCAGAGCAGCCGTTGGATGACAGGGTAGAACGGGCCTTCAGGCCCGCGTCCAGTCGAGCCATAGGTAGCACGTTCGCGGCTGCGATCTTCGATCACAGCCGCGAACATATCCAAAGTACCCATGGCTCGACGCTGGCCTGAAGGCCAGCTCTACCCGCGCGTTTTCGCTACTTGCCCGTATCCGGCGGCGTGATCTTGATCGCCGGCACCTCTTGCTGCTTGACCAGGTTGTTGTACGCGGGAACGTCGGTCGATACGATCTGGTTCCACTTCGTCAGCTGCTCGTTGAGCTGCTGACTGAGCTGGTCATCGACCTCGTACGATTGCTGGGTGGGAGCGGTATCGGCGCTGCCGACCACTCCGCCAAGCGCAACCAGATCGTTATTGAGACGGACGGGGAAGTTGAGCACATCCTGACCGCTTTTCGCCTTGGTCTGAATGAGCACCTCTTCGATCTCCGTCATCTTCTTATCGAGCGCCTTGCCGGCATCGACCACGGGCTTCTGTTTCGGATCATCGCCGAGCCGCTTGTTCAACGCGTTGATCTGATCGCGCAGATCGCGGATTTCGATGATCGTCGTATCCGTTGTCGTGATCTGATCGCGAATCTTCATCAGCAGGTCAAAGCGTTTCTGCAGGTCGGCCTGGGTCACGTTGAGGCGAGAATCGGGCACGATCTCCAGCGGCGCCGTGTACTGTTGCCCAAGCACCGTCAGCCGCACCTGGTAATTGCCCGGCAGCGCGATGGGTCCATCGGTCGATCCGCCCCAAAGCGGCGCCTTGGGAACCTTCACTGCGCCTTCGTAGCGAAGGTCCCAGATGAAGCGGTTCAGCCCGGCATCGGCGGGAAGATCAGTCGGTCCGGCAGCGCGGAAGAATTCTTCTTCCTCGTCGCCACCCGGCTCTTCTTTCTTGGGATACTTGCGAATGACTTTGCCGGAGGAGTCGAGAATCTCCAGCGTCACCTTTGGAGGCTCCTTCTTTGCCGCTGCGCCCGGCTTGTTGGCTTCAGCCTTCGCCTCTTCCGATTCCTGAGCGCCTGCGCCGGCCGTCGCGCCATTGCCGGAAGCCGCAGGCTTCTTCTGATCTTCCTTCTTCAGCGAAGTCTTGAGCCAGTAATAAATGACGGCTCCTCCGGGAGGGTTCTTGCCGACGCTGGCTCCCGCGCCGAGTGCTCCGAAAAAGGTTGCACGAAACGCCGTCATGTTCGTCACCGTGGGCGTGAACAGGTGCGCCTGCTGCTGCGGAACGGAGTCGTTGTACTGCCGCAGCGGGCCGATGTCATCGAGGATCCAGAAGGCGCGCCCGTGCGTCGCAACCACCAGATCGTTGTTCTTCACGATGAGATCGTTGATGGGCGACATCGGCAGATTGAGTTGCAGCGGCTCCCATTTGCCTCCATCGTTGAAGGAAACGTAGACGCCCTTCTCCGTGCCGGCAAAGAGCAGGCCGGGCCGCTTGGGATCAACGCGCACCGCGTGCACGTAATCGTCGGCAGGGAAGCCGTTGATGAGCTTCGTCCAGGTCTTGCCGAAGTCGGTGGTCTTGAAGACGTAGGGCGCAAAGTCGTCCATCTTGTGGCGCTCGACCGCCATGTAAGCCGTTCCCGCATCCGTCGGCGAGGCTTCGATCATGCTTACCGTGCCCCACTCGGGCATTGCTTTGGGCGTCACGTTGTCCCAATGCTGGCCACCATCTTTCGTGATGTGAACCAGGCCGTCATCGCTGCCCGCCCAGATGAGGTCCTTCTGCGCCGGCGATTCCACGACCGAGAAGATGGTGTCGTAGACCTCGACGCCGGTGTTGTCCTTCGTGATGGGACCGCCGGAGGATGCCTGCTTGGACTTGTCGTTGCGCGTCAAGTCAGGGCTGATAATCGTCCAATTCATGCCGCCGTCAGTGGTCTTGAACAGGACTTCGCCGGCGTAATACAGCGTCTTGGGATCGTGCGGCGAGAAGACGATCGGCTCGGTCCATTGGAAGCGATGCTTCAGGTCGGCCGCACCCCAGCCGATGGGGTTGATGGGCCATGGATTCACCGCCTGTTCCTGATGGGTGCGGTGATCGTAGCGCGTGATCTCGCCGCCGTACGAACCGGCGTAAACGATGTTGGGGTCAGAAGGGTCGGGCGCAATGTATCCGCTCTCGCCGCCGCCAACGGCGTACCAGTCGGGGCGATCAATAGCGCCATCCAAGCCGGCAGTGGCGATCCCCACGGTCGAGTTGTCCTGCTGCGCTCCGTAAATGGAGTAGGGGAAACGATTGTCGGCTACGACGTGATAGAACTGCGCAGTCGGCTGGTTGTAGATGGTGGTCCAGGTTTCGCCGCCGTTGGTGGAAACGGTCGCGCCGCCGTCGTTGCCGTTGATCATGCGCTTGGGGTCGTTGGGATCGATCCACAGCGCGTGATTGTCGCCGTGCGGCACGCGCATGCGAGCGAACGTCTTGCCGCCATCGTTCGAGCGGTAGACGGAGGTGTTGAGGATGTAGACGGTGTCGGCCGACTTAGGATCAGCGAAGATGTGCGAGTAGTACCAGGCGCGCTGGCGGAAACGGTGGTCGTCGGTCAGCAGGCGCCAGCTCTGGCCGGCATCATCGGAGCGATAGATTCCGCCCTTGTCAGCTTCGATCACAGCCCACACGCGATTCGGGTTCGCGCCCGAGACCGTGACGCCGATGCGGCCGATGGGTCCATCCGGCAGACCATGTCCGGTGAGCTGTTTCCACGTCGTGCCGCCGTCAATCGACTTGTAGAGTCCGCTGCCGGGGCCGCCGCTGTCGAGGCTCCAGGGTGTGCGGCGAGCCTGCCACAACGACGCGTACAGAATGTTGGCGTTCGTCGGATCGAAGGTGATATCGATGCCGCCGCTCTTGGCGTCTTTATATAAGACCTTCTGCCAGGTCTTGCCGCCATCCTGCGTGCGAAAGATGCCGCGCTCCGTATTGTCGGCAAACGGGTGTCCCAGCGCGGCGACAAAGACTATGTCAGGATTCTTAGGATTGACGATCACTCGTCCAATGGCGTGTGTGTCGGGCAGGCCTATGAACTTCCAGGTCGTCCCGGCGTCGATCGACTTCCATACGCCGTTGCCGCCGATGATGTTGCCGCGAATGCAGGCCTCGCCGGTTCCGGCATAGATAATGTTGGGGTCCGACTCGGAAACCGCGATGGCGCCAATGGACGGCGACATGTCTTTCGTCTTGTCGGTGAGCGGCCTCCAGTTCATGCCGCCGTCGGTGGTCTTCCAAACGCCACCACCTACTCCGCCGAAGTAGTACACATCCGGCTGACCAACAACGCCGGATGTGGCTACAACCCGTCCTCCGCGAAACGGACCGACCAACCGGTATTGCAAGCCCTTCCACGGACCTTTGTATTCCGTTTCGTCCTGCTGGGCTTCTGCCGCTTTGGCCGCAGCTACATCCTGCGCTGGTGGAGCAGGCTTCTGCGCGTGGAATCGCGCCTGCTCGGTTTCGGGATTTGGTTGTTCCGCTGTCTGCGCTGATAAGGGCGCTAGGGAGAGGGCAATAGAAAATGCGACAATAGCCGCTCGCAAGGCGATACCTCCAGAAAACTAGCTGATGCAGTTGCTGCTCACCGTTGATCAAGGATGCGCGAAGTTTGCACGATATCAAGGAAGTCACTACGCCGTCGAGTCGGCGCAGCCGAATTCCGCCAAGCAGGCATGTGTCGCTGACGGGTTTTGGCAGCTTGTTTTGGATACTCTCTGCGGCGGCATTGCTGGAAGGTCTCGCAACCATCCTGGAAGCCGAGGTCCGAAATCCGGCGCGAAAATAGGCTGTCACGTTGAGGAGTGACCCGGCTCACTGCGAAAATAACCCTTGACGCGAGAGGGTGTTTCGTATATCGCATGACCTACAGGTACGCCCAGTGCTTGTCTGAAAGTAGCCGAGGACTCTACATCCCTCGGTGCTGTCGTTAGGCCCACTTCTGCGAAGGAGGCCGTACATGAAATACCGGTTATCGATCCTGATTCTGATACTTCTCCCGATCTTAGTCGCCGGCGGTTACGCGATGACCGGGCGGCCGATGAGCGCTCCCGTGGTTGCGGTTCTTGGGGCAATCATGATCTGGCTGGGCTACACGGCCTACGCGCGCCGGATCGACTCCACCGTCATCCGGCCTGACGCCAAGAAAGCCACCCCCGCACGCATGTATATGGACGGCGTCGACTTCATGCCGACGAGCCGTAGCGTGCTCTACGGCTATCACTTCAAATCCATTGCGGCGGCCGGTCCGATCGTCGGCCCGATTGCCGCAGCTACGCTCTGGGGCTGGCTCCCGGCTTTGCTGTGGCTCACGTTAGGAGTCACTTTCCTGGGATGGGCGAGTGATTACTCAGCGATCGTGGTAGCAGTACGCAACGATGGCAACTCGCTGTCCGCCATTGCGCACCGCCTGATCGCGCCACGGGCCCGCGTCATCCTCTTCGTGTTCATCTTCTTCTATCTGCTGTTGCTGGCCGGCGCCTTTGTAGGAATCATGGCCGGTATTTTCGATCCTCGCGCTGACGTGCCCTTCGGCATCTTCATGCTGGCGATCATGGGACTGCTGATGGGCCAGATGCTCTACCGCTGGAAGATGGACCTGATCCTGGTAACCGTGGTCGCGGTTGGCCTGACCATGGCAGGCATGGCCTTCGGGGCGCGTGGCATGAGCAGCGTCAAGGGCAACACGCCTGACGGCAAGCCCGCAGCTGCGGTGGTCTTTGCCGGGCCCGTCAACTCCCTGGTGGACAAGCTCGACAATGCGATCAACAAACTGAGCGGCGGGAACGCGCTCTACACGGTGGTTGATCCCACGCGGGCTGATCCCCGGCTGGCAACGACGACCCTCAACGCACAGGGTCAAATCGTGCCCAAGTACGTGGATTCGAGTGGCGCCATCAAGATGATGCCTTCGTTCGTCTTCTGGTGCGTGTTCGTCTTTGTCTTCTCGTACCTGGGAACGGTCTTGCCCATCTGGCGCTTCGCGCAACCGACCAACTACATCGGCTTCTGGGTGACCTTCCTCACTATTGGCTTTTCCGCCCTCGGAGCGCTGGTCGGTGGAATACGGACCGCGTTTGGCAATGCGGCTATGGCGCAGGCGATCACCTTCCAAACCAAGGTCGTCACCACGCCGGCGTTGGGCACCTGGTGGATGCCGATGACGCAGGCCAAGGCGGCAACCGGCGCAGTCCTGCAGGCGCTTCCGGCAATTCAACCAATCTGGCCCATGCTATTCGTGACTATCGCCTGTGGCGCCATCTCCGGCTGGCATTCGCTGGTCGGCTCGATTGGCACCGCTCGCCAGTTGGAGTACGAAACCGATGCTCTGCCGGTGGGCGGCGGCGGCATGTTCACCGAGAATGCGCTGGCGCTCTTGTCGCTGGTGGCCGTCTCCATCGCCGGGGGAACGGGCGCCGGGGCCTTCGCCGCGGGCGTAGGAAAGCTTCTGGGACTCGTAACCTTCGGGGCAATTCAGCCGGCGTATGGAACGGCACTCGGGTTCGGCGTATTCGTGGTGATCGTGTTGACCATGGTGCAACTGGTCTTCCGCGTGATGCGCGTGACCCTGGGCGAGTGGCTGGGGGATGTGTGGCTCGGCTTCAAGAATGCTCACGTCTCGGCCATCATCTCCATGGGATTGACCCTCCTGCTGGTGCTCAGCGGAACGTGGATCTACCTGTGGCAACTGTTTGGAGCTTCCAATCAGTTGATGGCGGCGCTCAGCTTGCTGATTGTCAGTTTGTGGCTGAAGTCGATTGGGCGCAGTCCGCGCTTCGCATTCTGGCCGATGCTGTTCATGTACATCACGACCATGGCGGCCATCATTGTCACCGGCTACAACTTGTATGCCAGCATCTTGTCGAACCCAAAGGTGGCATCGCAGACCATCAACATGTTGGGGGCTGTTGCGATGATCGTGGTGGCGCTCTTGCTGTTCATAGCATCGCTGATCATCGCCTACGATGCCTGGCGCGCCTGGGGCAAACTCAAAGGTCCGGTGAGCGTCTCCATGGCGGCTGACTGATGCTTTGGACTGCCGAGAAGGCTGTTTCCACGGCGGATGTTAGAGTTTTTGTGCGATTCGTTGCGCCGCTTCAAATGCGGCGCGGGAAGAAGCCAATTTCCCGGCAGGCAGGCGCCATTGCAACTCGAGTGCGTTGCTGGTTCGGCGTACGCCAATGCGGACCAGCGGCAGTTCGATCGAGGCAGCTTGGCTGATGATGTCGTTGAAGTTGGCGAGCGGAGGTAGCGCGTAAATTCGGTACGGGGACTGATTTCCGGGCACGAGCTGCCACTGCTCTTTGCGAACTTCCTGGTCAATCGCGCGCGTGGACCATGCGGCCGGGTCGAGAACTTCGACTTGCATGTTCGGCACCGTACGCAGCTCGGTGCGGATGATCAGCAGATCGTGCCTGCCGCGCAGGCGCGACCAGAGCCAGAGATGCGGCACGTCACGAGGTTCGAGCACGACCAGAACTTCGGCGCGGCGGAAAGGATCGTGCGCCTTTTCGATTTTGAGACGGACGACGGAGGAGCCGAGCCATTGCAAGGTGGTCTTCTCGCCCAGCAGAGGCAGCCCGCTCTGCAGCCAGTCGAGAAAGCGGTGGCCTTTGCGGACATTGGTATGCGTCCCGAGCGCGAACCAACCCACGACGATGATGACAACTGCTACGAAGACGGATAGACCGGCCGACATTCGTTCTCGAGTTGCACAGAGGAAGTGGGCTTCATTATGGCATACGGCCTCTGGCTCGAAGAACCTTCGTCATCGTGTGATACCTATAAGACACATGGGTTGGAAGCAGAAGATTCGCGATTTCATTTACGGCTTCTATGGCTTCGAGTTTGAGTGCCAGGCGCGGGAAATGCGCGGCGAACTCGAGACCGCCTTCCTGTTGCTCACCATGGGGGACATGCTGGGGGTTCCGGTGATGCCGCCGCTTTACGCACTGCGCATCCTGCCCTATGCGACGCCCATGATCGAAGGCTGGAAGCGGCGCACTATGCGGGAGCGCGATGTCGCGGACAAGGAAGAGTTCCATTTGCACGGAGTATGAGAAGCTAATCGGATAAACCCGATGGAGTGGATTCAATGCCGAACGATCCCAAAGACCATAAGCCACCCGAAGAAAAACAGGGTTTCCTGAGCAAGCTGAAAGAAATTGCCTATGGCATGAGTGCGCATGACATGTCGCGCTACGCCATGCGCACTCGCGCCAGCATGGAGCACCTGTTCATCCTGATCACGATGGGCGACCTCATTGGCGTTCCCATCTTGCCACCCTACTATTCGTTGCGACTGCTGCCCTACGTCGTGCCGAATATCTCAACCTGGAAGCGCCGTATGTTGCGCGAGAAGGATGTGTCGGATGCGATGTTTTAAAAGACAGTGGCTAGTGGCTGGTGGCCGGTGGAGCTGCTGGGATGAAGATCGAAGATCAAGTTCGCGTCATGGGTAGAGCGGCGCTTCAGCGCCGCGTCCCGGCGTTTTTTTGAGAAGGATTCCGCAGCAGTGGACATACCTATGTCCACTGCTGCGGGAACAAATTAGTGGCTGGGTTGACGCCGACCTGAAGGTCGGCACTACCTAGTCTATGTAAATCCTATACAGGACTCATCATGTCACTTCGAGAGACTTTCGAGAATAATAAAGACCGCCGGTACATCATGTTCGGCGGCAAAGGCGGCCTCGGGAAGACCACGTTTTCCGCCGCAACGGCTTTCTGGCTGGCTCAGCAGGGCCACAAGGTGCTGGTCTTTTCCGTCGATCCGCAAGCCTCGCTCAGCGACATCTTCCAGCGCGATATCTTCGGCAAAGGCGCCGTGGAAATTATGCACAACCTCTACGCCCAAGAGGTTGATGCCGATAGCCACATTCGCGAATACCAGGACCAGATCCGCAAGAAGATCCTGGACATGTACGGGCTGGAGGCTGTGCCCGAGGAGATCGAGCAGTATATCCAGGCAGCGTCCGCCGAGCCTGCGATGGAGGAGTCCGCCATCTTCGACGCCGTGGTGGACATCGTGGTTAGCGGTGAATACGACTATTACATCTATGATCTAGTTCCCTTGGGCCACGCGCTCTATTACCTCTCGATGGCCAAGGTGTATGACGAGTGGATCAACCGCATCACTAAGCTTCGCCAGGAGATGCGCGAGCACGAAGAGATGGTGGCACGCATCAAGCGGCAGAAGAGTACCGAGGAAGACCACATCCTGCATGAGCTGAATTACATCAAGGACCGCATCAACCAGTCTTCCCGTATTCTGACGGATAAACAGAAGACGGCGTTTTTCTTCGTGGTCGTCCCGGAAGAAATGATCATCCTGGATACCGAAAAGGCCGCACAGCTGTTTTCCAAGTTCGATGTCCCGATCGCCGGATATGTGGTGAACCGCGTGTTGCCCACGACATTGTCGGGACAGGTGATACCTCCATACCTGAAGAACCGCCTGAGCATGCAGGGGGAGTATCTCCAGAAGATCGACAAGGTATTCGGCAGAGACGTCGTGGGACGCGTGCCGGAGCTGGAACGGGACGTGACCGGCTTGCCGATGATTGAAAAACTCGCCGAAATTATGTACGGCAACGGAAAAATGTGAGCGCGCTATGTCTGAGATCAAGCAATCTTTCACCGAGTTCGTTGCAGCGCATCCCCAACTGAAGTTCATCTTCTTCGGCGGCAAGGGCGGAGTCGGCAAAACAGTCATGGCCGGCGTGGCTGCCCTGCACTTGGCACAGCAGGGGAAGCGGACGATCCTGGCATCCACCAACCCGGTGCACAGCCTGAGCGGCCTGCTGGACCAGAATGTGTACGGCGCTCCTACTGCCGTCAAAGGGACGCAGAACCTCTGGGCCTATGAGATCGATACCAAGGAGACCATCGAGCGCTCCAAGCAGGACATCAAGCAGAAGATTCGCTGGTTCCTGAAGTTTGCTGAAGTCTCGACCCAGGCGGATGCTTTCGTCGAGAGCGCCACCATGAACCCGGCATTTGAAGAATCAGCCATGTTCGAGAACATGGTGGACCTCATGTTCAAGAACGAGTACGACGCCTACGTATTCGACACCGCGCCGACCGCCAATGCGCGCCGGCTACTAGGCATGAGCAAGGTCTATTCGCTGTGGGTCAACAAAATGGTGAAGTCGCGCGAAGAGGCGCAATCGTTGCGCGAGTTGTTGTCCTTCACCAAGAAGAAGGAGCAGGACCCACTGATGGAATACCTGCTCAACTTCCGCGAGCGCATCTCGCATGCCCGCGAGCTTTTGACCGACGCCGCTCAGACCGCCTTCTTTTTCGTTACCTTGCCGGAAGCGCTGCCCATCGCGGTCATCAAGCGCTTCATCAACTGGTTCCACGATTTTGGAATCCCCGTGGGTGGGATCGTGGTAAACATGCTGATCCAGAAGAACCAGGTCGGCGCGGATGCTCCCGAATTTGTTCGCAACCGCGTGGCCATGCAGGATTCCTACATGGAAGAAATCTGGCGCGACTTTGACAATGTACGCGCGATTGTCCCTTTGCTCGACAACGAAGTCCGGGGAGTAAACGCGCTCGCCAGGGTTGCGGATTATGTTTTTCCGCCCAGCGAAGTCGCCGCTCCGAAGGCCTAATGTGCCGGCAATGCGGTGCTGTATCTGTCCTGTGATTCAGTCTTCAGCCACCGCGCTCGCCATCGCTGCAGATTGCAAATTCCAGAAGAATTTTCGTTGGAAATAGAAGGCTACATTTACCAGCGCGATCATCACGGGGACCTCGACCAGCGGCCCTATCACCGCCGCAAACGCCGCTCCTGAATTGATACCGAAGACCGACACCGCAACGGCAATCGCTAATTCGAAATTGTTAGAGGCAGCGGTAAATGCCAGCGTCGTCGTCTTGGAATAGTCCGCTCCCAGCTTGCGTCCCATGTAAAACGACACCAGGAACATGAGGACAAAGTAGACCAGCAGAGGTACGGCAATCCGCAACACGTCCAACGGAAGCTGCACGATGTACTGCCCCTTGAGGGAGAACATCACGATGATCGTAAACAGCAGTGCAACCAGAGTGAGTGGGCTCACACGGGGCACAAAGTTGTGGTCATACCATTGGCGGCCCTTTGTCCTGACCAGCAGCGCGCGAGTCAAGAAGCCTGCGACAAATGGAATGCCGAGATAAATGAACACACTTTTCGCAATTTCGCCGATGGAAACGTTAACTACCGCTGCCCGCAGCCCCAGATGCGCAGGCAGGACGGTGATGAAAATCCAAGCGTAAAGCGAGTAGAAGAACACTTGGAAGAGGGAATTGAACGCGACGAGG
>Ga0335077_10005759_pt1 | contig 15236 bp, 8 predicted proteins | sample Lox_Sample_31_FD_207151 | JGI IMG/M metagenome (GOLD analysis project Ga0335077, IMG submission 207151) | Soil microbial communities from Loxahatchee National Wildlife Refuge, Florida, United States - Lox_Sample_3.1 | ecosystem: Environmental > Terrestrial > Soil > Wetlands | place: USA: Florida... | reverse complement strand
GCTACCTCCCGCTGACCTTCTTCGCGCAAGAGGACAGCACAAAGGATTTCTGGACCAATCGCAACAATCGCCAATTGTTCGTGCTCGGTAGGCTGAAACCCGGGGTCGGCGTTCCGCAGGCGCAGAATTCCATGGACCTCATCGCCAAGCGCCTGAGCGCCGCTTACCCTGCGACCGACAACCAGTTCAGCATTCGCGTGATTCCCGAGCAGCTGTCACGCCCGGCGCCTTTTGTTTCCAGCTTTGTTCCAATCATTGCCGCGTTGTTTCTCGGATTGGCGGGATTGGTCCTGCTGCTCGCCTGCATGAACGTCGCCAATGTGCTGCTGGCTCGCGCTACCGCGCGTCAGCGGGAACTCGGCATTCGCGCGGCTCTGGGTGCGGGCCGGGCCCGGCTTATACGGCAGGCTCTCACCGAGAGTTTGATAATGGCCCTGCTGGGCGGCCTGGGAGGGGCGTTGCTGGGCAATTGGGCGGTTACAGGAACCGGCATTCTCCTGCACTCGATCGCTACGACCTCATCCAATCTCGGCTACCGGATAGATTGCAGCTTTGACTGGCGAGTGTTCGCCTACACGCTGGCCGCCGCGGTCATGGCCGGATTGATTGCTGGTTTGTGGCCCGCCTTCCTCGCCAGCCGCACCGATGTCATTACGATCCTGCATGAAGGGGGCCGCGGCACTTCGGCGGGTGCTGCCCGTCATCGCATTCGCAGCATACTCGTAGGGGCCGAAGTTGCAGGTTCCCTGGTGTTGCTCGTGGTAGCCGGGCTGTTCGTCCGCAGCCTCGCCCGTACCGAACGGATGTACCTGGGTTTTGATCCCAATCATCTCCTCAACGTAATGCTCGATCCACGTCAAATTGGTTATGACGAGGCGCGCAGCCAGAGCTTCTTCCGGGAGCTTATACAGCAAATGGCTTCCATGCCGGGTGTTCGGTCCGCCAGTGTTGCGTTCGCTGTACCGCTGGGTTTTCCCGGATATTCGGACCCGGTCTACGTAGAAGGCCGTCCGCCGCGTCCCGGTGAGCAGCCACCAAAGATCTCCTACAACGCCGTCAATCCTGCTTATCTCAGCACCATGCGGGTTCCCCTTCTGCACGGCCGGGATTTTAGGGACTCCGACGATGAGAAGGCGCCTCCGATCGCAATCGTCAACCACGCCATGGCCGGCAGGCTCTGGCCTAACCAGGATCCCATTGGGAGACGCTTCAGCCTGAAAGGCGCAAGCGGGCCGTTCATCGAAGTAGTAGGGGTCGCGGGCGACGGTCAATATTTCTTTCTCTCACCGGATTCCACCGCCTATTTCTACCTGCCGTTCGCGCAGAAGCCGTCTGCGTTCGCATCGCTGCAGGTTCGTTCCTTCGGTCCCCCGGAGGTGTTGATCGCAGATGTGCAGAAGGAGATCGGCAAGCTCGCTCCCGACCTGCCGGTGATCGACATTCACACCATGAACGAAACCGTCCACGGGCTCGGCGGAACGTTCATCTTCCGTCTCGCGGCGTCCCTGGCCGCAGTCATGGGGCTGTTAGGTCTGGCCCTCGCGGTTGTGGGTGTTTATGGCGTGGTTTCGTTTTCCGTGACCAGCCGCACGCAGGAGATAGGGATTCGCATGGCGCTTGGCGCGGAACGCGCCGATATTTTGCGGTTGGTTTCGCGCCAGGGTCTGCGGTTGGTGATTGCTGGCATTGCCGCGGGCATGGTTGTTGCGCTGGTCATGACGCGCGCAATGGGAAGGCTCTTGATGGGCGTCAGTGCCAGTGATCCTGCGACTTACGCGGCAGTTGCGATCGCGCTGTCAGCCGTGGCCTTGCTCGCGTGCTGGATCCCTGCAAGGCGCGCAGCAACGGTCGATCCTATGGTGGCGCTGCGTTACGAGTGATGGACAGGATGCAGAGGCGCAGCGCAGCTACGTCTCTACAGTTCGGGACGAGGATGATTCAATGACGGGACTGTTACAGGACGTGCGCTACGCGCTTCGGCAATATGGACGCATGCCGGGCTTTACGGCGATCGCGGTTCTCACCCTGGCGCTGGGAATCGGTGCCAATGCTGCCATCTTCTCGCTTGTGGACCAGCTTCTCCTGAAGCGCCTTCCCGTCGATGAACCCGGCCGCCTCGTGATGCTCAAATACACGGGCTCCGATACCGGCCACACGAGTTCCTACGGCGGGGAACCCGGGCAATATTTCTCCTACCCCATGTACCGCGATCTGCGCGATCAGAACAGCGTGTTCTCCGGGACATTCGCCATGTTTCCAACGCAAGCGGGCATTCAATGGAAGAACACGCCCAGCCTGGCGCAGAGTGAACTGGTCACCGGGAACTACTTCAGCGTGCTCGGGGTGAAAGCTGCGCTGGGCAGATTGTTCACGCCAGAAGACTGCGCTGCCGCAGGCGCTTCGCCATTCGTTGTTCTGAGCTACCGTTTCTGGAAGCAACGTCTCGGCTCCGATCCTGCCGTGCTCAACCAGAACATTCTCGTCAACGGACACCTGTTTACGATCATTGGCGTCGTCCAACCCGCTTTTAACAGCATGATCGCCGGCACGGTGCCGGATTTCTTTGTGCCGATCACCATGAAGGCACAGATGACCCCGGAGTGGGACGAACTGGAGAACCGCAGGTCGAGATGGCTGAACATCGTCGCCCGTTTGAAGCCGGGCGTGAGCGTGACCCAGGCGGAAGCGGGAATCAATCCCTTGTGGAAGGCACTCCGTGCCACGGAACTCGAGAGCATTCCCGCGCGCACCCAGCGCTTTCGCGAACAATTCTCGCAGAAGAGTTACATAACTCTTCTTGACGGCTCGAAGGGCTTTTCGCCGCTGCGCGAGATCATGCGCATTCCGCTGCTCATCCTCACAGGAATGGTTGGCCTGCTCACACTCATGGCGACCGCGAACGTCGGCAGCCTGTTGCTGGTGCGCGCCGCCGGACGACTTCGCGAGTTGTCAGTGCGCTACTCGCTGGGCGCCACGCGCTTGCGGGTCATCCGGCAGTTGCTGGTGGAAGGCTTGATGCTGGGCCTGAGTGGTGGAATCTTCGGCCTGGCGGTCGCGCCTGTTTTCGCCGCAGGTCTTATCGCGCTGATTAATCCCTCGGCGACCACCGCGGGCATGACGTCGCTTACCGCGTCGCCGGACTCGCGCGTGCTGCTGTTCTGCGTTGCTGTTTCCCTACTGGCCAGCGTGATCTTCAGCCTGGCACCGATTCTGCAGTTGTGTCGTCCTAACGTGGCCCCCTTCCTCAAGCAGCAGACCGTGACCGCCGAAGGCGGGCAGGCTAGGTTTCGCACCATCACAGTCGGGGTGCAGGTTGGGCTCAGCCTGCTGCTCTTGGTTGGCGCGGGGTTGTTCACCCGCACGCTGGCGAACCTGAAGTCGGTGGACGTGGGTCTCGTCACCGAGCACCTGCTGACGTTTCAGATCAATCCGCGTCTGGCCGGCTATCAGCCGGCGGCGGTGGCGCCTCTGTACAGGCGGCTTATCGATATGCTCAACGCTCAGCCCGGAGTGCAGTCGGTCGGCATGACCGACGATCCTGACCTGGCGCAATCCGACAACACCTTTTCCATCGAAGTGCCCGGATACCAGCCCCAGGAAGGTGAGCGCATGAGTTTCGAGTGGGAGCACGTTACTCCTGACTATTTCTCGACTCTGCAGTTGCCGGTCGTGGCCGGGCGGACCTTCAATGATGCCGATACGCCGAACTCAGCCAAGGTTGTGGTGGTAAACGAGAGTTTCGTCCGCAAGTTTTTCGGCAGCCCAGGGCAGGAGATTGGCAGAACGTTCTCTGAGGGCGGATCGAAAGGGAGGAATCCGCTTCTGATCGTGGGCGTGGTCAAGGACGCCAAGCATTACAGCCTGCACGACCGCCCGGTTCCAATCTTCTATTCGCCCATCTTTCAGGATGCAGAGCCCGGTGCGGCGGCCGTTTACGTCCGCACCCGGCAGGCGCCTGCCGACGCGGCCGGCGCAATTCGCGCGGCGGTGAACCGCATCGACTCCAAGCTGGTGGTGGACTCGCTGCAATCCATGAATGCACAGATAGACGGAACATTGACCAGCGAGCGCATGCTTTCCTTCCTGGCCGGCGCGTTTGGGATTGCAGGAGTTTTCGTGACCGCCATCGGCCTCTACGGTGTGCTGGCATATTCCATCGCCCAGCGGACGCGCGAGATCGGTATCCGTATGGCCCTCGGCGCGACGCAGGGGCTGGTGGTGAAAATGGTGGTGCGCGAGGTCCTGACGCTGGTGGGCTGCGGCCTGGCAGCGGCATTACCGCTCGCCCTCGTGCTCAGCCGGCTGGTCAAAAACCAACTGTTCGGAGTTTCCGATCGCGATCCGGCTACGCTGGTCTTGGTCACGCTGGCGATTGCATTGGTGGCGTTACTTGCTGCGTGGGAGCCGGCACGCCGCGCCACCCAGGTTCAGCCCATGACGGCATTGCGCTACGAGTAGAAGTGCGGTTTCTCGTGATAGGGGACCTATGATTCAACTTAAGAACATCGAACGCAGTTACAAAACCCCGGCAGGACAGACCTGGGTTCTGCGCCGCATCAACCTGGAAATTCGCGAAGGCGAATTCATCACCGTCATGGGGCCGTCAGGAGCGGGAAAGTCTTCGCTGCTGAACGTCCTGGCGCTGCTCGACGACGCCTGGGAGGGCGAGTATTGGTTCCGCGAAGAGGGTGTCCACACCATGAAGCGCAAGCAGCGCGCAGACCTGGCCAAAAAGAACACGGGCATGGTGTTTCAGAGTTATCACCTGCTCGATGATCTCACCGTACAGGAGAATATCGATCTTCCTCTTTCGTACAAGGACATTCCCCGCAGCCAGCGACAGGGCATGGTGGCGGAGGCTCTGGATCGCTTTCAGATGGTGGCAAAGAAGGACCTTTATCCCAGCCAGCTTTCCGGCGGGCAGCAACAGCTTGTCGGCATTGCCCGCGCGGTGATTCACAAGCCGCCGCTGCTGCTCGCCGACGAGCCGACCGGAAATCTACATTCCACGCAGGCCAAGGAAATCATGGAGTTGTTCCGCGGCCTGAACCGGCAAGGTACGACCATCGTGCAGGTGACGCACTCAGATGCTAACGCCGCCTACGGTAGCCGGACCATCCAGTTGCGCGACGGGTGGATGATCTCCGATTCCAGCAATGCAGATGTGCAGCAGCCCGGCGAGGCGGTCAGCCAATGAGGAGGATTGTCCTTCGCCTTCTCCTCATTGTCGTTGCCGCGCTTGCTTCGAACGCTGCAATGGCCCAGGCGACAGTGTCTTCCAGCTTTGAAATGCCAAGATCGCATAACCCGATCGGGCCCTATCGGCCGGACCATGTGCCGCAACCGGCACTCGTCAACTCGCCTAGGCTTGACCGGTTAGTTCAGGACGGCAAGCTGCATCTCTCTCTAAGGGACGCAATTGATCTGGCGTTGGAGAACAATCTCGATCTAGCCATCGCGCGCTACAACCTGCCGATTGCGGAGACCGATGTTCTTCGCACTCGTGCCGGCGGATATTTTCGTGGCGTCAACACCGGCGTAGTGCAAGGCACGCCCGGCGGCGGCGTCGGCGGATTAGGCACCGGGGCCGCCGGCGCCGGAGCAGGCGGCACGACGGGAGGCGCTGGTGGTGCGGGCGCCGGAGCCTCAGGGCTGGTTCAATCCACGCTGGGTACCGGAACCGCGGTCTCAAGCTATGACCCCTCCATCACCGCGAACTTCGGCAACGAGCACCTGACGTCGCCGCTTTCGAACTTTCAGATTTACGGCGTGCCGGCATTGCAGCTCAACACAACCCAGGCAAACTTCAGTTTCTTTCAAGCCCTGCCCACGGGCACGACAATTTCCTTCGAGCTGAATAATAACCGCCAGACTACCAACAGCATTTTTACCAATCTGTCTCCGGTGCTCGGTGCCCAATACCGCATCATGTTTCAACAGCAGCTTCTGGCAGGGTTCGGGCTCGGGCCGAACATGCGCTACTACCGGATCGCAAAGAACGACAAGAAAATCTCTGACATTGCCTTCAAGGACCAGACCATCGCAACCATTACACAGATCGAAAACATCTACTGGGACCTGGTCAACGCCTATGAGCAGGCCCGCGTGAATGAACAATCCCTCGCTTTTGCCCAGCAGAGCCTGGAAAATGCCAGGAAACAACTGGACCTGGGCAGCATTCCTGCCATGGATGTGATGAAAGCTGAGGCTGAAGTTTCGCGCCGCGATCAGGAGCTCACGGTCGCGCGCACCAGTCTTCAGTTGCAGGAATCGCTGATAAAGAACGCCCTGACCAAGAGCCTGGATGATCCGGTGCTGGAAGAGATGCCGGTTGTGCCCACGGACAGGACTCCAGTACTCGATACCGGGACTGTGCCGCCGATCCTTGACCTGATTGGCGCGGCCTTGCATAACCGGCCCGAACTGGCCGAATCGAATGCCGACCTGGAGAACCGCCAGATCACACGCAAGACGGCGCGAAATGCGTTGTTGCCGTCGCTTTCTCTGGTCGGGTTTTACGGCGGGTCAGGGCTGGCGGGTGAGCTTAACCCCGTTTACAGCGGGCCGAACTCGTCAACTGTACCGACCGACTTTTCCGGGGCCTTACAGGGGGCTTTCAACAATTCCTCGCCGGACTACTACGTCGGCTTCAACCTCAACATTCCGCTGCGAAACCGCATCGCCAAAGCGGACCAGTACCGATCCGAACTGGAATACCAGCAATCGGCGCTGCGCATCGAGCAGCTCAAGAAGCAAATCCGCATCGAAGTTCGCAATGCGCAATATGCGCTGGAGCAATCCCGCGCCCGCGTCGAATCGGCGCGCAAGGCCCGCGACCTTGCCAATCGCACCTTCGACATCACCAAGAAAGAGCAAGAACTGGGCGCCGGATCGAGTTTTCAGACCCTCGCCGCCCAGCGCGACCTGGCAGTAGGCGAGCTTGATCTGGTGAATTCCATGACCGCCTACGAAAAGGCCAAGGTCGAACTTGACCGCGCCACCGGCACGACTTTGGAACATAATGGAGTGCTGATTCAGGACGCGCTCAGCGGCACGGTTAGCGCTCCTGGGCCATGAGGACCCATGCCAACCTCAGCTCAATCGGGAGAGATAGGCACGCCCGCGCCTGCCAAAAAGCCTGACCCGCGGCCGCCCCGCGTGCTGGCGGCTGATGATCAGCAGCACATACTCGATGCCATTGAGTTGCTTCTCCGCCCCCAGGGCTACGAGGTCGATACCGCACGCTCGCCGGCATTGGCGCGCGAAGCTCTGGCTACTGACTCCTATGATGCCGTTCTCATTGACCTGAACTACACTCGCGATACCACCTCCGGGCAGGAAGGCCTCGACCTGCTCTCCGAAATTGTCGCCTGCGACAGCAGCATTCCCGTGATCGTGATGACCGCCTGGGGCAATGTTGAACTCGCGGTTGAAGCCATGCGGCGCGGTGCGCGCGACTTCATCCAGAAGCCCTGGGAAAACGAGCGCATGCTGGCCATTTTGCGCACCCAGGTGGAACTGCATCGCGCATTGCAGCAGGCCGCGCGCCTCGATGCGGAAAATCGACTGCTGCGGGCCGAAGGGCGCCCCGAATTCATTGCCGCGGCACCTTCGATGCAAACCGTGCTCGAGGCCATCACCCGTATCGGCCCCTCCGATGCCAATGTTCTAATCACCGGCGAGCACGGAACCGGAAAAGAAGTGGTCGCCCAGACCTTACATGCGCTGTCGGGACGGGGCTCGCGCCCCCTCGTAGCCGTAAACACCGGGGCTTTGGCGGATGGAGTGTTCGAGAGCGAACTCTTCGGCCATGTCAAAGGTGCGTTTACGGACGCACGCGCCGACCGCATCGGCCGCTTCGAACTGGCCGACGGCGGAACGATCTTTCTCGACGAGATCGGCAACGTTCCTTTGCACCAGCAGGCGAAGCTGCTGCGCGTGCTGGAATTTGGCGACATCGAGCGCGTCGGTTCCTCTCGCGCGCGACACGTCGACGTGCGCGTGATCTCCGCCACCAACACCGATCTTCACGCTGCCTGCTCCTCCGGCCAGTTTCGCGAAGACCTTCTCTTTCGCCTTAATACGGTAGAAATCCATCTGCCTGCTTTGCGCGAACGGCGCGAAGACATTCCCACCCTTGCCATCCACTTCCTGCGGCGCTACGCTTCCCGTTACCGCCGCCCGGTTGAGGCCTTTGACGCCAGGGCAGTGCAGTCGCTGGCGCAGTACGCCTGGCCCGGCAATGTGCGCGAACTGGAGCACACCGTCGAACGCGCCGTGCTCATGTGCCGTACCCGTGAAATTCAGCCCGGAGACCTGGGATTGAATCTCTCGCGTGCGGCAGGCCAGAACCTGGAAGAGCTGAGCCTGGAATCGGTGGAGGCCATTCTCATCCGCAAAGCGTTGCAGCGCTTTCACGGCAATGTGAGCCAGGCCGCCGAGGCGCTTGGCCTTAGCCGCGGCGCGCTCTACCGGCGGATGGAAAAGTATGGGCTCTAGCCCTTCAACACCCGGCAATCCGCTACGGCGCAGGCCTGTGAAACGCGCCCGCATGCGCTATGAGCGCCGTGTGAGTCTGTTCACAGTGCTGGTTGCCTTGCCCGGAGTTCTGGTTAGCGCGATTCTCATCTCGCTGCAGTCGTGGTCGCTGGAATCGAAACTGGCTCTGTTCGTGGCTGAGTTGCTCGCCTGGGGGCTGGCCGCCATGGCTCTTCACGAGCAGGCGATTCGCCCGCTGCAGACTCTCTCCAACGTGGTCGCCTCTCTGCGCGAAGAAGACTACTCCTTCCGCGCTCGGAACGTAGCCGTAGAGGACGCCCTGGGCGAGTTGTCGCTCGAAGTCAATGCCCTGGCCGATATGCTCGCCGGCCAGCGCATCCATGCCATTGAAGCGACTGCTCTACTGCGCCGGGTAGTTGAGGAAATTGATATCCCGCTGTTTGCCTTCGATCCAGGCCAGGCTTTGCGCCTGGTAAACTCTGCTGGCGAGCGCCTGCTGCAGCAGCCCGCAGCCAGAATCATGGGGCGCACAGCCTCAGACCTCGGTCTGCAGGATTGCCTTACCGCCGAGAATGAAGGGCTCGTCCCACTACAACTCAATGGTTCGAATGCGCGCTGGCTGGTGCGGCGCAGTTCATTCCGGCAAAACGGGATACCGCACACGCTCCTGGTTCTCTCCGACGTCAGCCGCGCTCTGCGTCAAGAAGAACGCCGCGCCTGGCAGCGCCTGGTGCGAGTTCTCGGCCACGAACTCAACAACTCGCTTACCCCCATCAAGTCCATCGCTGGAAGCCTGAGCACGCGCATCTCGAATGTGCCGCTCAGCGCCGAGCAGCGCCAGGATTTTCTTCGCGGGCTGGAGATCATTGAAGCGCGGGCCGCCTCTCTCAACCGCTTCCTGCAGGCTTACCGCCAACTGGCGCAAATGCCGCCGCCAGTTCTTCGCGAAACTGCCCTGAGCACCGTGGTCAAACGGGTGGCTGATCTGGAAACCCGAGTGAGCGTGGCCGTAACGTCCGGGCCGGAAGTCACGCTGATGGTGGATCCCGATCAGCTCGAACAGATGCTCATTAACCTGGTGCGTAACGCCGTGGAGGCGGTGCTGGGGCAAACTCCGGCGACGAATGGGACCGGGAACGCAAGTACTCCGCCCGAAATCGCGATCCGCTGGCAGGCAGGGTCAAAAGATGTGATGCTCACGATCGAGGACAATGGCCCCGGACTGCTGAATCCCAGCAACGTCTTTACCCCGTTTTACACCACCAAGCCATCGGGTAGCGGCATCGGTCTGGTGCTATCACGCCAGATTGCCGAGGCGCATGGCGGGACCATCGAACTTTCTAACCGAATCGACAAGACAGGATGCCTGGTTCGCATTGTGCTGCCGCGTGTGCCTGTTCATCTTGCCTTGAAGCGATAGCTGCACCGAGCGCTGGTTTCCGTGAAGGCAGCCGCAATCCCATCGGCTCACGCTCTGGTGTGCTGTCCAGTAAGTTCGCCCAAGTCCAACTTGTCATCCTGAGCAAAGCGAAGAGCCTGCCCCGAACGAAGCCGAGGGACCTATGTGTTTCGTTTGCAACGTCGACGTTTTCGCTATGACGGATTCAGCACGGCCCAGGTTTTGTTACTTCTTTCTGGGACGCCGCGCTAGGGCTTGACACCGTTAGTCTGCAGCATGCTCTCCGCGTAGTAATTCTCGATTTTGGCGTGGCTGTGCAGCACATCGTCGTAGGCCGCTCTGAGGATCTGTTCGCGGCGGTCGCGCAGTTGGTCGCGAATGGCCAGTTGCACACGGGGATCAGAGAGTTCGCGCTGGCCGGCGGGCTCTTTGGCCAGAAGCTTGACGATTTCAAATCCGATCGCTTGTTTGTTCACCGGACTGATCACCGGAATGATCGGGCTATATTGCCCCGGCTTCAGCTTGGAAATAACTTCTCGTGTGCCTGCATCCGTATTTCGCAGGGAAGATTCCGGGGTAAACCCAAGGTCCCCCCCGTTCCCCGAGGTGTCGGTGTCTTCGGAGAAGTTCATGGCGATTGTGGCGAAGTCCTCTCCGCTTTCCAGGCGGTTGGAAATCATCTGGATCTTTTTGCGTGCCTCACTCTCGTTTTGCGCTTTGTCGTTTCGCAGATTGTGCACTTGCGGATTCGGCATGGGAGTCACCCAGATGTGGGCCAGGTGATACTGCGGTTCGATGAAATTGAACTCAGCTTTATGAGCGTTGTAGTAATCGGTAATGTCCTTGTCGGAGATGCTGATCTTGGATGTGATCTCCTTGTTCAGGACCTTGTCCACCGTGAGGGAGCGGCGCACGTCACGGCGGAAGTCGTCGAAGGTGATTTTTTTGTCCCGCAGCCGGGCCTCGAACTCCTCCTTGCTGAACGGTGCCTTGATCTCGTTCACCCGGCGGTCCACCTCATCTTCGGTGGCCAGCAAGCCTAGTTTCTCCGCCTGGCGCATGAAAACCTCGTTGTCAATCAACTGGCGAAGAATCGTCAGGCGCGTACTGGCGGCTTGTTCGTCGCTGGTCTCGCCGCCCGAGCCCGCGATCTGGTTCTGGTAGTACTTTTCCACGTCGGCACGGTAAATGTTATGGCCATCCACCACCGCCATCACGTCGCCGGGGGCCTGCTTGCTTCCGCACCCCGCGCAGACCAACAACAGCAGGACGGCAACTCCCCCCGCATACGATAGGAATTTGAGGTTTTTGTTCAAGCGTTCCTCCACACGAGCTTGACGCGGTGACGGCTCATCCAAATTGTTGTGAGGGTAGCGTAGCTCACTTGCTGGGGGCGGGCGTTCCAGCCGGGGACGCGGAGGGATGCGCCGGCGGTTGCTCGCCCGCGTCCAGCAGAGCGCGATCAAGCACGGCGCGAATGTCGGCGATGGGCACGGCGCCGTCCACTTTCACGCCGTTGACGTACATCGTCGGTGTGGCTTCCACCCCCAGCGATTCGCCCTCGTGAATCGAAGCTTTCACCGCGTCGTCGTTCTGTGCCTTGAGGCAGGCTTGCAGCTTCGTCCCATCGAGATTGCGTTGTTGTCCCTGCTGCAGGGCAATGCCGTCTACCGCCGCAAACTGGCTGTCCCGTCCCTTGGCGGCGTTCACCATCGGCTGGTTCGCGTGAATGTAATCTGCGAATCCCCAATAGGCGTCCGGGCTTTGAGCGGCGAGGCAATTGGCGTCCACCGCCGCCCGAGTCGCCCAGGGATGAATCTCGGCGAGCGGGAAATCCTTGTAGATGAAAACCACACGATCGCCGTATTCCTTGAGCAGCTGCGGAAACAGTGTCTGGTGCATGCGCGAGCAGAACGGACACTGAAAATCGTCGAAGTTCACGGCTACCACTTTGGCATCCTTGTTTCCGCGGGTGGGACGCCCGGCAGTCGTGATCTTCTTCATACGTTCCGCGTACGGGTCTTTGCTCAGATCAAAGCGGTTCAGCCGGATCAGCGTCTTGGAATCCTTGGACAGCAGGAATTCGTATTCTTTCTTCTTCTCACCATTGTCGAGCGTGATCGTGAGCGAGTCGTAGTTGGAGAATTCGCTTGGCTTGAGCGGGCTGAAGACGAGCTTCACGTCGTTGGGAATGTCATAGTAATTCCGTACCTGGCGCTCGATGCGGCGCGTCACATCAGTGGAAACCGGGGGAGCCGACTGTGCCGAGCAGCCCAGACAAATCAGAGCAAGGATCAAAAGAGCACGCCGAAAAAGCCCCAATAGAAACCGCCTTCGCATGGACAAAAATAAATTATCTCACACGGTCCGCCGGGCAAAAGTGGTTAGGACGCCAGTTTGCCGTCCCTCAGGCTGGCCAGCGGCAGCAAGGAGTTCATGGAGCCGGAGCGGAAGCCTTCCATATCCAGAGTAACGAACTTGAAGCCCAGGGCCTTGAAGATACGAGTGAACTCGGCGGCCATGGCGGGGTCCAGCGCGCGTGGAAGTTCATCCCGGGCTATCTCAATACGCACGATCTCTCCGTGATGGCGAACCCGGACTTGTCGGAAACCCAGGGCGTGCAGCGCCTCCTCGCCCTGCTCGACTGCGCTCAGAGCTTCGCGCGTGACCGGGCGCCCGTACTCGATACGAGAAGAGAGGCACGCCGACGCTGGCTTGTCCCAGATGCGCAGGCCGGCGGCGCGGGCAAGCTCGCGAATTTCCTCTTTGCCTAGTCCGGCTTCATGCAACGGAGCTACAACCCGATGCTGTTGTGCGGCTCGCTGACCGGGCCGGAAGTCGCCCTGATCGTCTAGGTTGACGCCATACGCGATGCAATCGAAACCGCGTTCGGCGCGAAGCTTCTCCATGACCGTGAACAGTTCGTCTTTGCAATGGAAGCAGCGGCCGGCGTCGTTGCGCGCGTACCCAGGTCGATCCAGTTCCTCGGTGGCGATCACTGCCAGCGGAATGCCCTGCTCGTGTGCGAAGGCGACGGCATCGGCCAGTTGGGTCCGTGCCAGGCTGGGTGAATCAGCGATCATTGCCAGCATGTCCTTACCAAGGACGCTGTGTGCTACCCATGCCAGGAACGCGGAGTCCACCCCTCCTGAATACGCGACCAGCGTGCGCCCCAGGGAGCGAAGCTGCCCCTCGAGGGCGGCGCGCTTGGAAGCGAGGCTGGAAGCTTTATCTACCATGTGCCTTACACACTTATCCCCAGCGAATCTGCCAAGTGCTCTATACGCTGGCATCCTGAGCGAAGCAAAGAGCCTGCCCCGAGCAACGTCGAGGGGACCCCATGTCTGCAAGGAACAGCACTGGCGCTGCCAGGCATTCTCTCCATCGCCCCCCGGCTGCGCTGCCACGGCCCGAACCTGGCAGGGATTGCTCCGCTCCGTTCAGGATAAACAATTAGTTCAGGCACCCTGTCGGGCATTCCCCTGCACCCACGATGCCAGTCTAAAACCTTTGTCGGCAACAAGAAAGTCCGCAGCAGCCACTAGAACAGCCGGTCCTTACGCGTCAGATTGCCAATCGACCCCAGGTTCGCCAGCGCCAGGCTGAAGCGGAACTGGTTCTCATTGCGCACTGAACCCAGCGCAAACCTCCGGTATTCGGCCGTGAAGCCGCAGCATCCCCAGTTGTACGTGGTCTGCAAAGCGGCATACTGCAGAAAGTTCAGGTTGGCGTCAAATCCGACGCTGCTGGCGCCGCTGAATCCTCGCTTGTTGGGATGGCCGTAACCAAGCTGCAGGCGGAACTGATTGAATTGGGATGCCGTCGTGGTGATTCCCGCAGAAGGCATGCCGCGTACGCGCAGGAAGGCATCGCCACCGCCGACCACGAACGGTCCAAAGTCATAGCTGATGAGCGCCGTGCTGGCGTTGATGCCGCCCGCTTTGAAGTCGTAGTCCAGGTTCCATTCCGCATTCGTGCGGTTGCTCGTCTGCACGCGTAGCCGGGAAACAAGGGGGGTAAGATGGCGCTCTTCTGTAAGGAACGCGATCCCGGTGAGGTCGGCTGTGGTAGTAAAGACATTCCTCTGCCCCGGGATAAGAGCTCCACCGAATGTGGGATCAAGAAAATATTTCTGCGCCAGTTCCCAGGTCACAACTTCCCGCACTTGCGGTTCGGGAAAACAGGGATTCTCCTCGGTCTCTTCTCGTCCCCAAGGCACGTTTCCTTGCGGCGTTGGCACGCTGCCGATCAGCAGTGAAGACGGCATTCCCTCAGATGTACAGTTGTTAGACGGTGCGCTCACCCTTTTGGCAAAAATCCGGTTCACCATGCCATATTCGACTTCATTGGTGTCGCTGAGGATGTCGCGCGCGTCGAAACGGAGCAAGTGTTCAAAGTTATTCACGCCAGTGACGTAACGATAGGTCACGGCGGGTTCGACCACATGCTTCCATTTCCGGCCCAGAAACTCATGGTCGAAGATACGTTCCACCGCCGGCGGCCGAATCTCAACCGAGCCCTCCAGTGCCTTGCGGTTGATGGGATCGGAAGTCGCGGTGCGGGCTCCTTCCACCAGCGTGACCTCCTGTGTGTAGATAGTGTTGCGCAGGGTGAGTTCCGGGCGCACCGACCAGCCATGAAAAAGCAGTGGCAAAGAGAGAGTGGGACTGAAATCGAAGCGGCCGACCAGGTCGGCAGTGCGGAACGCCTCCGTAGCCCCGCTTAACAGCGGTTCGCTGCGCGAGAGCCCTCCGGCGGAGGCGTCGAAGGCCCAGTAAAAGGGTGAAGCTCCGAGCGCGCGGTCCACACTGGAAACATCCACGCTGGGCGCGTGCAGAATCGTAATCACGTCTCCATGATTGGTGCTCTCGAAGTCCTGGTAGCGCTCAGTTGCGATGTTGTAGGCAAACCCGTTTGTGACCCGGGAGAGAAATGCGTGCGACTTCACTTCGGAGTACACCGCCTGTGTGAAAATTTCGTTGAAGGCGAGGCGGTAAACGAACGACGTCAGATAGTCAATATCGGCCACGCCCCGGAATCCTCGCGGAAGCATGCCTTGCCCGTTCAGACGAACGTCGGCGCCTCCCTGGTCCACGTGCGTAGGGCCATAGCCGCGGTCCAGCACGCTGGTGAAACGCAGGTCCACGAACGAGCTTTCGCTGGGCCGCGCTCGGAACTCGCCTTGCGGTGCCCAGCCGCGCAGGGAAAAATATTCTGCCCCCAGGGTCGCGTCCATGGTGCGATTAATTGCCCAGTACACCGACTCACCGACGATCAATCCCTTGATCGACGAATTCCCCAAGTTGGGAATCAAGAATCCAGTCTGTCTTTGGCGCTC
>Ga0335077_10005758_pt1 | contig 15239 bp, 10 predicted proteins | sample Lox_Sample_31_FD_207151 | JGI IMG/M metagenome (GOLD analysis project Ga0335077, IMG submission 207151) | Soil microbial communities from Loxahatchee National Wildlife Refuge, Florida, United States - Lox_Sample_3.1 | ecosystem: Environmental > Terrestrial > Soil > Wetlands | place: USA... | reverse complement strand
TGAAGGGTGCTCCGCCGCCGCACTAACCCATCAATTCGTCGCCTTGCCGGCAGGCGGGCTTCGACTGCGTGGCCGGACACGCCGCAGGAGCGGCACGAAGAAAAGGAAATACGGCCACTCCGCTCAGAATGACAGCGAGCCGCCGGTCGTCACTTCTTCAGCGCGGATTGCCAGTTGAGGACGACGGTGAAGGGCAAGGAGGCTGTGGAGGCGCTGGCGGGAGCGGCCATGACAAAGCGTTTGCCGTCCGAGGTGACATCCCAGAAAAGCACGCCTGGCGGGAGTTTGAATAATGGTTTGGGGATTCCGGCCTGGAACACGCGCCCGGTATTGACCGGAACCGTCATCGCCATTCCGCCGACGGCGGACAAATAGAAGATCTCCTTGCCATCGCGGCTCCAGAGCGGAGTGGTGCCGCCGTCTTTCGAAACCATCCATTTTCCTGAAACGGGCGCCGCCGCAACCGGGGAGGATCCTGCGGCACCCGGCAGGTCCAAGGGGCGCACGTAAATCTCCTGCCTGCCAGACTCGCTGGAACCGTAGGCGATCCAGCGGCCATCCGGGGAGATGCGCCCGGCGGCTTCGTCGAACTGGGAGTTGTCCAGTCGGATGGGCTTGCGATCCGCGGCTGTGCCGCTGAGAGGAAGCAACCACTGGCGCACGGGCGGGATTGGATTGAAATAGAGAAGGAAGCGGCCGTCGGGCGACCAACTGCTCGAGGCTTTGGGGTCCTCCGACTTGTACAACGCTTCATCTTCGCCCGACATGTCTGAAGCTTTCTGATAGAGGTCGAACACGCCCGATCTGGCGGAAGTGAAGGCGATGCGGCTGCCGTCGGGCGACCAGACGGGGTCGAATTCGGCTCCGGTATCGAAGGTGAAACGGGTGGTGACGCCCCGGGCGAATTCATAGAGCCAGAGGTTCCTGACGTTGGGGTTTTGAGGATCGGCGCGGTCGAACACGATGCGCTTCCCATCCGGCGAAAGCGCCAGCGTACGGTAAGACCCGGGATCCGCGAAGGTTCCGAGAACTTTTCCGTCGCGATCGAACCAAGTCAACTGGCCCTGGACAATCCCGCGCATGCCGACGAGGGTCCCGGCCTGGGAGCCCTTGCCGTAAACAAGGATTCCGGTGGAGGAGGCCGTGAAGAGCGAAACGCCTTCTGCAATCGGCACAGCTTCGCCCGCCAGTTTGAGATGCTGCGGATCGAAGGGCTGCGCCATCAGGGTGCCGGCGCCGCCAATCGCCGAAGCGCCGCGCAGAAACAGCAGATGACCGACGGCAGAGTCCGGCGACGGCGTATAAACAGCAGGAGAAACATCCGCCAGCAGCCGCGTCGCCGGCTGGTCCGCGGGCTTGGTATCGGTAGAGGCCAGATATACGCCGGTCTGATTTGGGTTGCCACCCGGCCGGGTGTAAAGAAAATGACGCATGTCCGGCAGGAACGCGGGAAAGACTCCCGCCCACCCCTGCGTAAGAGGGACAGGGCTGCCGCCGGACGCCGGAACCTGCACCATACCGTCGACCGTTCCGAAGACAACCTCGTCGCCGTGGCTCCAAGCCCCTCCAATCAAGTTGGAAATATCGCAGATCGGGAGAGGAGGCCCGCCGGCAGCCTCGACTTTCTTCAGCTTCCCAGGCGCCGCGAAAGCAACGGAGCGGCTGTCCGCCGACCAGAATGCATCACCCGCCCCATCCGTGCCGTCGAGAGGATGCACTTCGGTGGTGTCGAGCGAGCGCATCCAAACGCGAGTCTGGCCGTCGGAGCCTCTGGCGATGAATATCAGTTTGCGACCGTCCGGAGATATCCGGACCACGCCGCTCGAAACGACTCGGTCCGGGAGGGGAATCTCAAAACGAGCAACGTCGGGGGCGGCTGCCGGGGCCGTGTGCGAATAGAGGAAGCCGAGTACAGCAGTGGACGCCGCGAACAAGCCGGCCAACCCTGGGATGAGCCACGCGCGCCAACCCCTGGCGCCCAGACCGGAGGCGGCGAGGCCGGGCGCGGCGTCCGGGGCGCCGGAGATGACCTCGTCGAGCGAGATGCGGGCGTCGCCGATGTCGCGCAAACGCAGCTTGGGGTCTTTTTGCAGGCAGCGCTGCAGCAGGACGCGGACGCGCACCGGCGTGGCCGACGGGAGTTTCGACCAGTCCGGCTCTTCCTTGATTACGGCCGCGAGCGTGTCGGTGACCGTCTCGCCGCGAAAGGCCATCTTGCCGGTGAGCATTTCGTACAGCACGCAGCCGAAGGACCAGATGTCGGTGCGGCGATCGAGCTGCTTGGCCTTGGCCTGTTCAGGCGACATGTAGGCCGCGGTGCCGAGCAGGATGCCCGCCTGTGTGGCCATGCGGCTCATGGTGGGCGACGTGGCGATGTCGATGGAGGAAGGATCGCCTTCAAGAGCCTTGGCGAGTCCGAAATCGAGGACCTTCACGGAATCATCGGGCGTGACTTTGATGTTCGCGGGCTTGAGGTCGCGATGGATGACGCCGTGTTCGTGCGCGTATTCGAGCGCGTCGCAAATCTGGCGGGCGATGGGCAAAGCTTCGTTGATCGGGATCGGCCCGGCGCGAAGGCGATCCGCGAGCGTGGGGCCTTCGACGAGCTCCATCACCAGAGCGCGCGAGGCGTTGGAGTCCTCAACGCCGTAAATCGTGGCAATGTTGGTGTGATTGAGCGATGCCAGGACTCTCGATTCACGTTCAAAGCGCGCCATGCGGTCGGGATCGCGCGAGAACGCTTCGGGCAGGACTTTTACGGCAACCTGCCGGCCGAGCTTGGAATCGCGGGCGCGGTAGACTTCACCCATGCCCCCCGAGCCGAGTGGAGAAACGATCTCGTATGAACCGACTTTTGTGCCTGTGCCTAGCAAGAGTTCCCCGGGCGCGCTTTGCCCGCTCGCGAAGTCGCTCGCAGGCCACCCGCCCGCAAACCGGCTCAACAAGGAGTTGCGGAATTATACATGGAAGCGCGAAAGAATAGTGCTTCTGAGGCGGAGGGCGAATCGAGGATAATGTGGGCGCGAGCGCAGCTCCTCTGAGGGTTCATGCCGGAAATCACCACACTGTTCTGGGACAACGGCGGAGTCATCCTTACCAACGGCTGGGACCGCGGATCCCGCCACAAGGCCGTCGAAAAGTTCCAGCTCGACTGGGCGGACTTCGAGGACCGGCACGAGCTGATGCTCAACGCGTTCGAATGCGGGCGCGCCACCCTGGACGAGTACCTGCAACGGACGGTTTTCTATCGCGACCGCCCGTTCACACAGGAGCAATTCAAGCAGTTTATGTTCCAGCAGTCGCAGCCGCTGCCGGAGGCGCTGGAATTTGTGCGGGGGCTGGCGAAAACGGGCCCGCACATGCAGGCTGCGCTGAACAACGAATCGCTCGAAATCAACGACTACCGCATCCGGACGTTCCGGCTGCGCGAATGCTTTCGGGCGTTCTTCAGCTCGTGCTATTTGGGCGTGCGGAAGCCGGACCGCGAGATTTACAGCCTGGCGCTGAAGATCACGCAGCGCGACCCGGCGGAGTGCGTGCTGATCGACGATCGCGGGCTGAATCTAGAATGCGCCAAAGAGATGGGGATGCACACGATTCAGTTCCAGGACGTAGCGCAGCTGCGCGGGGAACTGGAGAAATTGGGAGTTCGGACGAAATAAGAGAAGAAGATCGGTTGAGGAGAAATTTCGATGGAACTGGGAATGATCGGGCTGGGGAAGATGGGCGGGTTCATGGTGGAGCGCCTGGTGAAGGGCGGGCATCGCGTGGTCGGGCTGGATCGCGACACGGCGGCCGTGAGCCGCGTGGTGGAAAAAGGCGCGGCGGGCGCGGACACGCTCGAAAAGATGGTGGGGCAGCTGAAGGCGCCGCGCGCGGTCTGGCTGATGGTGCCGGCCGGAGCGCCGGTGGACCAGACGATCGAGCAGCTGCTGCCGCTGCTGAGCCCCGGCGACACGATCATCGACGGCGGGAATTCGTACTATCGCGATTCGATGCGGCGGGCGGCGGCGCTGGCGCCGAAGAAGATCAGCTTCGTCGATTGCGGAACCAGTGGAGGAATCTGGGGATTGAAGGAAGGCTACAGCATGATGGTCGGCGGCGACGAAGAAGTGGTGAAGCGCCTCTCGCCGATTTTTGAGACGCTGGCGCCCGCGAAGGACCGCGGCTGGGGGCGCGTGGGTCCGGCCGGCGCCGGGCATTTCGTGAAGATGGTGCACAACGGAATCGAATACGGAATCATGCAGGCGTACGCCGAGGGGCTCGACCTTTTCCGGCACAAGAAGGAGTTCGGGCTCGACCTGCTGCAGATCGGGAAGATCTGGCAGTACGGCAGCGTGGTGCGGTCGTGGCTGCTGGATCTGACCGTCGACGCGCTGGCGAAGAACCCAACGCTCGAGGGAATCGGCGCCTACGTGACCGATTCCGGCGAAGGCCGCTGGACAGCGATCGAGGGAATCGAGCTGGGCGTGCCGCTGCCGACACTGACGGGCGCGCTCGATGCGCGATTCCGTTCGCAGGATCCCGAGCCGTTCGCGAACAAAGTGCTGGCGATCATGCGCAATGAATTCGGCGGGCACGCGGTGAAGACGAAGTAAGAGTTCGCAAACCGGGCTCTGGACGTCAAATAACAGTTGAAAATGAACAAGTTCGTGCCGGAAATGTGGCATCTGGTGCGCGAAAATCGCGCACTTCGATGTTCATTCGGAACGATCGTTTGAGGCCGCGCTGAGTTTGCTTCATGCACATGGATAACCGGGTTTTCGCCGATCTGGATGCGCTGAGCCGCGGCGCGCTGGAGGAATTGCTGCGCGTGATGCGCGAGGCGATTGCACAGCGAGGGCGGTTCGCGATGGCGCTGGCGGGAGGGAACACGCCGGCGAAGCTCTACGCGCTGTGGGCCGAAGCGGGCGAACACGGCGTGAACACGCCCTGGGACAAAGTACACCTGTTCTGGGGCGACGAGCGGTATGTGGGCCCGGCCGACCCGCTGAGCAATTTCCGCATGGTGGGTGAAACACTGTTGAGCAAGGTGCCCGTACCGCGCGAAAACGTGCATCCGATCCTCGGGCCGGAGGATTTCGCAACACCGGAGAAGGCGGCGGCCGCGTACGAGGCGGAACTGCGGAGATTCTTCGGCACGGCGCCGCCGGCATTCGATTTGCAGGTGCTGGGGCTGGGAGTGGAAGGGCACGTCGCGTCGCTGTTTCCCGGCTCGCCGGCGCTGACGGAGACGCAGAAGTGGGTGATGGCGGTTGAGGCGCCGGCCAAGCCGCCGCAGCGGCTGACCATGACGCCCCTGGTTCTGAATCGCGGACGCAATACTTTCTTTCTGGTGGCCGGCGAGAACAAGCGCGAGATCGTAGCGGCGCTGCGCGCGGAGCCGGAGGGGAGACCAAGCCAGTACCCCGCGGGTATAATAAAGCCCGAGGGGCGCGCGCTCTGGTTCCTCGACAAGGCCGCCGGAGGCTGAAATACGAGGACCTGCTCGAAACTTAGGGGCGGAGGGGCGCGTCTAATCGAGTCAAGGGCTTCGTCGCTCGCAAGACCTCGGGGAAATTGCCGATCCGCACCACAGACGGGGTGGGAGTCAGCGCACCAGCGCGTTTCCCGCTTTTCCCTTACGACACGAAACCGAGCGTATTAGACTCGCAGGTCGCACGCTGACAAATTTGATCTAGGCCAGGGACACGATTGGTTATGAAAAGCAACTCTGCGGTTCGATTCGCGGCGCCGCTGGTGATGCCGCTGTTCGCGCTGTTGGGCGGATGCACGACGAAGACTGTCCAGACGGCGCCCGTGTTTGCGGTGCCCGTAACCGTTGCGAAGGCCGAAGCGAAAACGGTGCCCATCGAACTGACCGCGATCGGGTCAGCCGAAGCGTACACGTCGGTTTCCGTGAAGGCGCAGGTGAACGCGGTCCTCGACCAGGTGCACATCAAGGAAGGGCAGTTCGTGAAGAAGGGCGATTTGCTCTTCACGCTGGATGCGCGGCCGTTTGACGCGGCGCTGGCGCAAGCCAAGGCGAACCTGGCGCGCGACCAAGCCCAGGCGGAATTGAACACCGTGCAGGCCGATCGATACCAGCGGCTTTACCAGGCGGGCGTGGCGGCCAAGGAGCAGTTCGACACGATGCTGGCCAACGCGGCGGCGCAGGCGGCTGCGGTGCACGCGGACGAGGCGGCCGTCGAATCCGCGCGGCTGCAACTCGAATACTGCAAGATCTACGCGCCGATCGACGGGCGCACCGGGGCGCTGCAAGTCTATCCGGGCAACATCGTGAAGCAGAACGACGTGCCGGTGCTGATCGTGATCAATCAGGTGAATCCGATCTACGTGGATTTCTCGGTCCCGGAGCAGTACCTCTCGTCGATCGAAAAGTTCATGACGCAGGGGCGGCTGGAAGTGGAAGCGACGCCGTATGGCGACACGAAGCCCGAGGGCGGGTATCTGACGTTCGTCGACAACACGGTGGACAACACGACGGGCACGATCAAGCTGAAGGCGACGTTTGAGAATGCCGATCACCGGCTCTGGCCGGGGCAGTTTTCGAACGTGTTGCTGCGGCTGGCCGAGGATGAAAACACGATTGTGGTTCCGACGCAGGCGGTGCAAACGGGCCAGAAGGGCGACTTCATCTACGTGGTGAAGTCGGACATGAGGGCCGAGCAGCGGAGCGTGAAAGTGGGGCGGACGGTCGGCGGCAGCACGGTGATTTCGTCCGGCATTCAGGCCGGCGACACGATAGTCACGGACGGCCAATTGCGGCTCGTCCCGGGGATGCTGGTGCGAGTCACGACGGGGCCAAGCCCGAGCGTGGAATAAGGCGTTTCGATGAACATCGCCGAACCATTCATTCGCCGCCCGATCATGACCACGCTGGTCATGGCGGCGATCCTTATTTTCGGGATCATCGCGTACCGCTCGCTGGCGGTGAGCGATCTGCCGACGATCGACTATCCGACCATCGACGTGTCGGCGAACCTGCCCGGAGCCAATCCGGACACGATGGCGGCGGCGGTAGCCACGCCTCTGGAGAAGCAGTTCTCGACGATTGCCGGCCTGGATTCGATGACCTCCACCAGCCGGCAAGGAAGCACCGACATCACGATGCAGTTCGATCTGGGCCGCAATATCGACGCGGCCGCGCAAGACGTGCAAGCGGCCATCGCGCGCGTGCAGGGGCAACTGCCGCCGAACATGCCGAGCCCGCCGTCGTTTCAAAAGGTGAATCCGGCCGATCAGGCGGTGCTGTACCTGGCGCTGAGCTCGGCGACGGCGCCGCCGCAGGTGGTGGACCAGTACGCCGAAACGCTGCTGGCACAGCGGATCTCGATGGTCAACGGCGTGGCACAGGTGAACGTATTCGGCTCGCAGAAATACGCCGTGCGGATCAAGCTCGATCCCAAGGCGCTGGCGGCGCGGCAAATTGGAATCGATGAAGTGACGAGCGCGGTGCAGAACGCCAACGTGAACCTGCCGACGGGAACGCTGTATGGCGAGCAGAAGGCGTACACGGTGCAGGCCAACGGCCAGCTGACCCGCGCCAGCCTCTATCGGCCGCTGATCGTCGCGTACCGCAACGGATCGCCGGTGCGGCTCGACGAGCTCGGGAACGTGGTGGACGGAGTACAGAACGACAAGCAGACGAATTCCTACAACGACGAGCACTCGATCATCCTGGCGGTGCAGCGGCAACCCGGAACGAACACGGTGGAAGTGGTGGATCGCGTCCATAACGTGATGCCGCAGTTCCGGGCGATCCTGCCGCAGTCGATCAATTTCATAGAGGTATACGACCGGTCGGAGACGATTCGCGCGTCGGTGAACGAAGTGAAGTTCACGCTGTTCCTGGCCGTCTGCCTGGTCGTCCTGGTGATTTTCCTTTTCCTGCGCAATCTTTCGGCGACGGTGATTCCGAGCATCGCGCTGCCGATGTCGATCGTCGGGAGTTTCGCGGTGATGTACCTGCTGGACTACAGCCTGGACAACCTGTCGCTGATGGCGCTGACGCTGTCGGTGGGATTCGTGGTGGACGACGCGATCGTGATGCTGGAAAACATCGTGCGCCATATGGAACTGGGTGAAGCGCCGCTGGAGGCGGCGCTGAAGGGGTCAAGAGAGATCGGCTTCACGATCGTTTCGATGACTCTGTCGCTGACAGCCGTGTTCATTCCGGTTTTTTTCATGGGCGGAATCATCGGGCGGCTGCTGCACGAGTTCTCCGTGGTCATCATGATGGCCGTGCTGGTTTCGGGGCTGGTTTCGCTGTCGCTGACGCCGATGCTGTGCAGCCGGTTCCTGCGGCCGATGCACGCGCTCAAGCACGGGCGCGTCTATATGGCGCTGGAGCATTTCTTCGAGCGGCTGCTGAACCGCTACGAAGTTTCATTGCGCTGGTCGCTGCGGCACCGCGTGTTCGTGATGGGCATTTCCGGCCTAATCCTGTTGGTCACCATCTGGCAGTTCTACGTGATTCCGAAAGGCTTTCTGCCGGAAGTGGACTCGTCGACGATCCAGGTGTACACGCGGGCGGCGCAGGGCATTTCGTTCGATGCCATGAAGGAGCACCAGGAGGCGCTGAACAAGATCGTGCTGGCCGAGCCGTCGAGGAAGGGATTTTTCTCGACTATCGGCCTGGTGGGAGGCGGCGGAAATTCCGGCTTCATGTTCATTCACCTGAAGTACCCGGAAGAGCGGCCGCTGGTCCCGAGCCCGGCGATGCAGAAGCTGGTGCAGAAGTACGGCGGCACGCCGGTGGTGGGAGGCGCGCTGAAGGCGGCGGCGCCGCTTTTCCGCCATCACCCGGACGTGAACGAAATCATGCAGAGCCTGCGCATGAAGATGGCGACGGTGCCGGGCATTATGGCGTTCCCGCGGAACCCGCCCCCGATTCAAATCGGCGGCGACGTGACCGAGAGCCCGTACCAGTTGACGCTGCAGAGCCCCGACACGGACGAGCTCTACCGCGTGGCGACGGACTTCCAGCAGAAGATGCAAGGCCTGCCGGAAATTCAGGACGTGACGAGCGACCTGCAGATCGCAAATCCACAGGTTGACGTGAGGATCGATCGCGACAAAGCGTCGTCGCTCGGCGTGACGGCGCAACAGGTGGAGGACGCGCTCTACACGGCGTACGGCCAGAGGCAGGTTTCGACCATCTACGCGCCCAACGACGAGTATTGGGTGATCATGGAGCTGCAGGACCAATACCAGAAAGACCCCGCGGCGCTGCCGCTGCTCTACATCCGCTCGAGCACGGGGAACCTGATACCACTGAGCGCGGTGGCGAGCCTGGGCACGAGCCTCGGACCGCTGACCGTGAATCACCTGGGGCAATTGCCGTCCGTGACGATCTCGTTCAATTTGAAGCCGAACGTTTCGATCGGGCAAGCCGTGGACAAAGTCAACGATCTGGCGAAATCGCTGCCGCAAACGGTGACGTCGCAATATCAAGGCACGGCGCAGGCATTCAAATCGTCGCTCACCGGTTTGGGAATTCTGCTGCTGGTGGCGATTCTGGTGATCTACATCGTTCTGGGAATTCTGTATGAGAGCTTCATCCATCCCATCACGATTCTTTCCGGATTGCCGTCGGCCGCATTCGGGGCGCTGCTGACGCTGCAGATTTTCGGCTACAGCCTCGATCTCTACGGGTTCGTGGGCGTGATCATGCTGATCGGCATCGTGAAGAAGAACGCGATCATGATGGTGGACTTCGCCATCGCGCGCGAACATGAGGGCAACACGACGGCGGCGGAGGCGGTCTACGAGGGCTGCGTGGTGCGGTTCCGGCCGATCATGATGACCACGATGGCCGCGCTGATGGGAACGGCGCCGATTGCCATCGGGCTGGGATCGGGCGCGAATTCCCGCCGCCCGCTGGGAATCGCGGTTTGCGGCGGGCTGATTTTCTCGCAGCTCGTGACTCTGTACCTAACCCCTGTGTTTTACACATACATGGACTCGTTCCAAACCTGGCTCGAGCGGCATTTCGGCAGGCTGGCCGGAATCAGCAAGCCGCACCTGGCGGGCGGGCCCGCGTCGGCGGACTGAATTTCCGCGCGTTCCTTCCGGTACAGTTTCAAAACTCTACTTTCGCTTGTACCTGCGGCCAGCGAACGGGCCACTGTCTCTGCGTACCATTGACCCCGAAAAACCGGCTCCCTAGCATGAATCCGAATCGTTGAACGCGATTTATCCGGAATGCAGGAGGTGGCGTTCCGGTTTCGGTAAATCCCGCAGGAGACTTTGGCAATGCCCCTGGCCCGAGAGATACCCGGAGACATCAGGACATCGGTGAAGCGGCGCGGCCCGCGGATGAATTCGCGCGTGCCCGTGACGATCGAATGGAGAAACAGCGGCGGCCCGTTGCGATTCGAGTCGGGCTTCACGCGAGTGGTCAACAACTACGGATGCCTGCTGGTCAGCCCCAGGGAAATCGGGCTGCGCGAGCGGGTGAAGGTGACGAACCTGGCCACCCAGCAAACGGCGAACGGAGTGGTGGTCTGGAAGGGCACGGAAAGGTCCGACGGCTGGGATGTGGGAGTGGAGCTTCTGGCGGCCGATCTCGATTTCTGGGGGGTGGAGCTTTGAAAATTGCGTCGTTGAACGTGACCACGAAGAGAACGCCCGCGAGCCCGTCGAAACAAGCCGTCAAACCCACAACTCCGAACACGCCGCACTCGACGCCGATGAACGCGGTGGCGCCCGCTCGAGCGGCGGTTGGCACCGCCGAGCGGCGGCGGAATCAGCGCGTCCTGCTGCGCATTCGCGCGAGCATCCACGTGGCTTTGCAGGGGAAGAACGCGGTGCTGGACGCGGCCACGCTGAGCGTGACGCCGCAGGGCGCGGTGGTGGTTACGAGACAGAATCTGCCCGCGGAGACGCATCTGGTGCTGGAGCACAGCGCCACGCACCAGCGGGTGGATTGCAAGGTGGCGCGCCCGCCGCGCGAAACTCCCGAGGGATTTCACACCCCGATCGAATTCAGCGCTCCCGCGCCGGGATTCTGGAAGATTCATTTCCCGCCCTTGGCCGCGGGACGCGACGACGCCTAGCCGGTGCCGGGTTCGCCGAAACCGAACATTAAGAATATTGACCGGCCCCAGGGCCGGTGACATCCTCGAATAACCCCTTCCGGAAGAAGTCCCAAATAACGCGAACAGAACTGGTGTGAGGAGGATCTATGTCTGGATACGGCAGAGAACGGCGAAACTCGCCCCGAAAAGTCTGTGCGGTGCCGCTGAAGTTCCGGGTGGCGGCGAACGGAAGGAATGCGCATGCGGAAATAGCCGCGAGTTACGGGCTGCAGGAAGACATGAAAGCGCTGGCAAACGCGGCCACGCTGGACGGGGAATGTCTGAACATTTCCGAGCGAGGCGTCTACTTCACATCGAAGGAAGCCCTGCAGCTGGGAGAATCGCTTGAAATGTTTTTCACGCTTCCGCGGGAGCTGACCGGGCGCCAGGCGGAACAGGTGCGCTGCAGCGCGCGGGTGGTGCACATCGACGGAGAAACGGGGCCGCAGGGGTTGCGCGGATTCGGCGCGACCGTGGAGCGGTTCGAACCGATGATGGCGGCGCGGAACTGGGCGAATTAGCGCGCTACTTGTTGGGGGCACGCGGCTGGACGGTGAACGTGGTCTTCGCCGTAGCGGTGTTGCTGAAGGCGTCCTCCACCTGAACCGCCAGCGTATGCTCGCCCGGGGGCAGGCCGGGGAGCTGCATGAAGTAGCTTTCCTTCGGCGCGTCGGAGAGGAGGTCGACGGGAAAGATCAGCTGCCACTCGCCCGCGTCGATGCTGTATTCAGCGAGTGCAATGGCGCTCGAGGAAGCGATGGCGTCGAAGGACGCTTTGGTATTGAGGAGGCCGGAGCCGGCGCGGAGGTTTTCGATTCGCGGCGGGGTGTTGGCCACCATCCAGCGGTCGCTTTCGCGCGCGCCCCACAACTCCTGATCGGCGGGGTTCGACGGCGAATCGGAGGCTACGATCTTCAGGTAGTAGGCGCCGTCCGGCATGGAAGCCGTGTCCCACGAATAGTAGTGCTGCGCCAGCTTGTCCTTCAGGACGCGCCATTCCTTTTCCGATTCCCCGCGAAAATAAATGGTGAAGATCAAATCGTCGTCGTTGTCGTCGTGCGCGCTCCAGAGCACGCTTTGATAGCTTTTCTGCTGGAATCCCTGCGGCGGCGGCTCGTTTCTCGAGCTGTTCGGCGAGTCGCCGCCGGTAGCTTGCAAAGGAGCGGAGGCTGATCCCGGGCTCCGCGGGTACTTGAGCGGGACCGGAGCGGCGCCGCCGGCGCCTGCGGTCTGCATCGGGAAACCGGCCGTTCGGATGTTGGGCTCCTCGACGACGATGTCGTCGAGGACGGGCGCGACATTCTTCGGTTGATAGGCGAGGCTCACCCAGGAGACGCCCGGCGCGAGGCCCTGATCGTTCTGGACGAACACGACTTTCCATTGCACGAAGCGTGCGGGCGGGCAGGTAACGGGTTCGCCGGAGGCGTCCTTGTAGGGGCCGGACCAGGGGCTCCAGTTGTCTTCCGGAGTCGAAGTGTTGCCGGAGCGGACGTAGAACTCGACCTTGCCAGCGGTGGCGCCGTTGTCGCCCCACCAGGTCAACCGGCCCCAGCGCGAGAAAATCTTGGCGTCGAAAGCCTCGGACTCAAAGCTGCCGTTCGGCTCCGATCCCGGGCCGAGGGTGAAGATCTTTCCGGGGTTCGCGGTGGCGACAAATACTTTGCCGGCCGGGCCGGCGATCAAACCGGTGACTTGCTCCGAGGCGGTTGAAGCGACGCTCGAATAGACATTGTTGTCTTCGAGCTCGATCAGACTGCCATTGTTGCCGGTGCCGAGCAGCACCTTCCCGGTGGGCGAGAGCCCCATCGAGAGCACCAGGTCTTCGCGCGAGGTCCAAAGAATTTGCGGCGAGCCATCGGGCGCGATCCTCACGACTTCCGCGCCGCCCGCGGTGGCGATGCTCGGAAACGGGAAAGCAAGACCCGGCTGTCCCGCCGCTTGCTGCGTTTGCGGGACGCCGGCCGTCACCGTGGTCACGGCAGGCGCGGGAGAGAGGGCAGGTGGAATGCGCGGCAGCAGCGGCGCGCGCGACTTGTCTCCGATCGAAGCCGCGTAGATGTTTCCGTCCGAATCGGCAACGAGCGAGGTGACCTCCGCCCTGCTGGTTTCGTAGACGACGAAGGAAGCGCCGGCCTCGGGCGCCGCTTTGGGCGTTTTGTGGGTGACCTCGACGCGCACGATCAACCCGTCCGGCTCGGTGCCGATCAGAAGATTGCCCTTGGAATCGAACGCGAGGGAGCGGGCATGGCGCTCGCGGCTCTGGTAGAAAACCTTCCCTTTGCCGTCGGGTGTGACGGCAAAGACCTGGCCCGTGTCGCCCGTGGCGATAAACAGAGTGCCCTGCGAATCGACGGCCAGCGCCCAGATGTATTTCGTCTTGGGCTCGAAGAAAACGCTCTTCTTGCCATCGGGCGTGACCTGGTAGACCTTGCCGTCGGGCGACGTGCCCACGTAGAGGTTGTCGGCGGAGTCGAAGGCAATGGCCTGGGCGGCGAGCTCGGACGATTCGAATACCGTGGCCGGCTTGCCGGCATCGTCGAAGCGCATGACCTTGGCATCGGAGCCGCCGGCGGCGTAGAGCTGGCCCTTCGAATTCAGGCGCAAGGCCCACACATAAGCGAGGTTCGGGTCGGCGAAGGAATCGAACCTGGGTGCGGGGCGAAGCTTGCCGTCGCTGCGGACGGCGACGCCTTTCGCGGTGCCCTTCTGAAACTCGGCGAAGTCGGTTTGGCGCCAGTAACGCGTGTGCTCGGCGCGCGCGGCCAGGGGTGAAAGCAGCGCAAGGGCCAACAGGCACACGACATTCGTTCGCCGGATCATCAACGGGCTCCTTTTGGGGCGGGAATCACTTCACGGTAATCGTCAGCATGCGCTGGCCGGCGATCACCTGATGCATCTCGGCCGACCATTCGCCGGCTGTGGACTGGAACAGGAGCCGGGCGTTCCCGGAGTTCTGCCGCTGGTCGAGGACGCTGATGGCGGAAACGGGCACGTTGGGGAGTTCCTTGTCCTCGACGAGCATTGTGGGCGTGGCCTGAAGCAGCGTGGCGTAGACGCGGTCGTTGTGGCGCTCGCGGTTCGTCAGCTGGATCAGTTCCTCGAGACCGGGCAGCTGCCCCTGCGATGTGGCGGCAAGCGACTGGACATTGCGATTCAGAAAGTCCGCGCCGCTCACGACGAGCTGAAGCGGGCCGCGCGCCACCTGCGCGGGAATGGTGATCGGGATTTCCTGAATGAACGGAGTGCCGCGGTAGGGCCGCAGCAAGACTTTGACCTTGAGCGATTCGCCCGGCCGGACCTCGCTGTGCTCCACCCAGGCGTTGTCGATGGCGGCCCAGCGCTTCTCGGCCAGGGACGTGACGTGGAGTTCGACGTGGTCGATCTGCGGCGGCTCGTAGGGGTTCGAATAGATGCGCGCGAAATCGGCCATCACTTCGGTGGCCAGATAGAAGGCGACGGGAGTGGTCTGATCCGTGGGCGCGAAAAGGTCTTCGAGTTTCACGGGCGTGTGGCCCTTCAGGGCGATGGATCCGTCCATCTGAAGCGTCATGCCCTCGCCATAGGCGGGACTTCCCACGAGGCCGTTATACGCCGCGGTGGCGACGAGCGTGGGCGTGAGTTGCGGGCTTTCGATGACCTGGAAATGGTATTTCTTCTGCTCCGCGGGCGTGTCGAGCGTGACGTCGACCGGAATCATGGCCGGACCGGGGCCCAGCGTGCCCATCACAGCCGTCTGGCGATCCTGCGTGAGAGTGCCGATGGTGCCGCCGGTGCTCATGATCTTGGTCGAGGACTGGGCGGAGGAAAGAGTCATGATCACGTGAGCGCGCGAAAGCGGCATGCGCACGGAGCCGAAGCCGAATAGCGGGTGTCCGCAGGCGAGGATCTGGTCGCCGACGACGGTTGTGACCGTGCAGCCGGAGCTGATCGACAGGTCGCCCTCGATCAGATCGATGCCCACCATGTCTCCTGGCTTGAGCTTCGCGTCATCGGGAGACGGCGCGGCCGTGCCTCCCGCCATAGCGGTCATGCCCCAGGCCGAAAAATCCTTGCCGAAGCGCGCAAGGGTTTCGGGAAAGAGGCCGGAAGTCACGAGCGGAGTCTCAATGGGCACCAGGAACTGGCCGCCGCCCATGGCCACGCGGGCGGCAAATTCCC
>Ga0335077_10005757_pt1 | contig 15239 bp, 11 predicted proteins | sample Lox_Sample_31_FD_207151 | JGI IMG/M metagenome (GOLD analysis project Ga0335077, IMG submission 207151) | Soil microbial communities from Loxahatchee National Wildlife Refuge, Florida, United States - Lox_Sample_3.1 | ecosystem: Environmental > Terrestrial > Soil > Wetlands | place: USA... | reverse complement strand
GGCATCGAGCGCCGCGATCCCGCGCAGCGGGGCCTGCGCCGCGTCTGCAAAGCGCGGCATCGTCCACACCTCGAGCATCGCCGGTGGCGCCACGATGCCGCCGTACTCACCGGCTGCAGCGAATGCTTCGTCCAGGTAGAGCGGATTGCGCTCGCCCATCGCCTCACACCAGCGACGGATCATGGGCAGGTTGACGGCATCGGGGGCGAGGCGCGGCGCACTGGCCTGCGCACCGCGTGCGGCACGCAGCTCGAGCAGCCATTCCGGCGCCGGCGTGCCCATCAGGGGTTCTGCGCCCGCGGCAGCCCGAGGGCCATCTGCGCCACCATGTCGCGCAGCACCTCCGTGGCCCCACCGCCGAAGGTGTTGATCTGGCAGCGCCGGTACTCGCGCTCCAGGCGCCCGTTGAGGAGCGCCCCGGCAGAGCCCTGCCGCAGCAGCCCGGCGGAGCCGGTGATCTCCAGCAGGAGGCGCAGCACGCGGATGTAGGTCTCGGTGCTGAACACCTTGCAGGCGCTCGCCAGCTGCGCGCGGCTCTCGCCCTGCGCCACCTCCCAGGCCACGCGGTTGCCGAGTACCCCATATGCCTGCAGCAGCACGTAGCACTCGGCGAGTGCGCCCTGCACCCAGGGCTGTGACATTAGGCTGGCCCCGCCGGCTGCCGTGCTCTCCCGTGCCCAGGCGAGCGTGGCGTCGAAGCAAGCCTGCGCGCCGTAGGCGAGCGCCGCCAGCCCGATGCGCTCGTGGTTGAGCTGCTCGGTGATCAGCTGCCAGCCCGCGTTGAGCTCACCGACCAGCATGCTCACCGGGACGCGCACGTTCTCATAGAAGGTGACGTTGGTGCGCACCCCGCCGACGGTATGGATGGGTGCGAGCGCAAAGCCCGGCAGGCGCGTGTCGAGCATCAGGATCGAGATACCGCGGTGGGCCGGCGCCTGCGGGTCGGTGCGCACCGCGAGCCAGATGTAATCCGCCCCCTCGGCGCCGCTGGTGAACACCTTCTGGCCGTTGACGATGAACTCATCGCCGTCGCGCTGCGCGCGCGTGCGCAGGGCGGCCAGATCCGTGCCAGCCTGCGGCTCGCTGTAGCCGATGGCGAAGTTGAGCTCGCCGCGCGCGATGCGCGGCAGCAGCTCGCGCTTCTGTTGCGCAGTGCCGCGCCGGATCAGCGCCGGACCGATGGTGTTCACCGTGACGAAGGGAAATGGGGCCTCGGCAAGCCACAGCTCCTCGAGCAGGATCTTCTGCGCGAGCGGATCCAGGCCGCGGCCGCCGTACTCGCGCGGCCATCCGGGCGTGAGCCAGCCGTCCGCCCCCATGCGCCGCACCACCTGGCGGAAGGCGGGACTGCTCTCACCGTCCAGGGTCGCGGCGCGCACCGCCGGCGTCAGGAGCGCCTGCAGGTAGGCGCGAAACTCCTGGCGCAGCTGCAGTTGCTCGGTGCTGTGGGCGACGTGCACTTGGGGCTACTCCGGCGCGAACGGCGCGATGCCGAGCGCTGCGAGGGTGGCGGCGCGCAGCGGGCGATAGGTGTCCGCGCGCGCGTCGCGCACGTACAACGGATCCTTGATCCGCTGGGGATCGTAGCCGGCACGCTGCAGCTCGACCTTGCGCAGCTTGAAGGTGGAAGTGAGCTCTGCCTCGGCGGACACCCGCACGAACAGCGGGACCGCGTAGTCGGCCAGGTGGGCGGAGGCGAACCGATGGAAGGCCTGCGGCTCGAAACGGCCGGGATCCGCATAGGTCAGCGCGACCATGCCGGCGCGTCCTTCGGTGCCCGGGACCCGCACGCCGTAGACGTTCACCACCGTCGGCCCGGGGAATTGCGCCAGCACGGCACCGACTTCCTCCGTGGAGACATTCTCACCCTTCCAGCGGAAGGTATCGCCCGCCCGATCGACGAAGTAGAAGTAGTCGTCCGCGTCGAAGCGCACCAGATCCCCGGAGCGCACCCAGCGATCGCCCGGCCGGAACAGGTTGCACAGGAGCTTCGCGTCCGTGGCGGCGCGCGAGGTGTAGCCTTCGAAGAAGCCGGCCGCCCCGGGCCCGTCGAGCACTTCTGCGATCAGCTCTCCCACCTCACCCGCCGCGCACAGGATCGGCGCCCCTTCGGGGGTGCGCGGGTACGCGCCGCTGTCCGCATCGTAACGCACGACGCGGATGTTACTGTGGGACGGATACGGCAGCCGTCCCACCGAGCCCACCTTGTTGTCGACGTTGGTGAGGCCGTAATTAGCCTCGGTGGCACCGAGGCCCTCGTAGATCTGTTCGACGCCAAAGCGCTCCTGGAAGGCCCGCCACACTTCGGCCTTAAGCCCGGCACCGCTCATGCGGCGCAGCGTGTGCACGCGGTCGTCGGCGCGCGGCGGCTGCCTGAGCAGGTAGCGACAGATCTCCCCGATGTAGTACCAGGCCGTCACGCGATGCTGGCGGACGTCGCTCCAGAACTCGCTGGCGCTGAAGCGACGCCGCAGCACGATCGGGATGCCGACCTGCAGCGCCGCCGACACCACCACCATGCCACCCGCCCCGTGATAAAGCGGCAGCACGTTGTAGAGCACGTCTTCGCGGGTGAGCTCGAGCAGTCCCGCGATGACACCGCCGGCATTCAGAAAGCGCAGGTGGCTCATGAGCGCCGCCTTGGGCAATCCGGTGGTGCCGGAGGTGTAGATGTAATAGAGCGGATCGCCGAGGCGCACGGCGTTGCGGTGCGTGCGCGGCGGGTCGTGGGCCGCAGCAGCAGCCATGGCGCTCGCCAGCGGCCGCGACCCGCTCAGCGGGGGCGCCTCCCCGGCGCCCTCGGAGAGCTCGAAGCACACCGGCGGCAGCTCGGCGCGCGGCAGGCTGGCGATGCGCTCGCGGCACTCCGAGCCGAAGATCAACGCGTCGGGCTCGGCCTGGCGCAGCGCGTGCCGCAACACGGCGCCGCGCGCCGAGGTATTGAGCAGCGCGGTGACGATGCCGAGCTTGGCGAGCCCCAGCCAGATCAGCGGGTACTCGGGGCGATTCTCCATGATCAGGGCCACCACGCTGCCGGGCGTGAGGCCGGCGGCCAGCGCGGCATGCGCCACGCGGTTGGCCTGCGCATTCATCTGCGCGAATGTCAGCGTGCGCCCTTCGAAGATGATGAAGGCACGCTCGGCCGCATCGGTGGCGCGCTCCTCGAGCAGGTCGGCCACGCTGTAGGACTGCTCGCGGGTGTAGCCCATGATGCGCTGGTAGCCGCGCATCAGGCGCTGCTGCGTTACCTCGCGCGCCACGACCTCGTCGGTGCTCAATGTGCCCTTCCGCTGCCGGCCCCATCCGCAGCTGCAGCACGTGAGGTTAGCACCGGCCCGCGCGCTATGGGGTCCCCAAACTGAAGGAGCCACTCGGGCGTCGCGCCACCTGAGACTGGCCGCGGAATGCCTCAGTTAATAATGGCTTAGGCGCACGATTGCCCGTAGCATCGCGCACGATGAACAGCGCACGCCTCGAAGCCTTTACCGATGGGGTGATCGCCATCGTGATCACCATCATGGTGCTGGAGATCCACGTGCCCAAGGGCCAGGACCTCGCGGCGCTGAAGGAGGAGCTGCCGCTGCTCATGGCCTACGTGCTCTCGTACGTGAACGTGGGCATCTTCTGGAACAACCACCACCACATGCTGCACCTGACCGAGCGCGTGGACGGGCGCGTGCTGTGGGCCAACCTGGGGCTGCTGTTCTGGATCTCGCTGGTACCGTTCGTGATCCGCTGGATCGATGAGGCGGGCTTCACCACCGCCCCCGTCGCCGCCTACGGGGTGGTGCTCTCCGGCGCGGCCATCGCCTACGTGATACTCGAGCGCGCCATCATCGCCGTGAATGGCCCGGAATCGCGTCTGGCCACAGCCGTCGGCTCTGACTACAAGGGGCGGGTGTCGCTGGTGCTGTATCTGGGCGGCATTGTCTGCGCCTTCGTGCAGCCGTGGGTCTCGATCGCGCTCTACATTACCGTCGCCACGATGTGGTTTGTTCCCGACCGGCGCATCGAGTCGGTCGTGCGGCGCTGAGAGCGCCTACCTCGTCAGGAAGTTCAGGACCCAGTTGGCGAAGGCTCCGAAGGGTGGCCACAGCAGCCGCATGCCAGAAAGGCGCGCCTGGTAGAAGACCGGGCGCAGTTTAGAGAAGGTAAAAAACCCCTCGCGCCCATGATAGTGGCCCATGCCGCTCGCCCCCACCCCGCCGAAGGGCAGATCGTGCTGCGCCACGTGCCACAGCGCATCGTTGACGCACACACCGCCGGACATGACGTGCTCGAGCAGATAGGCAATCGTCGCAGGCCGCCGGCTGAAGGGATAGAAGGCCAGCGGGCGCGGGCGCGCGCTGATGAACTCGACAGCCTGTGACAGCTGCTCGTAGCTGAGCACCAGCAGCACCGGCCCGAAGATCTCCCGCTGCATGAGTTCGCAGCCGGCCGGTGGATCGATCACCAGGTGCGGGCTGATCTTGCGGGTGGTCGGGTCCCAGGCCTCACCGGGCAGCAGCTGGATGACGCGTGCGCCGCCGGCGCGCGCCTCCTCGATGGCGTGCGTGATGCGCGCGAAGGCGCGTGCATCGATGATCGAGGTGTAGTCCGGGCTGGCCGTGTCGGGATAGCGCGCCGCCGTCACATGCTGGGCGAGCCGCGCGAACTCCTCGAGGCGCGCGCGCGGCACGAACACGTAGTCGACGGTGGTGCAGATCTGCCCGGCATTGAGCAGCTTGACGAACATGATGCGCTCGACCGCCGTGCGCAGCGGGAACTCCGCATCGATCAGGGCCGGGGACTTGCCGCCGAGCTCGAGCGTCACCGGGCTCAGGTTGGCGGCCGCGGCGGTCATCACCGCGCGACCCGTCTGGGTCGAGCCGGTGAACAGCAGGTGATCGAACGGCAGGCGTGAAAACTCCACGCCCACGCCCCCGATCTCGTCAAACACCGCCAGTTTCTCCGCCGGGAAATAATTGGGCAGGCTGCGCAGCAGGAATGCGGCCAGGTGGCGCGAATTCTCCGACAGCTTTACCAGCGCCCGGTTGCCGGCCGCGAAGATCGAGGTCAGCGGCGCGAACATGAGGTTGACGGGGAAGTTCCAGGGCACGATGACCCCGACTACCCCGAGCGGCTGCGGCACCACGCGGTTGCGTGCGCCAGGGAACAGCAGCAGGTCCACAGCGCGCCGCTGCGGACGCATCCAGGAGCGCAGGTGCCGCAGGGTGTACCTGATGCCATCGAGCACCGGCACGAACTCCCCGAACAGTGTTTCGTGGCGTGAACGGTTGCCGTAGTCGAGGTTCACCGCCTCGATCAGCGCTTCCCGGTTCTCGCGCAGAAAGCGCCGCAGTGTGCGTAGGTCCCGGACGCGCTCGGCGTGGCCGGGCACGGGCGCTACGGCGTAGGCGCGCCGCTGCGCCTCGAACGCGGCGGCGAGGCTCGTGCGCACCGCGTCGGTGCCCCCCGCACTCTCCTGCAGCTGCGCGCTCATGGCTTGCTCCTCCCCGAAATCCTAGAAGTGTACCCCCACTTCGGCGCCCCAGAAGCGTGGCGCGGTGATGTTGGTGAAGGGGGTACCCAGCGTAGTCGCGCTGATGGTCTGGATTCCGGTGGCGTATTGCTTGTCGAACAGGTTGTTCACGTACAGCGCGAGCGTGACCGGATGGCGCGCGTGCGAGGTCCAGCCGAGGCGCGCATCGGTGCGGTTCTGCGCCTCGCCGACCGTGAACGACCCGCTGAAGCAGCCCCCGGTGGCCTGCGAATCCGCGTTGCAGCGTGCCGCGCCGCGGTAGGCGTCCTGCAGCGTGAAGTCGAGGTCGCCGCCGACGACGTCACGCCACAGGTAATCGATGCCGCCGGCGAAGGACCACAGCGGCTCGCCCACGGCCTGACCGGACAGATCCGTTCCATCCGGTGCTACGTAATTGCGATAGGTGAGGTCGATGTAGGCCGCGATGAGCTTCACGCTCAACGCATCCGTCGCCTGCCAGTGCGTCTCGAAGTCGACTCCGGTGGCGTGCTGGTCGCTGACCGTAACCTCGTACTGCGGCAGCGCACCGTTGCCGTTGGAGACCAGGGACAAGGACTGCAGGTTGGAGTACAGGAAGTAGTACACGGATGCGTTCAGCAGCAGACGATGATCGAGCAGCTCGCTTTTCACCCCCAGCTCGTAGTTGCGCACGTTCTCCGGATCGTACTTGGCGCCCGGCTCGAGGGCGTTGAAGCCTCCGGCCTCGTAGCCGCGCGCGACCGACAGGTAGTACATGGTGTCGCTGCGCGGCTTGAAGTCGAGGACCACGCGCGGGCTGGTGTCGGTCCAGTTGTTGTTGACGCGGTACGGCGCGGCGGTCGAGATCGGGGTGTTGAACACCAGGTTCTGATCGAAGGGGAACGGCGGCAGCGGGATGCCGAAGCCGGTGAGCTGCGCCAGGCTGGAGTCGAGCTCGCTCGCGGTGCGCGGGGGGTTGTACCAGCTGAAGTCGCGCTCGTCGCGTGTGAACCGCACGCCGGTGGTCAGGTTCCAGCGCGGTGCCAGATGCCAGATTACGTCGCCAAAGGCGGCGTAGGCGCGCGCATACCCGTGGTTGATCATGTTCTCCTGCCACGGGTCACCGAGCAGCGATATGCCGGTGAACGGCTCGACCGCCGCCGTCAGCGGCCCGTAAATGCCGCCGGGAAGCGTGCCGGTGTTATTCAGCAGCGTGTCGATGCTGTCGGTATAGACGTTGACCTGGCTGGTCTGACGAGCATCGTCGTAGTAGTAGCTCAGGCCTCCGACCCAGTCGGCCAACGTGGTCTTGCCGGCGAGCGTGAACTCCTGCGAGTAGCTCGTGTTCTGCTCCATGTTGACGTCATCGAAGTACAGGTCGATGCGGTTGGTGCCGTCCTGGTCCTCGCGGTTGAACGTATTGAAGTGGCGGTAGGCGCTGATCGAGGTGAAGTCGCCGAACGAGAACGGCTGCTCGATGCGCACGGTCACGCCGTCGAAGGTGCGCGACTCGCGCCCGTTGACGACGTCGTTCGTCACCGGCGCGCCGAAGGGGCTGAACCAGCTGCCGGGCACCGGCGGCACCGGCGGCTGCTGCGGGGCCGGCGGCAGCGGCACGATGCCGATCGCCGGCCGGGCCGGCTGGCCAAGCTCCTCGTGCTCGTAGATCACGCGCACCTTGGTGTCCGTCGGCGCCCGCCACAACAGCTGGGCGCGCAGGCCCCAGTCCCCGTCACGGTCGTAGCGCGCGCCGGTCGCGGCATCCCGCAGCCAGCCGTCGCTGTGGTTGTCGACGAAGTTCACGCGCGCAGCCAGGTCATCGGTAAGCGGCGCATTGAGCATGGCGTCGTAATACTGGCTGCCATAGTTGCCGAAGCGCGCCTTGGCCGCGGCGTCCCAGCCGAAAAGCGGCTCGTTGCTCACCACCGAGATCGCTCCGGCGGCGCTGTTACGCCCGAACAGCGTGCCCTGGGGGCCCTTCAGGACCTCGACGCGCTGCACGTCGTTGAACAGCAGCAGCGCCCCGCCGGTCTTGCCGGTGTACACGCCATCTTCGTAGATGCCGATGGGAGAGTCGGTGCCGATGCCGAAGTCACTCACCGTGATGCCGCGCAGCGTGTAGCCGGGCTGCGTGGGCTGCTCGCCGCTCACGTCCAGCCCGGGGACGTAGCCGTTCATGCTGGCGAGGTCGGTCGCCGCCAGCTTCTCGATCTGCGTGCTGGTGACGACCTGCAGCGCGATCGGCACGTCCTGGGAAGCTTCGGCGCGTCGCTGCGCAGTCACCGTGATGGTCATAAGCTCGGCGTTGTCCGAGACCGCATCCGCCGTTGCGACCGTGCCGGTGGCGTCCGCCGCGGCGGCAGCGGCCGCGCTACTCGCAGCCAGGGTCGCCAGCGAAAGAACGAGGAAGGGACGGCGAATGCTCATCAGCTGCTCTCCAGTATGAATAGGCTCAGGCTCCGCACTCACCGGGTAGTGCGGCTATCCAGTCTCGGATGAGGGCCAGGCCCTCGCGATGCACGGTGCCGCGCCCCTGCTCGGGCATCATCACGCCCGGCTCGCGCGAGGCCATACGGAACGGCAGGATCGAATCGTCCGGATGTCCCGGAACGATGTCGTAGAAGTGATCGCCGGTGCCACGCCCGGCCGCGACCGGCGGCTTGCACACGCCGAGATGCCGATCAGGCGGCGTCTCGATGTCGAAAGTCAGCGCGGTCGTGTCCGCCGGCCCCTTGGGGTTGTGGCAGTGGCCGCAGTTGACGTCCAGGTAAGCACGTGCCCGCGCATCAAGCGGCTCACTGGCATCGCGCCAGTCGGCGTTGCGCGGTACCGCAGCGAGCTGCGGCAGCCCCGTGAGGTAGCCGATCTTCGCCAGGTGCGTGAGCTGGTTCTGTGCACCACCGGCGTAGGGGTAGTCGCGATTGAGGTGGCGCGCCTTGGGGCCGATCGGTGCGATCGCCTTGCTCTTCAGGTCGGTCACGTGGCAGCCGGCGCATTGATTCTCGTTTGGTACGACGTAGGTGAAGGCCTCGCGCTCCCCGTCGTCGCCCACCAGCTCCAGCGCCATCTGGTCTCCGGTACGCGCCAGCTCGGCGTCGGTCTGTTCCGCGTTCCACACGTAGGGCAGTGCTTCCCAGCCGTGCTCACGCCGCACCAGCAGTCGCGTCTCGATGAGCCGCACCTGGCTCAGATCCAGGCCGCCACCGGAGGAGAAGTCACGCCCCTGATCGTAGGTGCGCGCAACCTCGTTGAGCGCGTTGCCGGCGCGTGGGTAATAGAACGTCTTGCTGATGATGGTGCCCACCGGGAACTCGAAGGTCGCGGTAGCGGAATAGCGCGCCGCAGTCCCGGGTGGCATCCAAAGGGTGCGGAACTTGTGTGCGTAGTCACTGAAGAGCGGGGTGTTGAGCTCGTAGGGCAGAACACGCTCGTTGGGCAGGAGCTGCCCATGACGACGCCCGCCCTCGCGCAGCAACACGCTCCAGTCGCTCAGGTGCTCTGGCCGGCCGCTTGCAAAGAACTGCACGGGTTGGGGGGCGCGGCCGCAATACACCAGCAGCACGGTACTGATGAACGCGGCGCCCAGGGCGAGCCGCCAGCGCGCCCGCAGGAGGAAACGCATGAGCTGCCCCCTTAGCTGCGTCCCGGCAACTCGACCGGCGGCAGTTTCGGCAGTTCGCACTCGAACGGCTTGATGTCCGTGCTCGGGTTCTTGTACTTGTGCGGACCGTCCGCGTTGAGCACGCCCACGGCGCCATTACGGACACAGATGCGCTCCCCGGCGGGCGGCAGGTTATTGACCAGGTTCTTCTCGTCGCGATAGCCGTCCCAGAGGATGTCGGGAAAGTGACCGTTGAGGCCGAAGAGCGCCGCCTTGAGCGCCTTCAGTTCAAGCCCGTCCGGGGCATCCCCGCCACCGGAGAAGCGATTGTCGTAGACGTAGATGGCGCGCGGATACGGGTCGTAGTTGGGATCGATGCCGGGCTTGTTGTAGTAGTTGGTGGAGAAATAGGCCGAGATGATGAGATTGGCAGTGCGGTGATCGGCGATGTCGTTGTCGAATATCTCCACCTTGCTGTTGGAGTTGATCACCACACCGGAGCCGGCCGGCACACTGGCCACCGCGGCCCCCTTGGCAGCGAAGTTCCCCAGATTGTTCTGCAACACGCGATTCTTGAACACGCGCGTGGAATGGCCGGGCTGGCTCAGGTTCGGCATGTTGAAAACCAGGATGCCGCCGGTGTTGCCAGTGGCCACGTTCTCGTACACATCGGCGTCGATGGTGTTCTCGATCTCGATACCGGCGACGTTCTGCTCGGCGTGGCAGCGGCGCACGATGACGTTGACCGACTGCCCGACGTAGATGCCGGCGTCCGAGGCGCCGTACGAAGAGGAATCCTCTATGAGCACGTTGCGCGAGCGCACCGGGTAGATGCCGTAGGCGCCGTTGGTGGTCCGCGGCCCGCCGCTCCAGGCGACGCGCACGCCACGGATGGTGATGTTTTCACCGTCATTGATCTTCAGACCATCACCCTTGGTATCCTCGATCGAGAGCTTCTCGATGGTGAAGTCGTTGCCGTAAACGAGAATGCCCTCGGGACCGGAGACCTCGTCCCTGAACGACAGCACGCTCTGCATGCTGCCAGCACCGCGGATGGTCACGCCATTGGCACGCAGCGTCAGCACGCGATCGAGTGCATGACGGCCCGCGGGGATCTCGATCACCGTGCCGGGCTGCGCGTCGAGGAGCTGCTCCTGCAGATGCTTCTGGAAGGCGGCGTCTGCCGCACTCAGGCCGGAGGTCGGTGCAACGCCGGCATGTCGCGTGCACGCCACGGCACTTAGACACAGTACAGCGATGGCGAGTTGACGCATCGGTCTCTCCTGCTGGAATCGCGACGGGAGAGCGAGGCGCGTGGCCAACCCCCATCCGCAAAAGGGGCCGAAAGATAGCACGCCGGGCGGTGCTTGTGCGCGAATTACGGGCCGATGGTTACCTAAAAACGACCGTTCGTCCGCCGTTGAGAAACACCCGGTGTTCGGTGGCGTAGCGCAGCGCCGCAGACAGTGCGCGACGCTCCGAGTCGCGTCCCGCCGCCACCAACATCTCCGGTGTGTAGCCATGATCGACGCGCTCCACGATCTGCTCGATGATCGGCCCCTCATCCAGGTCGTGGGTCACGTAATGCGCCGTCGCGCCGATCACCTTGACGCCCCTGTCGTACGCCTGGTGATACGGCTTGGCCCCCTTGAAGCCGGGGAGGAAAGAGTGATGGATGTTGATGGCGCGGCCACGCAGCTGCGTGCACAGCTCGTCCGAGAGGATCTGCATGTAGCGCGCCAACACCACCAGCTCCGTGCGCGTGGAGTCAACCAGCTCCAGCAGGCGCCGCTCCTGCTGCGGCTTGGTGGCGGCACTGATGGGCAGATGGAAGAAGGGCAGATTGTGGCGTAGCGCGGTGGGCTGCAGGGTGACGTGATTGGAAACCACCGCCGTCACCTCCATCTTCAGCTCGCCGGTGCGATGCCGATAGAGCAGATCCTCCAGGCAGTGATCGAAGTTCGACACCATGATGAGTACCCGCATACGCTCGCGGGTATCGTGGATGCGCCACTCCATCTCCTCGGCCGCGGCAACGGGGCCGAATTCGGCACGCAACCGCGCCAGGTCGACCGCCTCGCCCTGCACAGCACAGAAGGTGATGCGCACGAAGAAGCGCTGCGAGATCGTGTCATCGAACTGGTGCATCTCCATCAGGTAGAAGCGGCGCGCCGCCAGAAAACCCGTGATGGCGGCGGTGGTGCCCATGCGGCTCGGACAGCTGGCGGTCAGCACATAAGGGTGGTCGGTGGCGAAGTTCACGCACGGCTCCTGCGGGCCGGAAATTGGCAGCCGCAGCCTGACAGCGGGCGCAGCGCCGCTCTAATCCAAATGGGACCGCAGCCGTCTCGTACGCGTCATGGCACGCACTCAGCCGCGTCCGAAGACGGGCACGGCAGCCCCGGTGACCGCACGCGCAGCATCCGAAGCAAGGAAAACCACAACGTCGGCGACCTCCTCCGGGGTTACCCAGCGGCTGAAGTCAGCCTGCGGCATGTCGGCGCGATTGCGCGGGGTATCGAGCGTGCCGGGCAGGATGCAATTCACGGTCACCGCGCGGTCTTTGAGCTCTTCCGCCAGCGACTCGGTCAAGCGCTGCACGCCGGCCTTCGAGGCCGTATAGGCGCCCATCCCGGCGGCAGCCCGGGCCGCCGCCCCCGCGCCGATGTTGATGATGCGCCCGGCACCACGCCGGCCGAGGTACGGCAGGGCCGCGCTGCAGCTCACTACGGCGGTCTTGAGGTTCGTCGCGAACATCACGTCCCAGACCTCGAGGGCATGCGGGGCGAGCGGTTGCCACTGAAAGCCGCCTGCCACGTTGACGAGGACGTCGACTCCGCCGGCGGCCTCATTGAAGGCACGTACCGCATCGGCCGTGGGCGCGGCCTCGGTGAGCTCGAGTCCGCCCACCAAGTGATGCGGCGGCGTTAGCTCTTGGCGCGCCCAGTCAGGCACTGCGGCACGGTCGAGCAGGCACAGCTGCGCCCCCAGGGCCAGGAACTTGCGCGTAACCGCCGCGCCAAGAACCCCGAAGGCCCCGGTCACGACTACCGCCGGCTTCACGCTAGCACCACTGTGCCGATGCAGCGGCGGTGTCGGCGAGCCGCACGCCACGTATGCCGCACTTGGCGCGCGCCTCCGCGGGCGTGAGATCGAACACGTCCTCCCAGCGCAGGCTGTAGAGCGGATCGGAGCTGCGTCCGACTTGCGCGCCGCGCTCCAGCGCGTCGAGCACGGCAAGCCAGGTCTGCGGGTAGTGCAGCACGGCACGTGTGAGGATGCGAGTCGAGGAGAGCATGTAGAAGACGCACAACTCGCCGGCAAGCTCTGCGCTCAGGTGCACGAACAGATTGGTGAGGCGCATGTAGTAGGGCACGACCTCGCCGATGAAATCGAAGCCGCCGCCGCCGAGGATATGCTCCAGGTCGTGCGTCTGACCAGCACGCAGGAAAAAGTACTGGTAGTCGTTCTGCGGCTTGTAGGGAGGCACGATGTCCACCTGCAGGTCGTTGTCCATGAGCTGCTTGTAGAAGATGCCCGCCATGGTGTGTGCCGGGTAATCGCGCAGGTCCTCACGCTTGAAGGACGACACGTAGCCGGCACGGAACCAAGCATCGAGCGTCGGGTTCTTGCGCCGCTCGGCGGCGAATAGCGCGTTGATGTGCTCGATGTCTTGCACCTCGCGCAGCGCCAGCACCAGAGGCATCGGGTCCGAAGGCGTCGGGGCATCGGGACCGTTCTTGCGCAGCAGATGCGTCGCCACCCAATCACGGATGCGCGGATCGTTCAGATACCTCGAGGAGCTCACGAGCGTGCTGCTGTTGGTCGCGACCCGTGTCAGTCCCTTCATCAGATAGGAGTAGTCATTCACGCGGAGCAGCCTCCATGAGCTGGAATCGGAGCAGTCGCGGCGGCACGCGCCAGGTCCGCGGGTAATGCGACCGGAAAGCGCAGCAGCATCTGCCCCATGCCTTTGGCGGCCGGGTCAAGTTGCGTGCTGGCGTTGATGCCACCTTCCAGGGCGTCGTCGACTACGAAGTTCAGCGCGTGAAATCCGGGCGCCTCGTAGCGTTGCACACGCGGCGCGCCGGCGGTCCGCAGGTGACGGTACCAGTCCCCCACGGCAGAAGGAGTCAGCGCGGCACGCAGCCAGGGCAGGTAGTGCGGGTGGCGTGCGATGACGGCGACGTTGAACAGCCGTCCCTTGTCGCCGCTGCGCAGGTACGCGAGTTGCTGCAGCGGCACTGCCTCCGTGTGTGCGGGCAGCGTTGCCTCCGGCCCGGCCGGGTTGGGCCGCAGGACCGGGGACTCGCTGCCGGGACGGTCGGGCAGGACTTGCGTCTCGCCCTCCATGATCAGGCGCGGCGCCAGCGCGCTCTTGGGAATCAGGCACAGGAACAGGCCAGTCACCGGCAGCACCTGCGTCGCCAGGTTGATGGAGGTGCCGACCGACATCCCGGAGATCGCCATCCACTGCTCGCGCGCGAACACTTCCGCACCGAGCTTCTGCGGGTGGTCGGCCACGAGCTTGCAGATGATCTCGCGGCCACCGCCCGGTTGTGCATGCGCGCCGAAGCTGCGCTCGGCGCCGATGACCAGGCAAGAGGTGGCGGTGAAGTCGCCCAGCTCCCGCATCGCCAGCAACCGGCGGGCCCGTGCGAACAGCGCCCTCGCCTGTCGCTCGCTCTTGGCGGCGGCCTGCTCACCGATGAGCGGCTGATAGGCAATCGCGCGCCAACCGGCCTCGTGTGTGATGCACACCTTGTAGGTGGCGGTGGGTGCAAAGCCGCGCGCGCCCGTGACGCGCACGCGTTCCGGCGCGAGCTGCTCGAGCTTCACGCCCGTGAAGTCACAGCGTACATCGGTCACGATGTAGTCAGCCGGATCGCTGACCTCATAGAGCAGCTGCTCTGCCACCGTGCCAACGCTCACGAGGCCCCCGGTGCCAGGTGCCTTGGTGATGATGAGCGTGCCATCCGCGTGGCACTCGCCAATGGGAAAGCCGATGTTCTCCCAGTCGGGCACGCTCTCCCAGTCCGTAAACGTGCCGCCGGTGACCTGCGCACCGCATTCCAGCAAGTGACCCGCCAGGGTGCCCGCGGCCAGCCGATCGTAGTCTTCCACCGCCCAGCCGAACTCGTAGATCAGCGGCCCCAGCGCGAGCGCACTGTCCACGACGCGACCGGTGATGACGATGTCAGCGCCGCGTTGCAGCGCCGCTGCGATCGGGAAGGCCCCAAGATAGGCGTTGGCGCTGATGATCGGCTGTTGCGGCAGTGGCGCGCCGCTGAACATCTCGGTGAATGCCGCGGCCATCCCGGGCAGCCGGTCCCGCAGGTCATCTCCCTCGATGTACGCCACCCGCAGCGTCAGGCCCAGCTCGCGGATTTTCGCTTCGGTAGCCGCCGCCAGGGCACGCGGGTTCAGGCCGCCGGCGTTTGCGACCACGCGGATTCGCTGACTAGCGATCTGCCTCAGGTACGGGCCCACATGCACCGTGAGGAAGTCCGTGCCGAAGCCGCCCTGCGGATCCGCGGCCTGCATGCGCCCGAGCAGGCCCATCGAGCCTTCGGCGAGATAATCGAAGATGAGATAGTCGAGCTGCGGCGCGCCCAGCAGCTGGGGCACGGCCAGGGCGCTGTCGACCAGGAAGGCCGACGCCCCGCCGATGCGAATCACCTTCTGCTCACCCGGCGATGCATTCACGATCGTAGCTGCCCTCGCGGCACAGCATCGACTCTAGTACGAGCAGTTGCTTTCAAATGTCACCGCAGTTACTTTTTGAACATGGCGATGCGACGCGACAGCGCGCTGCGGGTGCTGCGGCGCTGCGAATGGCTACGCGAGGAGCCCGCGGCGCTGGCCGAGGCTCTGCTGGCTCACGGACGGCTGCTACAGCTGCCTGCCGGAACGTGGGCGCAAGCGGAGGGCGACGAGCAGCGCGGCCTCCTGGTCGTGATCGCCGGCCTGGTACACGTGTTCTGCCAGGCCGCGGGCAACCGCAATGTGCTCATCGGGCACTGCGAAGCGGGGGCGATCCTCGGCCATGCCACACGCTATAGCGGCGGTCCGCGCCTGGTGACGGCGGTGTGTGCCGAATCGAGCGTGCTGCTGGCCATTCCGGAGCGTGGCCTCGAAGAGGTGGCGGCCCGCTGGCCG
>Ga0335077_10005754_pt1 | contig 15242 bp, 12 predicted proteins | sample Lox_Sample_31_FD_207151 | JGI IMG/M metagenome (GOLD analysis project Ga0335077, IMG submission 207151) | Soil microbial communities from Loxahatchee National Wildlife Refuge, Florida, United States - Lox_Sample_3.1 | ecosystem: Environmental > Terrestrial > Soil > Wetlands | place: USA... | reverse complement strand
GCCTCCGTCCGCGGCGGACGGACTCCCCTCCCCCTGGTGCCGTAGCGCCCAGGCCCCCAGCGCGCCGGCATTGATCATCGGTGGCTTGTCACGGATTCTGGCCTTCCATACCGCGACGAAACGGCGTGATCATGACCGAGATCCGCGATAGGCCGCGGTGACGGGCGGGACGGCAGTCACATGGTCACCATGAAGCTTGCTGGGTCACGGGGCGGGCGGTCCGGGGCGGGGGCGGCGGGGTGGCCGACGCCGACCGCGCCCATCGGATCCCAGCCATCTGGGAGGCCGAGCGCCGCGCGGGCCGTCTCGCGGCAGAACATCGTGCTCGACACCCAGCACGAGCCGAGGCCCTCGACGGCCAGGGCGACGAGCAGGTTCTGCACGGCCGCGCCCATGGCGACCACGAACATCTCCCGCTCGGAGGCGTTGCGGCGCTGGTCGGGGTAGGTGTGCGCCCCCTCGGCGTGCAGGCACGGCACGATGAGCAGCGGCGCCAGCCGCAGCGGCTCGCCGCGCCGGGTCCGGCGGGCGATCTGCTCGGGGGTGAAGCCGTCCCCGCGCAGGTCGGTGACCCAGGCCGCGAGCATGTCATCGAGCAGCCTGGTCCTGGCCCGCGGCGACTCCAGGACGGCGAACCGCCACGGGGTGGAGTGGTGGGGCGCGGGCGCGGTGAGCGCGGCGGCGATCGCCCGCCGGACCGCGGCCGGGTCCACCGGGTCCGCGGTGAACGCGCGGACCGTCCGGCGGGCGGCGAGGACATCGGCCGAGCCGAAGCGGAACATGTCGTCGGCCGGTGACCGGACCAGCGCCCGGGCGCCCGGCCCGTCGGCGTCGGTCACCAGGCCGGCCAGGCCGCGCACCACCGCCACCGGGATCCCGGCGGTCTTCCCCTTGACCAGGTCGGCGGCGGCCGCCAGCTCATCGGCCACCGCGGTGATCGTGACCTCCAGCGGCATGCCAAACGAATCGGGGTGGCCACGGTAGTCGCGCAGCGGCAGGAGTCCTGCCGCGCCGATCGCGGTGTCGGTCTGGCCGGTGCGCCACGGCCGTCCCATGGTGTCGGAGATGACCACGCCCACGCGCACGCCGAGCCGCTGCCGCACTCCCGCCCGCAGCCGGCGCGCCGAGCCGTCCGGGTCGGCGGGCAGCAGCACCACCGTGCCCGGCTCGGTGTTGGACACGTCCACGCCCGCGGCGGCGAGCACGAGCCCGTGACGGGTCTCCACGATCCGGGTCGGGCCGCGGCGGGCCACCAGCCGCACCGTTTCGGCGTCGATGGCCGCTTCCCGGTCGCCCTGGACGGCCCGGCCCTCGGCCTTGCTGACGATCTTTGACGTGACCACCAGGATGTCGCCGTCGGCCAGGCCCGGGGCGGCCTCCGTGATCAGCGCGGCCAGGTCGGCGCCGGCCTTGATCTCGGGCATCCCCTCGACCGCGGTGATGGCCAGGCCCGCGCTCCCGCTCACGTGGCCAGCCCCTGGGCCAGGTCGAGCGTGGCGCGGGCGATCGCCGCGGCGGCGGGCAGGTCGGTCATGTAGAGCGGGACCGCCCGGACGGCGATGCCGGCCAGTTCGGGCGCGTCCACCGCCGCCTTGTCGCGCTCGTCCACCAGCCAGCCATCGAGCAGGGCCGCCCCGTAGTGGGCGCCGACACCGGCCGCGGAGGTCTCGACGCCGATGGCGGCCAGGCACTTGTCGGCCATGCCGCGCACCGGCGCCCCGCCGATGATCGGTGACACCCCGACCACGGTCTTGGCGCGGACCGCGTCGGCGATGCCGGGCACGGCCAGGATGGTGCCGACGCTCACGACCGGGTTGGACGGCGGGAACAGGACCACGTCCGCCCCGCCGATCGCCTCCAGCACGCCGGGCGCGGGAGCCGCCTCCTCCGCCCCGGCCAGGACGAACCCGGCGGCCGGCACGGCGGCGTGCAGGCGTACCCACCATTCCTGGAAGTGGACGGTGCGCCCGCCCTCGTCGCGCAGGATCACCCGGGTCTCGACGCGGTCATCGGTCATCGGCAGCAGCCGGACGCCGGGCTGCCAGCGGCGGCAGAGGATCCCGGTGGCCGCGGACAGCGGGAGGCCGGCGCCGAGCATGCTGGTCCGGTGGAGGTGGGTGGCGATGTCCCGGTCGCCCAGGCCGAACCAGTCCGGCCCGGCACCGTAGGCGGTGAGCTCGGCCAGGACGGTGTAGGTGTCGCCGCCGCGGCCCCAGCCCTGCTCCTCGTCGATGCCCCCGCCCAGGGTGTACATCACGGTGTCGAGGTCCGGCGAGACGTGCAGGCCGAACAGGCTGATGTCGTCGCCGGTGTTGCCGATGACGGTGATCTCGGCGTCCGGGGCGGCTGATTTCAGCCCACGCAGGAAGCGGGCGGCGCCGACCCCCCCGGCGAGCACGGTGATGCGCATGCCGGCCAGTCTGGCAACCGGCGGGCCGGCCCCGCCCGGCGGGCCGGCCGCGACGGCCCTGTGATCCCAGCATTGACCGGACTAACCAGTCACCAGGGGTGAATCTGCCAGTCATTATCACGTATCCCGCTTGACGCGGCGCAAGACACGCGCGTGTAATTTCACTTGTGTAGTTCGCGCGCTGGCGGGAGGGTACGGCGCGTACCCGACGGGGTTGAGGCGAGGCAGGAGGTGCGCCGTGGCTGAGGTCGTCCCGCTCGGCATCTTTGGTATCGGCGAGGACGATGCCGGGGGCCAGGACTGGCAGGACCGCGCGTTGTGCGCGCAGACCGATCCGGAGGCGTTCTTCCCCGAGAAGGGCGGCTCGACCAGGGAAGCCAAGAAGGTGTGCCGGGGCTGTGAGGTCCGGGCCGAGTGCCTGGAGTACGCGCTCGAGCACGACGAGCGGTTCGGGATCTGGGGCGGGCTGTCGGAACGGGAACGGCGCCGCCTCAAGCGCGAGACCGTCTGAGCGGCACCGCGGCCACCGTCGTTCCCGTGGGCTTCCGTCCGCGGGCCCGGGCAGGTAGCACGCTGCTTGCCCCCCGGCTGGGGTCTTGCTGTCTTCCTGCCTGGTTGCCGTAGCTTCGCGTATTGTTCACGGGGTGCCCCCGCCTGCCGGGAGCGGGCGGCCAGTCGCCCGGGGTGTCCGGCAGTGACCACTTCGAGCAGCGAGCGGACTCTTGTCGCCAACTAACGCGCAGAACCAGCACGTCGTCACCGCGGTCATCGTCGCCCACGACGGCGCGGCGTGGATTCCGCGTGTGACCGAGGCCCTGGTGAACCAGACCCGGCCCGTGCAGCGCGTGGTGGGCGTCGACACCGGCAGCAGGGACCGCAGCGGGTCCATGCTCGCCGAGACGCTGGGCCGTGCCGCCGTGTTCGGCATGGACCGCGGCACCGGCTACGCGGCCGCGGTCCACCATGCCCTGCGGCACCGGGCCGCCACCACCCATCTGCCCCCGCCGGCCGGGGCCCCGGCCGAGCGGACGGAGTGGGTGTGGCTGCTCCACGACGACTGCGAGCCGGAGCCGGACGCGCTGGAGCAGCTGCTCCTCGGGGCCGACCAGGTGCCGGCCGTGGCGGTGGTCGGCCCCAAGGTCATGGACTGGTCCGACCGGGACGTGCTGCTCGAGGCCGGGGTCGGCATCGACCGTGCCGGGCGCCGGATCACCGGCATCGAGCCGCGCGAGGTCGACCAGGGGCAGCACGACGGCAACCGGGATGTGCTCGCCGTGGGCAGCGCCGGGATGCTGGTCCGCCGCGACGTCTGGAGCCAGGTGGGCGGCTTCGATCCCGGCATGCAGCTCTACCGGGAAGACGTCGACTTCTGCTGGCGCGTCCAGGCCGCGGGCTACCGGGTACGCGTGATCACCGACGCGGTCGTCTACCACGTGGAGGCCTCGGCCAGAAGGCGGCGGCAGGCGTCGGCCGCCCCCCGGCGGGGCCGGGAGGACCGCCGCAACGCCCTGCTGGTGCTGCTGGGCAACCTCCCGTCCGGGCCGATGCTCTTCGCGCTGGCGGGCAACCTGGTGCTGTCCACGCTGCGCACGCTGTTCTTCCTGCTCGCCAAGCGGGCCGGCGCCGCGCTGGACGAGTTCGCGGGGTTCTTCGGGGCGGCCGGCCATCCCCTGCGCCTGCTCGCCGCCCGGCGCCGCAGGTCCCGGGGGCGGCGCGGCGCCTACGCCCGCTTGCGCCCCGAGATCCCCCCCGGCCATTCGGTCCGCAAGCTGGCCGAGTTCGCCACCGGCGCGCTGTCCAAGTCCCTGCCCGTGGACGTGGTCGGCAGCCACCACGCCACCGGCGATCCCACCGATGACGACTCGCTGCTGGTCGACACCGGCGTTGTCCAGCGGGTGCTCACCAACCCCGGCGTGCTGCTGTTCCTGGTCCTGACCACGATCGCGCTGGTGGCGGAGCGCAGGCTGCTCAGCTCCAGCCCGCTCGGCGGTGGCGCGCTCGTCCCCGCCTGGGGCGGTGCGTCCGCGCTGTGGGCGGAATACCTGCAGGGCTTCCACCCGGCCGGGATCGGCACGGCCGCCGGGACGCCGCCCTACGTGGCGGTGGTCGCGCTGCTGGCCACGCTGCTGGGGGGAAAGCCCTGGCTCGCGGTTGACGTCATCCTGATCGGCTGCATCCCGCTCGCGGGCGTCACGGCCTACCTGGCGGCGCGCCGGGTCACGCGGTCGGTGCCGGTCAGGATCTGGGCGGCGATGGCGTATGCGCTGCTGCCGGTGGGCATGGGCGCGGTCGCCGCCGGCCGCCTCGGCACGGCGCTGGTGCTCGTCCTGCTGCCGCTGATCGCCGTGGTGGCCGCGCGCGTCTTCACCCATGGCCGCCGCCGGGCGCGGCGGGCCGCCTGGGCGGCCGCCCTCCTGGTCGCCGTGGCCGCCGCTTTCGTGCCGCTGGTCTGGGTGCTCACGGTGGCCGCCATGGCCCTGGGCGCGCTGGTGTTCCGCCGGGGCCGTCCGGGAGTGATGATCGACGCCGCGATCGTCGCGGTGGTCCCGGTTGTTCTGCTCCTGCCGTGGAGCATCGCCCTCGCCTCCCACCCGTCCCAGCTGCTCCTCGAGGCCGGGCTCCAGCCGGCCGGGCTCGCCACACCCCACCTTCCCGCCCGGTCCCTCATGCTGCTGTCTCCCGGCGGCCCGGGCCTGCCCCCGTTCTGGGTGACCGCCGGCCTGGTGCTGGCCGCGGCCGTGGCGCTGGTGGCCAGCGGGCGCCGGGCGCTCGTGCTGGCAGGATGGGCGGCGGCGCTGCTCGGCCTGCTCGTCGCGGCCGCCGTGAGCAAGCTCATCGTCACCCCGGCGGTGGGCGGCGGCCCCGTCCTGGCCTGGCCGGGACTGGCGCTGGCGTTCGCCGGTGCAGGCCTGCTCCTGGCCGCGGCGGCCTGCGGGGACCTGTTCCGGGACAAGCTGGGCTCGGGCGGCTGGCGCGGCCCGAGCGGGATCGCGGTGCTGGCGCTGGCCGCCGTCGCCTGCACGGCGCCGGCGCTGGCCGCCGCGGCCTGGGTGAGCACCGGGGTCCGGGGCCCGGTGGCCCCGTCCGCCGGGCCGGTACTGCCGGAGTTCGTCTCCGTCTCCTCCGCCACCGGGCTGCGCCTGCGCACGCTGGTGCTGCGCGCCGGCCCGCGCGGCCGGGTGGCGTACTCGGTGCTCCGCGACACCGACCCGCTGATCGGGGCCAGCGAGCTCGCCGTGCCGCCGGCCGCGCAGCGCGCCCTTGACCTGAGCGTTGCCACCCTGACCGCGCCCTACGGCGGTTCCGTGCAGGATCAGGGCCGCTCGCTGGCCCAGTTCGGCATCGGCTACGTCCTCCTTCCGGCGCCGATCAACCCGGCCATGGCCCGGGTGCTCGACGGCGTCCCGGGTCTGCGCCCGGTCAGCCAGACCGCGTCGTTCGCGCTCTGGCGCGTGTCTGACACCACCGCGCGGGTGCGGGTGGTAGAGCAGGACGGCACGGTGGTGCCCGTGAACTCGGGGACGGTGAGCGTCGCCGGGGCCAGTGTGCCCGCCGCGGGCGGGACGCTGGTGCTCGCCGAGCCCGTGGGCGGCTGGTCGGCGGCGCTCAACGGGCACCCGCTGACCCCGCTCGCGGCGCCGGTGGGCGGCTGGGCGCAGGGGTTCAGCCTGCCCCCCGGCGGCGGATCGCTGACCGTGACCCACAGCCAGCTCGGCCGGATCGCGGCCGTCGCGCTGGAAGCCCTCGCCGTGGCGATCGTGATCGCGCTCGGCCTGCCCGGCGCCCGGGTGGCCGGTGAGACCGAAGAGGGTGCCGCGGCCACGGCCGCCGCGCGCCGCAGCAGCCGCGCCCGCGACCAGGCCGGTGACCGAGACCGCAAGCCGCTGCGCCGGGGCAGGGGCAAGCCGGCCAGCCCGGCCCGGCCACCCGTGCGGCGGCCACCCGTTCCCGAGCCGGCCGAGGCGGCGCCCGCCGGGGTGCGCGGGACGCCGGCCGGGGTGCGCGCGGGTGCCGGCGGCGGTCCGCCCTGGCCCGATGAGCCTGTAGCCACGGGAGCCTTTCCCGGCGAACTGGCGGCCGACAGCCCCACGATGGTGAGCCATGCACCCCCCGGCGGTCTCCCGCCGCGGGGTGGTCCCGGCACGGACCCAGGCCGGCCTCGCCAGCCGGGCAGGCGGCCGCCGGACCGGTCCGGGCAGCCGGGTTATCAGCCCGGCCCCGGCCGCCGGGGGGCACGCCCAGCGCCTGAGCGGGGTGACGGCCGTGGCCGTCCCGGCTACGACCCGGCCGCGGGCCGCGGCGGAGGGCCCGGCTATGACACCGGACCCGGCCGGGCCGTGCCGCCGGGTGCCGAGCCGGGGGCCGGCCGTGGCCGCCCCGGCCATGACACCGGCCCGGGGCGGGCCGTGCCGCCGGGTGCCGGCGGTGGCCGCCCGGGCTACGACACGGGTCCCGGCCAGGCCCGGCCGCGGTACGACTCAGATCCCGGCCAGGGCGGACGGCACAGCCACGAATATGAGCCGGACCGCGCCCGGGCAGGCTACGGCTCCGTCCCGGGCCGTGGCGGGCGGCCGGGGCGTGACACGGCGCGGGGTGGTGGTGGCCCGCCAGGTTATGAGACGGGACCGGGCCCTGGCGGCCGTCCGGGTTACGACACGGCATCCAGCGGTAGCGGCCGGCGGGGGTATGACGCGGCGCCGGGCGGCGGCCGTCCGGGTTACGACACGGCACCCGGCGGTAGCGGCCGTCCGGGGTATGACGCGGCGCCCGGTGGTGGTGGCCGGCGGGGGTATGACGCGGCGCCCGGTGGTGGCGGCCGGCGGGGGTATGACGCGGCGCCGGGTGGCGGCGGCCGTCCGGGGTATGACACGGCGCCGCGCCGCGGCCGGCGGGGCCGTGAGCCCGAGCCGGATCGCGGGCAGGCGGGCTACCGTCCCGCCCCGGGCCGTGATGATGGGCATCCCTACGGCCCGCCGCCCGGAGCGCCCGGCCCGCCGCCCGGGGCGCCGGCGGAACGTGGCGCGCGCAGGAGCCGACCCGGCCGGGACCGGGCACCGGCCGGCGGCGAGCAGCCGGGGGCCGGAGCGCAGCGCGGCCGGCCGCTCAGCGATACCGAAGCGCTCCCGCCGCTGCCGCCGCTCCCGCCCCGCAGGCCAAGCGGCATGGACAGGTACGCCACCGACGCCGGAGGGCCTGACCGGGACGCGGGGCCTGAGCGCGACCCAGGAGAGACGGACTGGTGAAAAGCCTCACCGCCAAGCGGATCCTCGTGCCCCTGGCCGTGGTCGTGGTGCTGGGGGCCGTGTACGCGCTGACCGCCTACGGCCGCCCCGCCTCGCTCGGCGGGGGCAGGCAGGTGCCGCCACCGCAGAGTGCGGCCGCCACGTCCGTGATGCGCGTGTGCCCGTCAGCGGGCGTGGCCAGCTCGGCCACCACCGGCGTCGCGCTCGTCGCCGCGCCCGCGACGGCCGGGCCGGGGCAGGCGGAGCTGAGCCGCCTCGGCGGAACCGCGATCACCCACCCGCTGCACAGCGTGACCAGTCCGGGGCAGCTGTCCCTCGCCACGGTCCGGGCGGTGGGCACCACGCGTCCGGCGTCACCCGCCCCGTCCGGCAGCCAGCCGGTCAAGACCGTGGCGGCCCAGGGCGGGGTGGTCGTCCAGGCCAGCGGGTCGATGGCGCGCGGGCTGGAGGTGGAGCAGGTCGCCGCGGGTGGCATCCCGTCGGCCCGGTGCGAGAGCCCGGGTACCGACTTCTGGTTCGTCGGCCCCGGCCAGCACAGCGTGGCCCGCATGCAGCTGTTCCTGCTGAACCCCGGGAGCCAGCCCGCCGATGCGAACGTGGAGATCTCGACCGATGCCGGGCCGTTCCAGGGAAGCGCCGACATGGGCATCGCGGTGGCCCCGCACAGCATGGTCGTGCAGTCGCTGGCCCCGGCCGTGAAACAGTCGCGGGCGGTCGCGCTGCACGTGCGCACCAGCATCGGCCAGGTGGTGGCGGCGGTGGAGGAGACCACGCACGCGGGAGGCGGCGGCGCCTGGCTGCCCGTGGCGCAGCCGCCCGCCACCCACGTGGTGCTGCCGGGCCTGCCGGCGGCGGCGGGCACACGGCAGCTGTTCGTGGCGGTACCGGGAACCCAGGACGCTCACCTCAAGCTGACCGCGGTCACCACCAAGGGCTCCTACCCGCCGGCCGGCAGCACCGGGCTCGACATCCCCGGTGGTTCCGCCGCCGCGATCGTGCTGCCGGCCCTGTCGGGCGTGCCGGCCGCGCTGAAGCTGACCTCCGATGTCCCGGTCACCGCGTCGGCGATGCTGTCGGGAGGCTCACCGGGAGCCCCCGGGGTCTTCACCGCCGCCTCGCTGCCGCTCGAGGAGCAGGGCGTGGTCGCGTACGACCGGGCGGGCGGCGGCCTGGCTTCCCAGCTGGTGCTGTCCGCCCCCGGCCGGGCGGTGACGGCGCGAATCACCGAGATCGGGGCCACAGGGCCGGCCGGGACGCCGCGGGTCGTGCAGATCCAGGCGGGCCACAGCATGGTGGCTCAGCTGGGCAAAGGCGGGGGAGCCGCCCACAGGTCGGCCTTCTCCGTGATGGTCACACCGCTGGCCGGCTCCGGCCCCCTTTACGCCGGGCGGGTGATCACCAGCAGCGGCACCGGAGGCAAGGTGCAGTCCCTGCTCCCCGTCATCACCACCCTGACCATCGTGCCGCTGCCCACGGTGCAGAACACCGTCATCACCACGGCGCCGTAAGCCGCCCCGGGCCGGGCAGGCGGTCAGCCCTCGGCCGGATAGCCGGGGTCGACGTCTTCGGGATTCACCCCCAGCAGCCGCGCGAACTCCTCGACGACCACCTCGAAGATCAGCTCACCAAGATCATCGTTGCCGTCGGCGCGCGCCATCAGCGGGCGCCGGTACACCACGATCCGCGGTGGGCGGGCCACCGCATCCGCGCCGGCGGCGCCGCCTTCGCGTGCCGCGGCGCCCCCTTCGCGTGCCGCGGCGTCTCCTTCGCGGGCGGCGGCGCCTCGCTCACCGGCCGGGGACCCGGGCTCGAGCCTTCCCAGCGGCACCGGGTCGGCGGCCGCGTCGCCTGCCGGCGGGATCTCCTCCACGGCGAACTCGATCCCCGTGAGATGAGCCTCCCAGCGGGGCTCAAGCCGGGCGACGGCCTGCAGGACAAGGTCATCGAACCCTTCCGCCCGGGTGCGGTGCAGGGGAACGTCCGGTGGCGCAAGGATTCCCCGCAGGCCACGGCCATGCCGGTCGCGCCGCCTGATCCTGGCCGTGCGCTCCGGGCGGCCCGGGTCGCCGCTGGGCACAATCCAGAGCGTAACGCCGCCCGCCCGGCACCGGCGCGCCGCCCGGCACCGGGGCGCCGCCCGCGCCCATGACGCCCCGCCCGGGCCGCGGCCGCGGAACGCACGTCCTTTCGAGACACGCGCCGTGAACAGTGCCCCGGTGGTGGCGTTAGCGGGCCCGGATAGGTACGGTCAGCCGTTGTGGGCGATGCGCGCGAACCTGGCTCGGGGGAGGCGCGTGAGCTTGCCGCGCTGACGGCGCCGGGCGTGGCGGCCGCCGTGGCCGAGGCGGGCCGCTGATGTCCCGCCTCTGTTCCCGGCCCGCATGCAGGCAGCCCGCCCTGTACACGCTGACCTACGTCTACCGCGACTCCACCGCCGTGCTCGGCCCGCTCGCCACCTACGTCGAGCCCCACTGCTACGACCTGTGCGCCGCCCACGCGGGGCGGCTCACCGCCCCCCGGGGCTGGGACGTGGTCCGCCTGCCCGTCGATCCGGCCGACCCGGACCCGCCCGAGGCGGACGACCTGGAGGCGCTGGCCAACGCGGTCAGGGAGGCGGTCCTCCCCTCGGCCGGCGTCGAGCCGGTCGGCCAGGGGGTCGAGGTCGGCCGGCGTGGTCACCTGCGGGTGCTGCGCTCGTCCCCGGAGGAGCAGGGCCGGCCCTCGTAGGTGCGTGGGTGCCACCGGCTCGCCCGGGGCTGGTCCCATGGCCGCGGCGTGCCGCCCGCCGGCCGGTAGGCTCGTTGTCCGTGCATCGCGCCGGCCCGTGGCGTGCTGCCAAGGATGGTGGCCCAGGCGATACCGGAGGGAAAGCCGAAGTGGGGCAGTACGCGAAGATCTTCAAGGCGTATGACATCCGCGGCACTGTCCCCGACGAGCTGGACGAGGAGGTCGCGGAAGCCGTCGGCGCCGCGTTCGTGCGGCTGACCGGCGCCTCCTGCCTGGTCACCGCCCACGACATGCGCACCTCGTCGCCCCCGCTGGCCGAGGCGTTCGGCCGGGGGGCGAGCGCGCAGGGCGCGGACGTCGTCGCCGCCGGGCTCGGTTCCACCGACCTGCTCTACTACGCCAGCGGCAGCCTCGACGTTCCCGGGGCGATGATCACGGCCAGCCACAACCCCTCCAAGTACAACGGGATCAAGCTGTGCCGCGCCGGCGCCCGGCCGGTCGGGGCGGACTCCGGCCTGACCGAGCTGCGGGAGGCGGCAGCCCGGGGCGTTCCCGCCCACCAGGGCCGGCCCGGCGCCGTCACGCCACGCGACCTGCTCCCGGGTTATGCCCGCTACCTGCGGTCGCTGGTCGACGTGTCCGGGATCCGCCCGCTCACCGTGGCGGTGGACGCGGGGAACGGGATGGCCGGCCGCACCGTCCCCCCGGTCTTCGACGGGCTCCCCGTCACGCTGGTGCCGCTGTACTTCGAGCTGGACGGCACGTTCCCCCACCATGAGGCGAATCCGATCGAGCCCGCCAACCTGCGGGACCTGCAGCGGGCCGTGATCGAGTCGGGCGCCGACCTCGGCCTGGCCTTCGACGGCGACGCCGACCGGTGCTTCGTGGTGGACGAGCGCGCGGACATCGTCTCGCCGTCGGCGCTGACCGCGCTGATCGCGTCCCGGGAGCTGGCACGCGAGCCGGGCGCGGCGATCATCCATAACCTGATCACCTCCCGGGCGGTCCCCGAGATCATCGCCGAGCACGGCGGCAGGCCCGTGCGCACCCGGGTGGGCCACTCGTTCATCAAGGCCCGGATGGCGGAGACGGGGGCGGTCTTCGGCGGCGAGCATTCCGGGCACTTCTACTTCCGGGATTTCTGGTCCGCCGACTCGGGCATGCTGGCCGCCCTGCACGTGCTCGCCGCGCTCGGCTCCCAGGCCGCGCCGCTGTCGCAGCTGCTGGGCAGCTACCACAGGTACGTGGCCACCGGTGAGATCAACAGTGAGGTCCGCGACGCCGCCGCGGCGACGCGGGAGGTCCGCCGGGCCTTCGCGGCGCGCCCCGGGGTTACCTTCGACGACCTGGACGGCCTCACCGTCAACGGCGGCGGATGGTGGTTCAACCTCCGCCCGTCCAACACCGAGCCGCTGCTCCGGCTCAATGCGGAGGCGGAGGACGGGGCGACCCTGGCCGCGCTGCGCGACGAGGTCCTGGGCATCGTCCGCGGCCGGGCGGGCTAGGGCATGTCGCCACCCGTGCTCCGCGCATCCCCCCGTTACCGGGCACCCGGTGCCTGCCAGGTGCCCGCTCCAGAACCCTGGGAGAAGCTGTGAACATCGACGAATGGCTGCTCGACCTCCTCGCCTGCCCGGCGTGCCACGCCCCGCTCCGCGCCGACGACCCGGCCAGCGAGCTGGTCTGCACGAACGAGGCCTGCGGCCTGGCCTACCCGGTGCGGGACGACATCCCGGTGCTGCTGGTGGACGAGGCCCGTCGTCCCGGGCAAGCGGGATGACGGTGGACGCGGAGGAGCGCCTGGACACCACGGCGCTGCTGGCGGCGGCCGACCCCGCCGACATGCTCCGCCAGGTCGCCTCGTCGGCCGCGCAGGTGAGGTCCGCCGTCCGGGCCACCCAGGATGCGGACCTGGATGAGCTGCTCGCCGTCGGCCGGCCGCGGGCGATCGTGGTCACCGGCATGGGGGGCTCCGGGGTGGCCGGCGACGTGCTGGCGGCCGTCTGCGGCCGGGGCTGCCCGGTGCAGATCCTCCCCGTGCACGACTACCAGCTTCCCGCCTGGGTCGGCGCCGCCGACCTGGTGATCGCCGTGTCCTGCTCCGGCGGCACCGAGGAGACGATCGCGGCCACGACCGCCGCGGTGCGGCGGGGCTGCCGCCTGATCGGGGTCGGCGGCGATGACTCGCCCCTGGCGATGATCGCCCAGCAGGCACACGCCCCCTTCATCGGTGTCCAGTCGGCGGGCATGCCCCGGTCGACCCTGTGGGGGCTGTCGATGCCGCTGGTGGTGATCGCGAGCCGGCTGGGCCTGCTGGAGGCGGGAGCGGATGAGTTCGAGTCGGCGGCTGCCGAGCTGGAGCGGATCTCTCACCTGTGCCGTCCCGACAGCGAGTCCTTCGTCAACCCGGCGAAATCGCTGGCGCTGGAGCTGGCCGGGACACTGCCGATGATCTGGGGCAGCTCCCCTCTGGCGGGCGTGGCCGCCTACCGGTTCGGCACCCAGCTCAGCGAGAACGCCAAATACCCGGCGGTGACCGGCGCCCTGCCCGAGGTCAACCACAATCAGGTGGTCACGTTCGATGGGCCGTTCGCGGCCGGCCCGGACGGGACCGGGGGAGTGCTCGGCCTGGACGAGCCCGGCGGGGACCGGCCAGCGGTCCCGCTGCGGCTCGTGCTGCTGCGGGACAGCCATGAGCATCCGCAGGTGGCACGCCGCCGTGAGGAGTCGGCCCGGCTGGCTGAGGAGCGGGGCATCGGTGTCACCGAGCTGGCCGCCGCCGACGGCGGTCCCCTGGAGCGGCTGGCCAGCCTGGTCCAGCTGACCGACTACGCGACGGTGTACCTCGCCATCGCGCTGGGCATCGACCCGGGCCCGGTCGCGGCCATCCAGGAACTGAAAGCACGCATCGCCTAGGAAGTGGTCGCCCATCAGCACTAACTCCAGCCACGCGTCGGCCGGCCTGCGGGCGGTCCTGGCCGCCCTCGCCGCGAACCTGGGCATCGCGGCCACGAAGTTCGTGGCGTTCGCCATCACCGGGTCGACGTCGATGCTGGCCGAGTCCGTGCACTCCGTGGCCGACAGCGGCAACCAGGCCCTGCTCCTGCTCGGGCGCAGCCGGGCGCAGCGGGCCCAGACCGAGGAGCACCCGTTCGGGTTTGGCCGGGAGCGCTACTTCTACGCGTTCGTGGTGGCGGTCGTCCTGTTCACGGGCGGTGCCGCCTTCTCGGCCTTCGAGGGGATCCACAAGATCACACACCCGGAGCCGGTCCGGTCGCCAGCGGTCGCGTTCGCCGTGCTCGCGATCGCGATCGTCCTGGAGAGCCTCTCCCTGCGGACCGCGGTGCGGGAGTCGAACCAGGTCCGGGGCTCCGTCGGCTGGCTCGCCTTCATCCGCCGGGCCAAGGCGCCCGAGCTGCCCGCCGTCCTGCTGGAGGACGTGGCCGCCCTGGCCGGGCTGATGTTCGCCGCCGTGGGCGTGGCGCTCGCGGTGATCACCGGCAACGGGATGTGGGACGGTGCGGGGTCGCTGGCGATCGGCGTGCTGCTGGCGGCCGTCGCCACGATCCTGGCGGTGGAGACGAAAAGCCTGCTCATCGGCGAGTCCGCCAGCGCCGAGGTGGAGCGTTCGATCGTGGCCGCGCTGGAGGCGGGTGACGGGGTCGTGCGGGTGATCCATTTGCGGACCCTCCACATGGGCCCGGACAGCCTGCTGGTGGCGGCGAAGATCGCGGTCCGCGGGTCGGACCGGGCCGATGCGATCGCGACGGGAATCGACGCGGCCGAGCGGCGGGTCCGGGCCGCGGTGCCGATCGCTGAGATGATCTACCTTGAGCCCGACCTGTACCAGTCATCGCGCGCGGACGCGGCCGATCCCGCCGTCCGCGCGGTCCGCCGCCCGCCGCGGCGATGACACACCCGAACGCCACAATCCACCGGGCGCGCCGGGCGCCCGGCGCGAAGGGGACGGCACCCGTGCTCAAGCCCGACTACCCCGTCCGCACGCCACGGCTGGTGCTCCGGCCCTTCACGCCGGATGACCTTGACGCGCTGCATGACTTCCACCGGCTGCCCGAGGTGGCCCGCTACCTGTATCACGAGCCAAGGAACCGGGCCGAGGTGAGCGTCCTGCTGCAGGGGAAGATCGCGGCCAGCGTTCTCACCGCCGACGGCAGGGCGCTCTGCCTGGCCGCCGAGCTGGCCGGGACCGGCCAGCTCGTGGGCGATTGCACCCTGTTCTGGCTGAGCCAGGCCTACCAGCAGGGCGAGATCGGGTTCATCTTCAATCCCGCCTTCCAGGGCCGCGGGCTGGCCACCGAGGCGGCGGCGGCCCTGCTGCGGCTCGGGTTCGAGGGCCTGGGCCTGCACCGGATCATTGGCCGGTGTGACGGCCGCAACCGGGCGTCCGCGGGGGTCATGGAGCGCAACGGCATGCGCCGTGAGGCGCACCTGGTCGAGAACGAGTTCGTCAAGGGCGAGTGGACGGACGAGCTGATCTACGCGATCCTCCGGCGCGAGTGGGAGGGGTCCGCGCCAGCCCGAGATTGAGCAGCCGCAGGGCCCGCTCCTTCTCGAACTCCAGGGCCCGGGCGGGCAGCGGGCGGATCCGGCCGGTCCGGCGCGCGAGCTCGGCCACCTCCGCCCGGGCGCCGGGCTCGGTCAGGACCCGTACGCCGAACGCGAGCGCGGCGGGGCTGATGTCGTAGCGCTGCTCGATCTCCAGTGCCAGGGAGACGGCCGCGAGGTCGTCCTCGGTGAACTGCCGGTGTCGGCCCGGCGGCTGCCGCCGGGCATCGCGCGGCCCGCCGTCGCCCCGGCCGGGCGCCCGGGCAACGGCCGGGGCGACGGCGCCCCGGCCCGCG
>Ga0335077_10005752_pt1 | contig 15243 bp, 8 predicted proteins | sample Lox_Sample_31_FD_207151 | JGI IMG/M metagenome (GOLD analysis project Ga0335077, IMG submission 207151) | Soil microbial communities from Loxahatchee National Wildlife Refuge, Florida, United States - Lox_Sample_3.1 | ecosystem: Environmental > Terrestrial > Soil > Wetlands | place: USA: Florida... | reverse complement strand
CTGTCAAGGTGGCTGGTCGGCAATGATGCTGGCAGCTTCGGACCCGGAGGATATGGGCCCAATCGTCATCAACGGCGCCCCGATGTCCTATTGGAGCGGCGCGTGGCATGAGGGCGAAAACGAAAATGCAATTCGCTATGCGGGCGGGCTGCTTGGCGGCTCGTGGCTCTCGTCATTCGCCGCGGATTTGGGAAATGGCTTGTTTGACGGCGCCCACCTTGGTCAAAACTTCGAATATCTGGACCCCGCGGCTACTGGTTGGGACAAGTACTACAACCTGTTTGCGAACGTCGACACCGAGACAGAACGCTTTCTGCAGTTCGACCGCTGGTGGGGCGGCTTCTACCTTTTCAGCAAGCGGGAGCTCGAGTGGATCGTGCAGAACCTGTTCGTCGGCAACAAGCTGTGGTCAGGGGATAAGAAAGGCCTTGGGGGCGCTGCGTTTGACCTGCGCCAGATTAAGTCACCAATCATTTTGTTTGCTTCCATGGGCGATAACATCACGCCGCCGGAACAGGCATTCAACTGGGTCGCAGACACCTACAGCTCTACCGAAGAGATAAAGGCTCGCGGCCAGGTCATCGTCGGGCTTTTGCACAAGAGCATTGGGCATCTTGGGATATTTGTCTCAGGCCAGGTCGCGAACAAGGAGCACAAAGAAATCGTCTCAGTGCTGAAATCAATTGAAGCACTGCCGCCGGGCCTGTACGGGATGGAGATCATCGAACACAAGGGCGCCGGCGGAAAAGTGGAGTACGAAGTCGAGTTCATCGAGCATCGCCTTGAGGACATCACCAAGAACATTCCCCTGAAGCGCATGGACGAAAAACCCTTCGAGCTGGTGGCTGAGGTTTCCAACTTCAATCAGCTTGCTTACGACTTGTTTGCGGCGCCCTTCGTGCAATGTTTCTCGAATCCATTCACCGCTGAACTTGGCCGGTGGTTCCACCCGCAGCGCTTCCAGCGATGGGCGTTTTCAGATCTGAACCCCTGGCTGGCCTGGCTTGGGCCGGCGGCAGAGTACATCAAGGCGCACCGTCAGCCACTAGATAAGGAACAACCGGGCTGTCGCATCGAGCAGGCGATGTCAGAGCTGGTCAGCGCTTCAATGACCTACTACCGCGACGTGCGCGATGCCATGAGCGAAGCCATGTTCTTTGAGACCTACGGCACGATGTTCGCCCTCAGCGGCAGGGCAGAGCGAGAGATGAAGCCGGTTGCCAACGGCGACGCTGCGCGACCGAGAATGCTGGAAGTGAAAGAGGCACTCGCGTCGATCAGCAAGGGCGGCTACGCCGAGGCACTTTCTCGCGCCGAATGCCTGCTCTCCGCAAAGGGCAAGCCGATTCCACTCGCACAAGTCGAATTCGTTGAAGAGATGATCGAGAACTACCAGGAGGTGCTACCAGGCCTGAAGCCGTACGAGAGGCGGCTGATTGAGGGCAAGCAGGAGCTCATCTGCCGTTACGCTCCGGAAAAAGCGCTTGCCGCGTTGCCTCATCTGCTCTCAAATCCTGCGGACCGCCAGCGCTTCCTGATGGTACTGGATGCAGTCGAGAAGAAGGTAAAGGTTGAATCAAGCCGCTTACGTGCTACGCCGGAGCAGCTTGCGATGTTGAAGCGCATTCGTGAAGTGGTAATGCCGAAACGGATGGCGGCCATCGCCTAGAAATCGCCGCTGGTGGCGCGTTTGAGTGCGTCGACGAATGTGGTCGAAAGCGCAGAACGGGTCATGGAAATCGTCCTCGATACGTATTCGCAGCCCAATCTTACTCCCCAGGAGATTCACGCCCTGGCAGCCGAGCACACCGACCCGCTACGCGAGTTCAGCAACATTTGTCGTCATGATCTTGAATCGTTGTGGAACGGTTTCTAACCTGTAAAGCGAGGCCAGCCGGAACAAAATCGGTGCGTGTGGAAGACGCGATTTCACCAGAGCTGATCGCGTTCCAGTCGCTACTACGCATTCAAATTTCTTGACTTAGCTCCCGTTGCGTAGGCTGCGCAAGGCTGAACAGGAGATTTCTTACTTAGTGCTGGCCATTATCTCAGACCGGTTCGGCAACTGGGAGGCGTCCCATCCGCCGCCGAGAGCTTCGATGAGCAGGACGCTTGCTGTCATGCGGCGCGTAAGAATATCTACCGCCGACTTTTCGTTCTGCAGGGCGAACGTTTGAGCGGTGATGACTTGCAGATAGGTGGCGATTCCGGCCTTGTACTGCTCGGTGGAGATGGCGAGCGACTGCTCGGCGTCGGTCACGGCGGCATCCGTTGCCGCCGCTTCCTGTTCGAGGATGCGCAAAGCGGCAAGATTATCTTCCACCTGCTGGAAGGCGGTCAGGGAGGTTTGCCGGTAGTTAGCTACGGTCACGTCGTAAGCGGCGCGCGCCGAATCCAACTGGGCGCGGCGCTTGCCGGCATCGAACAACGTCTCCGCCAGTTGCATGCCCAGAGACCACACGCCGCTCGACGCGGTCAGCCACTGCGACAATCTCGTGGCTTCAAAGCCGCCGCTGGCGCTGAGCAGCACGGAAGGAAAATAGGCCGCCTTGGCAATGCCAATCTGCTCGTTGGCCGCCGCCATCTGCCGCTCCGAGGCGGCGATATCCGGCCGGCGCTCCAGCAGCGCAGAAGGTAGAGCGATGGGAACCGCCGGCGGCGTAATCTTGAGCACCATGGGAGCGATGGTCAAGTCCGCCGGGGGCTTGCCGATCAGGATCGCAATCGCGTGTTCAAACTGCGCGCGCTGCACGCCGAGATCAATCAGCTGCGCGCGGGCGGTATCGAGCTGAGTCTTCGCCTGGGCTACGTCGGCGCCCGACGCTACTCCCAGTTCGAAGCGGTCCTGGGTGAGCTTCAGATATTCTTCGTAGGCCTTGACGGTGCGCTGCAACAGATCAATGTCGCCGTCCTGGCCATGCAGTGCAAAATAAAATTCCGCCAATTGCGCATGGTACGAAAGGCGCGCGTTCTCCAGGTCAGCGAACGAGGCCTGCGCGTTGGCGTAAGCCGCGGTAACGCCGCGCCGAATGTTTCCCCACACATCCGCCTGATAGGAGACGTCGACCGGCAGGTCGTAGAGAGTTTCAATGACCGCCGACCTGGTAGCGCCCCCGGCCGTCACGCTGCCGACGACACGCTGCTCCGTCACCGAGGGCGAGGTCGTGGCCGTGGGAAACAGGCTGGAGCGGGCAATCCGCACCGCATCGCGGGCCTCGCGATATTGCGCCGCTGCCGCCAGCACGTTCTGGTTGGAAATGTTCACCTGCTCTTCGAGAGCATTGAGCTGGGGGTCGTTGTAAACCTCCCACCATTTGCCGCGAGGAATGGCGGCATTGGGCTCCGCCTGCTTCCATCCCTCCGGAGGCTGCTCCTTGAAAGCCTGCGACACCGGAGCCGAAGGCCGATGATAATTCGGGCCTACCGCGCAGCCGCCGGCCAGGGCCAGCAGACCCGCGAGCGCACACAACGTCGCGTGGCGAATTTCACGGCCGCTTAAGACCTGTCTGTTCATGAATGGCTTCTTGTCAGACGTCATTATGGGCTGTGGCCTCACACCTCAGAGCCGATCGGTCCCTCGTCCGTCCGTGCGCCCCGTCCGGCGCGCACGCGGTCCCACCAGTGCTGGACACGGTCGAAGTAAAGGTAAACCACGGGAGTCGTGTACAGAGTCAGCACCTGGCTTACGATGAGACCGCCGATGATGGTGATGCCAAGCGGCCGGCGCAGCTCCGAGCCGGTGCCGGTGCCGAGCGCCAGCGGCAGCGCCCCCAGCAGGGCGGCCATCGTGGTCATCAGGATGGGACGAAAACGCAACAGGCAGGCCTCAAAAATCGCGTCCCGCGAATTCTTGCCCTCGATGCGCTCAGCCGCAATCGCAAAGTCCACCATCATGATGGCGTTCTTCTTTACGATGCCGATCAGCAGGATCAGGCCGATCATGGCAATCACGCTGAGATCGGTGTGGGTGAGCAGCAGAGCCAGGAAGCCGCCAACTCCGGCCGAGGGCAGCGTGGAAATGATGGTCACGGGGTGGACCAGACTTTCGTACAGCATCCCCAGCACGATGTATACGGTGGCCAGCGCGGTGACGATCAACAGCCACTCATTGCCGAGCGATTGCTGATACGCCTGCGCGGTTCCGGAGAAGGTAGTGTGAATGGTCGAGGGCAATCCAACCTGCTGCGCCGCTTTGTGAATCGCGTTCACCGCGTCACCCAGCGCGACGCCGGGAGCAAGGTTGAAAGAAATCGTCACCGAAGGGAACAGGCCCTGGTGGGTCACGGCGAGAGGCGCAACCGCCGGTCCGTAGTGGGCGATGGCGCTCAGGGGGACTTCCTTGCCGTTCGTCCCCATCACCCAGGTTTCGCGCAGGAACTGCGGGTCCTGCCAGAACTGCGGCGCCGCCTCCATCACCACGTGATACTGGTTCAGGGACGTGTACATGGTCGAGACCTGGCGCTGCCCGAAGGCGTCGTAGAGCGTGTTGTCGATCAACTGCGGAGATATTCCGAAGCGTGCCGCGGTGGCGCGGTCGTATCGCACTAGAGATTGCAGGCCGTTGTTCTGCTGATCGCTGTTGACGTCGGTGATGATCCTGATACGACGCAAGGCCTCCAGCATGCGCGGCGCATAGTTGGTCAGGTCATCCAGGTTGTCGCCCTGCATGGTGAACTGGTAAAGCGCGTTGCTCAAGCGGCCGCCCACGCGGACATCCTGCATGGCCTGCAGATAGAGCGTCGCTCCCGGGACCTTGGCGAGCTTGGGCCGCAATCGCGCAATGATGTAGTCAGCCGTGATTTTCCTTTCGCTGAGCGGCTTGAGCGCGATGAACATGCGTCCCGTGTTGGTGGTGGTTCCACCTCCTCCGCCGCCGGTGAAGCCCAGCACGGTGTCGACCGCGGGATCGGCCTTGACGATGCCAATCATCTGCAGCAGCAGGTTGTTCATGGCCGTAAAGGAAGTGTCCTGGTCCGCCTGGATTCCGCCCATCATGCGGCCATTGTCCTGCTGCGGGAAAAAGCCCTTGGGCACGCGGATGAACAAATAGACGTTCAGCCCGATGGTTATCAGCAAGATGGTCAGCGTGATCGCGGGATGGCGCAGCACGCGGGAGAGGGTGCGGCCATACATGTTGACTACCCACTGGAAGGCGCGCTCGCTGGCCCAATACAGCTTGCCGTGAGATTCATGCTGTTTCAGCAGGTGGGCGCACATCATGGGCGTGGCCGTGAGCGAGATGACCATGGAAATGCCGATCGCCACCGACATGGTGACGGCAAACTCGCGGAACAAGCGGCCCACGATGCCGCCCATCATCAGCAGCGGAATGAACACCGCCACCAGCGAGATGCTGATGGTCAGGACGGTAAAGCCGATTTCCTTCGATCCTTTCAGCGCCGCTTCAAACGGGGTCGCGCCCTGCTCCAGGTAGCGGGTGATGTTCTCGATCACCACAATGGCGTCGTCCACCACGAAGCCGGTAGAAATCGTCAGCGCCATCAGCGACAGGTTGTCCAGGCTGTAGTGGCACAGGTACATCACCCCGAAGGTGCCGATCAGAGAGAGCGGCACGGCAATGCTGGGGATCATCGAGGTGCGCGCGCTCTTCAGGAAGAAGAAGACCACCAGGATGACCAGAATGACGGCAATGATCAGCGTTCTTTCCACGTCGTGGACCGAAGCGCGGATGGTGATCGTCTGGTCCAGCGCCACCGCCACATCAATCGCCTGCGGGATTGAGGCCCGCAGTTGCGGCAGGACGGCGCGGACGCGATCCACCGTGTCAATGATGTTCGCCCCCGGCTGGCGGAAGATGATGACCAGGATGGAGGGCTTACCGTTGGCATAGCCCGCGTTGCGAATGTCCTCCACCGAGTCGATGGCCTGGCCGACATCGGAAACGCGGACCGCGGATCCATTCCGATATGCCACCACCAGCGGCTGGTAGTCGACGGCCTTGAGGAGTTGATCGTTGGCCCCCACCTGCCACATGCGAGTGCCGTCGGAGAAATTTCCCTTGGGGCTGTTCGCATTGGTGCTGCTCAACATGCTGCGCACTTGCTCGAGGCTGATGCCGTACTTGTTGAGGACGGTGGGATTGAGCTCGATGCGCACGCCGGGCAGGGAACTGCCGCCCACTACCACCTGGCCGACCCCCTCCACCTGGGCCAGTTTCTGCGCCATGATGGTCGAGGCGGCGTCATACATCTGCCCCTTGCCGAGCGAGTCAGAGGTGAGCGCCAGGATCATGATGGGAGAATCGGCCGGATTCACCTTACGGTAGCTGGGGTTGTTGGGCAGGTTGGCGGGCAGATAGCCGCGGGCCGCGTTGATGGCCGCCTGTACATCGCGGGCGGCGGCATTGATGTCTCGGTTCAGATCGAACTGCAGTGTGATGGAACTCGCGCCCAGGGTGCTGGACGACGTCATCTCGGTCACCGCTGCGATCCGCCCGAATTGCCGTTCCAGCGGCGTGGCCACCGACGACGCCATCGTCTCGGGGCTGGCGCCCGGCAACTGCGCATTCACGGAAATGGTGGGGAAATCCACCTGCGGCAGTGGCGAAACCGGAAGCAGCCGGAAGGCCACCGCTCCCGCCAGCGCCAGAGCGATCATCAGCAGCGTGGTCGCTACCGGCCGGCGGATGAATGGTTCGCAAATATTCATGTCTACTTCGCCGGTATCAGTTCCGTCCCCGGACCTTCACTGCGATGCTTGGAAAATCGCTGCGCCAGCCGGTCGAACCAGAGATAAATCACCGGCGTGGTATAGAGCGTGAGCAACTGGCTGAGCAGCAGGCCGCCCACAATGGTGATGCCCAGGGGACGCCGCAGTTCCGATCCGGTTCCGCTTCCCAGAGCCAGCGGCAACCCGCCCAGCAGGGCCGCCATGGTGGTCATCATGATGGGCCGGAAGCGGAGCAGGCATGCCTGATAAATAGAGTCGAGCGGAGTCTTGCCTTCCTTGCGCTCGGCTTCCAGAGCGAAGTCGATCATCATGATGGCGTTCTTCTTGACGATGCCGATCAACAGCACGATTCCGATGAGGGCGATTACGCTGAAGTCGGTGCGGCACACCAGCAGCGCCAGCAGTGCGCCTACACCCGCCGAGGGCAGCGTGGAGAGGATGGTGATGGGATGAATGTAGCTTTCGTACAGCACTCCCAGCACGATGTAGACCGTTATCACCGCGGCCAGGATCAACAGGGGCTCGTTCGCCAGGGACGTCTGAAAAACTTCCGCCGAGCCCTGGAACCCGCTCTGAACGCTGGCCGGCATCCCGATCTCCTGCTTCACCTTGTTCACCGCTTCCACGGCCTCGCCCAGCGAAGCGCCGGGAGCCAGGTTGAACGAGATCGTGACCACTGGAAACTGCCCCTGGTGATTGACCGTGACTGGGGCGGTGGTAGCCTCCCAGTGGGTGAACGTGCTGAGCGGCACCTGGCTGCCGCCGGCAAACACTTGTGACGACGCGATCGAACCTCCGAGCAGTGAACCCGCCGGCGCGGCGGCGAAGGCGGCCGACGAAGTGGAAGCGCTCGCCGAAGGCGTGCTCGACGGACCGAAGCTCTGCAGGCTGGCCGTTCCTCCCGCCACCAACCCTCCGGCGGCCGTGCTGTTCGAAGTTGCAGCTCCGGAGCGAATGTAGAGATCACGTAAATCGCCCGGGTTCCTGCCGAATGCAGGCTTCACCTCCAGCACCACGTGGTACTGGTTCAGTTGCGTAAACATGGTGGAGATCTGGCGCTGGCCGTAAGAATCGTAGAGCGTCTGGTCAATTGCCGATGGAGTGATCCCCAGCCGCGAGGCGGTTTCGCGATCGAACACCAGCCGCGCCCGCAGCCCCAGCGCCTGCTGGTCGCTCGTGACGTCGCGCAACTCGGGCGACTGTTGCAGCTTGGCCAGCATTTGCGGCGCGAAGGAATTCAGCTCATCGGCGCTGGGATCCTCCAGCGTGTACTGGAACTGGGTGCGGCTTACGCGGTCTTCGACCGTGATGTCCTGCACCGGCTGCATGAACAACGTGATACCGGAAATCTTGGCCAGTTGCGGCTGCAGGCGGAGGATGACGTCGCTGGCGCTGATCCTGCGCTCATCGAGAGGCTTGAGGTTGATGAGGATGCGCCCGCTGTTCAGCGTGGTATTGGTGCCGTCGACGCCGATGAATGAGGACAGGCTCTCGACCGCCGCATCTTTCAGGATGACGTCCGCCAGCTTCTGCTGCAGAACCGACATTTCCGCGAACGAGGTGGTCTGCGCGGCCTCGGAAATTCCCTGGATCACCCCGGTATCCTGAATGGGGAAAAAACCCTTGGGCACGACGAAGTAGAGAAAGACGGTGAGCACGAAAGTAGCCGCGGCGACCAGCAGGGTGGTGGTCTGGAAGCGCAGCACCACCTGCAGGGTTCTGCCATAGAAGGCGATGATCTTGTCGAAGGCGCGCTCGGAGGCGCGATAGAAGCGGCCCTGTTTTTCCGGCGGCGTGTGATGCAACAGCCGGGCGCACATCATGGGCGTCAGCGTCAGGGAAACCACCGCGGAAACCAGGATGGTCACCGCCAGGGTCACGGCAAACTCGCGGAAGAGACGGCCGACGATGTCTCCCATGAACAAAAGCGGGATCAGCACCGCGATCAGAGAGATGGTCAGCGAGACGATGGTGAAGCCGATCTGCTCGGCGCCCTTCAGCGCCGCCCGCAGCGGAGGCTCGCCCTCTTCGATGAAGCGGGTGATGTTCTCGATCATCACGATGGCGTCGTCCACCACGAAACCGGTCGAGATGGTCAGCGCCATCAGCGTCAGGTTGTTCAGGCTGTAGCCGAGCAGGTACATGACTCCGAAGGTGCCGATGAGGGAAAGCGGAACCGCGACGCTGGGGATGATGGTGGCCGCCAGGTTGCGCAGGAACAGGAAAATCACCATCACCACCAGCGCCACCGTCAGTGTCAGAGAGAATTCAACGTCCTTGACCGACGCCCGGATGGTGTTGGTGCGGTCGGTGAGGATTTTGACCTGAATCGAGTTGGGCAGCGTGGTGGTGAGCTGGGGCAGCAGCTTGGTGATGCGATCGACCACCGCGATGATGTTCGCCCCGGGCTGGCGCTGGATGTTCATGATGACCGCCGGCGTGTCATTCATCCATGCGGCCTGGCGAATGTTTTCCGCGTCGTCGACCACCGTCGCCACATCCGAGAGCTTTACCGGCGCGCCGTTCTTGTACGCCACCACCAGGGGAGCATATTCGGCGCTCGACAACAGCTGATCGTTGGCGCCGATCTGGTAATTCTGGTACTTGCCGTCGAAGTTGCCCTTCGCCAGATTCACGTTGCTGGCGACAATGGCGCTGCGCAGGTCTTCGAGGTTCAGTCCATAGGAAGCCAGCTGCGTGGGATTGGCCTGAATCCGAACCGCCGGCTTCTGCCCGCCGCTGATGCTGACCAAACCGACGCCGGACAACTGCGAAATCTTGGGCGCCAGCCTGGTGTCAGCCAGGTCTTCAACCTTCGAGAGCGGTAGCGCGTCTGAGGTGAGCGCCAGCGTGAGGATCGGAGTGTCGGCGGGATTGATCTTGCTGTAGAGCGGAGGCGTGGGAAGGTCGGCAGGCAGATACGTGCCTCCGGCGTTGATCGACTGTTGTACTTCCTGCTCCGCGACGTCAATGCTGAGGCTCAGGACGAATTGCAGCGTGATCACCGAGCTGCCGTCTGAGCTGGTGGAGGTCATCTGCTGCAGGCCCGGCATCTGGCCGAACTGGCGCTCGAGCGGCGCCGTCACCGACGACGCCATCACATCCGGGCTGGCTCCGGGATAAAAGGTGACGACCTGGATGGTCGGATAATCCACCTCGGGCAGCGCCGACACCGGCAATTGCAGGTACGCTACCACTCCCGCCAGCATGATGGCGGCCATCAGAAGTGAAGTTGCGATGGGCCGCAGTATGAATGTCCGCGACGGACTCATGAACCCGCCTTGGGGCGGCTGCCATCTATGACCTGCGCGTTTACCTTGCTTCCTTCCTGCAGCTTGTCCACCCCCGTGGTGACCACAACATCGCCCGCAGCCAGGCCGGAGACCACTTCCGCCTCTTCCCCTTCCGTGGTTCCCAGAGTGACGTTGCGCACGGTCACGGTCTGGTCGCTCTTGACCAGGTACACGAAAGTCCGTTGCGAATTCCGCTGGATGGCCGCCGTGGGCACCAGCGTTACCCCCTGCTTCTCCTGCACCAGCAGTCGAGCGTTCACGAACTGGTTGGGAAACAGCGCGTCATCCTTGTTGCCGAAGATCGCCCGCAGCTTCAGCGTGCCGGTGGTCTGGTCGATCTGGTTGTCCATGGTGAGCAGCGTGCCTTGCGACAGCTTCTTTCTCAAATCGCGGTCGTAGGCATCCACCTGCAATTTTTCTCCGGCGCGGAAGCGCTTGGCCACCTGCGGCAACTGGTCTTCCGAGATGGTGAAAATCACGCTGATAGGCTCGATCTGGGTGATCACGATCAGGCCGTTGGTGTCGGCGGCGTGAACGATGTTGCCGGGATCGACCAGCCGCAAGCCCACGCGCCCGCTGATGGGGGCGGTGATGTGGCAATAGATCAGGTTCAGCTTGGCGCTATCGATAAGGCCCTGGTCCGTCTTGACGATGCCTTCGTCCTGGGTGACCGTCGCCTGCTGGGTCGCGAGTTGCTGTTCGGCGACGGCATTTCGCTTGATTAATTCCTGGTAGCGCGCCAGGTCGACGCGCGCGTTTTGCAGTGCCGCCTGGTCCTTGAGGAGCTGTCCCTGGGCCTGCGTCAGTTGAACTTCGTACGGCCTCGGGTCGATCTCTACCAGAGGCGCCCCCTCGCGTACCGTGTCGCCTTCCTTGTAATAAATCTTCATCAGCTGGCCGTCGACCCGGCTCTTCACCGTCACTGTGTAAAGCGGAGTCACCGCGCCCAGTCCGGTGTAATAGACACCGATGTTGCCGGTGTGGGCGGTCGCCGCGGTGACGGGGATGGTCGGCCCGCGCTGGCCGGAAGGTGGCGCGGCCGGCTTGCTGGGATGGCCGCGCAGGACAAAGTAAAGCACAATCGCCGCCAGCACCACCGCGGCGGCAAGCCACATCCAGCGCCGGCGCGGCGAGGAGCGCTCCGCGCGTTCCTTATCCCAATCTTCGGAAAGCCGTGGCGGCTCCGTATTTTCAGTAGGCGTAAAAGTGGGTTTGTTCATGAGTATTCGAAAATTTTTTCTGCTGGCGCCAGCGGGCAGCGGACCTCGGCGTGCTGATCCCTCTTAGACGCGCACCCCCGCGCTTGGTATGCCCGAGATCCTGTAGAAGGGATCCTTTGTCAAAAACCAGCTCCAGCACCGATTTACGCTGTTTTCTGATGAGTCCATCCCCATCGATGGAAGCACAATTTTTCGTAAAGAAGTGCAAAGATTCGGTCATTTTTTTGATATCTTTCCCCGCGCTTCCCCCGGAAAGCGAGTCAGCCCCTCTGCCACCTCGCTCGCATCCCCCAGCGCAGCGACTTATGGGGCGACCCATTATATGATTTCCGGCTGTCGCAACATGCGTATCCGGCTCTGCGTCGCAGTTTTGCTGGGTTGGGCCACTCTTGCTCTCGGCCAGGAAGGTTCTTCGCCTGTGCTGGCCGTCCCTGCCTCCTCCATCGCGTCGCCGGCGATGAAGGACCTGTCCTCTCCCGCCATCATTATCGGGTTCGTTGGCGGTTTCATCAGGCACGATGACTCCTCGCATGGCCCGGTGCAGCTCGCGGCGCGACTGCGTGAGGACTTTCCCTCCGGCGTTCATGTGGAGGTCTTCGAAAATCGCCGCGGCAAGCAGGCCCATGGAGAGATCCTGCGTCTGTTGGATGCCGATCACGACGGCAAGCTCTCGCCCCAGGAGAAACAGCGGGCGCGAATCATCATTTATGGGCACAGCTGGGGCGGATCGGAAGCCGTGAACCTGGCGCGCAGGCTCCAGCAGGATGGAATCCCGGTTCTCCTCACCGTTCAGCTGGACAGCGTCGCCAAACCCGGCCAGAACGATTTCCTTATTCCGGCCAATGTTGCTGAAGCGGTCAATTTTTTTCAGCCCGACGGCCTGATTCACGGCCGGACCGAGATTCGGGCGCTCGATCCGGCGCGCACCAGCATCCTTGGAAACTTCCGCTTCGACTACGGAGCCAATCCCCTCCATTGCTCCGGATACCACTGGTTCGCCCGCCTGTTCGAAAAAACTCACATCGCTATCGAATGCGACCCCGCGGTCCTGAGCCAGGTGGAGTCTTTGATCCGCTCGAAACTGCTGCTTCTCCCTTAGTGGCTTGCCTGAGTAAGGTGAGTACTGTATGGTTGCGGCCCGTTATTGTGGGATATGCTCGGGCAGGCTCTTCTGTTGTTCACAGCCTCCCCGGAATAATGAGGTCCCCGCAGCGGATCATGACCATTGTTGTTGACGAAGTGCCGGGTGGTTTCCCGGCTAAGCGCAGAATGTCGCCGCTGAGGATCCTGGTGGTGGACGACCACGAGCTGGCTCGCCGGGGCATCTGCCAGGTGTTAAGTTGCGATCCAAATATCGTGGTGGTGTCGGAAGCTGTCGATGGAGTTACCGCGGTGCAGAAGGCCCAAGAGCTGCACCCCGACATCATCCTGATGGACATTACTCTTCCGGGAAAGAACGGCGTTCAGGCCGCGGCCAACATCCGGCAGCTGTCCTCGGAGTCGCGGATTATCTTCGTCAGTCAGCACGTTTCCCTGCAGGTCGCGAGGGAGGCTATGGGGGTTGGCGGCTGCGGTTACGTCGTTAAATCCGATGCCGGCTACGATCTTCTGCCTGCGATCGAGGCCGCGTGTGAAGGCCGAATTTTCGTCAGCCGAACCCTGCTGGCACACGGTTGGAACCCGCCTTCGTCCAAACTGTGATCGCCAATTCGGGCGATTTGCGACCGCTGTGGATGTTGGCTAGCCGTTGTATGCTTTGGCTATTAAAGTCTCGCAAGTTGTTCTGCCGTTGCTGGTTGAAATTCTGGACCTTTTCGTCCTATTCTAACTCAGCTCGCTGATTCCGGCTGTGATCCAGTCTATATTCCGACGAGAGGGAGAAGTTTCTCTTGGTTTCTTCGCGGCGAAAGCTCCTGCTGACGCTCACCGTGGGGTTGCTGCTGACCCTTGCGGAAGCGGTTTACTTGTTCGTCTCCGCCGCGGGCTACGACAAGCTTACAGCCCAGCTGCAGCATTCCCATCAGGTGAAGGACGAATTGAACGCCATCCTTGGCCTCATGGACGATGCGGAAACGGGACAGCGCGGATACTTGCTCACGGGCGATCCCAGCTACCTGCAGCCTTACCGGGCGGCGGCTTCTCAAATTGACGGTCTACTCTCCAGGCTTTCCGATCTGGCCCGTAACAACGCTATTCAGCAGGGACGCTTATCGCAGCTTCGGCGCCTGCGGGAGCAGAAATTTGCGGAAATGAACAGCACCCTCCAACTCTACGACCAGGGGAAGCACGAGGACGCGCTCCACGTGGTTCTCTCCGGCGCCGGCAGGGACCAGATGGAGGAGTTGCGAGCCGCGGTGGCGGCAGCCAAGAGTGAAGAGGACCGGTTGCTCGATGCCAAGGCCGCTTATGCGGATCGCCGCTACTGGATCATTCTCAGCGTCTCGCTGACCCTCGCGGTGCTGTCGGTGATCGTCTACATGCTGGTTGTGCGGCAGATGAAGAGCGCGATGAGCAGTGAAGAGAAAGCCCGGGTTGAGGCGGAGAAGCGGCTGCTGGCCGAGGAACGGCTGCGCGCGGAAACCGAACTGGCGCGACAGCGCGAGAAGGCCGACGCCAAATTCCGGGCGCTGCTGGAGTCGGCGCCGGACGCCATGGTGGTGGTGAACCGCGAGGGCAGGATTGTGCTCGCCAACGTCCAGGTGGAGAAATTATTCGGATATCGGGCGGTCGAACTGCTCGGCCGCGAAGTGGAGATGCTGTTGCCGGAGCGCTTCCGGCGCGCCCATTCCGGGCACCGCGCCGACTTTTTTTCCGATCCCCGGGAACGCCCCATGGGAGCCGGACTGGAATTATTCGGAGCGCGCAAGGATGGCCATGAATTTCCCGTGGAGATCAGCCTCAGTCCGCTGCAGACCGGCGAGGGCATGCTGGTCACCGGCGCCATCCGCGATATCAGCGCGCGCAAGTGGACGGAGGACAGTCTACGCACGCTTACCGGGCGCCTGCTGCAAATGCAGGATGAAGAGAGGCGCCGGCTGGCGCGCGAGTTGCACGATAGCGCCGGGCAGATTCTGGTCGCTCTCAACATGAACCTGACCGCCATGAAGTCCGAGGCCGGTCCGTGGGATGCGGGCGCGAATGGGAAGGTCAGCGAGAGTCTGGAATTGATCGACGAACTCTCCAGAGAATTGCGGACCATCTCGCACTTGCTGCATCCCCCTCTTCTCGATGAGATGGGATTGGTGTCGGGCCTTCGCCTGTACCTGGACGGTTTCAGTGAGCGAAGCGGCATCAAAGTCGATTTCGTTCGTTCGCAGGACTTTGGGCGTCTCTCGCAGGATTTTGAAACGGCCATCTTCCGCGTCGTGCAGGAATGTCTTACCAACATCCACCGCCATTCCGGGAGCCCGGTGGCCCGGGTTTACCTGAGCCGCTCGGAGCACGAGGTCCGCGTGGAGGTTGAAGACGATGGCAGGGGCATACCGACGGAGAAGCAGAAAGCGATGGAAGACGCCGGCATGCCCGGTGTGGGAATCCGCGGGATGCGCGAGAGGATCCGCCAACTGGGCGGCACTCTGGAAATTACCTCCAACCGTCACGGAACTGTCGTGATAGCCAGGCTGGTGCTTTCCGGTGCTTCCTCGTCCGCGGTCGCATGAGCGGCGAGACGGGCTCGCATATATTGAGTAACCAGACGCGCGGAAATACAGCATCCACTGTATTTTTGGGGCTAGCCGCTGCAAGCTATATTTCTCGGTGCGTGATCCGGTTCCTGACAGAGACGGAAGGGCCGGTCAGCGCGAAAGTGAACGCCCCTTACGAGTAAGAAAATTACAAGCAGTCAGTTGGGTGCAGGTCAGAACGCTGCTGACCCTTACGGTTCTCGGTCGTTGTCACCGGACGGGTTGGCGAGCTCAAGGCATGCCCGGCCAGGAAGATGTTTGGCAAACAACCGTGGGCCAAGAAGACTGTTTTGTCGAGGTTAAGCCATGACTTTACGAATACTCGTAGCCGACGACCACGAAGTAGTGCGGCGCGGA
>Ga0335077_10005750_pt1 | contig 15244 bp, 16 predicted proteins | sample Lox_Sample_31_FD_207151 | JGI IMG/M metagenome (GOLD analysis project Ga0335077, IMG submission 207151) | Soil microbial communities from Loxahatchee National Wildlife Refuge, Florida, United States - Lox_Sample_3.1 | ecosystem: Environmental > Terrestrial > Soil > Wetlands | place: USA... | reverse complement strand
AGTGCATCGGCTGCGGCAATTGCGTGCGTGCCTGTTCCAAGGAGAACAACGTTCCGCAGGGCTACTTCCGCACCTGGGTGGAGCGCTACCAGGTGACTGAAGACCGCGAGCATCCCCTGGTCGAATCGCCCAACGGTGCCATCAATGGTTTCCCGCCGGCGACTCGCGAAGACGTCAAGAGCTTCTACGTCCCCAAGCTTTGCAACCACTGTGTGGACTCCCCGTGCGTGCAGGTCTGCCCGGTGGGAGCCACTTTCGTCAGCCCTGACGGCGTTGTGCTGGTGGATCCGAATTACTGTCTGGGCTGCCGCTATTGTGTGCAGGCGTGCCCCTACGGGTGCCGCTATTTCCATCCCGAAAAAGAAATCGTGGACAAGTGCACGCTGTGCTACCACCGCATCACCAAGGGCCTCACCACGGCTTGCTGCGAATCGTGTCCCACCGGCGCCCGGCAGTTGGTCGATCTGAAGAATCCTAAGGACCCGGTGCATGAATTCCTGCGAAACAACAAAGTCCAGGTGTTGAAGCCGCAGATGGCGACGGAAGCAAAGGTCTATTACAAGAACCTCGACGGAGCGGTGCGTTAAAGGAGCCGGAAGATGGGCGTTGACGGATTCATGTACCCCAATGAAGTGGAGCTGCAATGGAGCCTGCTCATCGTGCTCTACCCCTACATTACCGGCTTGGTGGCCGGTGCGTTCATCTTGGCCTCGCTGGAACGAGTCTTCAAGGTGGAAGCGGTGCGCCCAACTTATCGCCTGGCCCTGCTCACCGCACTGGCCTTCCTGCTGGTTGCGCCACTGCCACTGCAATTGCACCTCGGCCACCCGGAGCGGTCTTTCGAGATGTATCTCACGCCACACCGTTCTTCGGCCATGGCAATGTTCGGCTTCGTGTACCTGTGGTACCTCACGGTGGTTCTGCTGGTGGAGGTGTGGCTGGAGTACCGCGCCGATATAGTGGCGTTCGCCCAAGCCCGCCACGGAGTTCAGCGCTGGATCTACAAGCTTCTCACGCTCGGTTCGGAAAACGTCAGCCCGGCCAGCCGCCGCATCGATGACAGAGTCGGCTATATCGTCACCGTCATCGGCATTCCCTCGGCCTTTCTGCTGCACGGTTACGTGGGCTTCATATTCGGATCGGTGAAGGCTAATCCGTGGTGGTCCACTCCGCTCATGCCCATCGTGTTCCTGTTCTCCGCCATGACTTCGGGGATCGCGGCAGTGCTGGCCCTCTACATGATCTCGATGAAGCTGCGGAAGACGCCCATTGACATGCGCTGCGTCGACACGGTGGCCAAGTATCTGTTCTACATGTTCGTCATCGATTTCTCGCTGGAGATGTTGGACCTGGTGCAACGCACCTACGAAGCCGACGAATCGTTCCGTTCGCTGGACTTCATGGTGCACACGCGCCTGTGGACTTCGCAGGTTGTGATTCAGATCCTTCTCGGGACGCTGCTGCCGATCACCTTGCTGGCGGCAACGCAGCTATGGAAGTTCACCGACCATCTCAGGCGCCAGCTGTATCTTGGAGCCAGCGTGTTGACCCTGATCGGAATTCTCGCCATGCGCTGGAACGTGGTGATTGGCGGGCAACTGTTTTCGAAGAGTTTTCTCGGCTACACGACGTATAAGGTTCAGTTCGCGGCCCGTGAGGGCTTGTTGCCCGCAGTGGCATTACTGATTCTGCCGTTTGTTCTGTTTTTCGTGCTGGTAAAACTTCTGCCTCCGTGGCAAGACAGTAAGGCGACCGAAGCCTGAGGAGGGCGTATGCCGCAGCCCGGCATACCGCCGGATTGGGAAGAACTCCGGCGCGAGATGCGCGCGTTCGAACGTCGTATCGCCCGGATTGAGGAACGCCTCGAACTGTCCCAGGCAGCAGCGCCTCCTGTTCCGATTGAGCCGGCCACCCCCGACGTACCGCGCGTGGCGCTGGCTGAAGGTGTTAGCGCAATACCTGTGCTGGGCCGCGCGTTGCTTGGCCTCGCCGGTGCTTACGTGCTGCGCGCCATCACCGAATCGCGGGCTCTGCCGCAGCAGGCCGGCGTATTTGCCGGCATCCTTTACGCCATTTTTTGGCTGCTCTGGGCCGCCCGGACACCCACCGGCCGGCGCGTGGAAGCCGCCCTCTACAGCCTGACCTCGGCTCTTGTGCTGGGGCCTCTGCTCTGGGAATCCACCATCCGGTTTGGGGCCATTTCCACCTGGGGTGCTGCAGCTGTTCTGCTCGTATTCACCGTCTTCGGCCTGGTGATTTCGTGGCGTAAGAACCTGCTGCTAGTCGCCACCATCGCCACGCTAACGGGGATTTCGACGGCCGCCGCTCTATTGATCGGCTCGAATGACGTGATGCCGTTCACGGTCCTCCTGCTGGCCATCGCCGCCGCGGTTGAGGCGTCCGCATGCCTGGATCATTGGCTTAGCGAACGATGGCTCACAGCGGCTGCGGCCGATCTGGTGGTGCTGTTGGCAACTTATCTGGTGACAAATTCGTATGGCCTTCCTGAGGTTTATGTGCCAGTCTCGCATGCCGCTCTCCTCGCCGCGCAGATGGCCCTGCTGGTCATCTATCTGGCGAGCACGATTGTGCGCACGCTGCTCCGGAGATTCACCTTCACGAATTTCGAAACGGCACAACTCGCGCTGGCGTTCCTCCTGGCAGTGGGCGGCGGACTGCGCCTGACCGGCAGCGGCTTCCGCGGCGCCCTGGCGATGGCCGCCGTGACTCTGATCTGCGCCGTTGCCTGTTACCTGGTGCCGTTCGCATTACTGGCCCGCCGGGAAGAGCATGACCGCAATTTTTATACGTACGCGACGTTCGGTATTCTGCTAGTGGTCGCGGGAAGCTTGATCCTACTTCCAGGTCCGGCCGCAGCCGCTGCGGCGTCCGTGCTGGCCATCGCCTGTCTCACACGCAGAGCGACAACACTTCACTGGCATGGCGGCGTTTACCTGCTCGTGGGCTTGCTCGCTTCGGGCGCGCTGCCGGCTGCGACGGGATTATTGCTCGGCGGCGGCGCGGGGCACACACTCTCAGCTGCAGCCTTCTGGGAGGGCGCCGCGGCGCTCGCCTGCTATAGTCTCGCAGTTCGCCACAACATGCCCGGCCGCCTCCTTCGAGTGCTGCTAGCGGGAGCGGCATTTTGGCTGCTGGGAGCGATCGCGGCATCGGCGTTGGCTGCGGCGTATCACGGCGCTTTCGGTGAAGCCGCTCCACACGCGTACTGCATCACGCTGCGCACTATCGTGCTCTCCCTGGGCGCTCTGTTGCTGGGCTGGACCGCATCGTGGCGAGACTGGAGCGAACTTAAGCCGCTCGTCTATTTCGTCATGCTGCTGGCTGCGTACCGTCTGCTTATGGTGGACCTTGGCCAGGACCGCAAGGCGGCGCTGGTCTTCCCGTTGGTGTTCTACGGCACTGCGCTGATGATTCTGCCCCGCTGGATGTATCCTTCCCGGCCTTCTGCCCAAGAAATACCGTGAAATCATCAGGGTTCAGCCAGTTGAGAGCGAGGGTCCGATAGAGAACGAGAAACGGTGATGGCACAGCCGATCCGGCCGGCGCCCTCCTGGTATCTCGACTTGTTGTTGCTCGACACCTACTTCGAAGGCCACCGCTACCACCACACGGCTTCGGCGACCATGTTCTACGCGCTGCGCGAAGGCCTGGCGCTGATTGCCGAAGAAGGCCTGGAAGCGCGCTGGGAGCGGCACCGATCGAACCGCCTGGCTTTCGTCGCCGGGATCGAGACGATGGGTTTGCGGATGCGCGTGCCCGAGGGGCAGCGCCAGTGGGCATTGAACACGCCGCGCGTGCCGGATGGGATTGACGAAGCTAAGGTGCGGAAATACCTGCTGGAGGAGCGTTTACCGATTTGGGATGGGTCCATATCAGGCAGGAGTCAGTTTTGCCATTTAGATGAAATACCCGGGATTCATGTGGAACATTTTCCCAAGCTTACGCGCTTGATCGGCGCTGATCGGCCGGCTTCCCTTCAGCGCTTCACTTACATGGCTCTTCTGGCCAAATATGGGAATTAAATCCGCCGGCGCTTTCCGGGAAACCTCCAGGACGTATTGAAGACGCTCGCCAGGGGTGGAACGGTCCGGTGGAAAAGCATGGCGGCGGTCGTAGTCCTGGATGAGCAAAGCGAGCAGCCGATACAATTTCTCTTCTTCGGGAGTCCGGACCCGGCGCCCCTTGTCGAATAGTATTCCGAAACGCTTGTAGATGGCGTCGTACTGTCCCCGAGTTTCGATCACTTCGGGTTCCGTTGCGAGCAATAGTTCCTGGTAAGCAGTGGGCATTTTACAACTTTCTCCTATCATATTGTTCATGGGTGAGCGCTTCGAGAATCCGTAATGCCTGTTCCGCAAAGTTCACCCTCGCGAAAACCCGGTATTTGTTGCCGCCAAGGTCGAAGATGGCGGTTTTGGTTTCGGCGGCGTAATCGACGGAGGGGAGCGTTTGTTTCATTTCTTCGGCGTGTTTCCACTGCGCTCCTTTCACCAGTGCCAGAAACCGGGCTATCGGCTTACGGGCGCCGGCGTGCTTCCTGGCGAAATCGATGAGATGCTGCTCGCCATAAACCGTCATGCTTCTATGTTCCCATAAACGGGAACGGATTGGCAACTCAACGGCTTCCGGCGATGCTATCCGATGCAAAGGTGATTTCTTCGAAACGTGCCGAGTGCGCCTACAGGGAACTGCTGGGGATGCCGATATAGTGCTTGGTGCCACCTTGGACTCAGAGTTTCTGCAGGATTATCTGATCGAATCGCGAGAACTGCTGCAAGCCGCCCAGCGAGACATCCTGAGCCTTGAAGCAGACCCTGGCAACGACGAAGTGCTGGCATCGATCTTCCGCGCCTTTCACACACTCAAGGGAGGGGCGAGCTTCCTGGATGCGACGCACGTAGTAAATTGGGCGGACGATCTCGAAGACCTTCTGGACAAGCTTCGCTCCCATAACCTGCCTGTGACGTCTGCCCGCATCGACGCCATCCTTAGCGGCATCGATGTCCTGAGTGGCATGTTGCAGACACTTGGGGAAGAGCAGGAGCCCGGTCCCGGGCCTGCCGATCTGGGTCTGACGATCAAAATGCTCGCTGGCACGGAGCCTGAACGCGGAGGCTCCCTGGCCGCGATCGCATCTGCGGTGAACGATGCAGAAACCGCGCCGGTTAAAGAGACTCCCGGCGTTCCCGTACAGGCAACTGCTGCGGTTGACCTACTGCGATCGATGCCCACCGGAGCGGACGTCTCTGCCGCGGAGCGCGACCCATCTGCTGTTGCCTCTCCTCCTCGATCCGTTCCCCGAAGTGCTGATTCGGTTGAGAACTCGCTACGTGTGGAGGCAGATCGGCTTGATGCAGTGATGAACCAGGTTGGAGAACTGGTTCTATTGCGGAACCGCCTCACCTCCGCGGTAGGTGGACTGGGCAAGGAAGACGAAAACATGTCCCGGATCGCGCGGGAAATGGACCTGAGGGTGAGTGATATCCAACGCACGGTGATGCGCCTGCGCATGCAGCCATGCAGGCGGCTGTTCCAGCAGTTGCCCCGGGTGGTTCGCGACCTTTCCCGTCACCTGAATAAGGAAGTCAAGCTGGAGATTGTCGGCGAGGATGTGGAAATCGACAAGACAGTGGTGGACGCTCTGTCGGGTCCGATGACCCATCTGGTGCGCAATAGTCTCGATCATGGCATCGAGTTACCGGAAGCCCGGAAGAGCGCCAATAAACCCGCCGTCGCCGTGCTGCGAATCGTGGCGATTCATCTGGGCGATAAGGTGCGAATCGAAGTTTCCGATGACGGCAAGGGAATTGATCGCCGGCTGATCGTGCAGAAGGCAATTGAGAAGGGTGTGATCACCCCGGAGCAAGCTGCCCGCCTTTCGGAGCAAGAGGCGATCGAGTTGATTTTTAGTCCCGGCTTCTCCACCAAGGACCAGGCTACGGATCTCTCCGGACGCGGCGTAGGTATGGACGTAGTCAAGCAAACGACCGACAAGCTGCGAGGCCGTCTCTCGGTCGACACCACTCTCGGTCAAGGTACCCGCATCGCAATGGAGTTTCCGCTCACCCTGGCCGTGCTTCCGGTACTCTACCTGCGGGTTCGCCAGGATGTCTATGCACTGCCTATCTCCGCTATCGATAGCTTGACCGATATTGAAGAACACAGGGTGCATCGGCTTGGCGGGCGGGCGAGCTACCGCGTGAATGGCACGCACACGGTGCCGGTGGCGGACCTCGGCGCGATTTTGCAGGGTCGGCCCCTGCGTCTCGGTCGCGAAAGCGTCGAGGGCGTCTTGACCGAGCGCGGTCTGTTTGTTGTCTCGGAAGTTTTGGGAAACGAGGACTCGGTGGTGAAGCCGATCGATTTCTTCGACGGCCCCAACCTGTACCAGGGGGCCACAATTTCGGGACGGGGCAGCGTCGTCCTGATTCTGGATGCGGAAGCCCTGGACACCGCCGCCGCCGCTCTGGAAGGAGGGTGTTGATGGAGATTCAACGCATTATGCAGATCATGGACGCGTCCTCCAGCACGCGCCGCATCATCGAACGCTCGCTGCATGATGTCGACCGCCGCGCCTTGAACGCCATGGTTCTGGTCAAGCGGCACGGGAACAAGCTGGCGAGCTATGGCGTGGTCGCTCAGGCGTTCCGCGAGCAGGCGGTGAATCTGAAGAATGCAGCGGCCCCATTACAGCAATCGGTCGCGCCACTGGTCCGGGTGCAGATGCGCGCGCTGCAGCACGCCCGCTTTACGGAGGTGTTCCGCCGCACTGCGGAGATGGTGAAAGGGAACGGCCGTTCCAGCGCCTTTCTCTCCCAATCGGAAGTGAACTGGCAGCGCAATACCGAAGCGGAGGAAGCCGAAGGAATTGCGATTCTGCGCCACCTGGTGGAGACGGTCACCCGGCTGCAGGAGGGCATCACGGAGCAGGAATACGTAGTGACCAACGGGCGGATCGAGGCCGCGCTCTCGGAGCAGAGCGACGCGCCGTTGATGCGCGTCTCGCACGAGATGGGCCTCGCCGTAGCCAAGGTCAAAGATGCGATCTGGAGATATCGCGCTGAATTGGAGGAGGTACTGCATGAAAGCAGCGCCGGTCTTTGAAGCAGGAAATCACCGCTGGTGGGTGTTGTATGACCAGGACGAGCGCCGGGTCATCGATTCCAATGTGTATATCGTGGAGTCCAATGGGCAGAGCGCTCTTCTGGACCCGGGCGGTTTCGAGATCTTCCCGCAGGTCCTCGCGGCGGTGGCCGAAGTCGTGCCGCCTACCTCTGTGGCCAAGGCATTTGTCTCGCACCAGGACCCGGATATTGCGTCCAGCCTCCCTTTGTGGAACGCGTGCAACAACAAAGTGCAATGGCACATACCCAGCCTGTGGGAAGGCTTCATCCGGCACTATGGCGCGCTCGATGCCGAGCTGATCGGTACTCCAGATGAAGGCGGAGACATGGTTGTCGGCGGCCACAAGCTGGAGTTCATCCCGGCGCACTATTTGCACGCCTCCGCAAATTTTCATGTTTATGACCCGGAGGCGAAGGTCTTCTTCAGCGGTGATGTCGGAACGGCCCTCTTGCCGGCCGGTCACGGCATCTGGGTCGGTGGGCATCAGGGTGCGGAGTCCGCAAGGGAATTTGACGAGCATATTCAGCATGCCGAGTTTTTTCATCGGCGATGGATGCCTTCTAACATCGCCAAAAAGGACTGGATCGACCGTGTCCGCCAGTTGGACATCGATTACCTCTGTCCTCAGCACGGTGCGATTTATGCAGGCAAAAACGTAGGACGTTTCCTGGACTGGTTCGACGCTCTGACCGTCGGAGCCGTAATTTCTCGGTAAAAGGAGCTTTCAAATGGCTAACATGGTTATCCCCAATCGCCGTCGGGACAGTAAGGATACGATTCCGGAATCAAAGGCGAAGACTTCCAAAGTGGTACGCCCTCGCCGGAGCGGCGTTCGCTCTGCCGCGCGCGCCAGCGGCCGCCAGGTGCCACTCGCTGCCAAATCTTCGGAACAGCCAGAAGTCAACTCTGAACGAGAACAGCTCCTGGAGTATGCGCGGGTGCTGCTGGAACCGCTCTCCAGCCTCGAGATGCTGTGCGAGGCCGACGACAACATGGAAAACCCCATTTTGTTCATGAACCGCGCCGCACTGGAAGCGATGAGCCTGAATCACAAACGGCTCAATCCTCTCCTCAGAGGGGCGGACGTGCGCAAGGCTTTGGGCAGCTCGATTCATCAGTTTCACAGAGATCCGGAGCGCATCCGGAACATCCTCCGAACGCTGGCCGCCGATCCGGCGTGTGAGCACAGTACGGAACTGCATCTTGGGGGGGTAACGTTCGCCTTGAACTTCACCCCTGTCTGCAACCGGGCCGGCAAGATCATTGCGTTCCATGCCTCCTGGCGCAACATCAGTGACGGGAAACTTGCCGAACAGGTGATCGCGAGCATGAGCAAAGCTGCATCGGAGCACGCTGAATCGCTAATGGGGTTAGCTGGAGAAACGGATCGGGCCATGAAGGCCGTCGGCGGCAAGCTAAATGGGCTTGCCCAATCGGTGGCGGACAGCCGCAAAGCGTCCAAGGGGCTGATTGCACAGGTAGGCGCGATCGGACGAATCGCACAGACAATTCGGGAGATCGCCTACCAGACCAACCTGCTTGCCCTGAACGCTGCCATCGAGGCGGCGCGGGCCGGAGAACATGGCCGCGGTTTTGCGGTGGTCGCGGACGAAGTTCGCAATCTGTCGAAGCGCGTACAGAAGGCCACTGAGGAAGTGCAAAGCAACATCCTCGACATTGACGGCTCAGCCAGATCCATCGAAAAAACAAGTCACTCGGCCGAACAGACTGCGCACGGCGCGGAATCGGTCACGATTTCCCTCGGCGAACGAGTGCAGACGCTGCATAACATGGTGGCTGTCATGAACATCGAGTCGGCAAGGAACGACATCAAGATCTTCGTTCGGGGCATCCTGGCCGAGATTGGTAACCGCATCGTTTCTGAAGCTTCGCGCGAATTGCCCGACCATCGTCAATCCAGCTTTGGCCGTTGGTATGAGGGTGTGGGCCGGGAGTCCTTCGGACAGATCCCCACCTTCCAGGAGATCGGAAGTCCTTACGCTGCGCTCTATCTTATAGCCCGCGGAGTCTACACTGCCGTGCAGTCGGGGGACCGGGAAGAAGCCCTGCGGCAGGGATCGGATCTATCGCGCGTCGAGCAGGAATTGCTGAACAAGCTCGACGAATTGAGTGCCGCGATCAGTCAAAAGCAGAATTGAGGAGTGCGCCATGAGTGACGTAATGCGGGAAGTAGACGAGCGCTCGAAATTAGCCGGCACAAACAAATTCGAACTGCTGATCTTTAGACTGGGCGAGGACCGGAACTCGAACACGCGGGAGGTCTTCGGCATGAACGTATTCAAAGTGCGTGAAGCACTGATCATGCCCTCAATCACGCCCATGCCCGGTTCTCCGAAACATGTTCTGGGCGTGGCCAATATCCGGGGCCAGATCATCCCCGTCATCGACCTTCCCTCCGTGGTGGGTTGCACGCCCTCGGCGCGCAACATTCTCCTGGTGACCGAGTACGAACGTTCGGTTCAGGGGTTCGCCGTAGAGGAGGTCGAAGAGATCGTGCGTCTGGAATGGGATCGGGTGGTCTCCGCTGAGAAGTCCGCGGGTGGTGCGCTCGTGACCAGCCTCGCTCGGCTGGACGAAGCAGAGGAGAACGCTCGTCTGGCTCTGATCCTGGATGTGGAATCGATTCTGCGAGAAACTCTGCCGTCCCGTTTCAACAGCGGCGATGAGGTCACGCAGATCCCATCCGTGCAAATTCCGGAGGGCTCGGTGATCGTCTATGCCGACGACTCCAGCGTCGCGCGTCGACAGATCGAGGCGGCTCTGACCCGCTGCAAGCTTCCCTTTGTGGGCGCGAAGACTGGCAAAGAGGCCTGGGACCAGCTAAAGGCCATCGCTCAAGAGGCCCGGAACGCCGGATTGCCCATCAGTCAGAGAATCGCGATGCTGCTGACGGACCTGGAGATGCCGGAGATGGATGGGTTTACGTTGACCCGCCACGTGAAGGAAGATGATCTGCTAAAAAGTGTTCCGGTGGTCATTCATTCATCTCTCTCCGGTTCGGCCAACGAATCCCATGCGAAGAGGGTCGGAGCGGACGGCTTCGTGGCGAAGTTCGTTCCCGATGAGCTTGTCCGCGAAGTTGCGAAAGCGCTCTCGCTCCGCCCGGCCCGATAGCGCCGGCACGACTCTCCGTCAACCCCGCCAGACGCACTGAAAGTGAATTGATGCCGCCGTGTGCGAAAGGCAATGTTCGAGTCGGTAATGGAATCTCCGACCCGCCTTCCACACTAGAAATGAAAAACGCCCTACTGTCCGAGGCTCATCGGAAAAGGCCAATCGGGAGCCGGTGACGCGTGGTCTGCCGCGTCTTGACGGTCACCAGCGAGCCAGCCATCAGCTCGCTTTCGAACTGGGACGAAACGGAGCGAATGCATGCAGCGATTTCCATGGCGCTCAGGCCCTGGATGCGAATGCGACTGGCGGACGGCGCCGTGCGGCTCCGGAAACTGCGAGAATGGCGTGAAAGTCCGCATCAAGCGTCACGACGACGGCGTTCTACCCGAGTGCGAGGCGAAGAATTGCCTCATCAGCGGCCGTTGACATCCCGACCTCGCCAACGTGGCACTCGTATTCCAAGCTGCGCAATCTACCCGCCGCATCGCGGGGGACGCCCTGGTCCAGCACCAAAATGACGGACATTGGGAGCTGCGCCGCGTCCGTTTCGGCGGCACTATCCTCAAGGTTCGCCGCCGCGAACGCCAGGGCCTGCTGAATATCCTCAGGCTCTAACTCCGGATAGTTGCGAAAGAGCTCATCGCGGTTTGGATACTGCGCAATCGCTTCGGCGACGCGACGCACCGTTAGCCTCATTCCGCGAACGCACGGCTGGCCATGCATTTGTGCCGGGTTCCAGGTGATTCGATCGAAGCGTTGCACCACTTGCATTTTGGTACATCTCGCCATCGCATGATCTCTCCCATCATGTCCTCCCACGCTTAGGGTATTAGATGTTTCCCGGAACTGGTATCAAGAATAAGCGGGGTGTGGCCGCGGGTCAAGCTGCAACCGAGGAGTGGCTGAAGAAGCCCCGCTACCGGCAACCGACTGCCCGCCGGTCTTCATCGGCCTTGGGCGCCTTCGACCCTCATATGGTTTCTTAATTACTTTGCAGATTGCACGAAGAAATCATCCGCGCTCTCGGTCGCTATCTCTCCACTTTCCGCGTAGCCGATACGATAAATGCCGGGCGCACTCGGCGCCGAAAACATTAATCCCAGCTTCTCGGCGCCGAGCCCCTCATACCGAATGGGGTAGGACTCCACCACCTGGCCGAATTTGACGAGGTTGCCTTCAGCGTCCGCCACCACCTCCTGCAGGAGCAAATTCCCGGTCACGCTTCGAACCGCTGCCGGAAACGTCAGCGCCACGTGGGCGGAGTCCCGTGGCTCCACCACTTTATCGCGCACAGCTACCTGGACCTTGGGCGTTTCGGCGGCAAGTACACCCTTCTTTCCCAGGAGGGTTGCTAGCGTCCGGAGTAAGCCCCGGTCCTTATAAATAGTTCCGTGTTCGCCGCCCACGAAACGTCCTTGTATCCCCGGAAATCCCCCGCTCCAGGTCGGCACCGTACCGTCGCCCGCGTCGTCGAGCTCTTCCTTCAGCGCGGTCAAATGCTTATCCGCTCCTTTGGTGATGCGAACGTGCGCAAGGGTTGGCATGCGCGTTCCGGCAAAAAAGAAATAGCGTACATTTTGCGGTGGATTGGGCGGTGACGGCAGCTTGGAACGAAAGTCAAGCGCGGCTTGCAGATTATCCGGATTCAGCCGAAGATCCGCTGCGCTCTGGTAGACGGCAAACGGGGGAAACTCGCTTTCCATTCCCCGGTCGTCCCAAGCGAAGTACTCGTCCCGGGGCGGCAGCAACTGGTATAGCGCGGGGAAATCCGTCTTATTCACGAGCTGCATGACCTGGTCGCTGCTTAAGAATAGCCGTTTCTCCATCCCCATAGCGGCTGTTAAGGCCAGGGGAGCGCCTCGGTGCGGCGTCCCCAACGTGATCAGTCGCCGCACCCTGTCGAAACCCTCACGCTTGGTGAATAAACCCGATTCGAGATAGTAACGGCCAATCAGCCCGCCCATGCTGTGAGCAATGATCGTCACTTCCAGATCGCCGCGATGCCGTTGTGTTAACCCCTCGATCTTCTTCGCCAGAACCTCGGCAGCCGCCTCGTTCTTCTTGCGCCAATCATACGCACATACAGACAGAGTGTCGCGGTTCTCGCTGAAGTCACAGCGGCCCAGATCGTCAATCAGGCTGCGATACTGCTCAGAGAAACTGAAACTGCGGATGATGTCGCCCGTCTCCAGTTCTGGATTCAAGAGCTGTTCCATGAGCTTGTACTTGAACACCAAACTGCCGGGTGGTCCGGGCCAGATCAACTGGGTACCCCGGTACAGCTCAGATCCCATGATGCCGGGTACGAGAATGGCAGCTTGCTGAGGCACCTCTATTGACCTCTTGGGCCGTTGTCCCCACGTTCCAGCCGTAACGCATCGGCCAGGGCAACAGCAGGTTCACGAAGGTCGCGACGAATCTTCTTCAGGCACTCCGGCTCGATCCTTGCCTCCCGCAGTGTTTCCACGACGGAATCGCGGTCGCCGTTAAAATCGAACATGCAGCCGCGATCCTCAGGGTGAAATTGCACGTCGGGGCTTACCGCGGCCAGCAATTGAGAAACCGCCATGATCCCCACCGCCGTAGCAAAAGGCCGTCCTGCCTCAGCCGCATATTCGCGCAATCCGTAACTCGAAATGAGCAGCGAGCGTCCCACGTCCAGGTCACGCTGAATCTCCACCGACGCCGTGAAGTAGTTCCAGTGGATGTCGTTCCCGGCCTGGAACGCAACCATGCTCTGCGTGATTCCTGCCAGATAATCCAGGCCCATCTCTCTGCGCACCTTGTCGGCCTGCGGGTAGAAGTCCTCGAAGATGGTGTTCTCCTCAAGCTGGGCCAGGCGACTCTTCGTCATCCGCTTGTGCTGTTCCCTTACCCAAGCTTTCACTCGCTCCTTGTCGCTGATCAGGCCCGCCGGGATGGCGGCGACGATCCGGAAGAATGCGATTTTCTTCTGCGCGGCGTTCAGCCTTTGTAGAAGGCTCTCGAGGCCGCCGACCATGGCGTTCAGGTCCCATAAGCCGAACGTGATCACGCGCGTGTCGGCGGTGAGCTCCTTGGTAGCTCGCTGGAGCCGTCCCAGCACGTCCTTGGTGGGCGCGACGTCCGCGACGTCGGCGTAAGAAGTACCGACAAGTGTTCGGCGCAGATTTGGGTTGAGAGATTTCAGCGCTCGCCCGAGACCGGCGTCGGCCTCTCCGATCTGTTGTAGCCTTGCCCGCAATATCGACAGATGCTCTTTGCGGCCCCCCGCGGACTGGGGCCGGGCCATCTGGAACAGCGTGGTGCCTGAAATTCTCATTTGGCCTCGAACGGCAACGCCCCGGATAAGTGACGATGCAGCGTGGGAATCCCCCACTCGAGCTTCGCGGCATCGGATGAGTTATCCAGATTAGTGAAGAGTTCCACCCTTCCCTCCGCGACGGCCTTGTCGATATCGTGTTCCTGTAGCAATGACCTGTATAAAGGACCCACAAACGAAGCCGCGGTGGCATTCGGCAACGGCAACTGATTCGCCACTACGGCCCGTATGCCCCGCCGCACGAGTTCTTCGGCGACCACCGGAACGGCGGCTCTACCCTGCAACTGCTTGGGCATGGTGGACGTGTCGCACGCCGTAAAAACTACCAGCCGGATATCCCGTTCCTGAATGTATGCACTGACGTTCTCGCTGGTCACCGGCTGGCTCTGGTTGGTCTTCTTGTCCATGAAGAAGAGCTGGGTCTGCCCGGAGGCGATGCTGCCATGCCCGGAGAAATGGACCACATCGGGCTTGAAAGTTTGGATCGACCTGCGGAAGTCACTCCAGTCCGCCGGCGCCAGCGTCTCCAGTTGTACGTGCGCAGCGTACGGCCCCAGAGAGGTTTCGATGTCGTCCTTTACGGTTATCCAGTCCACTCGTTCCTGGTCGATCGGGTAGGAAGCCGCAAACAGAATCTTCAGCTTCTGGCCAAGCCCTCTCTCTTTCCAGCTATGTCCGACCGAAGGGACGATCCGTACCACACAACGGTTCAGATGGGGTCCCGAATTCTCCGTAGGCTGTATGTATTCCCAAGGAATAGCCTTTATATCCGCTCTGTTAGAAAACATCTGCACTCGAATGTCTCTGTTAGGGTCCTTGGGGAATATCTCTCGATGTTGGGCGAAACAGAAATCAAAAAGGTCTGTACCGAATTTGGACAGGTCGCTGGTCAGGGGCCGGCCTTCCCGCCCGGGTTCCAATGCCTTTCGGATGCGATCCCGGAAGGCTTCCAGGGACTTAAGGTTATTGTCGACCGGTACTTCCGTGATCGCCACGTCGGTTTGGCGGCGGATGACAAGGATCACAAAATCGTCTTTCCTGGAGTTGAGAATCATCAGATCCAGGCACTCGCTGGTCATTCTTCTAAGTGTAAACGAGGATTTCCATCAATTGTCCCGCTCGCCTGGCAATAGGGTGCGCGACTTCAGAGTTTGTGGCTGTCCGGTTTCTTTTTTTTGTGCAATAATTCTGAGCGTATATATACGTGCAGAATCGGGCGCACAAAATGGAGGCCATATGCCTGACGATCTCGAGACTCTAGAGATCGAACGCTCCCAGCTCTTGGAGCAGTTTTTGGGCTTGGGCGATCTGCGCCCCGGCTCTATCACCGCCGCCGTCCGGCGCTGTGGCAAGCCGTCCTGCCATTGCGCCAAACCTCACGATCCCGGCCACGATCCCCAGTTCCGCCTCACTCGGCGGGTGGCCGGCAAGACTGTGACCGAAACCTTTCCTAATCCCTCCGCGTTGCGCAAGGCCCAACAGGAAGTCACGGAGTTTCACCGCTTCCAGGAACTCAGCGACAAGTTGGTGAGCGTCAATCAAAGGATCTGTGAACTGCGCCCCATCGCGCGGGAACGGGGCGGCTGGACGGACCAGGAAAAAAAACGGCTGCTGCAATCCATTCGAAAATTGCGCGCGAAGTGAACCGATTGCTCGCCCGTG
>Ga0335077_10005749_pt1 | contig 15245 bp, 11 predicted proteins | sample Lox_Sample_31_FD_207151 | JGI IMG/M metagenome (GOLD analysis project Ga0335077, IMG submission 207151) | Soil microbial communities from Loxahatchee National Wildlife Refuge, Florida, United States - Lox_Sample_3.1 | ecosystem: Environmental > Terrestrial > Soil > Wetlands | place: USA... | reverse complement strand
ACCACGATCCCGCGCTCGTCGAGCAGTTCGCCCGTTTTGGTGAGCACGGTCAGCACACTGCGGCGGACGTTGATCAGGTTGATCACCACGTTCGATTCCGCGGTCACCAGATCGTTCTGCGCCTGCAACACGAACTGGTTCTGCTCGGTGCCGAGCTCGTACTTCTTCTTCTCCGCCTCATAGTTCTTCTGCGCCAGGTCGCGCGCGATGCGGGCCAGTTTGAGCTGCTCCTTGCTGCCTTCCAGGTTGGTCACCGCGTTCAGAATGTCGAGCCGGATCTGCTGCTGGGTGGTGCGGACGGTCAGGGCGTCGCGCTTCTTCTGAACGACCGCGTCCGCCATATCGGCTGATGCCTGGTGCGATTTGATGGGCAGCGTCAAGTTCACGCCGAACGAGTAGACCGGGTAGCCGAAGGCGAACATCTGGTCCAACGCGTCTGTGAATCCTCCCGGCACCGACGTGATGATGGTGGAAGGAGCGCCATTGGGGTCGAAGACGTTGGTGCGCTGGTAGAACACGCCTCCGCGGCCCTGTGTCTGGTAGAGGCCGGTCAGGGCGAGGTTGGGCAGAAGGTTGTTCTTCGCGCTGCGGATTGCGAGGTCATCCACGTCCAGGCTCTGCACCGCGGATTTCAGGTCCGGCCGCATGTTGAGAGCCTTGTCCACTTCCGCCTCCGTATCCAGCGGGGCCGAATCCGGCATATCCGCGGCTTCCGTCAGCACCAGCGGCATCTTGCGGATCTTCGGATCGAGATCGGCTCCGATCTGACGGCGCAGCGCGTCCTCCTTCTGAAGGAGCGCAAACTGCGCCTGCGATACCGCGAGTTTGGCGGTGGCCAACTGCCGCTCCGGGTTAAAAATGTCCAGGGGCGAGAGCGCGCCCAACTCCAGTTGCTTCTGAGAGAGCTTCAAGAACTCTTCGGCGACCTGTTCGCCGCCCTCGGCGACCTTGAGGTTTTCGCGGGCGGAAACCACGTCCCAGTACGCGTTCTCGGCGGCGTTGATCATGTTCAACAAGTTGGCGCGCAGCCCGTATTCCGAAACGCGCAAGCGGCTCTTCGCCGACATCAGGTTGAGCTTGTTCACGTAGGTTCCGCGGTTCTTCAGCAGCGGCTGGGAGAAGCGGATCGAGAGAGTGGAATTCAACGCCGGATTGAAAGTCGAGAAGCCGCTGTTCGTGGTGTTCTTCTGGGCATTGAACTGGGCCGTGTAGCTGGTGCCCGTCGGCAGCGTTTGCTGGTAAGTAAATGCGGCCGGCTGATTCAAGGTGACTACCGTCGCGGCGCCCTGCAGGGCGTCGGAGGCGGGCGTAATGGATCGCTGGCTGTTAAAGCTGGCAGTGGCCAGCGGATCCCAGGTCGCGAACGCCCGGGTGATGGCGTTTTTCGGCGTCTCCACGCTCAGCATCTGAAGCGCGATATCGGTGTTGTTGGCCATCACCAGCGCCAGGTAGTCTTTCAGCGACAATTCCAGCTTCCCTTCGTGAACGAAGTCCGGAAGCTTCACCGGGTCCTTGAGCTCGACCGTCGTTTTGGCTTTTTGAAAAGTCTCCCGGAAATAGTCCGGTTTGGGAAAGGACGTCAACTGCGCCGACGCGCCCGCCGTCAGGATGATACCAGCAACAAAAGATCGAAACAGCATAGTTCTATTTGGGCCCTTACTCGTACCGAATAGCCTCGATGGGATCCAGTTTCGCGGCCTGCACCGCGGGATAGATGCCGAACAGAAGTCCGATGAACACGGACACGCCGAAGGCCACCACAATCGACGAGGTAGTCACCACGGTCGACCAGCCGGCGACCGACGCAATCACGCGCGACAGGGTAAATCCGAAAGCAATACCGATCAGGCCTCCGACGATCGAGATCAAGACGGCTTCCGTGAGGAACTGACGCACGATGTCGCCCTGGCGTGCACCGATCGCGCGGCGGATGCCGATTTCCCGGGTTCGTTCCAGCACCGTGGCCAGCATGATGTTCATGATGCCGATGCCGCCGACGAGCAGCGAAATGCCCGCGATACAGATCATGACCACGTTGAAAATGAACTGTGTCTGCTTGCGCTGCTCCAGAAGTCCCGCGGGAACGACAACCGTAAAATCGCCGGCGTCCTTATGCGTAGCGGCCAGAATCGCGCGCACCACATTAGACGTTTCGATCGAGTCGACATTCTGCCCCACCTTCATATAAATTCCGTCGATTTCGTCCTTCAGGTAGCTGGTGTTGTCCTCGAACCGGCGCATGACGGTATTGAGGGGCGCGATGATCAGGTTGTTTTTATTCATGGCCTGCACGCCTTCGACGTCGGTGTCGCTCGAGGCCTGCGGCGTAAGCACTCCGATTACCTGGAGCCATGTGTCATTCACCTTGACGTATTTGCCGACCGCGTTGTCATAGCCGAGCAGGCTGACCTTGGCGGTCTCTCCGAGCACGCACACGGGAGCCGACGAGACGTTCTCCTCCTCAGAGAAGAAACGGCCGCCCACGAGCTTGAGGCTATTGATTTCGACGAAGTTCGGGTACACACCGATTAGTTGCGGCGCTTCCTGGTTCGTCTTGGGCAGGAGTTTCTGCGGCTTGAAGCGCTTGCGCGGAGTGATGGCCACCAGTCCCGATACGTTCTCGGAAATGGCGCGGAAGTCGCGAAACGTGAGGCCGGGAGAGATGGCGCGCACGGTTTGCAGCTCGTTGCGGTCCACTGCCTCGCGCGCTTCCACGATGATGTTATTGACGCCGAGCTGGTCGATGAAGCTCATCATCTCTTTCTGCGCGCCCGCGGTAATGGAAAGCATGGCCACCACGGCGCCGACGCCGAAGATCATGCCGAGCATCGTCAGCAGGCTGCGCAGTTTGTGCGCGAAGAGGCTGGCCAGCCCCATCGTCAGTTCAGGAATGATATTGGAAAGGCCCATTTCTACTTACCGCCCGGCATCCCGCCCATCGGGTTCGAGCCCTGGGATTTCTTCTCGCCGTTCTTCTTGCTCTTATCCGCGGTGGGGTCCGCCATAGCGACGATTTCGCCGGGATTCACCCCGCTGGCGATCACCATCATGGATTCGCTCTGCTTGACCAGCTTCACCGGGCGCGGCTCGAACTTGCCTTTGTTCTGCACGTAGACCAGATACTGGCCGCTTTTCTGGAACACGGCCTGCGCCGGAACGTGGATCACGTCGCTGAGCTTCTCCACCTGAATCTCTACGTCGGCCAGAAGGCCGGGGCGAAGGAGGACTTGTGCGCGCGAATCCTGCTCGGGCGGCAAGGGGAGTTTGGCCTTGGCGCGATCGTCATCACTGAAGCCGCCCGTGTTGCGGCTGAACATGGCGAGCGGGTCCATGCCGCGTCCGCCCTGTCCACCGGCGCCCAGGCCACCGGGTCCGCGCTGGCCGCTGCCGCTTCCGGGGAAGCCCTGACCGTCGCCGCGTCCGCCGCGTCCATCGCCCGCGCCCCGGCCCTGGCCCATCGTGATGCCGTTCCTGGCCAGAAGGTCCTGCATCTGCTTCTGCAGTTTCTCCCGCTCTTCCGGGGACGCCGACTGCATCTGCTGGCGTATCTGAGCCATCTTCTGGCGGTCCGCTTCGCTCATGTTGGCGAACCGGTCGCCGCCCTGTCCTCCGCCGGATCCTCCGCGAGCGCCTGCGTCGCCGCCCCGTCCGCCAGAACCGCCCCCGCCGCCACTGCCGCCGCGCCGTCCGCGGCCGCCGCCCTGGTCGTCGGATACCTGCCCGGACTCCGCAGCCTTGGCTGCTGCCGCCGCGGCGGCAGCCGCGGCGAACGGGTCGGCATTGCGGTTGGTGTCTTTCTTGGCGTTGGCTTCCGCCGTGGCCATGATGCGATCGATATCGGCCTGCTTCATGCCCACCCCGGTCAGCAACTGCCGCATGTCGATCGAAAAGATGATGTCGAACTTCTTCGAAGGATCCCCGCTGAAAACGTCCGAAGTGGCCGTTCCGCTCATCGCCTTGATCTTGCCGTTGAAGCGCTTGTCGGGAATGGCATCGAGCTGCAGGAGCGCCTCCTGTCCTTCCTTGAGGTTGGCGCGGTCCAGCTCGCCGACCTTGGCCCACACCTCGAGCTCGGACAGATCCAGGATGTCAGCCACCGGCATGCCAGGCTGCAAGGTGTCGCCCTCACGGATGTCGGGCATCTGCTGGCCAAAATTGAAATTGCCGGCGCGATTCTGCCGGATGGAGACCAGGCCGGTGATGGGCGCGAGCGTTTTGCACAAGGCGATGCGCTGCAACTCGCGCTGCACGTCGAGCAGGCTGCGGTTGCGCTGCTCGGCCAGCACGGCAAGCTGCGACTGGGCCTGCTCCTGGCGCGATTGAATATCGCTTTCCAGCTCCTTCAAGGCCCGCTTCTGCTGCTCCAGCGTGAGCAGGTTCTTCTTGCCGTCGATTTCGGCCAGAATCGGATTGCGCTGCACGTCGAGCTCGGCGCGGCGCACGTTGTATCGCGTCTTCAGAAGCGTCACCTGGTCCTGGCTCTGCGTGATCGCGAGGTCGGCTTTAGCCTTCTTGATCTGCTCGTCAACCGACTGGAGTGCCAGGCGGTTCTCTTCGAGGTTGCTCTGGCGCTCGCTGTCGTCGTACTCGACAATCAGGTCTTTCTCGACGGCAAGCGAGCCGACCGGTGCCAGGTCAGTGACCTGAACGGTTCCGAACAGGTTGGGCGCCGTCATGGTCTGGGTGCGCACCGCGCGGAGCTCGCCGCGCGAATAGGCGCGGATGACCACGTCGCTCTTCTGCACTTTGGCGATCGGGATCTGGTCGGTGCGCTCCGGCAGGCTCCTGTAGTAGCGATAGCCGCCGTACCCGGCGCCCGCCAGAATCGCCAACCCGATAAGACGAATGATTGCCTTTTTCATCGAAAGAACCAAATTCGCAGGCTGGGAGGCCCGCGTTACAACTTCTTCTTCGCCCGCCTGAGCGCTTCGGCCGGATTCTCCAGCGTCACCGCCTCGTTCTCCTGTAAGCCGCCGGTCACGATGATCTCTTCATCGTTCTGTTTGCCGACCTGGATCTGGCGGGTGACGAAGTCTTTTCCGCGCTGCACGAACACGGCGGGTTTTCCGTCCTTGGAGAAGCTGGCCCGCAAGGGAATCAACAGGGTGTTCGGTTCGCGCTCGATGATGATCTCGGCGGACGCGCTCATGCCGGGACGCAGCCGGTCGTCCAGCCTGGTGATGGTGGCGCGGGCCGGAAACGTCTTTTCCGGCGTCGAGCCGCCCTTGAAGACCAGCGCCGCGATCGGGCTGATCCAGTCCAGCACGGCGGTGAATTCCTTGTCCGGGATGGCGTCCACGCGAATGTGCACTTCCTGCCCCAGCCTGATCTTGCCGCGATCAACTTCCTCGAGCTTCAGGTCCACGTACATTTCCGAGAGATCGGGGATTTCCACGATCTCGGCGCCGGTCCAGGCCGGATCGCCTTCCTTGAAGGGCGGCGTCGCCTGGCCGAAGGAACCCTGGGAACGGAAATTCGGGAGCACGTTCACGATGCCATCGATCGGGGCGCGGAGCTGCATCAGGGTCAGGTAACTCTGAGCAGTACTCAAATCACGAACCGTTTTGTCCTTGCGCTGGTTGAGACGATTCAAGTCGGCCTCGTGGCCCACCTGGTGGGCGTTGATCGAGGCCTTGACGGTCTGCAGCGAGCCCTCGGATACGCCTACCTGGATCCGGTTCTTCTCGCCGTCGATAGCGGAGAGCACTTCCGCCTTGCTGGCGTCCAGCTTGGCCCGTTCCAGGTCGTATTCGCTGGACATCTTGCCCATGGAATCGGCTTCGTCTTCGATCTTCTGGGTCGCTTTGGTTTGAACGATGTCGCCATCGGCCGCGCGCACGTTGGTGTTGCGGGTGATGACGTTCTGCTCCTGCTGCGATCCGTCGAACTCCACCACCACATCGCCCTTCTTCACGGGGCGGCCGGCATCAGCAAGGTGGATGATGCGCAGTCCGGGCACCTGCGGCGCCTTGATCACAACGCTGCGGGCGCTCTTGATGTCGCCGCGCGTGCGCACGCTGATGACGAAATCGCCACGGCGCACGCGCGCCACCGGCACCTCGACTTCCGTGGTTCCGGTGTAGCGGTAGGCAGCGAATACACCGCCGCCGCCGAGGCCGAGGGCGACGACCCAGGTGATGATCTTGACCCTTCGCGGGTGGGATTTGCCCAGCCGCTGGCTGGGTCTTCGATCCTTGCTTGGCATGACAGTTGTTGGCCGGGGTGCTACATCGGCTGCTGAAGCGCGATTACATCCCCTTTCTGAATTCCGGACCGGATGGCAATCACGGTGTAGCTGGGCAGCCCCAGTTCCACCTTCTTCCTGATCCAACCTTCGGCGCCCTGAACGAATACGAAAGAGCCGGCCTCGTCCGCGAAAACGGCCGAGCGCGGCGCCAGCAGGGTGTTCTTCTCCGCTCCGAGCACGATCTCCGCGCTGCCGGATAGATCGGGGATGATCCGGGCGTCAGTCCGGTCGATCTTGAGGCGGATCGGAATCTCACCCACGTAGCGTCCCCGAAACGTGCTGGCTTTAGCCATGGCGCCGATTCCCACCAGGGTGCCGGGCATCTCGATATCGGGGTAGGCGTCCAGGTGAATCGCGGCCTTCATGCCGAGCCGGAGGCGCTGGGCATCCACCTGGTTCACGGTCGCGTTGAGCACCATCGAGCTCGGGTCTACAATCTGCACGAACGGCTGGCCGGCCTGCACCTGGTCGCCCTCGCGAATCTGTCCGAACTCGCCGTTGCGCACGATGCTCTGCATCACCACGATGCCGTCCATCGGCGATTTCATGCTCATCTTCTGCACGTTGGCCTCGGCACGCTGAACTTCGATCTTGGATTGCCGGAGGTTCAGCTCCGAAACCCGGATTTGCGCGCGTTGGGACTCTTCGACCAGAGCCGACTCGGCCACGAGCTGCTTGTAATTGGCTTCGGTCTCCTCCACCGACAGTTTGAATTTCTCGGCGTCGATGGCCGACCGGATATCGGCTGTCTGCAAGTCGAGCTTGGCCTTTTCGAAGTCCGCTTTAGCCGTGCGCACGGTCTGGTCGTGCGCTTCCTTCACCGCGGCCAGGTTGGCTACCATCTTCCTGACGGTGTTCTCCAACTGGATCGCGGAGTCCTTGTAATCGTCCAGCCGTTGCAACTGGTTCTGCGGATCGAACTCAGCCACCACCTCGGCAGTCTTCACGCGGATACCCGGCTTGGCGAGTTTCATGAGCACCAGGTTGAAATCGCCCGGCCCGCCGCCGCCGCCTGCGTCACCGCCGCGGTTCATGCCGCTGCGGCTGCCCAGAATGCGAGGCGCCAGCAGGGCGGCAAAATTCTGGGCGGCCACCGTGCCCGTGACCCGGATGGTCGAAGATACGTCGCCCAAAGCTACGGCAACGGTGGATACGCTCGTGATCGATCCCTGGGTCGCAACTTTCGCGTCCGACCTGGTTTTGAAGTAATACGCCGCGCCTGCGGCCACAACGACCAGTATGGCTATGCCGGCCCACATGGCCGTCCGGTTCGTTTTTACAGGTGCGATCTTAGGCGGTACGGCGCTCGGACCCGGTGTCGACGGCTCCGCCTGAGGCCCGCCGGGCGCGGGCACACTACTCATACTGGGCTGCATGTAGTCCTTCCCAAAAGGCCGCAAGGCCCCCGTCACGTTGCGCAGTCTTCTCAGAAAGAAGACGCTTTCCAAACTGTGAAGGTTATCCCAGAGTAGCCCAAAAGTAGACTTTTTTGTAGCCCTATGTGGCTGGCCGCCTAAGTCTTGAGAATTGAGGACTTTAGAGTCCTAAAAGAGGAAGTCGAAATCCATCGTGAAGCGGCGTCCGCGGTGTCCGAAAAAGTAGCCGTAGGCGGGATCGGCGACGTTATTATGTACGGCCTCGGGATTGAAGTGGTTGGTCAGGTTAAAAGCGACCAATGACAGTCGCACCGCATACTTCGGATTCACCTGGATGTCCTTGGAAAGCCTTGAATCGATGGACAAAAAGCGAGGGTAGCGAGAACTGTTGGGAGTTCCAACATACTGCCGGTCGGCGTCGATCGACGAATACGGGAAGCCGCTGCGGTACTCGATCACCGGAGCCAGGCTGAACTTTGCCGGAAGACTTAAGAGTCCCCAGGCCAGGAAGCGGTTGGGAAGATCGGCGGGAAGATTGCCGAAGTAATTCGGACGAACGATCGGAACGGGGTAAGTTCCGACAAAACTAGAGAAATCGTTCAGATCCCCCCGCCCTTTACTACGAACATAGGAGAGGAATATTTCTTTCTTATCGTTCAGCCGGACCCGTGTAGTAGTCTCGAACTGCCGGTAGTGCGCGCTGCCCGTTCCGGACAGCAAATATGCCCCGAATCCCGTGCTCGGGTCGGGCGCCACCGGATTGATGATGCTGAGCCCGTCGGAGACACTCTCCATGTATCCGGTTCGTACCCGAATCCGCGGCGAGACGGGCTGCTCGATCTGGATCATCCAGTTGGTGCTGCGCGGAGAGAAATTGCCGTCCTGCGGGGACTGGAACAGGAACGGATGGTGCACTTTTACCTGGCCGAGCGTGTTCAGGTAGACGTACGGGCCCGCCACCACATCGCCGTCCGGCCCGTAGAAGGTTTGCACCTGGTCCGGGTACTTATTGAAGCAATAGACATTTAGGGGAACGCGATCGTAGAAGAAACCCGCGCCGCCGCGAATCGTGGTTCCTTGTCCCTCGATCGGGTTCCAGGCAAATCCGATGCGTGGGGCGACGCGATACGCATGCGACACCTGCTGCGATTCCAGCCTCGTGCCCAAGTCGAGGCTGAATTTCGGAGAGATCACCCAGTGGTCCTGGACGAAAAAGTTGGTCTCGATGTCGGAAATCTCGAAGGGACGCGGGTGCGTGTATGTGAGCCGTTGAGTCAGGACGCCCTCGGAGTTGACAATGTCCACCGGGTTCTCGCCAATTTGGCCGTCTTCATTGCTGGCGGCAACGTAGGTGCCGATCTTCCAGTGATGCACGCCCCAGCGCTTGACCGGCGCGAAGCTGAACGTGGAGAGGCCGGACATCCGGACCGCGGAGCGGGTCTGGTCGGCGAAGTAGTTCCCGGTATTACCGGCGGGAGCCAGAGTCAGATTCTCCGGTCCCAGCGGCCACACTTTCGCATCGAAGCTGGTCACAGAAAACGTGCTCTCCAGCAGCCCGTTGCCGATGCCGAGCTTATCCCCGATGGTCCCGGTGTAGTTGTGCGTCCTGGCGTCCGGAGTCGTTTCCAGCGGGTTGAAGTAGTTCATGTTCACGTGATCCAGCCGCTGGGGGGCGAAGTGGAAGGTGGCTGTCACCAAGTGTTTATTGGATGCGACCCAGTCGAGCTGGCTGAAGGAGTTCACCCCGGTCTGAATCTTTTGATTGTCCGGGAAGGGGAGCGTGTAGACCGAGGTCTTACGTACCTCGTACTCGATTCCTTCGGAGAAAAACAACCTCCCGGGCACGATCGGGCCCTCGAAATTCACACGCGGCGTGGCCGTCTTCAACCCGCGCAGATGCCAGCTTCGAATGCGGAACTCGGGCAGCGGGTCATTGAGCTCGAACTTCCATTTGTCGCCGCCACGCCGTGTCTCCACGCTGACCAAGGCAGCCGTGAAGCGGCCGTACTCAGCGAGAAACGGCGTCTGAAACACGTTGAGCACTTCCACGCTGTCGATCGGCACCGTGAGTCCGAACTCGCCGGTGGCGGGATCGGTGACGTCGGCGGAATTGACGATGAGCGCGCTGCGCGGCTCTCCGGAATCGGAGATCTTCAGAGAGCCCCCGTCGTCGCGGACGACTCCAGGGACCAGGGGGAGGGCTTCGGCGACGGTCGCCGGCCGGCTCGGCAGTTCCTTAACGGTTCGGCCGCTGACGGTCGTTCCTTGGGTACCTCCGGCCTCGACGGGCGTGGCCTGGTCCGTGACCTCGATCCTGGTGCGCTCGGCGGCAGGAACCAGTACCAGCTCGAGCCGCTCGCTGGCGCCGGCGGCGAGGGTCACATCGCGCTCGATGGGTTCGAAGTCCTTTTGGGCTATCGATAAGTGGTAGGTTCCCGGCGCCAGATGCTGGAACGAGGCAACTCCATTTTCGCCGGTCGATATGGAAACCAGTGGACTTCTGAGATCTACACGCACCCCGGGCACGGCCAGTTTACTCTGGTCAACTACGGCCACGTCAATCTGCTGCGCGGCCAGACCAGCGCAGAAAACTACTGCGCCCGTAAATCCCCTCAAACGCTTCAACCAAACCTACTTGCTCCACCAGTTGTACCATATGTTACGCGACCTGAGTAGCTCCTCGAGGTACTCCTTTCAGGTATTTTCCGGACAAGCGGGCCGCTGCGCGCCGCCGGCACGCTTCCGGGCGTGGCCGGACGCCCCGTGCTACCCTGACAAGTAGTGTCATCGCCGCTAAACTTCCATCTGGAACAATATGATGGGCCGCTCGATCTGCTGCTGGACCTGATACGCAAACAGCAAATCGACATCAAAGACATCCCGATCGCAACCATCACCGCCCAATATCTGGAGTACATGGACAAGGCGCGCGAAATGGACATCGACCTGGGCGCGGAATTCGTGTATATGGCGGCGACCCTGATCCACATCAAGTCCAAGATGCTCTTGCCGCGCGACCCGGCTCTCACCCCTGAAGGCGAGACTCCGGAAGATCCCCGCCAGGAGCTGGTGGACCGTCTTCTGGAGCACGAGCGCTTCAAGAACGCCGCCGAGATGCTCCAGCAAAAGCGCCTCATCGAAGAGAACGTCTGGAGCAATCCGCAGGCGAAGGCCTTCGTTTCCGAAGACGACGACCCCGGCCTCGCGATCACGTTATTCGACCTGGTGAAGGCATTCAGCGAGATGCTGGAGAGGGTCAAAAACCGCCCGGTCTACGAGGTGGAATCGGCCGACGTGACCGTGGCCGACATGATCCGCTACCTGCGTGACCAGTTCAAGGAGATTGGCGAAGATCAGCCGGTGTTCATCATGCGCATCTTCGAGGTGCAGCGCAGCCGGCGAGCCATGATCGCGCTGTTCCTGGCGGTTCTGGAAATGGTTCGCATGCAGGCCGTGGTGATCACGCAGAAGGATTTGTTCGGGGAAATCGCGCTCCAGCGGCATAGCAACTTCGACGCTGTATTCGCTGGGGACCAGCCGATCGCGGCCATTGAAGCCATTGAAAAAGACTACATCTGATCGACACTGAAGAATGGAAGAACTGGATTCTCAACCCCAACCCGAACTCTCGGTCGAAGAGCTGATGGCCTCGCGGGAAGCACCCGCCGAGGCACCGGCGCAGCCCTCGCAGGAGGACGCGCAGCTCAAGGCGGTGCTGGAAGCCATCATCTACGTGGCCGAGGAGCCGCTGACGGTGGTCCAGATCTCGGCCGCGCTCGAACAGCCGGCCGAGCGCGTTCGCGAGGTTCTGAATCAGTTGATCGCGGAGTTCGACCATCCGGCGCACGGCGTCTCCATCCGCGAGGTGGCCGGCGGGTTCAAGATGGCCACGAAGCCGGAGCATCACGAGGCGGTCCGCAATTTCGTGAAGAGCCTCAAGCCGCCCCTGAAACTCTCGCTGCCCGCCCTTGAAACGTTGGCGGTGATCGCGTACAAGCAGCCGGTCACGGGTCCCGAGATCCTCGAGATCCGCGGCGTGCAGGGCGCCGGGGTGTTGAAGACGCTCCTCGACCGCAAGCTGATCGCGGTTGCCGGCCGCAAGAACGTGATCGGCAAGCCGATGCTCTACAAGACCACCAAGGAGTTCCTGATCCAGTTCGGGTTGAAGGACCTCAGCGAGCTGCCGTCGCTAAAGGAATTCGAAGAGATCCGCCGGATGGCGCTGAGCGATGTCGAGCCGCCGGCTCCCGCTCCGGAGGCGCCCGCCGAAGCGCCGTCCGAGCCTTCCCCGGAAGCCGTGGCCGAGCCCGCGCCCGAATCCCAGGAGTCCTGATGCCGGAGGAGCGACTCCAGAAAATTCTCTCGCAGGCCGGCGTGGCCTCGCGCCGCCAAGCCGAGAAGATGATGCTGGAAGGCCGGGTGACGGTAAACGGCTCGGCGGTCACGGAGCTCGGCTCCAAAGCCGACCTCGATCGCGATCACATTAAAGTCGACGGCAAACTGATTCACGCGCCCCGCAGCGTGCTCTACATCGCGCTTCACAAACCCAACAACACCGTCACCACCGTAACCGATCCGCAGCACCGCGCCACCGTCATGGATCTCATGCGAGGAGTGAAGGAGCGGGTCTACCCCGTGGGCCGCCTCGATTACCACAGCGAGGGTCTGCTTCTGTTGACCAACGATGGCGAACTGGCCAACGGCATCATGTCCGCGGCTACGCACCTGCCGAAGACGTACGTGGTCAAAGTCACCGGAGAACTCTCCGGCGAGGAGGCCCAGAAGTTCCGCGAGGGCATCCCGCTCTCCGGCCGCCGCACGCTGCCGGCGGGGCTCAAGCTGATCCACAGCGCCGAGAATCCGTGGTACGAGGTGCGCCTGTACGAGGGCCGCAATAACCAGATCCGCCTCATGTTCAAACACTTCGGCAAGCTGGTGGAGAAGCTGAAGCGCGTCCGCATCGGCCCCATCGAGCTGGGTCCACTCAAACCGGGCGAGTTCCGCTATCTGTCCGAACAGGAAGTGGAGAAGCTGAAGCGCGCCGTGGCGCATCCCACGCGGGCCGGGGGCGCCCAATGAACCAGATCGCCGAGATTCTGCGAACTGCCCGCACCATCGCCGTGGTGGGCCTCTCAGCCAAGCGCTACCGGCCGAGCTACGGCGTCACGGAATACATGCAGCGCTCCGGCTATCGCATCATTCCGGTGAATCCCTACGAGACCGAAATCCTGGGCGAGCGCTGCTACCCGGATCTCGACTCGGTGCCGGACGCGGTCGATATTGTCGATATCTTCCGGCGTTCGGAGTTCGTGCCGGAGATCGTCGAGGCCGCGATCCGCAAGGGCGCCAAGGCCATTTGGATGCAGGAAGGCGTGGTCCACGAGGCCGCGGCGCACCGCGCCTCCGAGGCCGGAATCGTCGTGCTGATGGACCGCTGCATCCTGAAGGACCACCGGCGATTCGCCCACGCGTCGTAGGATGCCGGCCGTCCTGATCCGAGGGCAGTCCGTGGCGGCACGCTGCTGCGCGCACCTGCTGAACGCGGCCGGCTTCGACATCGCGATGGACGCGGTCGAACGGCCGAAGCTGCCGGCGATCCTGGTCGGCGAACCCACCCAGCAGCTCATGACGGACGTCTTTGGGCAGCGGCACCTCTTCGACGGCCTGCCGCGAATCGAGAAGCGCGTGGTGGCCTGGGGTGGGGAAGCGGTTACGGTGCCGCATCGCGCGGTGGTGGTATCGGAGGAGGTCCTGGCCGGGAAGTTGGGCTTAGGTGGTAAGGCTAACGACCCGCCCGCGTGGACCGTTTACGCATCCCGGCCGCTACCGGAGTCCTGTGAGGATCGGACGTTCGGCGCCCGCCTCGCGACCGCCCACGCGGCTACCTTGAGAGGAAACGCCGCGGCTCTGTGGATCGAGAGCGTCAGTGCGGGATGGCTGTTCCTGCTGTCGGCCGGCGGCCGCGCGGGATGGCTCCTTTCGGTGGGAGGCGCGGCGGATTCCCTGCTGGGCGAAAGCGGCCTGATCGCGCCCTTCATAGACGGCCTCGGCGATCCCGCCGGCACGTTTCCGGCCCATCCCCGAATGGCGAGTCCTCTGTGCGGCCGCGGATGGCTGAGCTGCGGGACGGCGGCGCTGAGTTTCGATCCGATCTGCGGCGACGGCACGGGCTATGCCATCCGGGAAGGTATTCTCGCCGCTGCCGTGATCCGCGCGGCGGACCGGGGTGAGGATGAGGCCGCACTGCGGTCGCACTACAGAAATCGCATCCTGGCGGCGTTCCAGCGCCACCTGGAACTTTGCCGCGCGTACTACCGCACCGGCGGATCCGGCCCATGGTGGCAAGGGCAGTTGGAAGCGCTCGAAGAGGGCGTCCGGTGGTGCCGCTCCGCGTTGGCCGGCGAGGTTTTCCGTTACCGGCTCAAGGGCTTTGAACTCGAGCGCGCCGGATAAGCTCGTCGCGGACCTGGGCGGGGGACACGGAGCGCAGCGCCTGCGCCGCGAAGCCGGTCATGTTGGCCACGGCGAAGCTGGCGCCGTGGAGGTTGCGCTCGGGCGGGACACCCGGGATCTCACGCGGATACGGCGACGCGTAGAACACGCCATCGCGGTAGCGGAAGGTGTCGCGCGAGCAGTCATCCGGCGCCGCCGCGATCGCGCCGGGCAGGGAGCCAGGCAACAGTTTCGCGACGCTGACCAGGAGCACGCCCGGCGCCAATACGCGCTCGAAGCGCGCCCGATGTTCGGCATTGGTGGTGCCGAGACTCAGGTTGATGAGGTCCATCTCGTGCTCGATGCACCAGGCGAGAGCACATACGATGGTGTCGATGTTTGCCGAGAGTCTCCGATCGAAGATCTTCACGGCATAGAGATCGGCCTCCGGCACCTTTTCGCGGATTGCGCCCGCGACGGCGGTGCCGTGCCCCAGCCGGTCGATGAAGTCGCCGGTGAGCTCGCTTGCGGTGACGCTGGTTCCCCCAGCGATTTCGCCCACGTGCGGGTGACCGGGGTGGATTCCGCTATCGACGATGGCGATTTTCATACCGCGCTCGCAGGCCTGGAGGCCTGCGCGAGGTCCAGGATCACCGTCTGGTGCGCGATTCGGGCCAGCGATGCGCGGTGCGTGATCACGATCGCGGTCCTTCCCTTCGCCACCCGCACGAGGGTCTCCGCGATCGCTCGCTCGTTGGCTTCGTCGAGCGCCGAAGTAGGCTCGTCCAGGATGAGCACCTTCGGGTCGGCCAGAATGGCGCGCGCGAGGGCGATTCGCTGGCACTCTCCGGCGGAGAGCGTCTGGCCGCGCTCGGCAACGATCGTCGCGTAGCCCTCCGGCAACGCGAGGATGCGCTCGTGAATGGCCGCGGCGCGCGCCGCCTCGTGGATCTCCTCGTCGGCCGCCTCGGGACGGGCATAGGCAATGTTCTCGCGCACGCTTGCCTGGTAGAGGTATGGCGATTGGTCGAGCAGCGCCATCCAGCGGCGAACCGTGCCCAGAGAGAGATCGCGCAGGTCATGGCCGTCGAGCAGCACCGCGCCCTCGTCGGGATCGTAGAACCGCACCAGCAGGTCGGCTACCGTCGACTTGCCGGCGCCACTCGGGCCAAGGATCGCGCAGATCGAGC
>Ga0335077_10005748_pt1 | contig 15246 bp, 11 predicted proteins | sample Lox_Sample_31_FD_207151 | JGI IMG/M metagenome (GOLD analysis project Ga0335077, IMG submission 207151) | Soil microbial communities from Loxahatchee National Wildlife Refuge, Florida, United States - Lox_Sample_3.1 | ecosystem: Environmental > Terrestrial > Soil > Wetlands | place: USA... | reverse complement strand
TAGCTCCGAAATAAACGAAGTACCGTGTGATTCCCCAAAGCACTCGTCTTCGGTTCTTATCATCCCCTCTGGCTTCAAAGTAGGCGTAGGGAGCAAAGCCTAGGGCCGTCCAGACGTTGTCCGAGAGATACCACAGGAAATGCAGCGGATTCGTTCGATCGTAGCCCATGGTGGAGGCATTATCGTCAGGTCCCCCGTTCTCTTTATGGTGGAGACGGACATGAACGGTCCGGCCCAGTTCGGGAAGGTCCCCGTACAAATATCCGAGAAAGAATTCCACGTAGCGGCCGAAGATCCTGTGGTATCGATCAGAGAAATACCCGTGGGGGCGGTGCGCCTCCATGTGTTTGGCGCTGAACATCCTGATGGTCCGCCGGAACTTGGCACCGCACAGGGAAAGATAGAACGCGATTACCAGCAAAATGCGAGGTTTCCCTAAGGCCAGTTGGATTACGAAAATTGGTAACGCGGTAATGGTCAGAGACACCATGATGCGCAACGCGGGCGTGTCCCGGGGGTCCCGCAGAACTTCTTGGCCCAGCCGGCTAATGAACCCGTCGTAAGCGCGAGAAAGAAATTGATACGTCTCGCGTAAGGGGCGAGCCTTCCCGGCAAGAATCGCCATCCCATAGAGTCCGACGGAGAGTCCCCCCTCGACGGATGCGGCAACAATGCTTGCTAAAGCGATGGGCACAGATAAGCAGCGCAGCAAGAGCTTGCGTATGGCGCGAAGATCGATGGCAAGCCCATGCCTGTGTGAGCGCACGTGTTTTGCCACGTCGTTCAAATCGCCTTGCGTTAACTTGCCTACCAACTGCATGGTGGTCGTTGTACCCATTGGGCGGCTAGGCCCAGTGTCTCGCGTGCAAGGACTGTATACCCAACCGCAGTAAAGGTACAGCGCCGCACGGCCGTACGTTGCGTACCGGAATGTGTTCGCCAAACACCGCCCACTTTTGGGGTAGAATACGCCAGCTTGCGTGAGAAGCCATATATCGAAGCCCTGGCGCAGCCCTCTGTGGCCATCCCTCGTGTCAACGAGAAGCGCAAAATCATTGAACACTACGATGTCGTTAGCCCTTACTATCACTCTCTCTGGGGCGACCACATCCACCATGGTTACTGGATTCGCGGTGATGAATCGAAAGAAACCGCGCAGATACAGCTCATCGATCACCTCGCGCAGCTCGCGGACATAAGAACCGGCTCGCGTATTCTGGACATCGGCTGCGGCTTCGGCGGCAGCAGTCTGTACCTCGCAAAAAAGTACGGCGCCAGCGTCACCGGCATCACCATTTCTCCCGTGCAGGTGCGAATGGCCAGGGAAGCGGCGGCCAAGGCCAGCCTGCACGCTGATTTTTTTCTAATGGACGCGGAAGAGATGCAGTTTGATCAACCGTTTGACCTGCTTTGGTCCGTCGAATCCATTTCTCACTATCATGATCCGCGAAAATTCTTCGCTTCCGCGGCGGAATTCCTGAAGCCCGGCGGCTGCTTCGCACTCACGGACTGGTTCCAGAAGGAGAATCTGTCGCCCGCAGACAAAAAGAAATTCATCGCGCCCATCGAGAAGGGCATGATGGTGGAACTCCGCGGGATGAATGACTACAGCGAATTTCTAGTTTCCAGTGGCCTGCAGATCGTCCACCGCCAGGATCTTACGCTCCATTGTGCGAAAAGCTGGGACCTCGGTCTGGACATCATCAAGGACAAATCGTTCTGGTCCCTGGCCGCAAAACATGGCGTGGAATTCGTCACCAACTTGAAATCCTTCCACGCCATGCGCGCCGGCTTCGCGTCCGGAAATTTCGTCTATGGCCTCTTCGTCGCAAAGAATCCCGAAACACCGTAGCAGTCACTGCTCATCTATTTTGCGGTGAAAACATGGTGGAGGCGGGGGGAGTTGAACCCCCGTCCGAAAAGCGCAACGCCACGGAGCCTACATGCTTATCTCAGTTCGTTAGTTTCGCCTTCCGCGCTTGGAACGAGCAAGAAACGCAGCCGGCTAGTCCGATGGTTCTCGCCCGCCCCTCACGGACCGAAAGGGGCCGGCCAGCTCACTGTGTGACGCCTCTTACCGGGCCCGTGAGCAAAGCCCGGGGAAGCGTGCGCTTAATTAATTAAGCAGCAAGTGCCAAGTTGTTGTTGGCAGTTCTAGTTTCCAGCCGATTACGGGTGGTTGGCCCCCGGCATGCCTCCGGGACGCGACAGCTTCCGTCGAAACCGTGTCGCCCCCTGGCATCTATTTTAACACGCCCTTCTCCAGCCGCGTTCCCCCGTCATTTCCCTTATGATGTGAGCCACATGCCGGCCGACTTGAGACTCGCCTCTTCCGCCGATCAGGATACGCTGCTCAACCTGATGCGGCTCATGCAGCAGGATGATCCGTGGTCCGAACCGTTTGAGGAAGCCACAGTTCGCGCAACCCTGTCGGCGCTTCTCCAGAACCCGATGTATGGCGTCATTTGTCTGGCGCACCATGCCGGTAAACCCGTCGGCTATCTGGTCATTTGTTTTGATTACAGCCTGGAATATGGCGGCAAGGGCGCATGGGTCGACGAATTGTTCGTGGCGAAGCCGCATCGCGGGCAGGGAATCGCCACGCAACTGCTCGATCTGGCAGAAAAAGTTTCGCCGGAACACAACGCAAAATACCTCCACCTCGAAGTGAGTCACGGGAATCCCGCCATCGAACTCTATCGGCGGCGCGGCTTCGTCGATCATCAGCGGTATCTCTTGACCAAGCGCCTTGGCGAGTGAGATTTCTTCAAACCGCCTCTTTTCTTCCGGCGCATTCGAAGAGAGAATGACGGCAGTCGCTCCTGTGGTGGCAATTGCGGAGGCAAGTTGATGAAGTTCAGATTTTCGCTATGTCTGTGCCTGCTCGCTGTCCTGGTTGTCCCCGTTCTCGCCGCTGAATCCTACTCCGTAAAAATCGAGCGCGGCGTGGAAGTCAAAATGCGCGACGGCGTGATTCTGCGTGGCGACATTTTCCGCCCGGATGCTGAAGGAAAGTTCCCGGTGCTGTTGCAACGCACGCCGTATCGCAGATCCGTTTGGGGCTATGCCGTCGATTTTGCGCAGCGCGCCGCCTCCCGCGGATACGTCGTCTTCCTGCAGGATGTGCGCGGCCGCTACACCTCCGATGGCGACTGGTATCCCTTCCTCCACGAATCAGACGATGGCTACGACACCATCGAATGGATTGCCGCGCAGCCCTATTCGAACGGCAAGGTAGGCATGTTCGGCGGCTCCTATGTGGGCGCAACGCAAATGCTCGCCGCCATCGCCCATCCTCCACATCTCGCGGGAATTTGCCCGGTGGTCACCGCCAGCAACTATCACGACGGCTGGACCTATCAAGGCGGCGCCTTCGAGCAATGGTTCGACGAGTCATGGACCAGCGGACTGGCGCAAGACACGCTGCTGCATCAGATCGAACGCATTCCCGGTTCTCCGGAAGCGGTGGACGTGCTGCCGCTCACAAAATATCCGGTCTTCAACGCAAACCCGGCCAGTTCCGTAAATGCTGCAACAGCCGTGGTGGCGCCCTACTTCCTCGATTGGCTGGCGCACACGAATTATGACGACTACTGGAAGCGCCTGTCGATTGAAGAACACCACGCGGATATTCGCGTACCGGCGCTGCATGTCGGCGCGTGGTACGACATTTTTCTTGGCGGAACGCTTCGCAATTACGTTGGCTTGAAAAACAACGCCGCCACCGAAGAAGCGCGCCGGGGCCAGCGTTTGCTGGTTGTTATTGGCGGACACGCCGGAAGCGGACGCAAGATTGGCGAAATCGATTTCGGCCCCGAGGCCGAAAAGCAGGAAGAGGACGACGTGACCCTGGCCTGGTATGACTTCCTGTTCAAGGGCGCGCAGAACAATTTCGCCACCGGCAAGCCGGTCCAGATCTTCGTGATGGGCCGGAATCAGTGGAGGGAAGAAGACGATTGGCCACTGGCTCGCGCCCGCGCTACGAAATATTTCCTGCACTCCGACGGCAACGCGAATTCCGTCAAGGGGACGGGCGTGCTCTCCACTGCTGCTCCCGCGAAAGAGCCCGGCGATAAATATACCTATGATCCGTCGAACCCCGCGCCGACCGTAGGCGGACCGCTGTGCTGCGACAGCGACCGTCTCGCGCCGGGTCCCCGCGACCAGCGCAAGGTGGAAGACCGTTCCGACGTTCTTGTTTACTCCACGCCCCCACTGGAGCGCGATCTGGAAATCACCGGGCCGGTGCGGCTCGATTTCTTCGCCTCCTCTTCCGCCGTCGATACCGATTTCACGGCGAAACTCGTCGACGTGTACCCCGACGGCACCGCGATCAACCTGTCCGAGGGCATTCTTCGCGCCCGCTACCGCGATTCGCAGGAAAAGGCCACCCCACTGACCCCCGGCCAGGTATACCCGCTAACCATCGACCTTTGGGCCACCAGCAACGTCTTCCGTGCCGGCCATGGCCTCCGCTTGGAAGTGTCCAGCAGCAACTTCCCGCGGTTCGACCGCAACCTGAACACCGGTGAACCGGCCTCGGCTTCCGACAAGAGGGCCACCGCGAATAACATCATCCTCCATGACAAGGAGCACCCCAGCGCCCTGATCTTGCCCGTCGTGCCATAGTTCGCGCGGAATCTCCCCGAACTGCCGGGTACCTCCACCGGCCAGGGAACATTTCGGGCCCCGGCTCCCATGCCTAACCCGCATCACCCCTTTAGGCACAACCCTGCCCCGGCACCGTTGACGCCCCTCCCACAACCCCCCAAAATGACAAAACGGGAGAATTTCGGGCGAAAAGGGCCCGAATCGTGTATGTCACCAGAGCCCAACGCTGTCGAAATAGCCATTGCCCGCGCCGTTCGCGACAATCTGGAGCGCATCCAGCGCACCGGCGACGAATTGCAACAGGCAATTAATGATGTGGTCGCCGCCTGCTCCAGCAGCAGGCCTACGAACGCACTTCCCCCCATGCTCCGCGCGCAGACCTCCGCTGCTTCGCTCGCTGCCGCCTTGGAGGTTTTGGCCCGGTTTATTACCGTTTCGCTGCAGCCCGGACCACGCAGTCCGCTGGAAGAAAAGATTACGCAAGCCATCGGTGCCGCACTTCCTCATCCGGCTTCCGCCCCTGCTCGCCCCCACATCCCTGATCCCATGGCCGCCTCCGCGCCGGCACCCGCGTTCGAACCAGTACCGCTGGAACCGCCAGCCCATGACTTTGCGCCCAGCGCTTTGCAGCCCGCTCCGGTAGAATTGGAAGTGGCCGAAGCCGCGGTGGCCGCCGGCGATGAATTTGACATCAACCAGTTGACTCCTGAGGAACAGGAGCTTCACCGGCGCGCAAATCGTGTGGCCAAAGTTTCGATGCAGGATATTAAGATGTTACGTCCGGAACAGGTGCGCCTGGGCCGCGATCACAGAGATATCTGCATCCGATTGAAAGACGACATTGAAAAGGCTCATAAAGAATACGATCGTAGATTTAGACCCATCATGGACCACCCGATTGACTACTTCTATCGGTGGCTGGTGGAAATCCTGGCTGACGGCGATCCTGCCTTGCTCGGCGAATATCCGTACGCTCCCGCAGGAAAAGCGCGCTAATCCACGCGGCTCTTTCTCTCCGGTTTTACGGCCGATGGGGACCTCGTCTGTGTTCGTTGTGTTGCTCTGCTTCATGCTGACCATGGCGTTCGCGCTCGACCTCTCGGCGCAGACCACCAAGAAAAAGAAGAAAGCCTCGCATCCGAAGTCGCCGGCGTGCGCCACGGGGTGCAAACCAGACACCTCCGCGCCTGCTCTTGATGCCGCTACGCCAGATGATGCTGCCGCGCAGAAGGATCTGGCCGCCTTCGCCCGTGAACTTCACCGCGGCATGCCCGGTTCGTACGATAAGCTCGCGGCCTTTGCCAAGGCACACGCCTCCAGCGTTTGGGGTCAGCGCGCTGCGCTCGCGCTCGGCTACGACGACTACAACCACGCGAAGTACCCGCAATCGCTGGTATGGCTGCAGAAGGCCAAAGCCGACGCGCTGCTTCAGGAGTACACGCTTTATTGGACCGCGCAGACCAATCGCGCCCTGCATAAAAACAGCGAAGCATCGCAGGATCTGGCTGCGCTTCTGAAGGATTATCCCAGCACGGTGATTAGGGAACAGGCGCTCGATGCCTACAGCGCCGTGGCTGTCGCGCTGGGTCATCCCCAGGATGCGCTCGACGCGCTTGCCACTTACGGCGGCACAGCGTCGCGGCCCACATTGCTGCTCCGTCGCGCGCAGGCGTATGAAGCGGCGCGCAAGCTGGTTCCGGCGGCTAAGGATTATCAGACGATCTTCTGCAAATATCCTTTGGCCGATGAAGCCAAAGACGCGGGCACGGCGCTGCCGCGATTGAATAAACAACTGCACAGCGAATTTCCCTATGCTACCGGGGAGCTGCAGGAGCAGCGCGCGGAGGCTTTCTACGACGCGCACAAGTGGCACGAGTCGAAAATCGAATACGACAAGCTCGCCGCCATGCTGAAAGATCCTGCGAATCCCGCGCGACAGCGCGCCCTGCTGCGTTCGGCAGAGTGCCGCCAGCATCCCAAGGCCGCGCCGAGCCTGCTGGCCAACCTCAAGACGTTCAGCGATCCCGAGGCGGAAGCGGAGCGGCTCTACGCGCTTTCGCAAGCCTACCGTTCGAACAAAAACGAAACGGAAATGCTCACCAATATTGAGCTGGTGGCCGAGAAATTCCCGCAGAGCAAATGGACCGAAGAAGCGCTCATGGCGGGCGGGAATTATTACTGGGTGCAGCTCGATCGCACCAACGCTGCGCATTACTACGAGCGGGTGCTCGACAAATTCCCTGGCGGGAAGAACGCCTATAACGCCGAGTGGCGCATCGCCTGGGTGGCATATTTGGACCGTCAGCCGTACGCCGACGACAAGATGACGATCTTTTTGCGCAAGTATCCGCTTTCGGGCGGCGCGGTGAACGCGCTGTACTGGCTGGGCCGCGATGCCGAGCGCGGCGGAAATCCCGCGCATGCGCGCGCGTATTTCAAGAAGGCGGTCGACCGCTGGCCAAATACCTATTACGCCTACGCCGCGCAGGGGCATCTCGATAAGCTCGGCCCGGGCGAGCTGGATTCTCCGGATTTCCTGATGCAATTGCCCGGCGCGCCGCCTTTGCGGCCGTTTGATGAGCCCATCGCGCCGAACGCACTGGAACGCTGGAATCGCGCGCAGGCTTTGCGCACCATTGCCTTCGACACGTCCGCTGAGCTGGAGTTGAAAGCGGCGTACGCGGCCACCGCTTCACCGCGCTTCCTGGTGGAAGCCGCGCAAGCGGCCTTTGATCAGGGGCACTTCGCGGCGGGCATGAACTACGGTCGGCTGGCCGTGCCGAGTTTCGATTCGCGCAAGCTGAATGAAGTTCCGGCGAGCGCGTGGAAGGTTTTGTATCCGCTGCCGTATGAAGCCGTGCTGCGGCGCGAAGCGGAGCGCAACAATTTCGATCCCATGTTCGCCGCGGGATTGATTCGCCAGGAGTCCACGTTCCAGGCGGACGCCGTTTCGCACGCCAACGCCATTGGCTTGATGCAGATTCTGCCCAAAGAAGGGCGCCGGCTCGCGAAAGCGGCGAAGGTCCGCTACACGAAGGCCTCGTTGTTCGATCCCAGTGTGAACATCGAACTGGGCATGCTTTACATTTCTGATCTAACGCGCAGCACGGGCGCGCCGGAATATGCGGCCGCGGCCTACAACGCCGGCGAAGATCGCCTGGCGCAATGGAAGGCTGAGCGCAACTACGACGAAATCCAGGAATTCGTGGAATCCATCCCATTCACCGAAACGCGCGAGTACGTCCAGATCGTTCTACGCAACGCCACGATGTACCGCCAGTTCTACGGCGAAACGCAAAAGAACACCGTCTCCGCTGCCGTTCGCACCCAGTCCCACACCGGCCGCTAATTGGTTCTCACTTCGGCAACCTTGTCCCATTGAAACAAAGCGTTCTGAACCTGTTCGTCACCGTATAAAATCAAGCTGTGCCCCCCCGTTCTAAAACGCGCGACTATGCCGTGTATCCGCCGGACTTTCATGAAAAAGGCGTCTGCTGGACGTTCAGACGCGTTTCCAGGGCACGTTCGAAGGCCATCAGCTTAGGGGCTGGTGCCTGGATTCGTCGTTATCTTAATCCGAGAAAGCGAAAGGCTGGCTACTTCGATTTCCAAATCGACCGGCTTTGGTTGTGGAATGGCACCAGATTCACTAGGATTTCCCACGAACCCCGTTCATATCCGATTCCGGACGATCTTAAGCACATTTTAGTTCGGAGGACGCACCCCAGCATCTGGGAGGTTTGAAAACATGAGATTACGTGCGCTATCGATAGCGATTCTCGTTGTGTCGAGTTGGAGTGTGTCGGCCGGAAGATTGGGCGCAGCGCAAGAGCTGCGCGATGGCGCGGCTGTGCTGCGGGCCATGCACGACCGCTACGCAAACGACTGGTACGACACGCTGACGTTTCAGCAGGACTCCATCACTCACAACGCGGATGGCACAGACAAGACCGAAGTCTGGTACGAATCGCTGATGATGCCGGGCAAGTTGCGCATCGATATCGGCAAGCCCGATTCCGGAAACGGGATGCTGGTTGCAGACGGCACGCTTACGCGCTTCGAGAAGAACCAGATCGCGTCGAGCCGGCCGCTGGTGCACTTGCTGCTGGTCCTAGGGTTCGACGTTTACCATCAACCGCCCGAAACCACTATCGCGCAGATCAAGGGCGAGGGATTCGACCTCCGCAAAGTGCACGAAGACAGCTGGGAAGGGAAGCCTGTTTACGTTGTGGGCGCCGACAAGGGCGACTCGAAATCGAAACAATTCTGGATTGAGAAGGAGCGCCTGCTATTTGTCCGTTTAGTCCAGCCTGATAAGAATGAGTCTGCGAAAATCAACGACACCCGCTTTGGCGATTATCGGAAGCTGCCTTTCGGCTGGGTCGCGGCACGTGTGGATTTCTACGTCGACGGCAAAAACGAATTCAGCGAAGTGTATTCGAACATTCTGGCAAATCCGAAACTGGACCCGGGGCTCTTCGACCCAAAACAATTCAAGCCCCAACAAGCCAAGGCCGCACCAGGGATTCAGTACGGCGAGGATCCTATGGCGGCGGAGCGCATGACGCTTCTTCTCCGCGATTGGAAGCCAACGCCGATGCTGCATGTGCCGGTTCATCAGGTTCCTCGCGCCAAGTTCTACGTCATCGATGTGCACAATCACGTGAACGATGCACGTGGCGGCGACGAGAAGATCATTCCGCCGGCGGAAGTGGTGAAGCAGCTGGATCAGGCCAACGTGAAGAAGGTGGTTGTCCTCACGGGCGGCTGGGGCGACAAGTTACAACAGGTTCTCGATCGCACCGTGAACCTCTATCCCGACCGCTTCCTGGTTTTTACACAAATGGACTGGAGCAAGATTGACGACCCGAATTTCAGTGCGGAGATGGTGGCGCAACTCGATGACGCCGTGAAACGCGGCGCGCGCGGCCTGAAGGTTTTGAAAGACTGGGGCCTGGGTGTGCGCGACGCCAGCGGCAAGCTGGTGCCCATCGACGACCCGCGCATGGATCCGGTGTGGGAAGAATGCGGGCGGCTGGGCATCCCTGTGTCGATTCACTCCACCGATCCCGAGGCCTTCTTTACTCCCACCGACGCGAAAAACGAGCGCTACGAAGAGCTGATGCACAACCCGTCGTGGAGTTTCTACGGCTCGGACTTTCCGGGTAAGACTGCCCTGCTCGACCAGCGCAACCACGTTATCGCCAAACATCCCCGCACCATTTTCATCGCGCTCCACGTGGCGAACTGGCCAGAGAATCTTGACGTGGTTTCTGACTGGCTGCGCAAATATCCCAATATGTATGTCGAGTTCGGCGCGCGCGAAGCCGAATTGGGCCGCGAGCCCCGCCGGGCGGCTCAGTTTTTCAACGAATTTCAGGATCGCATTATGTTCGGCACCGACGCCGAGCCTGTTCCCGAGATGTACGCCAACTATTTCCGCTGGCTCGAGACCGGCGACGAGTATTTCCCTTACTGGAATTATCCCGAGCAGGGCCGCTGGATGATCTACGGAATGAAATTGCCGGACTCCATCCTGGAAAAGGTCTATCACGCTAACGCGGAGCGAGTCTTCGCGACGTATCGCGGGGCGAAGCAGTAAATGGGGGCATGGTTCTGGCTCAGACTTGCCTTTTCGATCGTGCGTCAGCCCTTTTTCCTTTACGCGGCCGCACATCGTGGAATATTCTTTTTCTACCCAACCAATCCACAAAGGAAAACGGATGCACATGCACTTTCTAAAGTCGGCTGCACTATTCCTGCTCGTAAGCAGTGTGATTGCTTGCGAAGAGCAAGGCACGGACAAGATCTCCGGTGGCGCAAAGGCCGCCGCCGACGCCACAAAGAAAGCCGCGTCGAGCACCGCGGACGCAACGAAAACCGTGGCCGCGGATACCGCCGATACCACCAAGAAGGTAGCGTCGGAAACAGCGGACAAGACCAGTTCCGCTGCTTCCGCGGTGGCAGATAAGACCGGGGAGGCCGCAAGCGATACCAAAGACGGCGTCGAAAAGGCCTATAACGCCTCCGCCGATAAGACCAAGCAGGTAGCGGGCGACGTCGCGGCGGGTACGAAGAAGGCCGCGAGTGCCACGGCTGATTTCACAAAGGACGCGGCCAGCAAGACCGCCGATGCCACAAAGAAAGCGGCGGAAGCAACCAAGAAAGCCGCCAAAGACGCCGCTAAGGCGGTCACGCACTAGTTCCGAATCGTGGCCGGACGTCTCCGCCTTCCGTTCAGGAGGCAACGCCCTGATGCGGGCTCACGTTTGCATTTGCGCCCGGGCGAGCAAGCGTCTGCCCATTTGAACGAATTCCGCTACCAGCGCGCCGGTGTCTTCTCCCTGCCGGTTCGCCTCGTCGATCTCCGCCGCCAGGAGTATCGAGGTGGCCACGTCGGCGCTGCACCCCAGACAATATTTCTCCTTCTTTCCTGGAAGTTCAAATAACTCAGTGTGCCGACCACATGTAGCACACTGCGGAAAAGATTCTTCGTCACAGCTCCCTTTGGGACCAGATAACACGGCATTCCTCCAGCGAAGGCCTCAGCGCCTTCGATCAAGTCGCAATCAGGATACAGAAAGTGGAAAAAGGAAATGCCGAGCGTTCCATAAGGGATTCGTAAGCCACCGCCAAAGGTCCGTGCCTACTGAAGTTAGCTCGGCACGCGACTCGTATTTCTTGGCCCGTTTGCTCCTTTGCTACAATCGGAAGCCATGTCCACACCCGAGGCCAATATGTCGCAAATTGCGCGGCGCATGCTGTCCGCCAAAGCGGAACAATTCACCGAATCCGTGATCCGCGAGATGACCCGGCTGGCGCTGAAGCACCACGCCGTGAATCTCTCCCAGGGTTTTCCGGATTTTGCCGCGCCCAACGAAGTGAAAGAAGCCGCCCGCCAGGCCATCGCCGACGATATCAATCAGTACGCGATAACCTGGGGTGCCAAGCCGCTGCGCGATGCCATTGTCGAGAAATTCGCGTATACCCAGGGCATTCACGCCGATCCGGAGCGCGAACTCACCATTTGCTGCGGATCCACCGAAGCGATGATGTCCTCGATGATGGCGATCATCAATCCCGGCGACGAAATCGTCGTGTTCGAGCCGTTCTACGAGAATTACGGGCCCGACGCGATTCTCTCGGGTGCCACACCGAAATTCGTGAAGCTCGCTCCGCCGGACTGGACCTTTGATGAAAGCGAACTGGCCGCCGCGTTCGGCCCGCACACGAAAGCCATCATTCTGAACACCCCAAACAATCCCACTGGCAAAGTGTTCACGCGCGCGGAACTCGAGTTTATTCGCGACCTCTGCCTGCGCTGGAACTGCTTCTGCATCACCGACGAGATTTACGAGCACATTCTCTACGACGGCACTGAGCACATCACCATGGCGCGCATCGATGGCATGCGCGACCGCACCATTGTCATCAACGGCATGTCCAAGACCTACAGCGTGACCGGATGGCGCGTCGGTTGGGCCATTGCTCCGGCGGATGCGACGCAATCCATCCGCAAAGTGCACGATTTTCTAACCGTTGGCGCGGCCGCACCCTTGCAGCAGGCCGGTGCGTTGGCATTGAAGCTTCCGCAGAGCTACTACGACAGCTTGGCCACCACCTATGCGAAGAAGCGCTCCAGGCTGCTCAGTATCCTGGAAAACTCGGGCTTCACAGTGTACAAACCACGCGGCGCTTACTACATCATGACGGACATTTCGCGCTTTCACTGGGACGAGGCAAAGTATCCAGCCGAATCCCGCGACGTTTCCTTCGCGAAATACCTGGTCGAACAGATCGGCGTGGCCTGCGTTCCCGGCTCCAGTTTCTACAACCATCCACAGGACGGCGCTTCCCAGGTCCGTTTCACGTTCTGCAAGAAAGAAGAAACCCTGGCGGCTGCCGAAGCGCGCTTCGCCCACCTTCACGCAGCGGATTAGGGCTTACGTGCAGAACCGTTTCTGTGCGCAACATCACAGGGGCCGCTCTACCGTTGTGCTACACTCGCCCTGCTCGCTCATCAGAGAAGGGAATCGAACCGTGGCTCTCAATTTTGCTCTCCTGCCCGCCAACTCAAAACTGGAAGCCAATGGTGACGGTCAACCGGCCGACATTTCCTGCTCCGAATCCCGCACCTTTCTTTGCCGGTTGACGATTTCCGACCAACTAGAACAGGAATCCCTCGATGTTTCCGTTTGGGGCTCTGCCGATGGCCAGGATTTTGGCAAGAAACCGCTCCTGAAAATCCCACAGCAGTTTTATCGGGGCACCACAAAAATGGTGCTGGACGTTTCACTACGATCGGAAGTGAAGTTCCTGCGCGCTAAGTGGGAGTTGAACCGTTGGGGGCGCGTGGCGCCCACGCCGATGTTCGTGGCGGAGTTGACTTTGGAAGAGGTGCCGCCGATGTCGCTGGAGACGTCGACACGGCGGGCCATATTGGCTGGAAAAGCTTAACAATGGCGCTACGATTTTCTGTTTCTTGGGAATGCCTAAGCCTTCTTCCGTCAGGAAGATAAGGGTAGGAGACCGTTGGTCGGTTGCCCTGTGGTGGTCGGTCTCCTACCCTGCGAGTGGTCTTGCTTGTATAGACGGTACTTCCCGCCGAAATGTTTCTCGGTTCCCACGAATTTTCTGAAATTTATCAATTCCATCCAATCTACAGCATTGTTCGCTAGTGGGACGTTGTTCGCTCGTGGGAATATTCCTGCCGGCAATACCTACTTCGCTCATCCAATAGTTACTGTGTCCAGATAACGCGCCACCGCTGCGGGCCACTTGAAATTTGTACTGATGGCCTGCTGCAGCGACTGTGCCGCTTGCGGCTCTCCGTGCGTCAAATACACCTGTTTCGGCGGAACCTGCAATCCGGTGAGCCAGCGCAACAATTCGCTCTTCCCGGCGTGCGCTGAGAATTGACCCATCTCCACGATCTCCGCCAGCACGGGCACCGTCTGCCCGAATAAATTCAGCGATTTCGCGCCTTCCTGCAGCGCTCGTCCCCGCGTGCCCTCTGCCTGGAATCCGCCAAGGATAACGCAGTTGCGCGCGTCGCCGAGCCGCTGCGCCAGATGATGCAATACGCGGCCACCGGTGACCATGCCGCTCGCCGAAATGATGATGCAGGGCGTCTTCACGTCGTTGATCTGCTTCGATTCTTGCACGCTGCGTGCCAGATGAAACTCGTGCACGTTGAGCGGGTCGCCGCCGTTCTTTTCGTCCCGCCCAAATTCCGTGTCGTGGTCCTCCTTGTACTTCAGGTACAGATCGGTAGCGCTCAGGGCCATCGGACTATCCACATACACCGGCACTTTCGGAATCCGCTGCAAATTCTCCAGCTGTCGCAGGTAATACATAAATGTCTGCGTGCGCCCGATCGCAAACGCCGGAATCACGATGGAGCCCCCGCGTTTGACCACACGATTCACCACGTCGCCGAGCACTTGCAAGGGATCCCCGGTTTCGTGCTCGCGGTCGCCGTAGGTGGATTCGCAGAGAAGAAGATCAATCTGCTTCGTTGACGGCGTTTTTGGGTCATTCAGGATGGGCTGATCGTAGCGTCCAATGTCCCCCGAGAATACGACCACGCTCTTTTTGCCATTTTCCGTGATCGTCAGCTCCAGGCTTGAGGACCCGAGGATGTGGCCTGCGTCATACGATTCAATGTGAAACTCAGGCGAAATGTCGAAGCCACCGCTGCGGGGCATCGGTTTTAGCTTCTGTAGGACCGGGTCGATATCTTCGCTGGTATACAACGCGCGCGGTTGCGGGTGCTTGCTCCACTTGTGCTTCTGCGCGTCTTGCGTTTCCTCTTCCTGCAAGTGGCCGGAATCTTTCAGCAGCAAATTTGCCAACTCCATGGTCGCCGGATTCGCAAAAATGGACCGCCTGTAACCATCACGCACAAGCACGGGCAGCCAGCCCGTATGGTCCAGGTGCGCATGCGTTAGTACCAGGTAGTCGAGGGTCTTCGGATCCATCGGAAGCGGGCTCCAGTTTCGCTGCTTCAGATCGTCTGTACCTTGAAATAAACCGCAATCCACCATGAGATTTTTGCCCGCGGCTTCCACCAGATACTTCGAACCGGTCACGCAACCCGCTGCGCCCAGAAAAGTGAGCTTGGCCATGAATCTTTCACCCGGAAAGGAGATTTACAGAATCCACCTTATCCTAATTCCCATCGCCTGCGAATATTTCTCTGCCGACGTGGAACACAAAAGAGGGGCGCCCTGGTGCACGCCCCCGAATCGCGCCTGGTTGCTTCTCTTCGCCCCCCCAGAGAAGTTCAGGCGGCTCTCTCTTTCAGTTTGTGGCTGTCGCTGGCCTTCAGCGTCATTCCGTAAATCTTCTTTAGCTCGCCGATCTGCGCGAGCGATTCCTTGCCAAAGGGCGACCTGCCCTCGAAAGCGTGCAGCACGATGCCTTCCAGCAGATCGCCCAGCGTGAGATCCTTCAACTCCGCAAACCCCTTCAGCACTTTCAAGAGACGCTTTTCCATACGTACACCGGTCTGGACCCGTTCCACTTCAATCATAGCGGCCTCCCCGCGAACCAAGGTAACTATGTACCATGGTACCACATGCCCGGGTCCTGTCAAGAGCGTTCCCGAAAACAAAAACGGGGCGAACTGGTTAG
>Ga0335077_10005747_pt1 | contig 15246 bp, 17 predicted proteins | sample Lox_Sample_31_FD_207151 | JGI IMG/M metagenome (GOLD analysis project Ga0335077, IMG submission 207151) | Soil microbial communities from Loxahatchee National Wildlife Refuge, Florida, United States - Lox_Sample_3.1 | ecosystem: Environmental > Terrestrial > Soil > Wetlands | place: USA... | reverse complement strand
GAACAGAGAGGCCACAGGTGCAAAAGCACAGGTGAGAAATCTCGGGCCGGTCTGCTAAACCATTGAGAGATATGGTGGCCAGGGACGGAGTTGAACCGCCGACGCCAGCCTTTTCAGGGCTGTAGTCAATGACGGTAATGGACTCAACATCAGCTATTTACGTTTCGCACCCTCGAAAATTCTGGACGCAAAATGGACGCTGATTTGAGTAAACAGGTTAAGTCTGGTCTTCGCTCTTGAAACACTGCCGGCGAAATGGGAATGGAATCCACCCAGATATGAAAATAACAGGGAATGGTTAATGGACGCGAATTGGACGTGCGTTCCCGCCAGATCGTGAAATTCGATTGCTTCAAATCAGATTTCCGGTTGTTACTCTGAACCACGCCTTGCTCGCGGGAGATAAATTCGAACCACCGACCTTTGGGTTATGAGAGAAAATATGCGCTACACGCAAGACAAAGCAGTACAAGTAAGTGCAACGAAACAATAGAAATCCGCGCCGACGTGTAGCCTAGTTTTGCGCGCTGTTGCACCGCGTTCATTCACAAAACATGCACACGCTAAGGACTTCTTGCGTGGCTTCTCTGCCTTCAGGATCTCGAATGCAGATGATCCTGAAAACTATGGGTGCATGATTCTGAAAAGCCTGGGTGAAAGATCCTGAAAATCCGCAGTTATGGCGGAGCCCACGATCCGAGTTGAACCGATGACCTGCTGATTACGAAAAGACCCAGTCTTGCGTATGTTGTTGTGAATTGTAGGTGCTTTTAGGTCATTTTGGTGCGTTTTGGGGCATACTGGGAAGCTAGTGTGCAGCAGTTTGTGCAGCAGCTTCAAGACCGCTGCTCTTGCCGTATACATGATTTGTGCCTGACGATGGAAATCATCTTAACGTGCAATTCCGCTCTCATCCCCTCCCGCCGACCTCCCGCTCATCCCAGTTAGTTCCGCAACCCTCACGAGCCTTTTGGGCCACCCTGGCGTGAATCCTAGCGGCGGAGCAGGAATGCAGATTCCACTCCTAACGGCTTCCCTTGGGCAGATCAACCGTGGTTTCGCCTGCGATTCCATTTCTTATGTAGTTGAGTTTCACCTTCGATCCAGCCCCATGGAACGCTAGCGCTGCCTCCAGCATTTGACTCGTCTTAATGCGATTTTCATCCACGGCGATAATGGTGTCCCCGATTTTCAATCCTGCATCCTGAGCGGGGCCGGGGCTCACGTCGATGAGAATCACGCCATAGCTTCCCTCTATGCCTGTCAATCCGATTGCACTGGCTGATGCGTGAGGAGCTGAGGTGCTGTGTGTGTCTGCGAGGGCTTTTATGGGCAATCCCTGATTTGGCACAGGGCTTTGAGAATTCGAACGAACGCTGGTATCAGAGGGAGTCGCATTCGTCACGGGTGCAGACACTGCGATGTTCACTTTATAAGCGGCGGCGGGAGGGCCCGGATCAACCGGTGGGGGGGGTTTCGATTGCAAATTTGCGGTTAGTTTCGTAGTCTCACCGGTTTTAATGGAAACTTCCTCCACCCAGTCCTGATACCCATTCAATACAACCTGAAGCGTATGCTTCCCCGGTGACAGCTTTACAGTCGTTGGAAGTTTTCCCCGCCCAGTGGAGTCCACAAACAGTTCCGCTCCATCGCTGCTAGCGGCAACTGACAACGTGCCACCCTCTTCTTTGTTTGTCGGCGTAGCCGCTCCCGTTTTGGCTGCATCGCTCGGTAAACGTTCAGTGAGACTTGCAAGTTGGATTGATTTGGGTTGAACGACGGCACTAGAACTTGCTTGTGAAATCGTTGTGTGCCCCTGATTCTGCTGTACACGGGCAGTCTGGTTCTGTTCATTGGTACGTTTGTTCGCAGCGACTCCCTTTACGGCGGGAAAATGTATGTCGAATTCCTTCGACCCAGCAATTGGCTCATCATTGCACTCTACGTACGCCACGGCTTTCAGATTGCGATCATGACCGGAGACGGCCTCGGCGGGCACTTGGAGCACCACGGGAGAGTTTTCATTCTTCTCCAGGCAGGCAACCTTGTCATGAAAAGCAAAATTCCCGCTTTTGTCCGTGAACTGGGGGTCAGATGCCTTGACCGGATGATTGTCTTTTCTGAAGGCGATCACAATATCTATTGGGCTTTCGGAATTGCGGCAATAAAAAGGAAAGGTGACGTCCGCGGTTTCTGAGTTCTTGTTTGCGGTCGCTTGGGGTTGGCTCAAGAATGCCACCACTGGCGGACTCCCGCCCGGGGAAGCCGCCGGATCGGGCCACAGGCGGCTATATTCTGCGAGGGCGTCGGCATAAACCTTGTCACTTCGTTGATCACGGGTTTCCCACCGCGGGTGATCCGAAAAGAATGCGGCGAACTTGGACTGCTCGCCCGTTTTCATCAGCAACAGATGGTGTAGAGCGAATACGTAATCAGGATGGTAGCCTGCACGCGCCATCAGTAGCATGCCTTGTTGGTCAGCATCGTGTTCCTGATCCCGTTCGAACTTCTTCATGGCAATTCTAGATGCCGCAGCAAATCCAACTAACGACCAGTTCGCAGACTTGTCGCCGGCACGAGCCCGCGCTCGATAATAGGCAATCATTCTTTGCACATATTGCTGATACAGATACAGCGAGACTTGGTGTCGTCTAGCGGTGTGGGCAGTCTCGTGCGACAATACCGCCGCCCAAAGACCTTTGTTGTTTCCGAGAAGCGAGACCATGCCTCCATCGACATAAATCTTCCCGCCAGCAGTGGAACTGGCATTCACGACTCCGTTATTTACGAGTGTCATCTTCCACTGATATGGCAGGCTGAGGCCGGAAGTTAACCGTTTAAACACTTCATCACCAACTTGATTTGCTGCGGTTCCACTTATTTCAGAAGTGCCCCGCATGATGCGTGACCGGCCCGCCTCGGCGAGCTGGAAATCGATAGCGTAGTCCGTTGGAAGTTGAGGTTCTTGTGAATACAGTTGCGCAGGATCAATCACGAACACGACGGCAGAGAAGATGATCCAAAGGGCCCAGGACTGAATGTGGCGCATGTCGGCTCCTTCAGTGCGGTGGAGAGTCCCAGGTTTATTTACTCCGCCATGCTCTCGCTTGCAGCACGACCAGCGCCGTGATCGCCGACACAACTCATTGTGAGGGTGCGGGGATTATCCTGCTGATCTGAGCGCTAGGTTATGGGAACGGCCACACAAAAGCTTGTTTGCTTTTCTTTGGAGCCTTGGCTGCGATCTTTCGCTGTTCGCTATCCGCCCTCCTGAGAGCGCGCTTGGCGCTTGGCGATTTCAAGGTTGGTTGCCACGGTTCGTCTGAGGCTCTTAGCGATCTCCACGGGGAGTTTGCGACAGTGATCGACACAGTATAGGTATTGAAAAGAATCGGTTTCTAATTCTGCGGCAACCTAGGGTTTGCGCTCCGCACCCACTAGGGTGACGGCAATCACGCAATTTTCGCCGGAGCGGTTGTGCCACGCGTGACGGGTTCCGTTCTGAATGACGCAATCGCCCGCCTTGAGCACGACCTCGGCTCCATCATCCAGTTCCAGAACCACCTCACCGAATACGACGACATCGAAATCAACCGTGTCCGTGGTGTGCATGCCCGAATGATCCAGTTCCAAAACCTCAATCATCCCCGGCAACTTCTGTTGAATTTCTTCGAGCGCGGAGAATGTGCTTATCTGATCGACGCTCGTCCTCGTATCCGGAGGTATAGTGAAAAAACCGAAGCGGAAACCATTTGCTGGGGGGAAATAGCGAGGATGCGGAGGTGCAGTTCCGTCGCACGGAAGTTCTGGGATGGAATCGCTTCCCCATACGCGATGAAACTCGTACCCCGGAAGTAGGGCGAGGCTTATAGGCTGAACGGGCGAGTTGCGGACAATGACCGACTTGCCGGATTTGTTCTGTCCGGTCACCACGCAGTGAATGTCCATAAAGCTCCTAAAGGTAAGACGTATTATAAGTAACTGCTGGCATCTTTCGTTCCGGCTTCTTCTGCGCAACTCTCTTACAAGTTCATCTTAGGCAAAATGGAGTTTCGTCTGTACGTCCTCCCCACGAGCTTTCTTGCTCGAAGAAGGATGAACTCAGAGCTACTGACCAAGTTTGATAGTGCCATGAGGCTGCTGCATGGCGAACAGGAACAATTCAGGACTGATCGAGAAAAGTCAATTCTGTGGCGGACTACTCACGATGCGTTTGGCAACGGGATTCGCAAAGCACAGGAACGTGCAGTGAACGATGCGGCTCGGGCGCTTGGGGCTCTCTGGAAAATCGGGCAGCGGTAATATCGCTGAGCGTGCTAGAAATTTGTATCCACCAACATGTCCCACTCCTTCAGCAGCCACTCCGGAACATAGCAGCGATTCTTGTTCTGCTTGCACCAAGCGCGCAACTCATTTGACCTCACGTATTGCTTCTCCGTTATGCGCAGCGATTTTGTGTGCAATTCAAACTCGGTCGGCATAGCTGCAAGTGGCGCGATCTGTGGCTGCCCCCAGTTCGGGTTTCCACGTTTGCGGGATTTCGCTGGCATTGTGTGGGAGGACGGCCTGATATTCATGCACGCTCAGGTTACATGGAAAATGGCACAGCTCGGGCATTTAGCAGTAGATTTCTGATTACCAAAGAGTGCGCCAGTTAAAATATGGCGCAACGCACAACCGAGTGCTTACAATCTCTTGGCTAGGAAATTGATTTTGACACCAATGGAGTCTTACTTTCTAGTGACGCTCAAGTATCGCTGCCTCCACAATCACGGCAACCGAGTACATCGTGTTTACCAGGAGGAGAATCAAGCCGCAGTGAAATTGAAAATTTCCAGAGACCACTTGGTTTGCTATTCCTGTCCTCGTGGTACTGCCTTGCCATCTGCGGACATTGACTTTGAATCCGATCCGATTCCCAATTCAACTTTTAAAGCTTTAAATGTGTCGGTGGGTGTTGATTTCTCGCCGGAAACGCTTCTATAAATCTGCACTTCAAATCGTGCTTCAGCTCGATTCATTCGGAAACTGGCGGGTTCACGCTGACTGGCGATACTAACGTAGCAGTGACGGCGCATTCGACTTGACCGTACAATCGGGAACACCAACCGGTAATGTGCTCACTATGACCGGCACCGTGGCAAACAATACCATCACAGGAACGTGGACGCTAACTGGAGTCACTTCGGGATGCACGAGCTCTGGCAACTTCACGATGACGAGGGCTTGAACAGAACCGTGGGTTAGGCTGCATTTCCTTTCGGAATCCTAGCAAGATTATCGGGAATGGCTGCTCTGAACTTTTCACAATCGTGAATTCCGAAACGAACCTGCGCTGTCAAAATTGTAGCGGGCTCACATACGTGGGAGATTTTACTGGCTCGGTCTCAAGATGCGTTTGAAACTTTATCCTGTGAGTCAGAGTGTTCAGGTAGAAGCGGCTCTTGCGTTTGCGATCACTTTTGCAGACTAAGCAACGTCTCATGAAGGGGTATATAGCACAGATTCGCTGATTTCGTTCTGCTATGTTTCACCTCGTGCGTGGCTAGTAGAAACTGCCATGCAGATGATCCAGTCCAGATCGGTGGTAGCCTATCCTGACGTGAGGGGTGTTTCCGATGAAGACTCTTTCCTGTGCAGTCCTTTCGATGGTCATCTCAGTAGCATTGGCAATACCCACCACGAGTTCCGCCCAGACAACCCATGATGCTGATGTTCACGAGCTTGAACGGCTCGAAACAGTATGGAATGAAGCTCACGAACGCGGTGACGCAGATGCGCTGGAAAAGTTGTGGGCAGACGATATGGAGGTTGCTGTGCCAAAAATGCCCGTGCTGACAAGAGCCGACGCAGTGAAGTTTGCACGCTCTGGGCGCATGAGGTTTCTCAGCTATCGGACATCGGACATTCGCGTCAGGGTGTATGGCAATGCTGCTGTTGTCACAGGACGGCTGCAGCGAACGCGCTCAATGAACGGGCAGGAAATATCTGATGACTGGCGTTTCACGAAGACGTATGTCCGCGAGGTGGGGCAGTGGCATGTGGTCTCATTTCATGCGTCCGAAGCAGCGCAACCTTAATAGTGGGCGGAGGATGACGGACTGTGGGCTAATGGTTAGCCTACGTAGTCGCAGCCGACGCCCTCTCCGTTGATTGTCTTGCCGGAGCCAGCGCAACCAGCACTACGCCAATGATTGCGAACACAACCACTCCCGCGAGTTCTCGGCGCTCGATCACATGCCGGTCACATGCCGGTATTCCTGCGCAGCCATTACCCCAGCATGGGCAAGATTTGCCCATCCGCCGAAGGCGATCAGGCTGCGGTTGGCCGCCGGGTCACGTACCGCCAGCAGCAAAAAAATTCCGAGTGTGACATAGATGCTCATTATCATCGGCACCGCAGGCTCTCGCGAGAAAAACATTGTCAGCGGGATAACTCCCGCCGTAAACAACAATCCCACCACCACAAGCACGACCTTCAGCGCCCGTTCTCGCTTCATCGTTGCCTCCTCGCGGTCACAAACTTGTGAGCCATACTCAACAAATCCCGCAGGACATCGGGCGTGACGCGGGACAGGCGAACCAGCACCGCGCTGTAACCGAGATAGTGATCGGTCACGTAGTAAAACTCCGGGGCTGCCGCGAGCAGTTCGGCGCGATCATCGAAGCCAATGCGAACCATCAGCGATCCCGGCTCAGCCGAACGATGCGTAGGAACACATGCCAACAGTTTTCCGCGAACCTTGAGCGCGGGTGCTCCGTATGCCGTGCTCTTCTCCACGCCGGGTAACGCCAAGCCGATCTTCCGCACCGTGTCGAAGTCAATTTTGCTTTTGGGCATGAAACCGATTGTCGGCAAGAACATGATAGCCCCGGCTATTGGAGCTTCGCGTACTCGGCTTTCGCTTGCTTCAGGATGGGAATGTCGGGGTCGGCGTCTTTCCAGAGGGTGAGGAAATCTTTGTAGGCTGCTATTGCTCTTACACGAGCGGCATCTGCGTCTGCACCTTGCGAAATTCTCGACTGCAAGGCGTTCGCACGCGCCACACCCAGATGCGCCAAGGCTCCCGTCCAGCAGTTCGAGACGATGCCGCTGTGGTCGAGAATCTTCTGAAACTCGGCAGCCGATTCCTTGCCCTGCCCGGCTGCAAGATATGCCTTACCGCGAATGTATGTCGGATAGAGACAAGAGATGTTCAATGCAAACGCAATATTCCCTAATTCGATATTAGAAACCATTTGCAACTCGCTCAGAGCCTCAGCCGAATTCCTTCTATCCAACGCCAATTGCGCCTCAATCGTAGGTAACCAAAGAGACTGCATCTGCATGTCCAGTGGGAAACGATTATTCAGGTCTTGCGCCAATGATTCGGCTTTTTCCGCATCTTCCGACATCGCAAACGCAAGAGCCGCTTCTACCTGAACACTCTGACTCACAGGATAAAGTTTCAAACCCTTGTCCGCTGCTTGTCTCGCATCCGCCTCATTGCCGAATGCAGCCTCGCGTATAGCTGCATGTTCCTGCCATACTGCTCCCGTCTCTTTGCTGTTGGCACGGATGGCTGAATCTACAGACCGCCTAGTGAGTTCCCGGGCGTTACGCAAATGACCCGCATAGGCTTTCGTCTCGGATGCAAGCGAAAGCCCAGCGTTCTCTTGGGGTCGGCCCATAAACCACTGTTGCTGTTCCGCCATGGCTTGAGAATCGAATGTGAGAAAAGCTAGAGTGTAGAGATTAATGTGAAGTAACTCATTATCTAGTTTTCTCGTCTGTGCCTGCTGGATTGTCTGGTGCGCCTCATCGAAGTGCTGCAAAGCAACTAAGCTGCTGGCGAGGTTGCTGTATGAGCTCACATTATCGGGTTCGAGGCGGAGACTTTGCATTTCCGTCTCGCGTGCCTTCTCCCATTGCCCTTGCGCCATGTACACGGTACCAAACCAACATATGGCCTATAGTTTCGTGGGTAGCTCTGGATTTCCTGCTCATAGGTTTGTGCCGCTTTGTTCAACTTCCCCGTTACAAACAAATAGTAACTAGCTGTAATGCGTAGTTTCTCGGGTTCGCTGGCGTGCTCGCGCAACTGGAAGGCTTTGGTCAGATACCCAGTGCTACGGCCCAGTTCAACCATCTCCTGATAATCCCCGCCTGTCGCCATGTAGCCCATTGCAATTCTGCGAATCGGTACGTACTGTAATGTGAGTTCCCGCAGGAACTGTTCCGGCTAACGCCATCGCTCCCATGGTAAGAAGAAGAACGATCGATTTCCCAAGCCTGCTTAGCATGATCTTCCCCAATTTGGTGATTTTTCTAACCTGGCCAGAATTGAGATCGATCATAGGAAGTACCTTTGCGCTCCTGCTAGTTACGCCCGTCTGCGTCCTTCAGAACACCCGACTACATGCACGCCCGGGTTCTTTACTTTCATTGGCGGTGGGCGGAAGATTACATTCACAATATTCAGTGGGGAACTAGCAGATGTCTTTCAAATCGAAATTACGCGGCCCATTTGCACGGGTGATTGCGAACTTGCTTATTGGGGTAGTTGGGCTTGTGATCGTCAGGTTTATTGCGCAAGTCCTGCCCATGTTTAAGGATGCAGGTTGGATCGTGGAAGACAAGATGACCGTGCTTGGAGCTGCGCTGATTATCATTGATGGACTGCTGCTCTCGGTGCTCATTCGCTTCGCAATCGAGCTTCGAGCCTATCTCATCGGTCGGTTTGCGGAAATCCCGGGCCTCGGAACGATGGCTGCCACTCTGGTTTTGCTCGTCGCTGCCGCTCTCGCTTACATCGATTTCAAGCCTCTAACCACTGCTTGGCCACCCATCGCGCAGTTTTACTTGTGGGGCTTTTTCGCTCTCGCTGCGGCTCTGCTCATCCAGATCGTGGTTCTCCTCTATCGGGACAGAGATTCGATTTCTGCTCGCGTATTGGGCCAAACACTGCCTGCTTCGTCCGAGTAACCTACAAGCAAAGGATTTGTTGCTGCACTTCGCAATGGGGCCACTTGCGCTTTCTTGCGCGGGCTCCACATGCACCGTGAAACGACCAACGTCACCGGGTTTTGACCTGTGAGGGTGGCAAGATTCACAGTTGACACCCCTTAATAAAGGATATACAAGTGATTCCCGGTGAGGTGGGGCCTTCTCTCTGAAGATGCCCCGTTTTCTTCGTAATCCCTCCTTCGAGGAAGTTATGCAAAACCCCCGCTTTTCACTTCGGCTCTCAGGACTTTTCTTCGTAGCTCTCGTCAGTGCGAAGGAACAACAGAAGAGTTCTGGTGCCAATTTTCATGGGGATGATTGCTCCTCGCTATTACTGAGTGCCAATTATCCTAACGCGCCGACGCGCCTTACGTATTCTGCATCAATTCGGAAACCAGAGCGCACTCGTCCCAGACCGGGAAAATCAGGATCGCTTTCTTGCTCTCGCTCGAATAGCTCGTCGCGCCCAACCCTTCGGCTGTAGTTCGTAGGACGAAGACTCAATGTGACCTTGACGTGAATCCTCGGTAGGTGAGGTAGATGCCCAAGACGAGCGAAATGGCTCCGTACAAGTAGAAAAGTTGCTGGTAGTGAAGCTGCTTAAGATAGAGTCCGGCTGCCATCTCAGGCGGAAGAAATAAAAACAATAGGCTCTTGATGAGCGTTATCCACCCGACGAGGGTAATCACAATAACGAGCGCACCGCCCGACCAGATACTGTGCGCGAGCACCATCGCCAGCCCAGCCGCGAGCGTGATTATGCCGACAATCAACATCATCGATGGACTCTGAAGAAGGGCGGTCACCGTCTCCACGGTGGCTTGCCTGCGTGTCATCATCGACAGCGCGACCAGAATGCAGTACAGCCCGATCAGCCTGCTTAGAAAGATTGTGCGCGACGACATGGTGCCCTCCAAACCGAATCAAGGATCGTCTGCCACGCTCTTGCCTTTTACTGTCGATGAAAGACTGGGCGATTTTCGCCTGCCTTTGCCATACTGCTGTCCTGAACCTCGGGACTCACGCCAAATGAATTCAACAGGTCTTGCAAGGTTACTACGCCTTCCAACTTATGGATGTCAGCGCGGCTGACGACTGGTAAGAGGTCTAGGTGGGCGGTGCCCATACGCTCAAGCGCCAAGTCAAGCGGTTGGTCGGCATGGACATGTGGGAAAATGTGCCCGTCCACAAGGTCACCCAACCGTGCGGCAGGAGTACCTTCCGCGCACGCTCGTTCCAGTGTTGCCAAGCTAACGATACCGATTACCCCTCGTCGATCAGTGACTGGCCACGCATGCAAGGTGCTTGAGCTAACGCGTTCCAATGCCTCGAAGATACCGATGTGCGAGGGCAGAACCTCCGCCCCCGCTCGCATAGCCTGAGCGACTTGATGTAGGCGGTGCCGCTGTCGAGTCTCAGCCGTGGGAATGTGAATGCCGTCCTGAAATGCCAGAGCGGTATAGATCGGCTGCCGCTGCAATCGGGAGGAAATGAAAAAGCTCACAAGATTCGAGATCATCAAAGGCACGATCACCGTGTAGTCGCGCGTCGTCTCAAAGATCATCAGCACCGAGGTCATGGGAGCACGTACGATACCCGCGAAAGCTGTGCCCATGCCGACCAGAGCGTAGGCTCCGGGTGTTGCGGTAAAGGTCGGCAACAAGCGATGTGCCACGCTACCGACTGTACCTCCCAGCATGGCACCGATGAATAGACTGGGGCCGAAGATTCCGCCAGCATTGCCGGAAGCGTAGCTGGTGGAGGCGCCGAAGAGTTTCAGGATCACTAATAGTGCCATGACCTTCAGAGCCATCCTCCCATTCAGGGCATCGCCGACATATCCGTAGCCGACGCCGAGTACCTGTGGCACAAAGCATCCCATTAGTCCGACCAACAAGCCGCCCGCTACCGGTTGGAACCACAGAGTCTTTTTCGAGAATTGCAAGAATCGTTTTCTCAGACCGAGCAGAAGTTTCGTGAACGCCACTGACACCAGTCCGCCAATTACGCCAAGCACCGCATAGACACCGAATTCCAAGGGATGGATCAGTCGATATTGCGGCACACTGAGAAGCGGGTTGTTGCCGAGAAGCAGGCGCAGCACAACCCAAGAAGTCGCCGATGCCAGTACGACTGAGCCCAGCACAGGCGCATGGAGATCGCCCATGACTTCCTCAAGTGCAAACAGCACTGCCGCCAGTGGAGTGTTAAATGCCGCTGCAATTGCCGCCGCCGCCCCAGCTGGTATTAGAGCCTTGACCTTCTCGGGACGCAGTCCCAAGCGGCGACCCAGCACCGATGCGATGCCACCACCAACTTGGACAGCAGGCCCCTCACGCCCCAACGGAATCCCACTGGCTAGTGTGACGGAAGTGCAAAAGAATTTACCGAGAACCGTGCCTAACGTAATCACACCTTCGTGGGCAAATAGCGCAGCTTTGGTCTGGGGAACGCCACTGCCACGGGCGTCAGGAAAGTAGCGGAAGAGCAGGTACCCAATGCCGAGCGAACCCGCAACCGGAATGAGCACCCGTCGCCATGCCGCGCTGCCAACGGGATAAAGCCGCATTCCCAGTCGTTCAGTCAGCACGATGAAAGCGACGACTGCAAGGCCAGTCAAGGCACCAACTGCTAGCGTTAGGAGAAAAAATATCCGGTTCTCACGTTGCTGAGAGGGAGCTATCTGCCGCAACGGCGGCGTTTCTCGGTGGGCTTCTTCTGCCTCCTCGGGGGACTCACTCGTTTCGCGTGATCCCATTTGCAATCGCGCATATTCAGAAGTCTTCAAAATGTCAGTCCCGTACCGTCAAGACTGGGCAACGCGCATGACAGAGCACCTGATGAGGGGTAATCCACGGCAGATGCGTTGAGACCCGTGCGTAAGACGTATGGTGCGGACACATGACGATCAGGTCTGCATTTTGCTCTTCAGCCACCTTCAGGATGTGTTCTCCCGGCGCGCCGATCTCGACGATGCATTCTGCTTCCACGGAAGCGGACGTTTCGGGCGGAAGCAATTGCATGAGGCGCTTCATCGCCATTTCTCTCTCCGACTCTGGGTATCCCAAAGGCGCATCAGTGGGCACCTTGAGAACGTGCAGCAGTGTCAGATGAGCGTGTTCCTGCTCCGCAAGCCACACAGCATAGGTGAGTGCTCTCGTTGAAGCGTGGAGCAGGTCGGTCGCACACAGAATTCTGTGCAACTTCAGTTCTGCTCCCAAGATCGACGAGACCTGCGGCCCAACCGCAAGCACGGGACAGGGAGCGGACTCGATAACCCTTTCGGCCACGGAGCCGAGCACGAGCTTCTTGATTCCACCGCGACCGTGGGTGCCGAGCACAACCAGATCAATCTCCAGTTTGTCGATTAAATCCGTAAGCACCTCTGAGACGAATCCTTCCTTGACCCATTCGCGGTGCTTGATCCCCTGAAAGAGTTCCAATTCTGCAAGGTGCGCCATCTTCTTTTCGGCGACGTGCCGGAGGTAAAAGGGGTCTGGTGGCTGAACATAGTCGGTAATTTCTTCAGGAACCACCGTCACCGTGTACAGTGTGGTGTCGTAACGGCGGCACAAGGCAGCACCGTACGCGAGTGCAGTTTCCGAAAAAGACGAAAAATCAGTTGGGAGCAGGATATTTTGGAGTGAAACGCGGATTGGTGCAGCCAAGGGGCTCATTGAGAGCCTCCTCGTGGCAGCCGCCGCTAGCTGTCTTCAACACAATTTTCTTTGCTCTCCCGTAGATACCGCAGTGATCTCAATCACTGGGCGGGGTGAGCGGGGGTCGTAGAATTTAAGAAGAGGAGCAAGCCATGAAACTCAGCGTAAAAGGTCTGGCACTGGCATCAGGAATCCTGTGGGGAGTGGCGATGCTGGGCATGGGACTGGCGAACCTGATTTGGAGCAGCTATGGTCAGCAATTCCTCCAGTTTATGGCGTCCGTGTACCCTGGTTACCACGCCACTCGCAGCGTTGCAGAAGTCATCGTCGGAACTCTCTACGGATTCGTGGACGGGCTTATCGGCGGTGCAGTTTTTGCTTGGCTCTACAACCAGTTTGTTAAGTTGGGTGCCTGACCGAGAGCCTGCCCCAACCTAGCGCTGCTAGGATTCGCGTATGGGCGTTCGCGAGCCAATGGATCGTTACCTCTCTCCCTCAGAGGCTAAGCGTTTCTATGACCGGCTCGGCTCTAGGCAAGATTGGCAGGGTTTCTTCAGCGATCTGGCAACTGCTTTTGGGGGACGCTTGGTGTTTCGCTGGATGATTCCGGCGTCTCATCCGCGTTGAGCGTTTCGGCGCATTCACCTTGGTCGTCGTAATCGCAGGCCCGACCGGGATGCGCTTGCTTGCATTTCTGGCAGAATTCGGTAGCCATCTTTGCCTCCCCCGCTTTTCTGCGGGCACGTTCCTCTTTCTCACAATGCCCTGTAACTGGGATTACATAGGGACTCAACCATGCATGGGATTCTCGCACAGAATTGCCCGCTAGTGAGGGGTTCAATGGCGAAACATGGTATGGACGCGGAGCCGCAGACTTAGAAGCTATAGCGGATTGCAAATTCAGTGGTGCTGCCGTTAAAGTCGGGCGCGGCAATCGGTGCTAGACCTGGAACCGCGTTAGAAGCCAATCCCCTGCCGTTATATCCGTAGTAATTCCACGTCATCCGATAGCTTAGTCCCTTATACAAGTTCCAAATGGCGGTGACGTAGGGTTTCTGGTAGTTGAAAGCGAGAGTCCCCGGTACTTGTAGAGAATTGATTTCTGTGGTGGTGCCGCCGACGAAGGTTCCAGCATAGCCAAAGCTGGCGGTGAATTGCTTGATTGGTTTCCACGAGACACCCACGTGTGCGAAATGTTGCTTGCTGGAATAAAAACCCAGAGCAGGAACGGCTGGTGGAGTGTAGCCGAGACTTGTGGGGCAGACGGGGCTGGGTGCCGGGCCGAATGCGTTGTTGTAGTAGCAAATCTGATCTTGTGTGTAGATGTCCGTATAGGTGTAGCCAAGATCGACAAACACCTTGGAGTTCGGCATCAAGGTCGCAACAAAACCATATGTGCGTCCGTGTTCGAGATCGTTGACCGTGGAAACATTGTCGCGATTTTCGTGGATGTCCACCGCAGCATCCAAGTTGATCCAAGCTCGCGGTTTGTAATTCCCGTCGATTTTGTAACTCTGCACTTGCCGTGGGCTGATCCGGGTGAAGGCATAGTCGTTGTAGCCGAACTCGAAGTCTCCTGTAACGCGGAGATTGTCGTCGGGGCGTGCGGTAAAGCCCGCAAGCAGGGCGTTTTCACTGATCCCGATGACGTTTCGCGCCATGTCATTGCCTGCGGCAGGGCCAGAAAACGTCAGCGAGATAAGTTGTCCCGTGGTCGGGTCAACAGTTTCCGTGCAAGCTGACGGCGTGGCACAGTCTCCACGAGCGGCGAAGAAGTCGTTGGCGGCGGTTCCACCAGTCCCGCCAGGAAAGTAGGTCTCTGCTGAGTAGAAGGTTGCGCTGAAATCGGCAAGCGTGCGATTTTCGTAGAGGTAACCGATTCTCGCCGTCAGATGGTTGGTGAAGTCGTACTGAAGTTCAAAAGTATTCGCCCGAACGTTCTGTCCGAGGAAAGTGTACGTTGGGCCGTTGACCGAATCCGCAGGCGAACTTGCCGTGTGACTGGGGCAGGTTGCGGCAGTGTACGGCGCAGGACACAGCGAAATGAATGTTGCCGAATTAAAGAGTGCTTGCGGTTGCTCCAGACCCACCAACCCCGGCAGCATCTGTCCGAATATGTTTGTTTCCGCCGTATCCCAGACTCCGGGCATGCGCCAGTTGTCGTAGCGAAACATGTCCACGATCCGGAACTTGTCGGTGAAGGCGTAGGTTCCCGACCAATCTGCATTCACGGAAACACGCTTCGCTGTCGCTGGGCCACCCGTTGTCCCTCCCCGTGTGCCGTTGCGGGTGACAAAATCATTTACCATTTCATTGAAATTCTGAATCATATTGTCCGAACTGCTGTACCCAAGCCCTCCTGACATCTCGAAGTTCTTGAAATAGTCGGACTGAAACTGCAAGTGTTCGGTGGGCATGAAGTTTCGAGGGCTTCCAACCTGACTGTATGACAAGTAGCCGTTGCAGTTCGGATTGAAGACATTCGGTTTAGTCGCGATTGGCGCAGCGCAGGGCAAAATCTCCACTGGCCCGTTGGTGCTCCAGACGATGCCGGGATCAACCGGAGTGCCATTGGGGAGCACATACCCTGAACTCACCGGG
>Ga0335077_10005745_pt1 | contig 15248 bp, 15 predicted proteins | sample Lox_Sample_31_FD_207151 | JGI IMG/M metagenome (GOLD analysis project Ga0335077, IMG submission 207151) | Soil microbial communities from Loxahatchee National Wildlife Refuge, Florida, United States - Lox_Sample_3.1 | ecosystem: Environmental > Terrestrial > Soil > Wetlands | place: USA... | reverse complement strand
AACGGGTTCAAGGCACCAGCCGCGTCGTCAATTCGGACAGGTCATGGTCAGCGGGCGCTTGGGCTTTGTTTGCAGGTCCCTTGCCAGACTTGAAGTGGGAGATAATAGCCGTCGCTGGTTGCAGGGAGCCAACGCCAAATCGAGGCTGGTTGATGAATAGACAGGACAATGCGGGTGGATTCCACGTTCTCATCGATGGAGAGAAGTGGACTGAAGTAACAAACCTCGCCGACACCGGAAGCGACGACAAGGTCTTCGTCGTGGACCGGACGACCGGCAGGATTGTGTTCGGAGATGGAACCTATGGCCGGCAGCCAAAATCGGGTGCAGAAGTAACGGTTTCCTACCGTCAGGGTGGCGGCGAAGCCGGAAATGTGCAGGTATCGGTGACCACCCCCTTGCCACCGCGAGTGGGGCGTTTCGTGGTCGCCCTCACGGATCAGGGGATTGGTGTATGCACCCTCGGCGATTCGATCGAGCAGTATTCAGGTGAGAAACGCGTGCACTACTTTTTCGGGCAACTGCTAACGGCGGACGACCTTCAGGACGAACAGCAGTATCACAGACGAATGCGGTATCTGCATAACCGGATGCTCCACGGGCCGGGAGTGGTCAATGGCCTGAAACTCGGCATAACGAAAACCGATTCAGCGACCTCGGTTGTCGTTTCCCCCGGATTTGCCCTCGACGCGGAAGGGCGCGAAATGGTTCTACATTCGCCTGTCAACCTGGAACTCGGGAAGAACCCGTCGCCACAGTACGTAACGATTGAGTACACCGAACGAGAGACCGGTTGGCAGCTACCACCAGAGAGTGGACCGCGAGTGGCTTCGCGTGTGGAGGAGGGTTCGCTGGTTGGCTTGGCCGGGAGCAACGATTGCGCTGCGCTCGCTATCGGAAGAGTTGTTCTTGGCTCATCGGGCTGGGAGGTGGACCCAACGTTCCGGCCGCCTAGGTCCCACTAGATTGCACGGAGCGCTGCAACACCCTGACTTCACATCCTCCTCGCTTATTCCAGTAGAATCAATGCTTGCGCCCAAATTAATTAGCACGTTGTTGACTAAGGGTCCGAGGGCCACACGCCACAGTCACACCCTGTGGGGACTATGCGCGAACTGAACCGACTACTACGCTACCTCCGGCCGTTCTGGCTCTACATTCTCGCGTCCGTGCTGGCTATGGCGATGGTCGGCCTGCTCGAGGCCTTCCGGTTGCTCCTGATCGGCCCCATCTTCGACCGCGTTCTCAATCCCTCGTCGCATGGTCGCGATCTGCCGTTGTTCCGCATGCCCATCACCGGCCAGCCCATCCAGTTGGGCTGGTTCGTCCCCGAGCACTTCCATAACGTGTGGACGATGGTGGCCTTCGCGCTGGTCGTCTCGACGGTGTTGAAGGGACTGTTCGATTACCTCGGCACCTACCTGGCGAACTATGCCGGCTTCGGGATGATTACCGACCTGCGCAACGAACTTTACACAGCCACTCTGCGCCGCTCGGTGGCGTTCTTCCAGAAGCACTCTACCGGCACACTATTGTCGGCCATCGTCAGTGATATTGATCGCGTGCAGTACGCGGTTTCCACCGTGGTGGCGGAGTTCCTGCAGCAGTTCTTCACCTTCCTGTTCACAGCCGCGGTCGTGGTCTTGCTGGGCGGGCGTCTCACCTGGGTGCTCGCCATCTTCGCTCCCTTCGTCGTCGTAGCGGCGCGTCGTATTGGCCAGCGTGTCCGCACCACCACGCGCAAGGGCCAGGACAAGGTCGCCGACATCCAGAACATCCTGCAGGAGACCATTACCGGCGTCCGCATCGTCAAGGCCTTCTCTATGGAAGCCTGGGAGACGAATCGCTTTCGCGAGGCCGCACGGCGCCTCTTCAAGGCGAACTTGCGCTCGGTGAGTGCCTACGCTGTCAGCTCGCCCATGATGGACATCTTTGGCGCCATCGCCATCGCGGCGCTCATCCTGATCGGGCGCGAGTACATCAAGCACGGGGCGTTCACCGAAGGCGTATTCCTGGCGTTCATCATCGCGGTGTTTAAGCTGTACGAACCGATTCGCAAGTTCGGACAGTTCCACAACAACTTCCAACAGGCCCTGGGTGCGTCGTCGGCCATCTTCACCTTCCTCGACGCCCAGGACGACGTGCGTGAAAAGCCAGGCGCGATGAAATTGCCGCCGTTTCGCAGAGACATTCGCTTCGAGCACGCCTACTTTTCATACGAGAACGGCGACGGCGCGCGCGGCGTCCTACACGACATCAATCTGGAGGTCAGGCCGGGAGAGGTAGTGGCCATCGTCGGCTCCAGCGGCTCGGGGAAGACTACGCTGGTGCATCTGCTACCGCGTTTCTTCGATGTGACCCGCGGGCGGCTGCTGATTGACGGACATGATGTGCGCGATCTCACCGTGGCCTCGCTGCGTTCGCAGATCGCCATCGTCACCCAGGACACCATCCTGTTCAACGACACAGTACGCAACAACATCGCCTATGGCCAGCCGCACGTTTCCGCACATCGAGTGGAAGATGCTGCTCGCGCCGCGCTGGCGCACGACTTCATCATGGCGCTGCCGGAGGGTTACGACACGGTGATTGGAGAGCGGGGCTTGCGTCTCAGCGGCGGCGAACGCCAGCGCATCTCGATTGCGCGCGCCATCCTGAAGGATGCGCCCATCCTGATTCTTGACGAAGCCACCTCGGCGCTCGACACCGAAAGTGAGTCGCTGGTGCAATCGGCATCGCAGAACCTGATGACTGGCCGCACGGTATTCGTCATCGCGCACCGGATGTCCACGGTGCGCCGGGCCGATCGCATTCTTGTACTCGACAACGGAATGATTATCGACGAAGGCTCGCATGAGGATCTGATGTCACATACAGGCCCCTATCGCCGGTTGTATGATTTGCAGTTCGAAGACGTCGAAGCGGCATCCGAATAATTGCGCCATGAACATTCGTTCCATGACAGGGTATGCGCAGGTCAAAGCGCACGTGGACGATACGCTGACGCTGACTCTCAGCCTGAAGTCGGTGAATCACCGCTTTCTGGATCTGCACCTGCGTCTGCCGGCGGAGCTTGATCCCATCGAAATGAAGGTGCGCCGCATGCTGAAGGAGCGTCTGCACCGCGGACATATTGAAGTCACCCTGGGACTGGAACGCAGTGGCGGCGCGGCTTTTGCCGTCAATAGGGAACTGGTAGGTGGGTATCTGCGGACCTTTCGTCAGGTTGCGGAGGAGTTTGGCGTCAGTCCCGAGCCAGACCTTAATGCCGTCCTTAGCAGCGCTGGAAAAGCAGATCGCTGCCGCCCTGGGACAGTGCATTGAGCGCCTCAACCATATGCGCGAAGAGGAAGGCCACGGTGTGGCCGCCGAACTGCGGACTCGCATGACCCACCTGTCTTCAGCCACTCACGAACTAGACCAGCTGCGCGGCAGAGTGCTCAAGGCCCATCACGAGAAGGTGCAAGGCCGCATGCAGGAGCTCCTGAGCACGCACATCGATTCCGACCGTATCCTTCAAGAGGCGGCCATGCTGGCGGAGCGCAGCGACATTCAGGAGGAGCTGGTGCGCATGAAGAACCACATCCAGCACTTCTCAGCCCTGCTCGACGCCGGCGGCGAGGTCGGCAAGAAGCTAGACTTCCTGCTGCAGGAGATGAACCGCGAAGCCAACACCCTGATGTCGAAGACCACCGGCGTTGCCGGCGAGGCCCTGCGCATCACGGGCTTGGGGCTGTCGATGAAGTCAGAGATTGAGAAGGCGCGCGAGCAGGTGCAGAACATCGAATGAGCGGGACCGTCTTCATCATTTCCGCGCCATCCGGTTCAGGCAAATCCACCCTGACCAATGAAGTGCGGCAGATCATACCTAGGCTCGACTTTTCGGTCAGCTACACGACGCGTCCGCCCCGCGGCAGCGAACAGTCAGGCCGCGAGTACTTCTTTGTCAGCCGCGACGAATTCGAGCGCATGATCCGGGAGGATGGGTTTCTCGAGTACGCCGAAGTCTTCGGCAATTACTACGGCACCGCGCGGCGGTTCTTGCGCGAGGCCATTGCCCGCGGGCACGACCTGCTGCTCGACATAGACGTACAGGGCGCAGCCCAGGTGAAGCAGAGAGTGCCGGAAGCGGTCAGCATCTTCATCCTGCCGCCGTCGCGCGACGAGCTGGAACGCCGCCTGCGCCGCCGCAGCGAAGCCGATGATAAGCTGCGTGGCGACGGCGCGCCGCCCGTCAACACCGAGGAAATCATCCAGCGTCGCCTGCATACCGCCTCGCGGGAAATTGAGAATTTTTCCCAGTACGACTATATTTTGGTCAACGACCGGCTGGAGCAGTCGATTGACATGCTCAAGTCGATCGTGGAGGCCGAGCGGCTGAGACGCTCGGGCGCTGACCTTACGGCAAGGGACGACGCGGTGCTGGCCGCCGCCGATCATGCCTTGCGCGCGAACATGATGCAGCAGGTGCAGACCATCCTTGCTACTTTCGAGGTTTTCCGATCCCCCACCGTTACGGAGTGAACGATGAAACTGGTTGAAGGCTTCGACAGCAATTATCGCTACGTTCTGGTCGCCGCACGCCGCGCTCGTCAGATACAGAATGGCGCCCGTCCCGTGGTGGACACCCACTCGCGCAAGCCCTGCCGCATCGCCGAAGAGGAGATCCAGGCCGGCAAGGTGAAGTGGGAGGTCCCGCAACAGCCGAAGACACCGATGGAGATCGCCAGCGAGGTGCTGGAATCCGTCGGTGAGGGCGGCGAGGATTAGGCTGGCATCGTTGGCCGTTGTGCCGCATCTTCTAATCAGGCACGCATGAAAATCGCACTGGGTGTAAGCGGCGGCATCGCCGCCTACAAAGCAGCCGAGATCGTCCGCCAACTGCAGGAACGCGGAATAAGCGTTCAGGTCATCATGACCGCCGCGGCGCAGGAGTTCGTCCGTCCGCTCACCTTCGCTGCTCTTTCCGGCGAGAAGGTCATTACCAGTATGTTCGGCACGGGCGCGGAGCAGCCCAACCTCGACTCCGCGGTTGAGCACATCGCGGTGGCGCAATCCATCGACGCCCTGCTGGTTGCGCCGGCCACAGCCGATACGCTGGCCAAGTTCGCACAGGGCATCGCCAGCGATTTCCTCAGCACACTCTATCTCGCCACCACCGCGCCGGTGATCGTTGCACCTGCCATGAACGTCAACATGTGGGAGCATCCGGCAACACAGGCTAATCTTGACATTCTGCGCCGGCGAGGTGTTCTCGTAGTAGAGCCCGGCAGCGGATACCTTGCTTGTGGCATGGTCGGCGCCGGGCGCTTGGCTGAGCCGGAGCAGATTGTCGCGGCAACGCTCGAGAGGCTCGGCATTGCGCAAGACCTTGAAGGCGAGACCGTGCTCATCACGGCGGGCCCAACGCACGAGCCCATTGATCCCGTGCGCTACATCGGCAATCGCTCGAGCGGAAAGATGGGTTACGCGCTTGCGGAAGCCGCGCTCCGGCGCGGGGCGAAAGTGATTCTGGTGAGCGGCCCGGTTGCAATTCAGCCGCCGGCGGCGGCGGAAGTCATCTTTGTCGAAACGGCGCAGCAGATGCGCACGGCCGTGCTCGACCGCTGGGAAGGGGCGAGCCTCATCATCATGGCCGCAGCGGTCGGCGACTACCACGTCAAGAACGTCGCACCTGAGAAGATCAAACGCAAGGGTGCGGTGGACCTGCAACTCGAGCCCAACCCCGACATCCTCGCCGACCTTGGCAGCCTTCGCCACGCCACCGGCAAGCTCGCTCCGGTGCTAATCGGCTTTGCTGCCGAAACAGAACACCTTTTGGAGAATGCCCGCACCAAGCTCGCAGCCAAGCGCGTAGACGCGATCGTGCTGAACGACGTTTCGCGCCGGGACATAGGCTTCGACGCCGACCGCAACGAGGTAACCATCGTCACGGCCACGGACACCATTGCCGTGCCCGAGGCGAGCAAGCTGGAAGTCGCGCAGAAGATCCTCGATGCCGCCCTGCCTTTGCGCCAACAACAGCCTGAGACCGCCGTGGAATCGCACCATCGATGACTCTCAACTCCCACACCAAATCTGCCCTCCGGGAGCGGCTAAACTTCTATCGCGAACTTGGAATTGGCCCACTCTACCGCCGGGATGTAGCCAGTAGCGCGGCGAAGGACGATCTCGGCGTGCTGCTGGTGGACGAACTGGCTACGACTGCGGAGGCGATCGCGTGGGAAGCAGATCGCGTGGCACAGGAGGCCTACCTTCCGTCGGCTGCGAGCGAAGATCGTGCCCTCCGATTGCAAATCATCGCTAACGACATCGGCCCCGACTGCCAGCGCTGCAAGCTGGCCAAGCTCGGTCGCAAGCAGATCGTCTTCGGCACTGGCGACCCACACGCCGAGCTGATGTTCATCGGCGAGGGGCCGGGCGCGGATGAAGACGCCCAGGGACTGCCATTCGTCGGCCGCGCCGGACAACTGCTTAACAACATGATTGCTGCTATGGGCCTCAAACGCGAGCAGGTGTACATCGCCAACATCGTAAAGTGCCGCCCCCCAGGCAACCGCACACCGGAGCGCGACGAATGCGAGACTTGCTCGCCATTCCTGATGCGCCAGATTCGCGTCATCCGCCCCCAGGTCATCGTGGCCCTCGGCGCGACTGCCGCCAAGAACCTGCTCAGCGTCAATGACTCGATGAACTCACTGCGTGGCCGCTTCTACGATTTCTCGCCTCCACGGACACTAATGGACATGGATGAACCCTTCACGTGCAAGCTGTCGGTGACCTACCATCCGGCTTTCCTGCTGCGCGATCCGCGACAGAAGAAGGAAGCCTGGAAGGACCTGCAAATGGTCATGCGCCATCTTGGCTTGCCTGCGTCCAGGCGCGCGCCCGAAGGCGCCTAGCCTGCCATGCCGCAATTCTGCGATGTGGCCGTCCCCGTCCCGCTCGACGCCGTTTTCACGTATCGCATCCCGGAGAACTCGCCAGAGCCATATGTCGGGGGTCGAGTCATCGTTCCCTTCCGCGAGAAGCGACTGTGTGGCGTGGTCACCGAACTGCACGACCGCGAACCGAAGTTCCAGACCCGCCGACTGAGCCAGGTGCTCGATTCCACGCCTTCTCTGACACCCGAATTGATGCAACTGGGCCGCTGGATCGCGCAGTACTACATTGCTCCCATCGGCGAGGTTTTCCGCACCATGTTGCCGCTCTCGGCGGAATTCCGCCGCGTCACCGGATACCACCTTACCGACAAAGGAATTGCCGCGCTCCATGCTGCAGCGTCGGCTGGTTCCTCGCTGCGGTCACAGAAGGACCGCGAACACCAAATGCTGGAATATGCCGCATTAAACCGGCTCGCGGATGGCGAAGTGGTCCGCGAGGCGACGCTACGTTCGGCATCGGGAGCGACGAGAACTGTGCTGCAGTCGCTGCTGCGGAAGAAGTGGATTGCCCGCGACGACCTGAGCGACGTGCGTGACGCAAGCCGCATGGTTCACATTGCAAGGTTGAAGGATCCGACAGGCAAGCTCAATGCCAACCAGCAGACGATTGTTGATTATCTGCGCGGGCAGGAGGGACAACGTGCTACCGTCGAAGCGCTGCACACATTGGCTGTTCCGCGCACCACGCTGCGAACGCTGGTGCGCCGCAGCATCGTCGACTTAATCGATGAGCCGGCGAGCTTCCACGTCTCCGGCCTCAAGCCACGCAAGCTCGAATTCCTCTTCACCCCCGCGCAGAAGCTTGCGCTCGACGCCATCATCGGCGCGGTGGACGAGCGCAAGTTCCGCCCCATGCTGCTGCACGGCGTGACGGGCTCGGGCAAGACCGCCGTGTACCTGTCGGCCATGCAGGCGGTGCTCGCCCAGGGGCGCTCGGCGCTGCTGCTGGTTCCCGAGATCGGCCTTACTCCCGCCGTCGCCGCCGACCTGCACCTGATCTTCGGCGACGAGGTCGCCATCCTGCACTCGGCGCTCACCGATGACGAACGCGCCGAACAGTGGAAGCGTATCCGCAACGGCGAGTCCCACATCGTGGTAGGTACGCGCTCAGCTATCTTTGCGCCACTGCCTGACCTGTCCCTCATTGTGGTAGATGAGGAACACGACCACTCCTACAAACAGGAGGAGATGCCGCGCTACCACGCACGCGACGTCGCGGTTATGCGCGCCAAGATGTGCAAGGCAGCTGTCGTACTCGGATCAGCCACCCCGTCGCTGGAGACCTACCACAATGCGGTAGAAGGCAAGTATCGCCTGCTGGAACTGCCCGAGCGCATTGAGAAGCGGCCGCTGCCCGAAGTCGAGATGCTCGATATGCGGGAGGAGTTTCATCGCACAAAGAAGGATGAGGTCCTCTCCCGCAAGCTGACGGAGGAGATCGGCGAGCGCCTGGCCCGGCACGAACAGGTCATGGTGCTCCTGAACCGGCGTGGCTATTCAGCCTTCGTGCTCTGCCGGGAATGCGGCGAAAGCGTGCAGTGCAAGAACTGCGCCATCGCCATGACCTACCACAAGCGCGAGCACCGGCTCATCTGCCACTACTGCGGCTTCGCCCGTCCCGCGCCCAAGACCTGCCCCAAGTGCGGCAGCGAGTATGTGCAGTATCTGGGCGCCGGCTCGGAGAAGCTGGAACATGTCCTGCACGGCCTGTTTCCGCAGGCGCGCATCGCGCGGCTCGACCGCGACACCGTGCACGGCCGCGACGACTTCGAGCGCATGTTGAGTGCTCTTTACGCCGGCGAGATTGACCTGCTGGTGGGTACCCAGATGATCGCCAAGGGACACGACGTGGCCAACGTCACGCTGGTCGGAGTCGTTGGCTCCGACGCCGCGCTCAGCTTTCCCGACTTCCGTGCAGCCGAGCGCACCTTTCAGCTCCTTACGCAGGTCGCGGGACGCGCCGGTCGCGGCGACACGCCCGGCAAGGTTGTGCTGCAAACGTTTTTCCCCGACCACTACGCCATCCAGTTCGCCGCAGCGCACGACTACCGCGGCTTCTACGAGAAGGAGATCCGCTTTCGCAGTTGGATGCATTACCCGCCCTTCGACGCGGTCAGCAATGTGCTGGTGCGCAGCCATAAGCTCGACGAAGCACTGGCCTGGTCGGGCATCCTGGGTAGGTGGTTCCACGGCACCCAGCTCGACGGCGTGCGCGTGATGGGCCCGGCCGCCGCGGCCATAGTGCGCCTCAAGACCGAATACCGCTATCACTTCCTGCTGAAGTCGCGCAGCCGCGAACGCATGAACGCCGTGCTGCGCTCCATGCTCGAGCACGCCGCAAGGCAAAAGATCCCGCGCAACAATGTGGTGGTGGATGTGGACGCCCTGTCACTGATTTAGAAGCGCAGGGCTAGCCCTAATCTCTTCGCAGCACTCGGACGAGCCTTGTACCGCCGACGTGCGGCGGTTATTGCGACTCAACCTCTCCACAAGAAAAGCACGCCGGCGGCCAGCAGAGTCAGTTCGATGATTACGATGAACACTCCTTCCGGCAAGCGATCCACAATGCGTTTGCCCACGTAGGAGCCGACAATCATCGCTGGAGTCAGGGCGGCTCCCGCCACCAGCGCATGCACGGAAAGCACAGAAGCCTGCTGGTAGGCAATCAACTTGGTCAGATGCATGATTACGGTGGTAAGGGCTTCGGTTCCAATGTAGGCGGCTTTGACTAAACCATAGGCCAGGAAAAATGGAGCCATAAGCGGGCCGACGCTGCCCAGCAGAGCGGACAGAAAACTGGAGCATGCGCCAAGCACTGCGAAGCCGCGCAACGGCATACGTGGCGGTCTGCGGCTGAGATGGCGCCACAAGACGAGCAGTATGAGGAACGCGCCCAATCCCCGCGTCAGGGTCCTGAGAGGCGCGACCGCAAACAGAAAGCCACCCAGCAGCGCTGCCGGGACGCCACCTAGCGCGAACCACTTCACTACGGGAAAATCGATGGCCCGGCGATTGAACCACACGCGGCTCCCATTTCCCACCAGCTGCGCCACCGTCAGGATGGGAATTGCCTCGCGCACACCGTAGGCAACCACCAGTACAGGCAGCAGCAGGGCGGCTCCGCCGAACCCGGTGACCGCAGCTAAGGTCGCCGCTAAGAAGGCCACGGCGACCAGCGTTGCGAATTGTGCCAGAGGCGGCAAGGCTCAAACGGGTCTCGTTATCAATAACACAGCGGGGGCATTATCACATTCGCGGGGATGCTGGGATCGTCGTACACCATTTCCCCTTGCTAATCTCCGTTCTCCTGCATAGGATGCCATTCGAGTTGGCGCTGGCTGGAGACTCGGAGGAGGGCTCATGGACCGTCGCACATTCCTCGGCTTGACCGCAGGTGGGCTCGCTGCGAGCGCTGTTTCCGGCAGCTTGAGGGAATCTCTGGCTTGGCCCTCGCCGCATCAATTTCAGCCGGATTTCATGCCAGGGACTCCCGGAGTTCCACCTGAGCCCTACCAGTTTCCCAAAGACTTCTACTGGGGCGCGGCGACAGCGTCTTATCAGGTTGAAGGGGCGTGGAGGGAAGACGGCAAGGGCGAATCCATTTGGGACCGCTTCGCTCATACGACAGGTAAGATCAAGGGCGCTGCAACCGGTGACGTGGCTTGCGATTCGTATCACTTGTACCAGCAGGACGTGGCTCTGGCCAAGCAGCTCAATCTGAAGAGCTATCGCTTCTCCATCGCCTGGCCGCGGATTCAGCCGTCGGGCGCCGGTACGGCGAACCAGAAGGGCCTCGATTATTACAAGCGTATGCTGGATGAGCTGCACGCGGCGAACATCCGTCCGCTGGTCACGCTCTATCACTGGGACCTGCCGCAGCCGCTGGAAGACAAGGGCGGCTGGCCGAACCGCGAAACCGCTAATTACTTCGTGGACTACGCGAACATCGTTGTAGAGGCGCTGGGCGATCGCATCAACACCTGGTGCATCTTCAACGAGCCGAGCGTCTTTACGTCAGACGGTTACGACAGCGGCGCTCACGCACCGGGTCGCAAGGACTGGGATGCCTGCCTCAAAGCGACCCACGTGGTCAACCTGGCCCAGGGCATGGCGTTCCGCGCCATCAAGGCTGCCTATCCCAAGGCGGAGGTGAGCTCCGCCTTCAACACGGGAGACGCTGTTCCGGCGACGAACTCGGAAGCCGACAGGGCGGCGGCAGAGCGCTGGGCCGCCTTTCATAACTACTGGTTTGTCGATCCGCCGCTAAAGGGCCACTATCCGCAAGAGCTCGCAACCGACCAGGTGCTGGCTGCGATGGGCGTTCGTGACGGGGACATGGAGATCGTGAAAGCCCCATTGGACTATCTCGGTATCAACTACTACAACCGCGCCATCGTCGCCGATAGCCCTGACCGCCGCGTTGTGCACGCGGCTGCACATGAACCCGAGCAGGGGCCGAAGACGGAGATGGGATGGGAGGTCTGGCCTGGCGGCTTCTACCATCTGTTGACCACCGTGAATGACAGATACAAGCCGAAGGCGATGGAGATTACCGAGAACGGCTGCTCCTACGGCGACATCCCGGAAGCGAACGGCCACGTTCCCGATGAGCGCCGCACCAATTTCTTCCGCGGCTACCTCGGGGCCGTAGCGCGCGCACATAAATCCGGTGTTCCAATTCGCGGCTATGCAGCGTGGAGCCTGATGGACAACTTCGAGTGGGCCGAAGGCTTCACTCAGCGGTTTGGCTTCGTGTTCGTGGATTTCCGCACATTGAAGCGGACGGTGAAGGACTCTGGGAAGTGGTACGCGCAACTGGCGGCGACGGGAAAACTGAGCTAGCAAGAGTCGTGATGGCCGGAGCAGAAAAGGGGCGGACTTATGGTCCGCCCCGCTGGTTATGGCCAGCGTTTATTGAACCGTGAGGCTCACGGTGGTTGAGTGTTTCAGGCTGCCGCTGGTACCCGTGATCGTTAAGGTGTACGTCCCTCTTGTCGTTCTGCGATTCGTAGACACTGTCAGCGTCGAGTTCTTCGGCGATGGTGGCAGCGTGAGCGAGGTTGGGTTGAAAGTGCAGCTGCTGCGCGGCGGGCAGCCGGTCATGCTGAGGCTGACGGTTCCAGCAAAGCTGCTCAAGGCGGTTACCGTCGTCGTGTAACTGACGGCGGAGCCCCGCGAAACGGTCTGGCTGGACGGCGTGGCCGTGATGGAGAAATCAGGCGCGGCCGCAGTCACCGTTAGAGTCACCGTGGTGGTCTGCTGGATGCCGCCACCGTTGCCGGCCACCGTGATGGGATACGTTCCCGGCACGGTACTGCTCCCCACCGTGATGGTCATGGTTGAATTGCCGCCACCCGGCGCCGGAATCGGATTCGGACTGAAGCTCACGGTGGTTCCTGATGGCATTCCTGAGGCCGACAACGTGATGGCGCTGTTAAAGCCGCCGCTGATTGTCGTCGTGATCGTCGATGTTCCTTGATGTCCATCCGCAACGGTAAGCGACGACGGCGAGGCGGAGATCGTGAAGTTCGGCGGTCCGGTTACCGTCAGCATTACTGTGGTGCTGTGCTGAACGCCGCCACCGTTGCCAGTCACAGTGATGGGATAGGTTCCCGTCGGCGTAGTGCTGCCCACAGTGATGGTCATGGTGGAGGTACCGGAGCCGGGCGCGGGAATTGGATTGGTCCCGAAAGTCACCGTCGTCCCGGACGGAGCCCCTGAATACGACAAGGTGATCGCGCTGTTAAAGCCGTTGATGGCAGTGGTTGTAATTGTCGATGTTCCCTGGTTCCCCTGCTGAACGCTCAGAGAGGAGGGCGAAGCCGAGATGGTGAAGTCCGGCGGAGGCGGGCCACCGCATCCACTGAATTTCAACGACGCAAGCCGAGTGCTCCAGTCGAAGGACGCGGTTACCATGTAGTACTGGTTCGTGTACCAGAAGGTGCAATCGTCGGCGGCATCGAGCGCCATGCTGGTGTAATCGCCCCAGCGATTCGAGGTGTCCGTCTGTGAACCGCTTCCGGCGACGATGGAAGCCTCACTTTCCATCGTGCCCAGTGCATCACTCGGTACGCGCCCGGTGTAGCTGATCGAGGGATAGATGCTCGAGCTGGAAACGCTGTAACCCAGAGCGATGTCCTGCGAGCTGTCCATCGCGATCGAACCCATCCAGCGGTAACTGCTGTCGGGCGCGAACGTTCCCTGTTGGTACCGACAGGCTCGTTGAGGTCTCTGGCGCGCGGAATTCATACCACCGCTCACCGACAGAGCTGCCGGCGGTCACTGAGTGGCTCACCAGCCAGGCCTGGTGGTCGCCGCTGAAATTGCGATAGGCCAGCCGATACATCAGGCGATCGCCCAGTGAATCCAGCTGAGCGGTGGTGCCCTTCTGCGGGATGCAGGTTCCGCCACCACACGCCAGGCTGAAGGAAGCTATGCCGGAAATTGGCATGCTACCGCCGGTGCCGGTGAATGTGGAGTTCGACGGGGTAGTGAAGTCCACGTGGAACAGATACTGGTAAATGTTGGAGCCGCCGTTGTCGATGCTGCCCAGGAAGAGCTCCTGTTGTCCTGAGGGCGGAGGAGTTGCAGCGGAGTCGATGTCCGCGGGTAGCAGGCTGTCGTCGAAGGTACCACCCTGGAAGCAGATTTGCTTGGCTGAGGAATCGCCGACCAGCATCTTGGCGCGCTCATAAGCGCAGGCGCGCGCGCCAGCAAAACTCGACCCTGAAGATCCAAAATTGTTCTGGCTCTGGTAATAGGCGTCAGACCAGAGACCCCACTTGGGATAATCAGGAAAACCGGGCTGGGAGTAGGCGAAACGGTAGTACGTGCCCGTCGCATCGGGAGCCGTGGAGATGGCGACGCAGGTCATGTACGGCGACGAAAACACGTTCTGGGTCATCACCCAGCGGTGAGCAACCTTGTCCCACTGCGCGATGATGTCGCCGCTGTTGCTGGTTTGACACGGACCGCCGAATCCTGACCAGAAGGCATTGCCGAGAATTGGGCCGGAGATGACCGCGCCCGTCGTCTTGTTGAAAACCGCATAGGATGCGTTCACCCACTGCACGACCTGGGTGTCACCGACCGCCAGGTTCACATCGGTTGGAGCATCGGGAACGGAATATCCGGGAAAGCCATTTCCCACTCCAAGCAGGTTGAGCCCAAGCGTGGCACTCACCAAGGGACCGATGGACGTCTGCAGGGCTCCGTCTTTTGCAGCTTCCTGGCCTTCAGCTTCCTTCAGCAGTTGCAGCTTGGGGTACCGCACCGGTGGCGCGACGTGGGCGCCAATCGGTTGTGAAACTTCTGTCGCCATGTCGCGTAGGGGGCGCGAAACATCAAAATGGACCGGGTAGTTCACGTCCGGATTAGTGAGCACCAGAGGCTGGCTGGGCGTTTCCTGCGCCGACACGACAGCAGCGGGTATCAACGCGACAATCAACAACAGAATAGAGCTTAGCTTGACGACAGAAGACTTGCCTTTCATGGTGACCTCCTTCGCGGTCCCAAGTTGCTTTGATTAATTGGGAGAATGGGTGCAGCAGCCCTTTTTTCGTGGCATGAGTTGTCCTGCTTCGTGAAACCCTCTCTGAATCTCGTAGCCGGCCGTCGGTTCACAAGGGGCATCGGTCGTATGGACTCGGAATCCCGACCACAAACGAAGCGCAAACGGAGCGGATACTACTACCGAAGTAGTAGATGTGCAATGGCCCGCCAGTGGGGGATACTGCTATGGCGGATTTGCCAAAGAGAGACACAGTTCCGCCTGGGAGTCGCACAGCGAGTGTAAGTTTCGCGACTACCCCATCGGCAGCTTTGTACCTTGTTCTTTCCTTTTCAACAACATAACCTCATGCATTGCCCGCCATTCAATGTGCCATACATCCGCTGAACCGCCAATTGCCCCCGTTTGACCTATCTTGCTTGGCCGACGCGGCCGCGAGTCTTTAGTTTACAAGTGAGCAGAAGTGTAGCGACTTGGCCCCTGTCTGGTGTACAAGCCGCATTTCAAAACAACGAGAGGCGTAAATGCATAAGCCGGTGAAGTACGTTGAAAAGGCCGTTACCGTCGCCGCCAGAGGCGCGTGGGTTGTTTTCGACAAGATCAACAGTATCCATCCCAATCCCTCGTTTACGCCGAAGTGGTCGGACAAGCCACTGTTGAAGTCGTATCAGAAGTCGAAGCCGCCTCTCGGCTGGCCGCGCGCCACCGACTCACTGTGCCCGAAGTGCGTTCCGGAAATCCGCCAGGAGATCCTTGACGGCAAGCTGCCGGTCGAGATCCTGATGAACGAGAAG
>Ga0335077_10005744_pt1 | contig 15248 bp, 12 predicted proteins | sample Lox_Sample_31_FD_207151 | JGI IMG/M metagenome (GOLD analysis project Ga0335077, IMG submission 207151) | Soil microbial communities from Loxahatchee National Wildlife Refuge, Florida, United States - Lox_Sample_3.1 | ecosystem: Environmental > Terrestrial > Soil > Wetlands | place: USA... | reverse complement strand
CACCGCCGCAGGCAGTCAGCAGGAGAAAGGGAATGGAGGCAAGCAGCAGCGTTTTGGCCATGAGCGCTGGATTCCTTGGGTTGGGCGGCGAGCGCCTCAGCGGATGTCGGCGGTCGAGAAGTTCGCTGGCAGGAGCGAGGGCACCCAGGCGCGCCCGGCAAAGGCGCGCATGCGGCCGCTGTTCTCGAACACCAGGTCCGGCTGTCTGATGGCCAGATGTCGGTGGTTGCCATGGGCGCTGGTCCCGGCCTGCTGGTACTGCCCGTAGTAAGTGCCCAGCAGTTGCTTGAGGTCCGGGTTCACCGGGCCGTTCCACGCCACGGCGAACACCCGCCCGTCGCTGCCGGCGTACTCGCGCACGCTCTCGCCGTAGCCGGTGCTGATCTCGTGCACGGCGATCGCGCCGCTCGTGCTCACCCGCACGGCACCCTTCATGCGGGCCTGGTCGGCCTGTACGGTCTGCGGGCTGCCCCCGAGTGCCGCGAACGCCGGCGCGGTCGCGGCACCGAGCCAGGCGAGGACACACAGCGAGATACGGTTCAGCTTCATGCGGGGGTCCTTGAAGTCCTTTGCGGGCCATTGTGCCTCATGGCATGCGAGGTTGGGCTAGCGTCTGGAATTCGCGACTCAGTGTGTGGGTGGAACCTCGGAGTTCCCAAGCGTCGCAGGCGGCCGACGGTTGACCGCCTCCGTTCCACCGGCCGCGGTGGGGCGGGAGGAGCGGCCCCCGGACGATGCCGAGGCGGAAAGCCTTGTCGCCTTATCGATCAATCCGTTAGGATTCGCCCCCCTTAATTCGGAGCGGTAGTTCAGCTGGTTAGAATACCGGCCTGTCACGCCGGGGGTCGCGGGTTCGAGTCCCGTCCGCTCCGCCAGTTTTCCTAAGTTCGACCAGTCCAAACATGCTGCAGCGGATCGGCGACGCCCTCAAGGGCAGCAAGCACCACAAGTGGATCGCCTACCTGATCATGGGGCTGTTGTCCCTGGTGTTCATTGCCTGGGGCGCCTACGGCATCGTCAATCTCAACGTGGGTGCGTCCAACTATGCCGCCGAGGCCAACGGCACCAAGATCTCCCTGGAGGAGGCGCGTAACGCCTGGCTGCGCCAGCAGGTGTCCTGGCAGCGTCGCATCGGCGGTGCCGAGCTGCCTGCGCCGCTGCGTGCGCAGCTGCAGGACCAGACCCTCGAGGGCCTGATCAACAGCGCGCTCATGGCGCAGCGCACCGAGAAGCTCGGCTATCGCGCCACCCCCGAGCAGATGCGCGATGCGGTACAGCAGGAGCCGGCGTTCCAGATCGCCGGGCAGTATTCGCCGCAGGCCGCGCGCGCGGCGCTGGCGCAGGCGGGGATCTCGCAGGACACCTTCGAGGCGCAGCTGCGCCAGGACATGCGCCGCATGCACCTCGAGGGAGGCATCCGGGCCTCGAACTTCCTCACTAGCACCGAGGTCGCCCGTCTGGCTGCGCTCGAGGACCAGCAGCGTGAGGTGCGCTACTTCGTGTTGCCGGCGGCGCAATTCGCCGCGGCCGTCAAGGTGGACGATGCGGCAGTTGAGGCCTACTACAAGGCCCACCAGACGCAGTACCTGACCCCCGAGTCCGACAAGCTGCAGTACGCGGAACTGCGTCTGGAGACCCTGGCCGCCCAGCAGCAGGTGAGCGAGGCGGACCTGCACGCGGCCTACGACAAGGCGAAGAGCCGGCTACTGGTGCCCGAGAAGCGCCGCGCACGGCACATCCTGGTGACCGGCAAGGATGATGCCGCAGCGCTGGCGCAGGCCAAGGACGTGCTGGCGCAGGCTCAGGCCGGCAAGGACTTCGGCGAGCTCGCCCGCAAGTACTCGCAGGATCCCGGCTCGGCGCAGAACGGCGGTGATCTGGGGTGGGCCGAGCGCAGCAGCTTCGTCGCGCCCTTCGCGGATGCGCTCTTTGGCATGCAGGTCGGGGAGATCAAGGGCCCGATCAAGACGCAGTATGGCTATCACATCATCCGCCTGGACGAGGTCCAGGCCGGCAAAGGCAAGACCTTCGAGGAGGCGCGAGCGGACCTCGAGGCCCAGCTGCGCCGTGACCGGGCAACGGATCGGTTCGGGGAGATCCAGGAGCAGCTGCAGGCGAAGCTCGCCGAACCCAATGCCGATCTCGCGGCGCTGGCCCAGGAATACCATCTCGAGCACGCCGAGATCGCGACCTTCCTCAAGGGAGCCGGCGCGCCGCCCCTCGGCGCCGCTCCGCAACTGCAGGAAGTGCTGTTCGCCGATCCGCCGCTGGCGGTCGGGCGCATCGCAGGTCCCGTGCTTTTGGCCGATGACCGCCTGGTCGTGGCCAAGGTGCTCGAGCACCATGCCCCGCAGGCGCTGCCTCTGAGCACGGTGCGCGATGCCATCGTCTCGGCGATCACCAAGGAACAGGCCTCGCAGGCGGCGCTGAAGGCTGCGCAGGCCGCGCGTACCCAGCTCGAGGGCGGGGCGGCGTTCGACGCCGTGGCGCAGGCGCTGAAAGTGACGGCGGAGCCCGCCCATTTCATCAGCCGCAACGATCCATCCGTGCCAGCGCCGCTGCGCCAGGCGGCGTTCGCACTGGCGCCGCCGGCAGCCGGCAAGCCGGCCTTCAATGCGCTCGCTCTCGATAAGGGGGACGCGGCGGTGCTCGCCGTGAGCGCCGTGCGTACGGCAGCCAATCCGGATGCCCAGGCGGGTGTGCAGCGCGCCGCGCGCGAGGCGCAGCAAGCCGGTCAGAACGAAGTGCTGGCGTATGCCGAGGAGCTGCGCCGCACCGCCGACGTCAAGAAGAACCCCAAGGCGTTCGAATAGCCGTCGCGCCCGGTCAGCTTTCGGCTTCGAGCGGGAAGCTCATGCCCACCGTGCTGAACCCGTTGTCGACGTAGAGAATCTCGCCGGTGATCCCAGCGGCGAGGTCCGAGCACAGGAATGCCGCGGCATTGCCCACGTCCTCGAGCGTCACGTTGCGCCGCAGTGGGGCGATCTCGGCGACCCTGCCGAGCATCTTGCGGAAGCCCGGGATACCCGCCGCGGCGAGGGTCTTGATTGGTCCGGCCGAGATGGCGTTCACACGGATGCCCTCGGGACCCAGGTCCGCCGCCAGAAAGCGCACGTTCGCCTCGAGGCTCGCCTTGGCGAGCCCCATCACGTTGTAACCCGGGATGGAGCGCACCGCGCCCAGGTAGGAAAGCGTCAGCAAGGCGCCCCGGCGCTTGGCCATCAGGGGACGCGCCCGCCGCGCGAGCGCGGTGAGACTGTAGCTGGAGACCTCGTGCGCGATGCGGAAGCCCTCGCGGCTGGTCGCGTCCGTGAACGTGCCGGTGAGTGCCTCGCGCGGGGCGTAGGCGACCGCGTGCACGAGGATGTCGAGTTCCCCCCAGGCGCCCTGCAGCTGCTCGAAGGCCGCATCCACCTGGCCGTCCACCGTGACGTCCAGCGGCATGGTGAGCTTCGAGCCGAGCGAGTGCGCGAGCGGCTCGACGCGCTCCTTCATCTTGTCGTTGACGTAGGAGAAGGCAAGTTCAGCGCCCTCGCGATGCATCGCCTGCGCGATGCCCCAGGCGATCGAACGGTCGGTGGCGACGCCCACGATAAAGGCACGCTTGCCGCTGAGGAATCCCATAGTCTCAATGCCTCCCCACGCGCGATTATGCCGCAACCGCACGCCAGGCGGAGCGCCGCGGGGGAACCGAGTCGTTGCGGGGTCTAGCTGCGATGCGTGCCGAGATGGATGCGCAGCTTCTGGCCGGTATGGATGCGCGACTTGGAGTTGAGCCCGTTCCAGCTCAAAAGCTGTGGCACGCTGCACTGGAACAGCCGTGCGATCTGCGCCACGGTGTCGCCTTCGCGCACGGTATAAGTGAGATGGCGCACCTTGTGCGGGGCCGCGCTGCCCTGTGACAGCTTGATGCGCTGTCCGGCGCGCAGCGCATCATCCGGGTGCATGCCGTTCATCAGGGCCAGCGTATCCACGCTCATGCCGTGGCGGCGCGCGATGGTCCAGAGCGAGTCGCCGCGCCGCACCACCTGCACGTGGGCGCGCGTACCGCGGCCGTGGTGGCCGCCATCAACCTGCGCGGCCGCCAGCATCACCTTCGGCGGCAGTTCGGTGACCGCGTTCGGCACGCGCACGTCATCGCCGACGGTGAGCGGTCCCTGCGGCAGGCCATTCATCTCGCGGATGACCGCGGCAGTGGTGTTGAAGCGCTTGGCGACCGAGACCACCGAGTCACCGTGGCGCACGGTGTAGCGCGTGACGCCCAGGCGCTGCTCCTCGGACAGGAGCGTTACGTTCTGGCTGAACACGTCGGCGGCATCCACCGGCAGCAGCAGGAAATTCGGGCCGGTCGGATCGGTCGCGAAGCGGTGGAATGCCGGATTGAGCTCGTACAGCTCCTCCGGCGTGATGCCGGCGATCTGCGCCGCCAGCTTGAGATTGATCTGCCCCACCGTCTCGACGCGGGCGAAGTAGGGCTGGTTGGGGATGGGGCTGAAGGCGAGGCCATAGGTTTCGGGGTCCGCCACCAGGCGTTTCATGGCCAGCAGCTTCGGCACGTAGGCGCGCGTTTCCCCTGGCAGCCATAGGTTCCAGAAATCGATGCTGCGGCCGGCGGCACGGTTGGCCTCGACGGCGCGCTCCACCATGGCCTCACCGCAGTTGTAGGCGGCGATCGCGAGCAGCCAGTCGCCATCGAATTCATCGTGCAGGTACTGCAGGTAATCCAGCGCGGCGCGCGTGGACTCGACGATGTCGCGCCGTCCGTCATACCACCAGTTCTGCTTCAGGCCGAAGCGCGAGCCGGTGCCCGGGATGAACTGCCACAGTCCCGAGGCGCGCGCCGGCGAGTACGCGTACGGCTCGAACGCACTCTCCACCACCGGCAGCAGTGCCAGCTCGAGCGGCATGTTGCGCCGTTCCAGCTCGGTCACGATGTAATACAGGTACAGGTCGGCACGCCCGAAGGCGCGCTGCAGATAGTCGGGGTTGCCGGCGTACCAGCGCAGCTGGTCATCGATGGCGCGGCGGCTGCTCTCGTCATCGAGCTTGAAGCCGGCGCGCATGCGATCGAACAGGTCCGCGTACTGTGCCGGGGCCAGGCCCGCCACCTGGGTCGGCGCCGCGGTCTGGGTGTCGGTGCTGCTCTCGGGGCTGGGATCAGCGACGGGCTCCGCCGCGCCCACAGTTGCCGGGGCGGCGGTGCGCGCCTGGGCCAGAAGCCCGGCCATCGCCTCGCCACCGACATTGCTCACCGGGGCGGCGGCCGTACTCGGCACGACGGCCAGCTGTGCCGGTACGGGCGTCTTCGGGGGGTTATGGGCGCAGGCGGCTAGCGCGAGCAGCGTCACAGCGAGAAGCACGGGCCGCGGGGTTCTCAGTCTTGGCCTCGTCAAGTTCCGTACCCTCTGTCGGCGTGCTACTTTTCCCGCGCCGGGGCACGGGTCCTTATTCGTCTTAAGGACGCTACTGCTTCGAGGCCGCGAATTTAACCGGTAATTTCACACTATTGCCAGTTCTTCTTTTGTGCCAGTTCGCACTTCGGTGATCGCTGATCGTGACGCAGCTCTCAGAGCCTGGTGGGGCGGCGCACTGGGGCGGACGCTGCTGGCGGCCGAGTCCGAGCTCCTCGCGGCCGCCTTCGAGGACGTCTTCGGCTGGGAGCTGCTGCAAATCGGCGCCTGGGGTGTCGATCGCCAGCTGCTCAGCGGCAGTCGCACGCGGCACCAGAGCCTTCTGAGCATCCCGGCCGTGGGGGATGCCGCCGACATCCTGGCGCGACCCTCGCAACTGCCGGTAATGAGTGACTGCATCGATGCGGCACTGCTGCCGCACACGCTCGAGTTCGCCTCCGATCCCTACGCCATTCTGCGCGAGGTCGACCGGGTGCTGGTCGGGGAGGGGCAGCTGCTCCTGCTCGGCTTTCGGCCCTGGAGCCTGTGGGGCCTGCGCGCCCGCTGGAGCCGCACCGGGTTTCCACCCGGTATGCGCCGGCTATTGTCCGAACGCCTGGTGCGCGAGTGGCTGGTCCTGCTCGGCTACGAAGTCGTGGCGGAAGAGCGCTACCTCTACCTTGGACCCTGGAGCCGCGGCCTGCCAGCCGGCGAGGGCACCGGGCGCATGCTGCGGGCGGGGCTTACCTATCCGCTGCCGGCGGGCGCGTATCTGCTCAAGGCACGCAAGCGCATCTACACGGGCACGCCCATCCGCCCACGCGTGCGCGAGAAGGCCGCGGTGCTCGGGGCACTGGTTAAGCCGACCACGCGATCGGGCGCGTGATCCAGATCTATACCGACGGCGCCTGTCGCGGCAATCCCGGTCCCGGCGGTTGGGCTGCGCTGCTCATGCAGGGCGAGGAGCGCAAGGAACTCAGCGGTGCCGAGGCGCTCACCACCAACAACCGCATGGAACTCACGGCCGTGATCCGCGCGCTTGAGGCACTCAAACGGCCCGTGATGGCCCAGCTGTACACCGACTCGCAATACGTCATGCGCGGCATGATGGAGTGGCTGCCGGCGTGGAAGGCACGCGGCTGGCGCACCGCCGATCGCAAGGCGGTCAAGAACCAGGACCTGTGGCAGCGTCTGGAAGAACTGGCAGCACAGCACCGACTGGAGTGGCACTGGGTGCCCGGCCATGCGGGCGTCGAGGGCAACGAGCACGTGGACCGCCTGGCCAACGAGGCCATCGACGCCATGCAACACGCCATGCGGTAGACTCCGTCACCGTCATGCGCCAGATCGTGCTCGACACCGAGACCACCGGACTCGAACCCGAACTCAACCACCGCATCATCGAGATCGGTTGCGTCGAGCTCGTAAACCGTCGTGCCACCGGGCGTACCTTCCACCGTTACCTGAATCCCGAGCGCGACATCGACGATGGGGCGCTCGCGGTTCACGGCATCGCGCGCAGTGACCTGGATGGCCAGCCACGTTTCGCGCAGATCGTCGAGGAGCTGCTCGCTTTTCTCGATGGCGCAGAGCTGGTGATTCACAACGCCGCCTTCGATGTCGCCTTCCTGGACGCCGAGCTCGCACGGCTGCCCGGGGAGCGTCGGCAGTTGTCGGGCCTGTGCCAGATTCTCGACACCCTGGCGCTGGCGCGCGAGCTGCACCCGGGTCAGCGCAACAGCCTGGATGCCCTGTGCAAGCGCTACGCGGTCGACAACTCGGCACGCGAGCTGCACGGCGCGCTGCTCGATGCCCGGATCCTGGCCGACGTCTATCTCGCCATGACCGGTGGCCAGGCGGCGCTCGCCCTGCTGGATGCGGACGAGGCCGGCCGCAGCAACGACAGCGCGCGTGCCGCGCGTGCGCCAGTGCGCACAACGGTCGCGTTGCCGGTCCTGGTGGCGAGCGCGGCGGAGCTGGCGGCACACGAGGCCATGCTAGCCATCATCACCAAGGCGAGCGGCGGCCGCTGCCTGTGGGCCGCGGGTGAGCCGGCCGCCGTCACCAGCACGCCGCCGACCGTGCAGCCGCAGCGTTCCAGCGCCTGAACCTTCAACACATGACAGCTGAAATCAGAAAGTGCCGCATCGGCATCGTCGGCCTCGGTTACGTCGGTCTGCCGCTCGCAGTCGAATTCGGCAAGCACTATGCGACCGTCGGCTTCGACGTCAAGCCCGAGCGCATTGCCCAGCTGCGCCGCGGCCGCGATGTGACGCTCGAGACCACCCCAGCCGAGCTACGCGCGGCGCAGCAGCTCAGTTTCACGACCGATCTGCGCGATTTGCGTCGTTGCCAGGTGTTCATCGTCACCGTGCCGACGCCGATCGATGAATACAAGCGGCCGGACCTCACCGCGCTGCGTCGTGCCAGCGAGACTGTCGGCTCGGTCATGCGCCCCGGCTCTGTAGTCGTGTACGAGTCCACCGTCTACCCGGGGTGCACCGAAGAGGTTTGCGTGCCGATCCTCGAGCGGGTGTCGGGACTGAAGTTCAACCGCGACTTCTTCGCCGGCTACAGCCCGGAGCGCATCAACCCCGGGGACAAGGAGCATCGACTCACCACCATCCGCAAGATCACGTCCGGTTCCACTCCGCAGGTTGCCGAATTTGTCGACCGGCTGTACGGCTCCATCGTGACCGCCGGCACGCACCGCGCATCCAGCATCCGCGTCGCCGAGGCGGCCAAGGTGATCGAGAACACCCAGCGTGACGTCAACATCGCGCTGATCAACGAGCTGGCGCTCATCTTCAATCGCCTCGGCATCGACACCGAAGAGGTGCTGAACGCCGCCGGCAGCAAGTGGAACTTCCTGCCGTTCCGGCCGGGCCTGGTGGGTGGGCATTGCATCGGCGTGGACCCGTATTATCTGACCCACAAGGCCCAGGAGATCGGCTATCACGCCGAGATGATCCTCGCCGGGCGGCGGCTGAACGACAACATGGCCCTGTACGTGACCGGTGAGATCACCCGGCTCATGGCGCGCAAGCGCATCCACGTGAACGGCTCGCGGGCATTGATCCTCGGCCTGACCTTCAAGGAGAACTGCCCCGACATCCGCAACTCCAAGGTCGTCGACGTGGTGCGCGAGCTGCAGAGTCACGGCGCCAACGTGGAGATTTACGACCCCTGGGCTGACTCGGCCGAGTGCCGCCACGAATATGGCCTGCGGCCGGTGGCATCCCTCAAGCCAAACCGCTACGACGTCGCGATCGTCGCGGTGGCCCACCGGCAGTTCCGCGAGCTCGGCGCACGCGGGGTACGCCGCCTGTGCAAGAAGAGCCATGTGCTGTACGACATCAAGCACGTGTTTCCTGCCGCGGCAGTCGATGGTCGCTTATGAAGGTACTGGTAACCGGCGCCGCCGGTTTCATCGGTTCGCACGTTGCGCAGCGGCTGCTGGCGCGCGGCCACGAGGTGGTCGGGCTCGACAACCTCAACGAGTACTATGACGTCACGCTGAAAGAGGCACGGCTTGCGCGCCTGAGCGCCCAGTCTGCCTTCCGCTTCGAGCGCCTGGACCTCGCCGACGAGGCCGGCATGCGCGCATTGTTCGCGCGCGAGCGCTTTCCGCGCGTCATTCACCTCGCGGCGCAGGCCGGGGTGCGCTACTCGCTGCAGGAACCGCACACCTACGTGCGCAGCAACGTCAGCGGCACGCTCAACGTCCTCGAGGGCTGTCGCCACAACGGCGTCGAGCACCTGGTGTATGCCTCCACCAGCTCGGTGTATGGGGCCAATACCAACATGCCGTTCTCCGTGCATAACATCGCTGACCATCCGCTCTCGCTCTACGCCTCCACCAAGCGCGCCAACGAGCTCATGGCGCACAATTACTCGGCGCTCTTCAAACTGCCGACCACCGGCCTGCGGTTCTTCACTGTCTACGGGCCGTGGGGACGGCCGGACATGGCGCTTTTCATGTTCACGCGCAACATCCTCGAGGGTAAGCCGATCGATGTGTTCAACCACGGCCATCACCGGCGCGACTTCACCTACGTCGATGACATTGCGGAGGGCGTGATCCGCGCAATGGAGCGCATCGCCCAGCCCGATCCTGGCTGGCGCAGCGATGCCCCGGATCCGGCCACCAGCTCGGCGCCGTTCCGGCTGTACAACATCGGCAATCACCAGCCGGTGCAGCTGATGCGCTACATCGAGGTGATCGAGGAATGCCTCGGCCGCAAGGCCCAGAAGAACTTCCTGCCGCTGCAGTTGGGCGATGTGCCCGAGACCTTCGCCGACATCGAGGACCTGGTGCGCGACGTGGGTTACCGGCCGGCGACGCCGATCGAGGTGGGCGTGCGCAACTTCGTCGACTGGTTCTGTGACTTCTACGGTTACCGGTGCTGACGCCAAGGCGATCGATCATGGCCAGCCACGCCTCTACTGCCGCCGCGCCCGCCATGCAGGTGCCGTTGCTCGACCTGAAGCTGCAATACCAGCCCCTGGCGCGCGAGATCGAAGCCGCGATCGCGCAGGTGTGCGCCAGTCAGCACTTCATCCTCGGCCCGGCGGTTCGCGAGCTCGAGGCCGCGGTTGCCGCCTACAGTCAGTGCCGCCATGGAGTAGGGGTCTCCTCCGGAACCGACGCGCTGCTGCTGGCACTGATGGCGCTGAACATCGGCGCGGGCGACGAGGTGATCACGAGCCCTTTCACCTTCTTCGCCACCGCCGGCACGATCGCCCGGGCCGGCGCGCGTCCGGTGTTCTGCGACATCGACCCCGTTACCTTTAATCTGTCCCCTGCGGCGGTGGCGGAATTCATCGCGCGCCACTGCCTCGAGCGCGACGGTTACCTGATCAACCAGCGCACCGGTGGACGGGTGCGGGCGCTGATGCCCGTGCACCTGTACGGGCAGCTCTGCGATATGGGTGCGCTCATGCCGCTGGCGCGCCGTCACCGGCTCGAGATCATCGAGGATGCTGCCCAGGCGATCGGCGCGGCCGATGCGGATGGCGCGCGTGCCGGCAGCTTCGGTGAGGTCGGCTGCCTGTCCTTCTTCCCCACCAAGAACCTGGGCGCCTTTGGCGACGCCGGCATGTGCGTGAGCAACGACGCCGCGCTTGCCGAGCACATGGCTGTGCTGCGCGTGCACGGCGGCAAACCGAAGTACTACCACGCCTTCATCGGTGGCAATTTCCGCATCGATGAGCTGCAGGCGGCCGTGCTCAACATCAAGCTGCGGCACCTGGACGCCTGGAGCGCCGCCCGCCAGCGCAATGCGGCCTTCTACGACGGGGCGTTCGGCGCGTCCGGCCTGGGCGAGGCAGTGCGAACCCCATGTGCCGCGCCTGGCGTGCGCCATATATACAACCAGTACGTGCTGCGCGTGCGCGACCGTGACGCGCTGCGTCAGTTCCTCGCTGAGCGCGGCGTGGGCACCGAGATCTATTACCCTGTCCCGCTGCACCAGCAGCAGTGCTTCGCCTACCTCGGTGGCCGGAGTGGTGACTTTCCGCACGCCGAGCAGGCGGCAGCGGAGACGCTGGCGCTGCCGATCTTCCCGGAGCTCACTGCGAGACAGCTGCAGTATGTCGTGGAGCAGATCAGCGCCTATTATCGGCGCTGAGTCCTGCGGGGTGCGCCAACCGGCTGCACCGCATTTGCGCGAGGAGAGCTGATGAGCTTCACCGTCCGTGCCGGTGCCAGCACGCCGCTGTGGCCCGAGCTGCAGCAACACGCCGCACGTCTCGCGGCCGTGCCGGTGCGCGAACTCTTCGAACGCGACCCGACGCGCTACGAGCGCTTCTCGCGCGAGCAGGTGGGGCTGCGACTGGACTTCTCGCGCCAGCGCCTCGATGAGATCGCTCTGGGCAAGCTCGTGCAGCTGGCTGACGCGGTTGCTCTGCGCGAGCGCATCCACGCCATGTGGAGCGGGGAGCACATCAATACCAGCGAGGACCGCGCCGTGCTGCACGTGGCGCTGCGGCAGCCGGCCGGGGCGGCGCTCGGCGGGCCGCAGATCGAGATGCTGGTGATGCAGGAGCGCTCGCGCATGCTCGGGTTTGCCGAGGGCGTGCGTGCAGGTCGCATCCATGGCAGCAGCGGCCGGCCATTCACGCGCATCGTGAACATCGGCATCGGCGGCTCGGACCTCGGCCCGGCCATGGCAGTGCAGGCATTGCATGCCTTCACCGCCGGGTCGCCGCGCTGCGAGTTCGTCTCCAACGTGGACGGCGTGCATCTGGCCGAGGTGCTCGAGTCCGCCGATCCGGCGACTACGCTGTTCATCGTCGCGTCCAAGACCTTCACGACCCTTGAGACGCAGACCAATGCACATACGGCGCGCAGCTGGCTCGCGCAGCGGTTGGGCCAGCAGGCCGTGCCGCAGCACTTTGCCGCCGTGTCCGTGAATCACGCGGCCATGGATGCCTTCGGCGTGCACCCCGAATACCGCTTCCAGATGTGGGACTGGGTCGGCGGGCGCTACTCGGTGTGGTCCTCTATCGGCGTGTCGCTTGCCATCGCGGTCGGTCCACGCAACTTCGAGGAATTCCTGGCCGGCGGGCATGAGATGGATGAGCACTTCCGCCTGGCCCCCTGGACGGAGAACCTGCCGGCGCTCATGGGCCTGCTCGCGGTCTGGAACATCAACTTCCTGCACCTGCCCACGCTTGCCGTGCTCCCCTACGATGACTCGCTGCGCCGCTTCCCGGCCTACCTGCAGCAGCTGGAGATGGAAAGCAACGGCAAGTCGGTGACGCTGCTGGGCGAGCCGGTGCACTGGGATACGGCGGCGGTCATCTGGGGCGAGCCGGGCAACAATGCCCAGCACTCCTTCTTTCAGCTGCTGCACCAGGGCACCGAGCGTGCGGCGCTCGATTTCCTGCTGCCAGTGCGCTCCTCCTGCGGCAACCAGCCCCAGCAGAACCTCGCCATCGCCAGCTGCTTGGCGCAGGCCGAAGCATTCATGAACGGGCAAGCGGCGGTCGCGATTCAGGATGAGCTGCGGCGGCAGAATCTCACGGCGGAGCAAATTGCGTCGCTGACACCGCAGAAGGTGGATCCGGGCAGCCGCCCGAGCACCATCGTGCTGTTTGAGCGACTCGACCCGCGCGCGCTCGGCCGGCTGATCGCGCTCTACGAGCACAGCGTGTTTACCCAGAGCGTCATCTGGGGCATCAATGCCTTTGACCAGTGGGGTGTCGAGCTCGGCAAGAAGCTCACGCAGCAGCTGGCGCCAGCGGTGGATGATCCGGGCGGCGGGCACGCCGCGCCCCCGGCTATCCTGGAACTGCTGAACACCGTCGCGCGCTGGCGGACCTAGAAATGGTAGATCAGCGAGAACACGGCGCCGTAGAAGCTGTAGAAGCTGTCCGGCTGGCTGGGGCTGGGGTTGGGTTCGCCGGGCAGCAGTCGATCGCGCGCGATGTTGTCGTAGAAGCGGCCCTCTAGGGCGGCGTCAAGGTGCGGCAGGATGTCGCGCCACTGCAGGCCGGCACCCACGTAGATGCCGTAGGCGGGTGTGGCCAGAGAGTAGCGTGCGGCACCGAAGAAGGCGCCCACCGCCAGAGGATTGTCGAAGCGCCAGCGCCAGTCGATCAGCCGCACCCCAAGCAGCGTGCCACCCTCGGTCGTGTCCACGTCGATGCGCGCGCCAAGATCATTGTGCTGGCTGACGGCACGGCGTGCACCCAGGCCGAAGGAGGCGCCGGACTTGGCCGGATGCTGCTCGGTGGGTGAGGTGTTGGTGAACTGGTAGTCCAGGCGCAGCACGTTGACGCCGGCACTCAAGAAGATCTGCCCGCGCTCCTCGCTATCGGGCGACTCTGCACCCCCGCCCTCAAACATGCCCGCACTCGCGTTCGGATCGTTGTAGCGGATGAAGCCGGCAACGCGGCTGAAGCTCTTGCCGAACACGTCGCTGCCCGCATCGACTTCACCACCCACGATCAGCCCGTTCCAGGGTCGCGCGTAGCTCAGGCTGGCCTCATGGTAGTGATGGTACGGGTAGGCGCCGTAGATCTGGTTGGCAAGCGTGCGCAAGCGCAGCTGCACCTGGCCCCCGAACGTCGCGTCCCAGTTGAGCTGCGCCGTGGCGCTGCGGCCGCCGACGCCGTCGTTGAACTCGCGTTGATCGCCGAACCAGTTGCCGATCACCAGTCCGTAGTTGGTCATGCCGTCCTGCCAGATCGGGTGCACATACCACGCGTTCTGCCACTCGCTGACTTGCAGCAGCAGGTCAAGGCGCTTGCCCAGGTGCGGAAAGCGGATACCCCATGACAGCGCAGAGTTGCCGAGCAGGTAATTCTGACTGTGCGAAGTGTCCTCACCCGCATACTCGGCGAACACCGCGAACGGCACCGGGCCGCCAAACAGGAAGCTGCTGGTGAAGGAGGCCTGCTGGTTGATGGCGCCCGGGTCGGAGGCTTGGTCGCCTCCTTGGGTCCCGGAGGGATTGATGAAGGCATGGTAGAGCGTGTGGATCGAGCTGTTACCGCGCGCCCCACCGCCGTACTGCACCAGGCGATTCACACCGAAAGCCCAGCCGCTGACCGGTTCGGCGACCAGTTGCACGCCCGCGAGCAGCGGGTTGCCACTGGTATAGCCGTCCTGCCAGACGATCTTGTCTGATCGGGACATGCGTGCCTCCCACACGTCGTAGCTCAGCCCCAGGCGCGTGAGCGGCTCGTAGTTGGAGATCCCGATCGAGGGCATGGTCGCTGCCTCGGCACTCATCAGCATGCTGCTGTCAGGCAGAGGCGACATCCAGTGCGGCTTGTATCCGAGGTCCAACTGCGCCTTGCTGAAGCCGACACTGAGGAACGAACCGGAATAGTCGATGTGGCCGTCGTAGGCGTTGGCACCGAGCGCGACGATCAGGTAATCGCTCGGTTGCACGTACATGCCAAACGAGGCGTCCCAAGCGCTGTCGTTGCGCATGCCGTAGCGGTTGGGCACCGCATCGTCGGCGCCATTTGCGGCGGCGCCCTCGATACTGAGGTGGGTGAGGTCTGAGGTGTGCTTGTACCGCGAGAGGTAGCGTGACACCTGCACGCACAGTGCCCTATCGATCTCGCAGGCCTTTGGTAGTGCGTCCTCGACAGTCGCCGCCGCAATCGGACGCCGCATCACCGGCTTGCCTGCGAGGATCAGGACGCGCTCGATCTGCGATTCGATTTCCGGCTCGAGGTTGAGCGGCAGATAAGGGCTTACACCGCGGGCACTAGCCAGGCAACAGCTGCCGAGCAGCGCAGTGACGGTGATCCACGCGACTTTCTTCATGAGCTCGGCGGTACCGGCGCCTTTCGGGGGGCGCAGTATGGCATGACCTCTGTTTTAGAAACGCTTAAGGTCGGTCGGGTTCATTGGCAGCGCTGCAATCCATGACTGCCTGCAACGCACGCGATTCACGGCGATGCGTTGTCGCTTCGTCGCGAGGATCCTGCGGCGCTTACTGGTCATCCGGGCAGCTACGCTGGATCCCGTTCGGCTTCATGCCTGGCACGGGCCGGTGCAGCAGCGACAGGTTTGCCTCCTCCCAGTTGCACCCCGAGTTGGCAGTCTGGGGCGGCCGCCGCACGCGTCCCGTCAGTGGCAGGTCAGCTCGATCGTAAAGACAACAGCGCACAGACAGTTGGCCTCGCCGCGCTTCAGCGTCGTCGCGACCGTTGGGGCCATCCTTGTTCCGGCTCCTTGAGAGTCGGTGCCGTGGTGCAAACGGCTTCGAAGCGACCGTTTCAGAGGCTTGGGGCACTTCGAAGACGGTCTACTGGCAGCATTGGGGGGCTTGCCAAGCCCGTGCGTATACTACGAGTACGGTGCAGCGGGATTTACCAGGTTGGCCCCTCGAGCGC
>Ga0335077_10005743_pt1 | contig 15249 bp, 15 predicted proteins | sample Lox_Sample_31_FD_207151 | JGI IMG/M metagenome (GOLD analysis project Ga0335077, IMG submission 207151) | Soil microbial communities from Loxahatchee National Wildlife Refuge, Florida, United States - Lox_Sample_3.1 | ecosystem: Environmental > Terrestrial > Soil > Wetlands | place: USA... | reverse complement strand
GATGGTGCCGGACGCCCATGCGCGCCTGTTCGCCAAGCTCGAGGCGTTCAACCCGGGCGGGAGCGTCAAGGACCGGATCGGGGTATCGATGATCGAGGCGGCCGAGCGGGACGGAACGATCGAGCCCGGTCGGACGACGATCGTCGAGGCGACGAGCGGCAACACCGGGATTGCGCTTGCGTTCGTGTGCGCCGCCAAGGGCTACGAGCTCGTCCTGACGATGCCACAGGGCATGAGCCGCGAGCGTGAGGGGTTGCTGCGCCTGTACGGCGCCCAGGTGGAGATCACCGAGTCGCTGGGGGGGATGAACGAGGCGGTCGACGCGGCGCGGGCGATGGCCTCGCGCGGCGACGTGTTCCTGCCCGACCAGTTCTCCAACCCGGCGAACCCCGAGATCCACCGGCGGACGACGGGGCCGGAGATCTGGGGGGCGATGGAGGGCGAAGTGGACGCATTCGTCGTTGGCGTCGGCACGGGAGGCACGATCACCGGCGCCGGCGAGGTGCTCAAGTCGCACAACGCCCGGTGTCGCGTGATCGCGGTCGAGCCAAGCGCATCGCCGGTGCTGTCGGGCGGGCGCCCGGGACCCCACAAGATTCAGGGAATCGGCGCTGGCTTCGTCCCGGCCGTCTTGAACCGCGCCGTGCTCGACGAGATCATCGCGGTCGAGGACGAGGACGCGATCGAGACCGCTCGAGAGCTGGCCCGCCGCGAGGGCGTGCTCGCCGGAATCTCCGGGGGAGCCGCGGTGTGGGCGGCGATCGAGGTCGCGCGCCGGCCGGAGTCACGGGGTGCGCGGATCGTCACGATCCTGCCGGACTCGGGCGAGCGGTACGTGTCGACGCCGTTTTTCGCCCCCTGAGGGCGGGCGGGTCGCGGTAGCTAGGCTTTCGGTATGCGGGTGCACCGCATCGTCACCGAGGTGCGGCGCGACATCGCCGCCGCGCGAAGCCGCGATCCGGCGGCGCGCGACGTGGGCCAGCTCGAGATTCTCGTGGCCTGGCCCGGAGTTCACGCGCTGCTCGCCCACCGGGCCGCCCACGCGCTCCGCAACGCCGGAGTCCCGCTCCTCCCGCGGATGATCGCGTATGTGTCGCGGGCGATCACGGGAATCGAGATCCATCCCGCGGCCAAGATCGGCGCCGGGTTCTTCATCGACCATGGCATGGGCGTGGTGATCGGCGAGACCGCCGAGCTCGGCGACGATGTCACGCTGTACCAGGGTGTAACCCTCGGCGGCACTGGCTTCGCCACCGGGAAGCGACACCCGACCGTCCAGGACAACGTCACGATCGGCTCCGGCGCGAAGCTGCTGGGACCGATCACGATCGGGCACGGCTCGAAGATCGGTGCAAACAGCGTCGTGATCCACGACGTGCCGCCGAACTCCACCGTGGTCGGGAACCCGGGGCATCCGGTGCGGGTCGAAGGGCGTCGTCCCGAGGGACCGGATGCGGACTGGGTGCATCTTCCCGATCCGATCGCCGACGCGATCAAGAGCCTCGCAAGCCGCATCTCCGCGCTCGAGCAGGCAGACGGCGACGATTCCTCGACTACCTGCGGGAACGGAGGCGAAGCCGCGCCGGGTGCCCGAGGGAACGGGGGCGAGCCCGGCCACGCGGTGAATCGGTCGGTCGGTCCGAACCCGGCAGGCGGCTAGCGCGTCGAGATCGTCTTGATCGCCTCGCCCGATGCCGAGCGCCAGATGATGGTGGCCGGCGGGCCGCCACCAAGCGTGAGGCCCGGGATCCGGATGGCGAACACGTTCCCGACGACCTCGCTCGTGAAGGTCTGCGCGGCGGATCCGTTGCCGACGGGGTAATGGACGGTGACGGTGGAGACCCCGTCAGGGACGACGCCGCTGAACGTCGAACCGTTCGACTCCTGTAGCCCGCCTTGCTCTGCCTGGGCAGCGGTGACGCAGCTGCCGCCGCCCACACCGGACGCTCCGAAAGCCATCAGGCAGACCCCCTCCGCCGGCTGACCCATTCGCGCGAACAGCGCCAGCCACCGCCTCTGGAGGGCGAGCGTCGACGCACGCTCGTTGGGTGGAATGTGGGGCAGGTTGCCCCGCAGCACGGCGACCTGGCTGGCCCGGCAGCGCGGTGAGAACTCGGGGTCTTGGACAAGGCGAGCGCCCGGAATGACGTAATACGAGACACCGGCCTTGACCTGCGCGCGCCGCACATACCTGACGTAGATGTCCTGCACCTCTGTGGGATACAGGGGAGTCGAGGCGTGCGGAGCTCTCGGTAGATCCGACCGGATCCCTGGGCGGCGCAACACCCCGAGCACCCACAGCAACCCGCTCGTCGGGGAGCCCTCGCTGACGGTCGGTCGGGCCGACGGTGGCTGGCATGCGGACGTCTTCATCGCCTTGACCTGTGCGGGGGTGATGTACGCCGAGAGCTCGTGCTGCTGCATGGGGGAGAGGTGACCGAGTGTGCCGACGACCTGCATGCCACCGACCGTCGCGCCTGACGGGATCGTGATCATCGAGGCGCCGCCCGTTGCGGGCTTCGGCGGAGAACCGCCGGCCGCGGCGCTTTTCGTGGCGGTGTGAGGAGCGCGGCCTGATTGGACGGTCAGCGCTATGGCCACGACGGCCGCGGTCACGACAACCGCCAGCGCCACCGGGATCGCTCTGCCCCACGATCGGAGGCGGTTTTGGCCCGGGCGGGTTTGTTCAGGGCCGGAGTGTCGGCCGTCGGCGTGGGCGCGCGCGGCCTCGTGCAGCTGCGCTTCGAGATCCTCGAAGAACTTGCTCGTCGGGACTCCTTGATGTGTGAGCGAAGGGTCTTCAGTCCGCGGCTGACCCGCTTTCGAACCACGAGCTCCGAGCAGGACATCTCGGCTGCGATCTCCGCGTACGGTCGCTCGTCCACGACGCGCGCGAGCACGGCGTCGCGTTGCTCCGGCGGGAGCGACCGCATGGCGACGTCGAGCGCGGTGCCCTCCGTGCCCGAGCTGGCGAGCGTCTCGACCCGTGCCAGGTCGTCGTCGTCGATGACCAGTGGCTCGAGCGCCAGGCGCCGCCGAGCCTCGTCCTCGACGCGACCGCCGCGGCGGCTGTCCGCGAGCTTGTGGGCGGCGATCCCGTACAGCCACGCCAGAGCCGGAAGCTCGCCGGGCCGATAGCGCGGCGCCGCCAGCAGGGCCGCGGCGAACACCTCCGCCGTCAGGTCCGCGGTGAGCTCGGGATCTCCCGTCCTACGCAAGAAGAACGCCAGGATCGGCGCCAGGTGGTGGCGATAGAACTCCACGAACGCCCCGGGTTCCCCGGCGACGAACCGTGCGAGCAGGTCTTCGTCGCGACCCACGGTCAGCCTCATCACCTACTTTCTCGCGTTCGTCGAGCCTGGTGTGACAACCAGGGGCCGCGCGCTACGGCACGGTGCGGCGAAGTTCGGTGGGCGCCGGGGCTTTACAGCGCGGTCCCGCGAGGTTCGGTGGGCGCCGGGGGTGCAGCGGCCTCCTCGTCGGGAATGTTGACGCGGGAGCGAACCAGGTAGAGCGGCCGGCCCTTGACCTCGTCGTAGATCCGCCCGACGTATTCGCCGATGATCCCGATCGCGATCAGCTGGATTCCGCCAAGCAGCAGCACGGCGATGGTCAGCGAGCTGAACCCCGGTAGGTAGGAGCCGAGGATGCGCAGGACGATGACCACCGGGATCGCGATGAACGCGAGCGTCGAGATCACGAACCCGAACAGCGTCGCGAGCTGCAGGGGGCGGTGCGAGAAGGACGAGATCGCGTCGAGCGAGAACCGCAGCATCTTGGGCAGCGTGTACTTGGTCTTGCCCGCGTAGCGACGGTCGCGGCTGTAGGGGACCGCGGCCTGCCGGTAGCCGACCCAGACGGTCATGCCACGCAGGAAGCGGTTGCGCTCGCGCATCGACAGGAGCGCATCGAGGGCGCGGCGATCCAGGAGACGGAAGTCGCCTGAGTTGTGCTGCAACTCGACCTGGGCCAGCCGATCGAACAACGAGTAGAACCACCGCGCGGTCGCGAGCTTGAAGCGCGACTCGCCCTCGCGCTGCTCGCGGACCGCGTACACGACGTCGCAGCCGGCGCGCCAGTGGTCGAGCATGCGCGGGATCAGCTCCGGTGGATCCTGGAGGTCCGCGTCGAGCATCACGACCGCGTCGCCGCGAGCATGGTCGAGGCCGGCCGTCAGCGCCGTCTGGTGCCCAAAGTTGCGCGAGAGTTGAACCAGCCGCACGCGAGGATCGTTCGACGCGAGCTTGCGGAGCTCGGCCTCGGAGCGATCGGTCGAGCCGTCATCGACGAGCACGAGTTCGAACCTAAGCCCGTCGAGCGCGCTGCACACCCGCGCGTAGAACTCCTCGATCGTGGCTTCCTCGTTGTACACGGGCGCCACCACGCTGAGCAGCTTGAGCGACCTGCCCTCGTCAACGGGAGCCGTCGGCTCGGTTTCGTGAGGATGATGAAGCGAAGTCATGGTGGGCTCACAGTCCGGGGAGCGAGCTTCCGTGCGGGATATAGGCGAGCAGCTGGAAGATGGCGATGAGCACGGTCAGCGCGATCGAGGCGTGCCACAGGCGGCGGTCGCGTCCGAGTGCGGCCAGCGGCATAAGCCATGCGATGTACCAGGGCAACAGCGACGCGGCCGTGACCAGAAGCGCCAGCGCCGCCCAGCCAGCCGCGGCGATCCAGTCGAGCTCGCCGCGCCACACCCGCCACACCAACCATGTCGTCGCCGCCGCGAACAGCCCGCCGAGGATCAACGCAACAGGCTGCCCAATGCCGCTGAAGCCGAGACGCGCCGCGATAAAGCCAGGAATGCTCTGCCAGTTGCCCCTGCCTTGGACCTTCTCGATCGTCGCCGGGAGGTGGAGCGGGCCGGTCCCGAACAGTACGAAGGCGAATGCGGCCAGGAGCGCGGCGGTCACGCCCGCCCCGATCAGGATGTCGCGGCGGCTCGGGGCTGACATGCGCCCGCGTGCGTCGGCGAGCGCGAACGGCAGCATCAGGCCGGCGGTCACCTTGACGGCGGCACCGAGCACGATCGAGCCCGCCCCCAGTCGCCCGCGGTGCTGGAGCAGCAGCACGATCCCGGCGACCATCGGCACGAGCATCAGCAGGTCGTTGTGCCCCCCGCCCACGCCGTAGACGATGATCAACGGGTTGAGCCCGACGAGCGCCGCGGCCCGGGTCGGTTCGACGCCGCGCAGCCGGGCCCCGTCCCACACGAGCGCGACGATCGCGAGGCTCGAGATGGCCGCGATCGCCTTGTAGGCGAACACGCTCGCGGGGATCGACAGTGGGGCGAGCAGGTAGCTGAGCCCGGTGAACACTGGGCCGTAGACCGTAGGCGTGCCGATCCATTTGGACCCGATGTAGTAGTAGAGCGGATCGCCGGCGATCGCGTGAGGACCCGCCAGATAGGGGTTGAAGCCGTACATCTGCCCGATCCGGCCGTAGAACTGGTAGCTGAAAATGTCGGTCGAGGCGAGCGGCGGCCCGAGAAGGATCAGCGCGTTCAGTGCCGCGATGCAGCCGAGGACGAGCGCCGGGGAGAGGCGGCGCGCGGCGCCGACCGTGACCACGTAGGAGACCACCATCACGGCCAGCGTGATGGTCAGCCCGGCGCTCCCGAGTTTGATTCCGGTCGACCCGAAGGACCCGGCCAGGCCGATCGGTCCAAGCCCGGTCTGCGTCGTCTGCGGCAGCAGTTTGTCGGTGCTCACCGCCGAGATCGACACCAGCACCCCTGTCGCGAGCATGCCCACGAGCCCGAGGAGTCCGAGCCGCGAGACCGGAGCCCTCGTCCGCCCACCCTCCAGAGTCCCCGTACGCAGGCCAAAAGCGCCGCTCCGCGTGGCGCCAAGCGGCGGACTGTTCACACTCATCGCATGTAGCTTGCCCGACGAACAGTCGCGCGACGTGTGGTCATTGTTGACATTACGTTAGGGAACTTGCGCTCACAATGTTCAGGTACCGGTCGTTCCGTTACCCGCCGCGGGACGCTTGATCACGCCCGGAACTACCGATTCCTCATCCTCGCCGGCCGTCGCGTCGACGCAAGAAAGGCACGGCCCACATGGCCTCGAATGCGATCCGTGCCGACATCTTGCTCGAGCCGACGCTGCGGTCCTTGAAAACGATAGGGATTTCGGTGACCCGGAACCCCGCCAGCAGTGCCCGGTAGGTGACCTCGATCTGAAAAACGTACCCCTCGGCCCGGATCGTCTCGAGATCGATCGCTTCGAGCACGCGGCGGTGGATGCACTTGAAACCACCGGTGAGGTCGTGGATCGGGACGCCGAGGATCGTGCGGGCGTATAAGCCGCCCCCGCGGCTGATGATGCGCCGCGCGAGCCCCCAATCCTCGACGCCACCCCCTTTGACGTAGCGAGAGCCGAGCACGAGGTCGGCGCTCCCCGCGGCATCGAGCAGCGGCCCGAGGTAGCGGGGGTCGTGCGAGAAATCCGCGTCCATCTCGATCACGAGCTCGGCGCCGCCCTCCAGTGCGCGCGCGAATCCGGCCAGGTAGGCATGTCCGAGTCCGCTCTTCTTGGCGCGGTGAAGGACCTCGACTCCTAGCTGAGCGGCCGCCAGCCGGTCCGCGATCTCGCCGGTCCCGTCGGGCGAGTTGTCGTCGACGACCAGGATCCGATGGGCGTCGGGGGCCAAACGCTCGAGCTCAGCGGCCGTTGCGCGAACGATGCCCTCGATATTCGCTGCCTCGTTGTAAGTGGGGATAACAACCCAGACCGGTGGGTGCATCGTCCGGGAGCGTAATGGGACTCGCGGCACGAGATCATGCACACGCTGCACGCCAGGGGGCGAGGCGGCATCATTGAGGGCGGGGCAACCTTCATGGAACGCAGTGCCGACGTAGGCAACCCGCCGGGCGATCCCGGAATCCTCGAGCGCGCTCGACCGGTGCGTCGGAAGAGCATGGCGCCACACCACCGTCGCCGGCGTACCGTCGCGCTCGTGTCGCTGATCGGGGGCGCGCTGGCGATCGTCGCGCTTATCACGATTCTCGTTGTCGGCGGAGGCGGCGCTCCGCAGCACCCCGTGGCTCAGCCCAAAGGCGGGTTCTTCGCGCTCATCCGGGAGCTCTCCGGCGATGGCGGCGGGTCATTGGCGGCCCGCGAAGCGACCGCCGAGAACACCGCCATCAACCGGACCCTCGCGTACACGCCGTGGGTTCGGATCGCGGGGGCTCAGCACCGCGAGATCGCCCTCACCTTCGACGACGGTCCCGGGCCATACACGCCTTCGATTCTGGCGATCCTTCAGCGCGAGCACGTGCCCGCCACCTTCTTCGAGGTCGGGATCCTCGAGCGGTACTTCAACGCGTCGACGACCGCGATCGCCGCCGACGGCGACGTGATCGGAGATCACACAGAGGTGCACGCGCCGATGTCGAGGCTGTCGAGACAGGCACAACAGGCGCAGCTACTCCAGCAGGCCAGCGCGATCGAACGTTACGGCGCGAAGTTCCCACGCCTGTTCCGGCCCCCTTACGGGCTCTGGAACTCGAACACGATCGCGCTGTTGCACCGCTACCGGATGCTGATGGTACTGTGGACCGTCGACACCAACGACTATCGCCGTCCTGGTGTCCAGGCGATCGTGGACGCCGCCGTCGACGGGGCCCGGCCCGGAGCGATCATCCTCCTCCACGACGCCGGCGGGGATCGTTCGCAGACGGTGGCGGCGCTGCCTCGCATCATCGCGGCGCTCCACAAACGTCATTACAAGCTCGTGACCGTTCCCCAGCTGCTGCTCGACAACCCGGCGCCGCGGGTGCAGAACATCGCGGCTGTAATCGGGGCCGGGGGGTAGGGCCCGGTGTTGTCGCTCCGCGATCGGCGCATGTGTGCGCCGGGAGTTGATCCGAGGTGCGCGGAGCGATCAGCGCCGGACGTAGGCGACGCGGTTCCAACTCGGCTCGGGTGCGAGCTGGATCGGCTCGCCGCCACGGTCGGGCTGGATGTAGATGAACGCGTGAGCGTCGGAGTCGAACTTGATGTCGAGCTCGCCCTCCTTGACGCGCTGGTCGAGCCATGCTCCCCGGAAGATCAGGCGGCGGAGCCAGTGGACCAGCGAGCGGTCGGACGGCCCGACGAGGTCGGGCCAGCAGTCGTTGACGTGCTCGCCGAGCGCCGAGGCAGGCTCGGCGACCTCGCCGTTGACGACCAGGTTGATCAGATCCTCCCCCTCGTCATCGTCGACCGAGCCTCCGATGAATCCGAGCTTCCGGGCAGCCTGCTCGCAGCGCTCGCGAAAGTCGCGTTCGTTGAACGTAAATCGCAGCTCTCCGTACTCCAGAACAAAGTCCTCACCCGAGCTGTAGTTACCGCGCTGGTACATAGGCCGTCGGCATCATATGTTGGATTCCTCCGTGCCTGCAGCGTGTGAATGGGACGTTGCAGAATGTGCCCCGGTTGACCACGCAGAGGCTGCCGAAAGCGCTGCAACGCTTGTGGCACGGGGGATGTGGTCGCCTCGCCAAGGAGGTCTGGGCGGTACCCTTCCACGGGATGATGCCGGGGTCGCGATGACCGAGAGTGGCCCGGTGTCCGGCGCCGACGCTGGGCCGGCGCGGGGGACAGAGGGCGAAAACGAGATTGAACGAGAACGCGCCGGCGCGAACCGTCGTCGTTGGCCGTTCTGGCTGCCGGTTGTGGTGCTGTTGGTCGGGCTGATCCTGACCGGCGTTCTGGTGTCAATCTCGGCTTCGGCGTACTCGAGCAATGAGAAACGGTTGCTCGACCTGCGCGTACGCGAAGCCGGCGCGGAATTCACGGCGGCGTTCGCCTCTGTCCAGACGCCGCTGGCGTCGGCCGCCGCCCTAGCCGACGCGACGAACGGCGACACCGCGAAGTTCATGCAATTCATCGCTCCGTACACGACCGGGGCGACCCCGACGTTCGGATCGGCGACGCTCTGGCGGGTTGGCGGCAGCCAGACCGGGCCGCTAGCGGCAGTGGGCACGCCATCTGAGCTCAGCGCGACCCCGTCCCGGGCGGAGACCTTTTTTGCCGGTACCGCTGCGAGCCGCACGCACCTGGGCGTAATCGGCCTCCTGGCGCAGCCGCTCCCGCGTCTTGGGTATGCGTTCACGTCGCCCGGCCTGACGGGCCGATATGTCGTCTACGCCGAGAGCCGCCCGCTCCCCGCCAACCGCAGGTCGAAGTTCCAGAAGTCCTCGGCGTTCTCGGACCTCAACTACGCGCTGTATCTGGGCTCGTCGCAGCGCCCCACTGATCTCCTGGTCACGGACTTGAAGAAGGTGCCGCTGACCGGTCAGACCGCGTCGCTTTCGATCCCGTTCGGCGACAACAGCTTCACGTTCGTCGTCAACGCGCGGCACCCACTCCTTGGCTCGTTCCCGCAACGCCTGCCGTGGCTGATCGGGATCGTGGGTGTGCTGCTGAGCATCGGCGCGGCGCTGCTGACGCTGCGGCTGATCCAACGCCGCAACCACGCCGAGCGGTTGGCATCGTCACTCGAACAGATCGCGGACGAGAACCGGAGGCTGTATTCCGAGCAGCGCACGATTGCCCAGACGCTGCAGCACGCGCTCCTGCCCGAGGCGCTGCCGAAGATCCATGGCGTCGAGACCGGCGCGCGGTACGAAGCCGGGGTGGAGGGCGTGGATATCGGCGGCGACTGGTACGACCTGATCGCTCTCGATGATCATCGCCTGCTGCTGGTGGTTGGGGACGTGTCGGGCCGCGGCTTGCGGGCGGCGGCGACGATGGCGTCGCTCCGATACGCGATTCACGCCTACGCCGCGCAGAACGACCCGCCCGAGACGATCCTGAGCAAGCTCTCGAAGCTCGTCAGCGTCGGCTCGACCGGGCAACTGGCAACGATCCTGTGTGCGCTCGTCGATGTCGAAGCCCACACGCTGACGGTTACAAGCGCCGGGCATCTGCCGCCGCTGCTGATCAGCGACGGCACCGGAACCTTCATCACGGGCACCGTCGGTGTGCCGATCGGCGTGAACGCCGGCGCCACCTACACCTCGACCGCCGTGTCCACCCCGCCGGCCGCGACTCTGCTTGCATTTACGGACGGTTTGGTGGAGCGACGCGGCGAGAGCATAGACGCGGGCCTCGAGCGCCTCCAGCACGCCGCCACCGCCAATCATTCCGACCTTGACGGTCTGCTGAGCCGGCTTCTCGAGGAGCTCCGGCACGACAGCGACGACGACACAGCGATAGCGGGGCTCAGATGGCTGGACTAGACGCCAACGACACCGCCGACGTGAGCTTCGATCTCGCCCAGGCTGACAGCGAGGGTTTGAGGGTCCGCATCACGGGTGAACTCGACATTACGAACGTCGACGCCCTCGAGTCCGCGGTTGGGTCTGCGCTCGAGCGTCATCCTGGGAGACTGATTCTGGACTTGAGCGGGTTACGCTTTGCGGACAGTTCCGCCATCGCCCTGTGGGTGCGCTGGTCGACGGCTGTGCACGAGATCGAGCTCCGAGACGTGTCGCCAATCCTCCGCAGGGTTATCGACTCGATGGGACTGGCCGACACCCTGAACGTGAAGCCGTGAAGCAAGAACGAACATTCCCCCACGAGCCTCAATCCGTCCCCGCCGCGCGGCGTTTCGCCACGAGCGTCCTGCGTGGCGCCTCGACGGAGACCCTCGAGGCGGTCGAGCTGATGGTCTCCGAGCTCGCCACCAACTGCATCCGCCACACAGACAGCGGATTCGAGCTCTCGATCACCCGCGGCGGCGGCGACATCCGCGTCGAGGCGACCGACGGGGCCGGTGGCGAACCCGAGATGCGCTCGCCCAAGCCCACGGATCCGAGCGGTCGGGGGTTGAAGATCATCGACATGCTCTCGTCGGACTGGGGCGTGGATCACCGTCCCGCCACCGGCAAGACCGTGTGGTTCACGGTGGCGGATACGGTGGCGGCGTCCGCGCCACAGGCGTCGCGGGCGTAGCCGGCGGCTCATCGCTCCCGGCGCCGGCGGGCGCGGCCGGAATTTCTTCGGTTGTGAGGGGGAGAACTCGCAGGCCCTCGAGGCTCTTGGTGGCATGGACCATCACGCCGCCACCATCCTCGTCGTCGAAGACCATCGGCCCACGCGCGTGTTCCTTGCGGACAACTTGACCGCGGACGGTTTCGAGGTGCTCGAGGCCGACTGCGCATACGACGCGCGACGACTGCTTCAGCGCTCCTTCCCCGACCTCGCGATCGTCGACCTCGGCCTCCCCGATGGCGACGGCCTCGAGCTGCTGGCTCACGTCCGCGAAGCCGACCGCGTCGCCGGCCGTCTGGATCCGGACCTGCCCTTGCTCGTCCTGTCCGGGCGGGTGAGCGAGCTCGACCGCCTGCGCGGCTTCAGCCGAGGTTGTGACGACTACGTCGTGAAGCCGTTCTCGTATTTCGAGCTGAGCGCGCGGATACGGGCGCTGCTCCGGCGCACAAAGCGCCGGCCGACGGCCGGTCGCATGAGGATCGGGTCCCTCGAGCTCGACCCGTTGAGCCGCCAGGTGTGGCTGAACGGCGAGCCGGTGGCCCTGTCGAAGAAGGAGTACGCGCTGCTCCGCGCTCTCGCGGGCGACCCGACCCGAGTATTCACGCGCGAGGAACTACTGCGCGGGGTGTGGGGCTTCCAGGCTATGGGCACAACTCGCACGCTTGACTCGCACGCCTTCCGCCTGCGTCAGAAGCTCAACCGCGCAGGCGGCCGGTTCGTTGTGAACGTTTGGGGGGTTGGCTACCGGCTGGTTGACGGGAGCGTCGACCGATGATCGCGGTCGAGCTTGGCGGATGGCTCGCGGCTGGCGCCGCGGGATTTGCGGCGGCGCGGGCGTGGAGGGCGGCTGCGTGCCGAATGGAGACCATCACTCGCGCGTGCCACGAGCTCCGCGGGCCTCTGACGGCCGTCAGGCTCGGACTCGACTACGGCGCCGGCAACGGTCAGCTCACACCTGCTCGTCTGCGCGCGATCGACCTCGAGCTCGGCCGGGCGGCGCTCGCGCTCGACGATCTCGAAGGCGTTCGCGCCTCAAGCACGTGGTGGCGGCCTCCCGAGGCCGTCGACCTCGAGCGACTCGTGGCCGACTCGGTGGAGGCGTTGCGCCCGAGTGCGGCGGCGCATGGTGTTGAGGTCCGGGCCATCTGGTCGGGATCGCCACCGAGGGTGTGGGGAGATCGCCTCCGGCTCGCGCAGGTCACGGGCAACCTCATCTCGAACGCCATCGAGCACGGTGGCGGGGTCGTCGAGGTGCGCGGCTCAGTCGCCATGGGGCAGGGGTCGAAAGGCGAGATGGACCGGGATCTCGGCGAGATGCACGGGTGCGTACGTCCGACGCGGGTCCGGGTCGAGGTGACCGACACCGGCCCCGGCCTGCCGGCGCCCATCTCCGAGCTCGCCCGCCGTGCGCAGGGTGGGCGTGGGAGACGGGGTCGAGGCCTCGCAATCGCGGCCGCGGTCGCGGCCGAGCACGGCGGATGCCTGGCCGCGGCGCCCTCGGCGCGGGGCGCGCGTCTCGTGCTCGAGCTGCCCGCCGGAGAGTCGCCGGCGGCGCCGGGTGGGGGTGGCGGTGGCGGGCGCGGTGGCCGTGGGGGTGGCGGCCGTGGCGCTGCTGGGGGCGCGGGCGCGCGCCTGGATACGTCGGCGTGACGGCCCACCTCGGGGCGGTGTCGGCCGGCCACCCGGCGAGGCCACCTGTATTTCGCAGCAAAGCACCCCGGACGAGCCCCGCCGAGCGCACATAAGCATCCCCAGCATGCTTATGTGCGCTTGGCCCAGGCGCGCGGCCGGGGTTTGGCGCCTTTTACATGGTCGCGCGTGTCACGTCGCAGGCGCTGCTCCGGCGCCCAAGGGTCCGAGCGCTACGCCTGTACCGCACGCCCCTTCGCCGTCGGCGTCCTCGCACGCCCGGCGGCCCCTCGCGGGCGCCACACGCCCGGCGGCCCCTCGCGGGCGCCACACGCCCGGCGGCCCCTCGCGGGCGCTACACGCCCCGCCGGCGCAACCCCGGACGCTCACCAAAAGCCCTGGGCGTCCCGCGCGACCGTCGCACACGCGCCGGACGGAAGCGACGCGAAATTGCAACGCGCCGCCCAGAACCCCCGGCTGCAACGTGGCTTGCACCCCCCGCGCGCGTGACCCATGCCGCTGACGCCCGTATCTGACGGGCGTTTGGCCCGAAATGGCTCGTCGGGCAGGTCAAGTGGGTTGGAGAGTGGTAATTGAGTTGCATTGTGGGGGATAGTGGGATAGAGTGGGGCACACGCATGGTCATGCATCGCGGAACCCGGGTGGCAGGGCTCCTCCCACCCAGCCACCCGGGTTCAGATTTCGCTGGGACGCATGAGAAACCTTGATCTTCCGCGGGACCTTCGAACACGCGCTAGACGCGAAGCACCGGCTGACGGTGCCGGCGAAGTTCCGCGCGGCGCTGGCCGCTGGTGTGGTGTTGGCGGCTTCGCCGGAGACGACGCCGTCGGCGCCGAGGTCGATCGCGATCTGGACACCGGACGCGTACGAGTCGTACACCGCCGCCGCGCTGGCGGGGTGGAGTCCGATCTCGCCCGAGGCGCGCGACCTCAAGCGCTTCTTCTTCAACTATTCCCATGACACCGAACTCGACTCAGCCAACCGCGTGATGATCCCGCCGATGCTCATGGAGTACGCCGGGCTGGGCAAGGACGTCGTCGTCACCGGCTCTGGGGAGTGCCTGGAGGTGTTCGACCGCTCGAAGTACGGCGGCTACAGCGAAGACGTTCTGATCCGAGTTCCCGACATCGCGGCAAGGCTTGGCCACACTCCTTGACATGACCCAGACGCACATCCCGGTCCTCGCCGGGGAGTTGATCGATCTGCTCGATCCGCACCCGGGGGAGACGGCCGTGGACTGCACCTTCGGTGGCGGAGGCCACGCGAGGCTGATCGCCGATCGCCTCGGGCCGACGGGCACGCTGATCGGGATCGACCGCGATCCCGTGGCCGAGGAGCGATTCAGCGAGATGGCGGCCGAGCTGCCGTGCCGCACCCGGTTCATCCGGGCCGATTTCGTCAGCGCGCTCGAGCAGCTCAGCCAGGAGGGCGTGAAAGCCGATCTCGCGTACCTCGACCTCGGCATGTCCTCGATGCAGGTCGACACCTGGGAGCGCGGTTTCTCCTACGCCTACGACGCTCCGTTGGACATGCGGATGGGACCGGAACAGGACCTCACCGCGCGCGAGATCGTCAACACCTGGGACGAGCGCCGGCTGGCGCGGCTGCTCCGCGAATACGGCGAGGAGCGCTACGCCAATCGCATCGTCCGCGCGATCGTCAGGGCCCGAGCCCGTGAGGAACTGGTCACCACCCAGCAGCTCGTCGATGTGATCAAGGCCGCGGTGTCGGTGCCGGCGCAGTTCGCCGGGGGCCACCCTGCGCGGCGCACCTTCCAGGCGCTGCGGATCGCGGTCAACGACGAGTTGTTCCAGCTCGATTCCGCGTTGCCTGAGGTATGGAACGTACTCCGGCCGGGCGGCAGGTTCGCCGCGATCTCGTTCCACTCGCTCGAGGACCGCCGCGTCAAGCGGTTCCTCGCGGAGCGCGCCCGCGGGTGCGTGTGTCCGCCGGAGCTTCCGGTGTGCGTGTGCGGGCACCATCCTGAGGCCGAGCTTCTGACCCGGCGGGCGGTCGCTCCCTCGCAGGGAGAGATCGAGGCCAATCCGAGGTCGAAGTCGGCACATCTGCGCGCCGCCCGCAAGCTGGAAGGCGAGGGGTCGTGAGGCCCGGAGCCCTGACACAGGCCGCCCGCAGCGCGGCGGCCAAGCAAGATGACGCCGGCGCGCGGACCGCCGATCGCCGGCGTGTGCCCCGGAGCGCTCCAGAGGTTCCCGGTGAGCGTCGGGCGACGCGGGCCTCGCGTTCGCCTAGACGGGTGTCTGGACCCGTGGGAGGGAAGATCGCCTTCCGCGCGAGCCGCGCCACGGCTGCGTCCCGCCCCAAGTCCGCGAGCACGGCCGGGTCCCGTACGAAGTCCGCGAGCGCGGCTCCATCCCGTCCGACGTCCGCAAGCACGGCGGCGTCTCGTCCGAAGCGCGCGACCACCACGGACCGCGTCAGGCGTGCCTCGGCCCCATCTCGCGGGAGCCGGATGCCGCGCGTGGTCGCAGCCGGCGCTGGTGGGGTGCTAGCTGCCGCGGTTGCGCTTCCGTTGCCGGTTCCGCGCAGGCTCCGCCCGGTTCCCCGGCGGGAGAGCGCCCCCAAGTCCACGACCGGGTTCTTCCCCCGTATC
>Ga0335077_10005742_pt1 | contig 15251 bp, 15 predicted proteins | sample Lox_Sample_31_FD_207151 | JGI IMG/M metagenome (GOLD analysis project Ga0335077, IMG submission 207151) | Soil microbial communities from Loxahatchee National Wildlife Refuge, Florida, United States - Lox_Sample_3.1 | ecosystem: Environmental > Terrestrial > Soil > Wetlands | place: USA... | reverse complement strand
AAAATCGTGACCGGCAAAAAATATGTGAGTGCCAATCTTGCGGAAATGCTCGCCAATGCGCTCGACTCCGACACGGATCGCGCGCCGCACGAATCGCTCTCCGACCGTGAATTCCAGGTGATGTGCAAGATCGCGTCGGGGAAAACCGTGTCGCAGATCGCCGCGGAGATCACCTTGAGCGTGAAGACGGTGAGCACCTACCGCGCGCGAGTGCTCGAAAAGATGAGTATGCGCAACAACGCCGAGCTTACCCGCTACGCGATCCAACGGAATTTGGTGAATTAGGAGCTTGTCGAAAAGCTCTTATCGACCCCGAAAGTCACAGGCTTCGGCCTGTTCGGGAATTCTTCAACAAACCGCTTCCAACTCCACGCTGGCCGCATAGCGGGCGCAGCGGGCCAGCGCGCGCGATTTGAATAGCCGGAATTGATTGGGCGTAAGACTCATTTCCGCGCAAATCTGTTCCGGACGTTGTTCCTGGATATAAAAACGAACCAGAATTTCGCGATCGCGGCGGCGGAGCGAGGCCAAAACGTAGCGAATTCCCCGCTCGCGCTCCCCGCTCGCGGCGCGCTGTTCGGGCGAGGGGTCGGGCGACGGCGCAACCTCCGGATTCGGCACAAAACGCCGGCGATAATCGATGTTTCCGCGAATGTGCGCCGCCGCGCGGCGCCGGGCGACGGTGCGCACGAAGCCCCTGAGCCGTTCCGGATTACGCAGCTCTCCGCGCAGAATCGCCTCAATCACGATCAGCAGAATTTCGTGTAAATCGTCCTGGTAGGATTCCACCACGTGCGACAAGTTCGCACGCACCACACCCGAGATCAGCGTGTACAAATCCTCTACGCCGCTGGCGTCCTGCTGCTGGATTTTGCCGACCACGCCGACCCAATCCGAAATCATTTCCATCCGCCCAGCTTCGCCCAGCCCCCGTTCGTTCTAGTCTACGCCGAAGGGTTCTGACAATATGCCAGCGATAATCCCATTAATCCGTAGGAAATTGTCTCGAAATCAATACCACGCCGCTGAGGTAGCGGATCCCTTACAATTTTAGAAAAGATCATGCCATTTCCCATTCATCGCAAGCGCCGGCTGCGCGTATCCGAGCCGATGCGTCGGCTGGTGCGCGAGACGCGCCTCGACCCGTCGCAATTCATTTTGCCCCTGTTCACCTGTCCCGGCGAGGGAGTGCGGCGCGAGATCGGCTCGATGCCGGGAAATTTTCAGCTCTCCATCGATGAACTGGTGAAGGAGTGCGAACAGGCGCGCGCGCTGGGAATCGGCGGCGTGATCCTGTTCGGCATTCCTGAAAAAAAGGACGAATTCGCTTCGGAGGCATACGCGGACGAGGGGATCACGCAGCGCGCCGTGCGCGCGCTCAAACGCGGCGTTCCGAATCTGCTGGTGATCACCGACGTGTGCAACTGCGAATACACCAGCCACGGCCATTGCGGAAAGATCGTGGACGGCGATGTGGACAACGACGCGACGCTCGCGTGGCTGGCCGAGGCCGCGCTCTCACATGCGCGCGCCGGCGCCGATATCGTCGCGCCGTCGGACATGATGGACGGCCGCGTAGCGGCGATCCGGCATTCGCTCGACGCGCATGGGTTTTACAAAACGCCCATCCTTTCCTACGCGGCCAAGTACGCGAGCGTGTTCTACGGACCGTTCCGCGAGGCCGCCGAATCGACGCCCCAGTTCGGCGACCGCCGCAGCTACCAGATGGACCCGGCCAACGGCCGCGAGGCCATAGCCGAGATGGACCTGGACTTGGAAGAAGGCGCGGACATGCTGATGGTCAAGCCCGCGATGCCCTATCTCGACGTGATCCGCGCGGCGCGCGAGCGCTACCACGTTCCCATCGGCGCCTACCAGGTTTCGGGGGAGTTCAGCATGATCGTCGCGGCCGCGCAGAAGGGCTGGCTGGATCTGGACCGCGCGATGATGGAGTCGCTCACCTCCATACGACGCGCGGGAGCGGATTTCATGCTGACGTATTTTGCCAAAGACGCGGCGCGGGCGCTGGGGTGAGAGTATCTGAAGCGCGACGCACGCGCGTCGTGGGCCTGCTCGCGATCGCCTGCGTGGCGCTGATCCTTTTGCTCAATGGGAAACCCGCGTTCACCAGCGCGTCACGGCCGCCGCGGGGGATCTCCGATCCCGCGCTGGCAATCCAGATGGCCCGCAACCCGAAGGAGATCGACGCGATCCTGAGCGACGCTCCCAGTCCGGATCGCGAGGCGATGCGCATCAAGGTGTACATCGATTTCGCATTCATCCTCTGCGGCGCGGCGATGTCGATCGCACTGGCGCGCATGTTCGGGGGCAGGCTGGCGACGGCCGGGGCAGGATGCGGAATCACGGCAGCAATCGCGGACATTCTCGAAAATGCGGGTATGTTGCGAATCCTGGACATTCCGCTGGTGCAGACGAGGCAGCCGATGGTGGAAGCGATCCTGGTGCCGGCGTACTTCAAATGGGCGCTGGTCTCGATCGCGCTGGCGATCTTTGCCGCGCTGTTCCTGGGTTCCTTCGGATGGCTGCGGAAGGCGATCGGCGCGGCGCTGGGCGCTGCGGCCGCGCTCGGATTCTTGGGGCTGATCGAGAACGCTTTGCTGCTCGAGTCCGGAATCGCAATGAGCATCGGAGTAGCCCTGATGGTGTTTCTCGCGTGGCTGCGTGAAGTCCCAGCCGAGCCACGCGCGTAAGCAAGTGACCATTGCTAATGCCGGAAGTGCCGGATGCCGGTGAAGACCATCGTCAGTCCCAGGCGGTCCGCCGCCGCGATCACCTCGTCATCGCGAACCGAGCCGCCGGGTTGAATCACCGCCGCGATTCCATGCTTGGCCGCTTCCTCGACGCCGTCGGCGAAAGGAAAATACGCGTCGGAGGCCATTACGGCTTGCTCCAGCGGCAGAATCGCCTTCATCGCCGCGACCTTCACCGCGTCCACGCGGCTCATCTGCCCTGCGCCACAACTGATCTCCTGGGTTCCGCGCGCGAAAACGATGGCATTCGACTTCACGTGTTTGGCGACTTTCCATCCGAATTCGAGCGCGGCCCATTCCGCTTCGGTTGGCGCGCGTTTGGTCTTCACCTGCGCATCGGCTCGGCGGAGGCGATGAACGTCGGGCGTTTGAGCCAGAAATCCTCCGCTGATCGACTTGACGATGGTTTCCTCCGGCGCCGCCGTGACGCGCAGCAGGCGCAGATTCCTTTTCGCCGTCAGAATACGCAGCGCGGCATCCGAATATCCCGGCGCGGCGATCGCTTCGATGAACCTTTTGGCGATCTCCGATGCGGTCTCTTCATCCACTTCGCGATTGAAGGCCAGCACGCCGCCGTAGGCCGAGACCGGATCGGCTTCGAACGCGCGGCGATAACTGTCGGCGAGCGACGCGCTTTCCGAGCAGCCGCAGGGATTGGTGTGCTTGATCACCGCCGCGGCGGGCGAATCGAATTCGCCGATCAACTGCCACGCCGCGTCGAGATCCACCAGGTTGTTGTAGGAAAGCTCCTTGCCATGAAGCTGTTCGGCGCCCGCGACGCCGGCCCCGCCGCTTGCATAGAGCGCCGCTGCCTGATGCGGATTTTCGCCGTAGCGCAGCGCGAAGCGCCGCGGCACGCGGACATCGAGCGTCGCCGCCAACGCGTCGCCCGACGGAGGAATTTCGGCGAGGCGCAGCGAAATAGCGCGATCGTACGCGGCGGTCGCCGAGAAGGCTTTTTTCGCCAGCCGCCAATGCGTGGCTTCGGAAAGCGAGGCGCCGTTCGATTCAAGCTCGGCCTGAATCTCGGGGTAATCGGCTGGCGACGTGACCACCGCGACATCCTGCCAGTTCTTGGCCGCCGCGCGGATCATGGTGGGACCGCCGATGTCGATGTTCTCGATCAGTTCTTCGAGCGGCGCGTCCTTTTTCGCGGCGGTTTTTTCGAAGGGGTACAGGTTGACGCAAACCAGATCGATTGCTGGAATTCCGTGCTGTTCGAGCGCGCGAATGTGCTGGGGATTCGAGCGCACCGCCAGGATTCCCGCGGCGATGCGCGGATGGATGGTTTTCACGCGGCCATCGAGCATCTCGGGAAATCCGGTAACCTCGGAGACCTCGCGCAGGGGCGCGATCCCAGCGTCCTTCAGGACGCGATAAGTTCCGCCGGTCGAGAGAATCTCGACGCCCAGGCGCGAAAGCGCGCGCGCGAAATCGGCGATGCCGGTCTTGTCGGTAACGCTCACCAGAGCGCGATGAATGTGGGCCATGAAGCTGCTATTTTCCCATGACCGCGACAGCTGCCAGATGGGTACCTATATGGCATCGCACTGCCTATGCGGATTAATTACGGTATGGTTAGCCTGCTTTTCGCGGGCCGTGCTAAGCGTGTTACCTCTGCACGTTTTACTGAACGATTCCCACACGGAAGGCGCCGGGAACATGGAGGAGATCGCGACCATGATCCGGGTGATCGCGCAAGGGAGCGGGGTGGACATCCTGGTCGACCCGGCGCAGAGGACCATGAGGTTCAACGGAACGCCAGATCAAATCAAGCTCGCGCAATGGATGTTTCCTCTCCTGGACGCGCCGAACACGGCCAGTAGAGCGAAAAACGAATACGTGCTCCAGGGTGGAAACGATAATATCGTTCACCTGTACTACGTAAAGACGCCGGCGTCGACTCAGCAATTCCAGGAGCTCGCAACTGCGATTCGTACCGTCGCCGATATTCGTCGGGTGTTCACGTGCAACGCCGCGAAGGCGCTGGCGGCGCGCGGGACGCCGGACCAGATCGCACTGGCGGACTGGCTGGTCGGCGAGCTGGATCAATCCGGTCACACGGCGGCGGTGCATCAGTACCGGATGACTTCAGGGTTTGAGAGGGGCGAGAGCGATGTGCGTGTGTTTTATCTGTCGCACGCAGCCACGATGAAGGACTTCCAGCAGGTGGCGATCGCGATCCGCAACACCGCGAACGGAGAGTTTTCACCTACAACGAGCCGCGCGCGCTCATCGTTCGGGGCGACGCGGGGCAGATCCCGCTCGTTGGCTGGCTCGTGGACCAATTAGGGCGTGTTCACACTATCGTCCGGTTCCGCCCGTTGCACCCAAATGTTTGACCTCGATCTTTCTTGACGTTAGCGCCGCAGTTCCCAAGGAACCGGGCTGATTCAGCTTTGCCCCGGACTTACGCCCTGACGGCGTTCTGTGCAGCCGCAAACACATCGCGTGCGGACGTCGTACCCGCTACGTGCTCCGTACCCGCAATTCCGAGGTCCATCCTCCCCGCGTTAATGCTCTCAAACATTTCTTCGGCGGGTCCAGTGTGGCCCTTCGGGACGCCGAACTGCTCGAACGCTTCCGCCCACCCTGCACGCGGGACTGCAAAGGCTTTTACGTCGCGTTTCAGGACTTCACCCAATTGTTCCGCCACTTCATCCGCGCTTACCATCGAACCGAGCTCGATAACGCGATGCCCTGACCACGCCGGCCCGGTCAGAAGCTTTGCTACCTCTGCGCCGATGTCGTTAGTCGCGACCATTGTTGATTTCCGGTTTGTAGGATTGTAGAAGACCGGTAGTGTTCCGCCCTGGGCGGCCTGTAAGCCGAAAAGAAAGTTTTCGAAGAATCCTCCTGCGCGCACAAATGCGACCGGAGATGGCAGGCTGCGAAAACCTTGCTCCAAAAGTGATAAGGCGGTGATCATCCCCAGCCCGCTTGTTCTATTCGCGCCCATCGACGAGAGCGCTACCACCCGCGGGGGCACTACCTTGGTCAGCGCCTCGACATAGTTCGCAATCACGCCCTTTGCTTCTCTGTAATCGGGCGAGGGTGCCCATACAGCCGGCAACATTACAAACGCGCCCTCAACACCTTTGAGCGCTGCCGCTATGGCTGTCGCATCGTTCCAGTCTCCATCCACCAACTCCACGCCTTGGTCTGCCCACTTCGCCGCTTTCTCGTGATTGCGCACAAGTGCTCGCACCTGTTTGCCTTGCTTCAGCAGACGCCGCGCGGTAGCGCCCCCAGCTTTTCCAGTAATGCCCATGACTAAATACATGCTCGTTTTCTCCTTGTTGTTTCTTGCAGCGCTACCGTATCTGTCCTACACTACAGTCGAGTGCTCTTCGAGGTGAAAAGTTGCAAGCGAAAATGAAAGATTTTAGGGCCTGTTCACGTTACGCGCAGCGCTTCGACGATCAGAGCAAAGTTGAGGAAAGCCAGAAACACGACGTCGAGTTTTTCAAAACGTGAGAAGATTCGGCCGAAGCCTTTGAGCCTGGATGCATTCAACACAGGTCAGCCGCGGCAGGCCTCGCCAGTCTACGCCTACGAGACGCCTTATCGGGATTATGGACCCACCATTCGCGTTTTCTTTCTGAGCCACGTGGGGAGCGCTGAGGATCTGCAGAATGCAGCCACCCAGGTGAAAGCTCAGACCGGAATCCAGGTCGCGAACACGTGCGAGTCAGAGCGAGCGCTGGTCTTGCGTGGCAATCCGGATCAGATTGAACTCGCGGAACAACTGCTCAAAAAACTCCAGTAAGGTCTTAGGCGGCCGGACGCAGCAGTCCGATCCCCAGCGTGAGAACGCAGACGGCCAGAAGAATTGCGCCCACGTAAATCAGGCTGACGGTTCCATTGGGAGCCTGCGCGTCGGGTGGGCCCATGGAGATGAAAAATCCCATCGAAATCAGAATTGCCGAGAGCGGGATGCCGGCTCGGACAATCCAGATAAGCACGAACGGAAGCGTGGCGGAATCGGCGAGCATCTGCGAGATCAGCGATAACAGAACAATCACTCCCGCGTGAGCGTGGCCCGCGCGAAAAAAGTTCTGCCGGAGCGCATTGTCCATGTAGCCCGAGTTTCGGTTCATCAGCGACGTCAGCAGAAAGTAGCCGCCGTATTGGATAGTCGGGACGGTGATCAGGATGATGCCTGACATCAGCCGTGATGCGCTGGTCATTGTCGTCTCCTTGGGATCTCTCCTCGCGGCGTCAGTATAGCTCAAGACGGTCGAAGATCATCGATGATATGAAAATGGACTCCGTGTTTGACGCGCTGAAGTCGGTGCTCGCCAGGCAGGCGAAAACTCTGAACGTGAAGACGGACACGCGGTCCGCGTACACGCTGGTGACTAAATCGCCCTCGCCGTTTCCGCAACATAAAGGGCAGCCCATGTGGTTCGGAGAGGTGCGCCGGGGAAAGGCGTACGTGAGCTATCACCTGATGCCGCTGTATATGAACGACCCGCTGGTCGCGACCATTTCGCCGGCGCTCCACAAGAGAATGCAGGGCAAGACGTGCTTCAATTTTAAGAGCGTTCCGGAGCCGGAGCAGATCGCGGAACTCGATCGGCTGACGCGGGCGGCGGTGAAGGATTGGCGCGGGAAGAAGTGGCTGTGAGGCGGTTGTAATACGTGCTAAAGTGTTGATTTCGCCCCACGATGTCCGTGCAAATTTTCCTACAAGGAAAGCTCCTCGGAATCGAAGAGTTTCTTTTCGCGCCCGCCCCGGAAGACCACGACCAGGTCTTTACCGGACGCTCGCACTGGATCAGCCTGTTGAGCGAAGTACTGCCCCGAGCACTGCTCGCTGAGCTGGGACTGTCCAAGATTCTGCTGGGATCGAGCGGCGGTGGGCAGTTCCTGGTTGTTCTGCCGGAGGAATCGCGCGGCGCGGCCGAGGCATTCCTTGAAGCCGCGGCCAACGAAATCGCCCAGTTGAGCGATGGGTTGCTCAAATTGCTCTGGAGCGTCACGGAAAACCTGGGCGACTGGAGCGACGTGCGCCGACGCTTGACCGAGCAGATGGAGCATCGCCGCGGAACGCCGGGATTCGAGGCCGCGCCGGCTTCACCGGAGGGAAGCTCCCAGGCGTATTTCGCCGGGCAGCTCGGAATGAAGCTGCGCGACGCGGAGTCGGCGGGGTGGTCGCCGGAAACGCCGGGACGCATCCAGATTGGCGAAGGAAAACACGTGTGGAGTCTGGCGGGATCGTCGACCGAGGCGCTGCCGTTTGCGCGGCACGCGGCGCCGAGCGATGACGGGCGCGAACCGGCGTCAACCGCGACGCTCGCCGCGCGCGCGTCGGGGCTGAACACGTGGGGCGTGCTGCGCGGCGATGTCGATAACTTCGGCATCCGCATCCGCCGCGCACAGAATATCGAGGAGCACATCCAGCTTTCGGTGATGTACAAGCAGTTTTTCGCGGGCGAGCTGGAAGTGTTGTGCTCCATGCCCGAGTTCTGGCGCAAAGTGACGGTGATTTATTCGGGCGGCGACGATTTCGCGGTATATGGCGCATGGGACGCGCTGATTGCGCTGGCGCGCGAGATCGAGCGATTGTTTCACAGATTTGTCGAAGCGACGCTTCAGGAATTCGCCGGGCCGGAAGGGAAGACGATCAGCATGGCGCTGGCGCTCGCGCCGGCCGTGGACGCGTCGCTGGGCGCGGTGTTTGAAGAAGCGGGCGAGCGGCTGGAGATCGCCAAATCCGCGGACAAGGATTGCGTGTGGCTGCTGGGGCGGACGCTCGAATGGAAGCAGTTTTCCGAAGCCTCGGATTTGAAAGATTCTTTGATGCGCATGGTTTCGGATTTCGGCGTGTCGTCGCAATATTTGCGCGATCTGTGCGGGATTTACCGGGAAACGCAGTCGAAGATGTCGCGCCGCCAGGCGCGGCGCACCGGCGGCGAGCGGCCGTGGCGCTATCACCGGCGCATCCGCAGAATTCTTGGTGCGGCGCGCGACGGATCGCCCGGGCGCGGCGATTTTCAGAAAGCGCGGACGGCGCTGATCGCCGATCTGATCGGCCGCAGCGCGGTGACGGTGAAGTTGCGGCCCGCCGGTCGCGTGGCGCTAGAATGGGCGAGGCTGTCGGCGGAGTAGCGGCGAATGCGACATTATGGAGCGCGGTGGTAGCGGGAAGGAAATACAATGGATGACGCGGTAGAGAATCAGGTTCAGGACGAGGCTCCGCAGGAACCCGCGGCGCCGGCGGTGACCGCCGAAGCGTCGGCTCCGGAAGCCGAAAAGCCCAGGCCCGAAGCGGAAGCTCCCAAGCCCAGGCCGGAAGGTAAGCCACAGGGCCAAAAGCGCGAAGAAAAGCCGCGCGAGGAGAAGCCCCGTGAAGACCGGCGCCCGCAGCAGAATGAGCGCCGCGGCGATCGTCCGGGCGGTGGCGGGCGCGGCGAACATCGCCCCGAACATCGAGGAGGGCCTCGCGAGGGCGGGCGTCCCGGCGGCCCTCGTCCGTTTGAAGGCTTCGCCGATATCGAGCTCGAAAAACTCATCTCCGACAGCCTGTATCTCGACAATCAGGCGCACGCGGTGGTGGCGAGAATGCGCGACATGGATTCGGGCACCAAGAGCCAGTTGCGGCGATTGTACAACGCCGTTCGCCGCGCGGTACGGGCGCCGGAAAGCGAACGCCAGCACCAGTTCGTGATGCTGCGCGCGCGCCTGGCGTACACGATTGCGCGTCATTCGCTGCGCAGTCTGGACGCGCTCGAGCGCCTGCTGCTGCAAGTCACGCGCAAAAACGACGCGCGCGGCTACGAACGGTTCAAGGATCTTTTTGAAGCGATCGTCGCTTACAACGAATAGAGGAATATGAGCGCACACACTGCTCAAACACAATTGCAGTTGGTGGGGAAACTGATTTTATACGGCGATCTGCATTGCGAGACCGGATTGCACATCGGCGCGGGCAAGGGGTCGCTCGAAATCGGCGGCGCCGATAATCCCGTGGTGAAGGACGCCTTCGGGCTGCCCTATATTCCGGGAAGCTCGCTGCGGGGCAGGCTGCGGTCGCTGCTTGAGAACGCGATGGGTTTGACCACGCCCTCGGAGCTGGTGTACGTGTCCAAGCGCCGCGGGCAGGAGGTGCGGATTCACCAGAGCGACCGGCCCGACGACGAAATCTGCCTGCTGTTCGGCCGCAGTCCGGGCCGCGTGGAGAGGATGGAAGGCGAGCCCATCGAAACGCGCGCGGCGAGTCCGGCGCGGCTCACGGTCTATGACGCGCCACTCGAGCAGGAGAGCATCACCGCGCAGATGCGCGAGAACCTCGACGACGAAATTACGGAGGTCAAGAGCGAGAACGCCATCGACCGGATCACGGCGCAAGCCAATCCGCGGACGCTGGAGCGCGTTCCCGCGGGCGCGCGCTTCAAGGTTCGCATGGTGCTGGACGTTCTGTGCGAGGAGGACAAGGCGCTGGTCGCACGCTTGTTCGAGGGGCTGAGATTGCTTGAAGACGACGCGTTGGGAGGCGGAGGGTCGCGCGGCAGTGGGCGCGTGAGGTTCGCGAATCTCAAGCTGGCCTGGCGCAATCGCGCGTTTTATTCGTCGGGTGGGGCGGAGACGGAACTGGCCTCCGGCACGGACCTCGCCGCGATTCAGCAGGTCGCCTCGAACGGGGAGTTTGCGATGAAATTGTCGAGTTGAATTTCACAGCCTGAAAGCCTGTGCCACGTGGCACGAACTTCAGTCTATGACTCTTTCCATGATTATTCGCCTTCATCCCTCCGGACCCTGGCGCATCGGACCCGATTCGGGCGACCGCGATCGTGTGGACCGCGTGTATCACAGCGACTCGGTGTACTCCGCTGTCTCGACCGCGATGGCGCGCCTGGGAATGCTCGAAGAATGGCTTGACGCGACGGCGCGCGCGACCGAGCCGGCGGTCAAGTTCAGCTCCTGTTTTCCATTTCAGGGCGACACGATGTTTGTGGTGCCGCCGCGCAGCCTGTGGCCTCCGCCCCCGTCGGCGAAAGTGCGTTGGAAGGGCGCGCGCTTCGTGCCGCTGAGCCTGGTCGGCGATCTGGTTCACGGCCGCGCGGTCTCGGAAGAAAACTGGTCGGTGGACGGGCCGAGTGAGTGCCTGGTGCCGCAGGGCGGCCACGGCCCGTTTCGCGTGGCGGTGCGCTCCAACGCCGCGGTCGACCGGCACGGCGCGGCGGTTGAGCCGCATTCGAGCGCGTGCCTGGAGTTCGCGCCACACGCCGGCATGTGGATGATGACGCAATTCCGCGATTCGGATCGCTGGAAACAGCCGGTCGAGGCCGCGCTGCGCCTGCTGGCCGATTCGGGTTTCGGCGGGGAGCGCTCGCGCGGGTGGGGCCGCGCGGAGGTTGCATTTTCCGATGATGAAACACCCCTGGTCGCCGCGACGGAAGGAGAGGCCGCCTGGTGGATGCTGTCGCTGTTTCATCCTGCCGAAAGCGACGCGGTGGATTGGCAGCGCGGGGATTACGCCTTGACCACGCGCACCGGACGCGTGGACGGATCGGGCGACGCGAAGCGGTCCACGCGCATGGTCGCCGAGGGGTCCGTAATTGTGGCGCCTTCCGAACCGCGCGGCGCGGCGATGGACGTGGCGCCGGAAAATTTTGCGCATCCTGTGTATCGCGCCGGTTTCGCGGTCGCGGTCGCGATTCCATGGAGGGCGGCGTGAAACACGTGGCGCACCCACACTTGATCCTGCAGACCAACTCGGCGGGCGACCGCTTCCTGACTGTCGCGGCTCCACGGGCGGCTGCGTCTACGGCAGCGTCAAGCGGAGCCGCGCGCGTGAGCGAGCGGTCCCAAGGGAGCATCGCGGCGTGAAATACCGCCTCACCTGCCTGACCCCCACGCTCGTCGGCGACGGCCAGCGCCTTTCGCCCATCGATTACATGGTCTGGAAGGATCATGTGAACGTGCTCGATCAACGCAGGATCTTTCGTCTGTTGGCCAAGGGTCCGCGTCTGGACGGGTATCTCGCGCAGCTCAAGAAAGCCGAAAAACTCGATTTCGCATCGTGGGGAGGCTTCGCGCAGAATTTCGCCGGGCGCCGCATTCCATTCGAGCATCCCAGCGCGATCCCTTACTGGGAACGCGCCATGGCGCAGAATCTTTTCATTCCCACCTTCGCCGAATCGCCCTCGGGACCGTACCTGCCCGGCACCGCGATCAAGGGCGCGCTGCGCACCGGCGCGGTTTTCGAGCGTTGGAACCAGAAGACCATGGCGGATCTGGCGGCGAGGCTTGCCGAGGACGATCGCCCGCCCCGAAATCCAGCGGCGAAGGCCGAGGATGCGGTTCTGGGAGGCGCCGGTTCAAGCCGGATGCGGCGCATCTCCGCGGCTGATTCTGCGCCCATCACGCATGCGCCCATGAAGGTTTACCTGCTGCGCGTATCCACGTTAGTGGCGCGCGGCGCGGGGAAGTTCGAACTCGGCTGGAAGTCGCCGCGCGGCAGCGTCGATTCCCGGCGCATCGAGGAAAGCACGGCGATTTTCGCGGAGATGGCGACGCCCGCGACCGCGTTCGAAGGGTCCTGGCGCGAGCGCTCGCCCGGCGACCGCGGCAAGCTGTTCCAGGCCGCCAATCGTTACTCCGCGGCACTGATCGAGCGGCACAAGCATTACGCGGCTCTCTCCGGGTTGCCCCACCTGGCCGCGACGCTCGGCGCGCTCGAAGGCCGCCTGAAGGAGATCGGGGAACGAACCGACGTGTGCGTACTGTCGATGGGTTGGGGAGCGGGGCTGCTGGGAAAATCGGCGTACCTCGACACTGAGGACGAGTCCTTCCGCCAGATTTTACGCCACGTCCCGCTGTACCAGAGAGCCATCCAGACGGGAATGCCGTTCCCCAAAACGCGCCGCGTCATTTTCCAGCAGAATCACCCGGCAAGTCTCCCGGGCTGGGTGATTCTGGAGGTTCGTTAAGCAGCGGGAAATCACTCGCGGCCGGTGACGCGCAGGCCGCTCCACTCTTCGCACACCAGAATCGAGTTCGCGGGATTTTTGGGAGCGTACTTCAGGCTGGCAAGGCCGATCAGTCGCTCGGGCGGCGCGGGCAGGCGCTCGCGCAGTGTGCTGATGTCCTGCGAGGCGGTGTACTGGACGCCGCGAATCGAGTAGGAATAATACAGCGTCTGATCGGTGGCTTCGGTGATGAGCGCGTCGCCCAGGCGGCCCAGTCGGTGCACCGCCAGGCGGCGGTTGCGCTCTTTTTTTTCGGGGGAGTTCTGAAAGCGCGAAGCGATGTAGATCGCCAGCGCGATCAGCAGTACCGCAGCGCCGCATAGCGCGGCGACTTGAACTCCGGCGGACATCGAAATCAGCTATCGGGCCGCCGATGCCGCTTGAAAGACTTTGGCGTAATCCTTCATGAACTGGTCCAGACCTTTGTCGGTCAGCGGATGATGAAACATCCCATCTATTACTTTATACGGAAGAGTGCCGATGTGCGCGCCGGCCTTGGCGGCCTCGATCACATGAGCGGCATGGCGCAGCGATGCCGCGAGTACCTGCGTATTGAATCCGTAATTTCTGTAAATCTGGACGATATCGCGGATGAGGCCGATGCCGTCGCCGCCGATATCGTCCAGGCGCCCGGCGAAGGGACTGATAAAATACGCGCCCGCCTTGGCCGCAAGCAGCGCCTGTCCGGCCGAAAAGCACAGTGTGACGTTGACGCGAATGCCTTCGCGGCTCAGCAGGGAGCAGGCGCGGATGCCGTCGCGGGTGAGGGGTACTTTTACCACTACGTTCTTGTGGATCTGGGCTAGCTTGCGCCCCTGCAAGACCATTTCATCCGCTTGGGTCGCAATCACTTCGGCGCTCACGTCGCCATCGATGAGGTCGCAGATGCGGCGGATCTGCTCCTCAAGCGCAACGCCTTCTCTGGCGATCAGAGAAGGATTGGTGGTCACGCCATCGATGATGCCCCAGCGGGCTGCCGCCTTCAACTCTTCGAGATTGGCGGTGTCCAGAAAGAATTTCATGCATCGTCCTCGGGTGGCGCAAAACGTGCTGCGCTGGATTGTGGGTGCGAAACTGAAGATTATAGCACCGGTGAAATCCCTTATAATGGTGGGGTTGCCGGATCGCCCCTGTTCCGGCTTGGGTTCCTGGGGTAGGACCATCGCAGTCGCAGTACCATTTTGGCGCAAAGCGCCTTGAGACGGAGTGTTTGTTTATGGTTAGCGGCGCGTTCGTGCCGGCAATTTTGCTTTCGAGCGGCGCTCCCTCGAACTTCAACCGGATTTGGGATTCGTTGTTCAACAATCCCTTCGCCGGAGTTTATCATCTGGTTCCCTTCGACTACCTGGTCCTGGTGCCGTATTTCGCCGTGCTGGCGGTGCTTTCCTGCTACGGGCTGCATCGCTACGAGATGATCCGCGGGTACCTGAAACATCGCAAGCAGTTTTCTGAAAATCCGCCGCGGCGTTTCGCCGAGTTGCCGCGCATCACCATCCAGTTGCCGATTTACAACGAGCGCTACGTGGTGGAACGCCTGCTCGAGGAGACCGCGAAGATCGATTATCCGCGCCAGTTGCTGCAGATCCAGGTGCTCGACGATTCAACCGATGAAACCCACGCGTTCACTGAACGGCTGGTGGGCGAGTATCGCGCCGCGGGTCGGCCGATCGAGTATATTCATCGCGCCAATCGCGCGGGATTCAAAGCCGGGGCTTTGCAAAACGGCCTGAAGACGGCGACCGGCGAGATCATCGCGATTTTCGACGCAGATTTTGTGCCGCCCGCGGATTTCCTTCAGCGCACAGTGCACTATTTCGCCGAGCCGGAGGTCGGGATGGTGCAGACCCGCTGGGCCTATCTCAACCGGCATTACAACCTGCTCACCGAAGTGCAGGCCATGCTGCTCGACGGGCACTTTGTTCTGGAGCATGTCGCGCGCTGCGGAGCCGGCCTGTTTTTCAACTTCAACGGGACCGCAGGAATGCTGCGGCGATCCATGATCGAGGACGCCGGCGGCTGGCAGCACGATACACTCACCGAGGATTCCGATTTAAGCTATCGCGCGCAGTTGAAGGGCTGGAAGTTCGTTTACGTGCCGTCCATCGAGTGCCCCTCGGAATTGCCTGTGGAGACCTACGGTTTCCAGGTCCAGCAGTCGCGCTGGGCCAAGGGGCTGACGCAGGTTGCCATCAAGCTGCTGCCGCGCATCCTGCGCGCGGATCTGCCCTGGCGCGTGAAGCTCGAAGCGTTTTTCCACCTGACTCCGAACATCTCCTATCCGCTGATGATCGCTGTTTCGGCGCTGATGCTGCCGGTGATGATCGTACGGTTTTACATGGGCTGGTTCCAGATGCTGGTGATCGATCTTCCGCTGATCGCGGCGTCGTTCTGGTCCATTTCAGCGTTTTATGTGATCGCGCAGCGAGAGCTGTTTCCCAAATCGTGGAAGCGCGCGCTGCTGTTCCTACCCGCGCTGATGGCGGCCGGAGTCGCGCTGACCATC
>Ga0335077_10005741_pt1 | contig 15253 bp, 10 predicted proteins | sample Lox_Sample_31_FD_207151 | JGI IMG/M metagenome (GOLD analysis project Ga0335077, IMG submission 207151) | Soil microbial communities from Loxahatchee National Wildlife Refuge, Florida, United States - Lox_Sample_3.1 | ecosystem: Environmental > Terrestrial > Soil > Wetlands | place: USA... | reverse complement strand
CAATCCGGACGCTGCGCAGGCGCCCGGACTTCTTGATGTCCTCCGATGGAAGTTCACCAGCCGGCCCGAACGATCGCCCGGTGTCATTCCCGAGGTCGAGCCATCCATACCGCCTCGCCGCGTGGATGGCAGCGGACTGCGAACGACTCTGGTCAACCACTCGACCGTGCTCCTGCAGCAAAAGGGTTCCAACATTCTGACGGACCCAATTTGGTCCGAACGAGCGAGCCCCCTATCCTGGGCCGGTCCGCGGCGCCGGAGAAAACCGGGAGTCTGTTGGGAGCATCTGCCGCCGATCGACGCCGTGCTCATCAGCCACAATCATTATGACCACCTGGATTTACCGACACTGCGCCGGCTGTCGGGCCGTGGAAAATCGACGTTCATTGTTCCGGCGGGCGTGGCTGGGCTGCTTCACGCGGAGAATATTGGGCCCGTTTTCGAACTGGAATGGGGTGAGGCGTTGGCACTTCCGGACGTCACCATCCACTGCGTCCCGGCTCTGCATTTCTCAAGCCGGGGAATTCACGACCGCAACACGACCCTGTGGTGCGGGTATGTGATCGAATGCCAGGAACGACTCATATATTTCGCGGGAGACACCGCGTTCGGGCCTCATTTTGCTCAGATTCGGGAAAAGTTCGGATCGCCGGGCCTGGCGTTGTTGCCGATCGGAGCGTACGAACCACGCTGGTTCATGTCGCCGGTGCATATGGGGCCCGATGAGGCGGTGGGAGCCCATGAGATCCTGGCCGCCAAGACGAGCATCGCGATTCACCATGGAACCTTCCAACTATCGGATGAGGGCATCGATACTCCGAAGAAACAGCTCATCGCGCGCGCGCCACACGATTCGTTTCTGGTCCTGGACAACGGCCAGTTTGCCGACATTCCATGATGATCGACAAGCACACGCTGGCGCTAATCAGCATTGTGGGCAGTTCGCTCGACGTGCTCGGCGCGTTGTATCTGGCCTACGATCTGCTGGGAGGAGAACACGGACCACTGCGGACTCTCAGCCGGGGCGTCACGTACGGGGCACTGTTCGGAGCCGGGTACGGCCTCGCCCTTGGGCCGGTATTTGGTCTCGCGACCGGCGTGGCGCACGGCATCACGCTCGCCTGGGAATATTCCCGCGCTTCGAGGCATCTACCGAAACCGGGATTCTGGTATGACGCGGCGATGAGCGCCGTTCGCGGAGGCGGCTTCGCGCTGGGCACGGCGTATTTGCACGGAGGCGCATTTGGTGCCACGTTTGGCGCACTGAGCACGGTGGGACAGGTTCTGGCGTACCGCGTGGGCATCCGGCCGACTCTCGATTATCAACCCGCCAAGCGTCCTCGTTTGACCAAACATCAGTTTCTTGCGGCGGTGAATCGGACCTTTGGCTATGCTGTCGCCGGATATATCAGCGCCCTAGCGGCGCATCAGCCGGCCAACGCACTGAGCGTCGGGCTAAGAGCGGGGCTGGCCATTGGAGTGGTCACGGCGGTGGCGATCCCATTCACGCCTTTCATCGAATGGAGCGCAGATCATGTGCCCGAGAAGCGCATGGGTGTCTTCGGTGTTGGCTTGATCCTTATCGGATTCTCACTGCAATCGGTCCAGTATTGGCTGGCTCTGCTCGACGTGAGTGTTCGCTAAACGGAGACCGGCATCAAAAGGGGGAGTACGGACAGCAAAAGCAGTCCGCGGTCGTTGTCAGCGAACCGCATATCATTCCGGGGAGCTTGATGGGCTACTTGATGGTACTTTACTTGATGTACTTGATGGGGACAGCCTGCATGTTTCCGGGTTTTCGGTTTGATCCAGTTCCAGTGCGATTCTGAATCTCCAGGAACTCCAGGTGGAGCGCCGGACCAATGCCGTCCCCGCGGGCAGCTCATGGGCGTAGATGCGCACCTGCGCGTGAACGGGAGGCCGTCTCAGCGCTTCCATCAGCACGCCCGTTGCGCTGATGTTCACAACGCGGCCGGTGATCATTTTGCGGCGGCCATTTTCGGCTCTATACGCAATCGTCGCCCAGCGGCGGGTGGCGAAACGCCGCGAGCGCCGGGCTTCTCCCGTTGGAAGCAGCTTCTGTGTCGCATGATGTTGTTCTGCGCGGCCTGCCAAGGAAACGCTCACGACCGGGATTATCGCCGGGAGGGCAGTTGGCGATCAATCGGGCGAAGTACGGAACGTACACATTGTCGGATAACTGCCGGTACTAACCCTCGAGAGGCGAAGCCAGTCCCTATTTCGATGTCTAAGCGTCACCGGTTTTCCTACCCGTTCGCTCATCAGTGAACCGCAAATCATTCCAATTTGTTGAGGCAAAGTGCTTAATGTGCCAGAATACTTTGAGAGGATCAGAAAAGGCCGCTACACCACAAAACTACTGTAGCAGCCGTTCGTAACGGCGGTGTACCATATGAGATTACTGCATGAGAGATCTGCTGGAAACGCTCCGGCCTGGTGATCGGGACCTGGAGTTGGCCAACGCTATCGATCCCACACGACTGCCGGAACACATCGCCATCATCATGGATGGCAATGGCCGCTGGGCGAACCGCCGCAGCCTTCCGCGTGTGGCCGGCCACCGGGCGGGCGTGGGACCGGTACGCGGCACCGTCGAAACCTGCGCGCGCCTGGGTGTCAAGGTTTTGACGCTTTACGCCTTCTCGGTGGAAAACTGGAAACGTCCTCGCGCGGAAGTTGAAACGCTGTGGCGGCTGCTGCGGTACTACTTGAAAAAGGAACTGCCGGACCTGCAAAACAACGGAATCCGGCTGCAGGCCATAGGAAAGCTGGACGCGCTGCCTGCGCCGGTGCGGCGCGAACTGGATTCGGTGGTGGAGGCCACCGCGGGAAACCGCCGCCTGCTGGTGAACCTGGCCATCAATTACAGCGGGCGTGCCGAGATTCTGGACGCCGTCAACTCCATCCTCGAGAACGCGCGGCGACAGGGGCGCCTGGATACTTTGCATGTCGACGAGAGTCTTCTGGCGTCGCATCTGTACACGGCCACATCGCCCGACCCTGATCTGTTGATCCGCACATCCGGCGAAATGCGTATCAGCAACTTTCTGTTGTGGCAGATTGCCTATTCGGAGTTGTACGTGACCGATACCCTGTGGCCGGATTTCAACCGCACGGAGTTGCTGAAAGCCATCCTGGATTATCAAAAACGCGACCGGCGTTACGGCGGGTTGAGCATTGGAACATGGCAGCCCGAGAACGCCGCCGATAAAGAGGACCAACTGATCGAGGCGATCGCTTCTCCGCAATGAAGCGCCTGCTGACCGCTTTACTGCTCATCCCCACCGTCCTGTACGTCGTTTACTTCGGCCCTCCCTGGCTGCTCTTTGGCGTGACCGCGCTGGTGGCCGTGATCTGTTACTCGGAATACGCGGGGATTGCCGCCGGCTATGGCATTACCAAACCCGGGCCGGTAGGTTATGCCGCTGGCCTGCTGGTGCTGGCGATGAGACCGCAGGACGCGCCGCTGGTTTTTACGCTGCTGGCGCTGATTTCGCTCGCGCTTGCCTTGCGCCACGATCTTGCGAAGACTCTGCCGAACGCGGCGTTTCTGCTGTTCGGCATCGTTTATATTTTCGGCTCGTGGAAGTTCGCGATTCTGCTGCGCGCGGAGAGTCCTCACTGGCTGGCTTACGGGCTGGTCCTGAATTGGGTGGGTGACGCGTGCGCCTACTATGTGGGCAAGAGTGTCGGCCGCCGCAACATGGCGCCCAACGTCAGTCCGAAGAAGACGTGGGAAGGGGCGGTGGCTTCGCTGGTTGGATCAGTGATTTTCGGCGTCGTCTATTTGAACCGCGCTTTACCGGCGGTATCGCTCGTGGAGGCGGGCCTGCTGTCGGTGGTGGTCAACATCGCGGGCCAAACCGGCGACCTGGCCGAGTCCGCCTTGAAGCGCGGCGCCGGCGTGAAGGACAGCAGTACGCTTCTCCCCGGCCACGGCGGCCTGCTCGATCGCGTGGACAGCAGCTTGTTTGCCTTGCCGGTGGTGTATCTGAAGCTGTATTTGAGTGGATTGCGGTGAACGTGTCAAGATCCTACCTGGGCCAGCAAAAAGCTCAATACGTCGGTCCACTCCTCCACCTGCTTGCTCACAGGCAGCCCGGCGGAATGCCCAGCCTTGGTATCGTAGCGCAGCAGCACCGGCCGGTCCGATCCCGTTGACGCCTGCATCAGGGCGGCCATCTTGCGCGCGTGCAGCGGAGCGACGCGCGTGTCGGAATCGCCCGTGACGAACAGCACCGCTGGATATTTTTCGCCCGGCTTCACGTGGTGGTACGGCGAGTACCTGTAGAGCACCTCGAACTGCCTGGCATCGTCCGACGATCCGAACTCCGAAACCCAGAGTTTGCCGAGCAGGAATTTCTGATACCGAATCATGTCGAGCAGAGGATACTCGCAGAGCACGGCACGGAAAAGATCCGGGCGCTGGGTCATCGCTGCACCCACCAGCAGGCCGCCGTTCGACCCGCCGGAAATCGCCAGGTGCGCAGGCTGCGTGTAGCCATTCTCGATGAGCCATTCCGCGGCCGACGTGAAATCATCGAAGACATTCTGCTTGTTCTGCAGCATGCCTGCGCGGTGCCATTTCTCTCCGAACTCGCCGCCGCCGCGCAGGTTGGCCAGCGCAAAGATGCCACCATGCTCCGCAAAAATCACGGCATCCGAACGAAACTGCGGTGTCTCGCTGACCAAAAATCCGCCGTAGCCGTAAAGCAGCGTGGGCCGCTTGCCGTCAAGCCTCAAGCCCTTTTTGTAAACCAGAAACATGGGGACGCGCGTCTTGTCTTTCGAGGGATACCAGACCTGGCGCACTTCGAATTGCGCCGGATCGACCGGCACTTTCACCTGCGCCCACACTTGCTGGTTGCCTTTCGCGACGTCGTAACGGTAGGTGGTGGGCGGCTGGGCAAACGAGGTGAAGGTGTAAAAAGCTTCGTTGCTGTCCCAACGGCCGGCCACCGCCGTCACGGTCCCGAGCGTTGGAAACGCGATGTCGCGAATGTGCTCGCCTTTGGGGTCCAGAATCTCCACGCGCGAGTTCACGTTTTCCAGATAGTTCACAGCCAGCCGCCCGCCCGCCAGCGAAAAGCTCTCGATCACCCACTTGCCTTCGGGTACCACTTCGCGCCAGTTGTCGCGCGCCGGTTTCGCCAGATCGATGGCGAAGATGCGGCCGTTGGGGGCGTTCCAGTTGGTCTTCACAAACATCCGGCTGCCGGCAAATTCTTCGTCGAACTCGGCGTCGACGTCGTTCACAACCGTTACGATCGGGCCATTCGTTTTCAGGTCTTTGCAGTACACCTCAGACTTCTTACCCCACCCGTGGCCGATGTGCAGAGCAAGATACCGGCCGTCGCGGGACAGGTCGACGCTGGCGCTTTCCTCGGGCCCCGTGCCTTTGCCGAAAATCTCTTCGTCGGAATCCACAGCTTTTCCGATCACGTGGTGATAGATGCGCGAGCCCTCCACCAGCCGCTTGGAGTAATACAGGTCGCGCTTGTCAGGCGTGATCTGGACACTCCAGTAACGGGCGCGCGGCAGGCGGTCCAGTTCCTTGTTAGCATCCACATCGAGGACGGTAACGGCCACCTCGTCTTCCCCGCCCTGCCGCGTTCCGTACAGGAGCCACTTGCCATCTTCGGAAACATCGACGATGTTCACCGACGTGGTCTGATCACCGCCGGATTTGTTTGGATCGATCAAGACTTCGTCGGATCCTTCAAGGCCGTTGCGCAGACAGATGGTGAACTGGTTTTGATCCGCCAGGCGTCGCATGAAGAAGTAACGGCCGTTGCGCATCACCGGAGTGCCGACGCGATCCGTCTTCAGCAGTTCCTCTAGCCGCTTGCTGATGGCCGCACGCCCCGGCAGGGGGTCGAGCACCGAGCGCGTGAACGCGTTCTGCGCATCGATCCACGCTCGAGTTTCCGGACTCTGCTGGTCCTCGAGCCAGCGGTAGGGATCGCGGATGGTGACCCCGTGGATGACCTCGCTGGTGTCGCCGGTGCGCGTCGAGGGAACCGAGGTAGTAAGCGGAGCGGCAAGGGCAGCCGACACGGCAAGCAAAAGAACTTGTATTCGGAACATAACTTTAAGTGTGAGACGCCGGCTTCCGCCAAATGTAGTACACCGGAACCCGGCGGCAACTATGGCGAGCCCCATCAGCGACGGTACCGGCGTGGTGATGATGGTGTTGATCACAAACCAGAAGGCCACCGCGGCGAACATCACCGGCGTTACCGGGTAACCCCACATCTTGTAGGGCCGGGGCAGGCCGGGCGCCTTATGCCGCAGCACGACGACACCGAGCACCGACGTCCCGTAGAAAATCCACGCGGCGAAAATCACGTATGAGAACAGGCGCTCGTACGAACCGCTAATGGCCAGGATCGCGGTCCACACACCCTGCACCGCGATCGAGATGTGCGGGGTCTCGTAGCGCGGGTGCACGCTGCCCACCTGCCGGAAAAAGAGCCCGTCCCGTGCCTGTGCGAAATAAATTCGCGCGGAAGTGAGGAGGTTCCCGTTGGCGGCGCCAATTATCGAGAGCAGAATCGTGAGCGAAACCAGTGTCCCGCCGATCGATCCCATGGTGATTTCCGCCGACCGGGCGGCCACGCGATCGGCGGCGGCGACCTGCGGAACGGACAACACATGCAGATAAGCGGCATTTGCCGTGAGATAGACGGCGATCAACGCCCCCGTCCCCAGCCCCAGCGCCAGCAGCAGGTTCCGTTCGGGACGCTTGACCTCACCGGCCACGAAGCTCACGCAATTCCACCCTTCGTACGCCCAAAGGCACGCGATCATAGCCACGCCGAAGCGTGACCAGGAGAAATCGGCGCCGGGTGATGCAGCGGCCTCAGCGTGCCGCGGGCTCACGAGCGCGCTGAGCACAATGACGCTGAGACCGGCCAGTTTCAGAAACGTGAAGAATTTCTGCACCCCGGCGCCCAGGCGCACGCCGCGATAGTTGACGAGCGTGAGCGCAGTGATTAGCAGCACGCTCGCCAGCTTGGCCCCCAGCGGGCTCAGCGGAATGAAGTACGCAAGGTAGATCGAGAAGCCGGCGGCCAACGTGGCCGCGCTGCCCGACTGCATGATCAGAAAGCTCGCCCACCCGCTCAGGAATCCAGCGAGAGGGCCGTAGGCTTCGCGCAGATAAATGTAGTGGCCGCCGGTGCCCGGCAGCATCGCGCCCAGCTCGGCGTAGGCCAGGGCGCCGAAAAACGAGAGCAGGCCCGTGACGCTCCATACCAGAAAGATCAAGCCCACGGACGGCAGGTTGCGCGCCACGGTGTTCGGCACGATAAAAATGGCCGAGCCGATGGTGGTGCCCACCAGGATCGCCGTGGCATCGATCAGACCCAGCTTGCGCGGCAGCTCCGCTTCGGGCATGTCTGGCAAGCCTATCGCGCGGCGAGACAGGGAAGCAAGTTGTGGTTACGCCCGCGGCTACACGCCCCTTGACGTCAGGCGCGTGCTGCCCTTGCCTTCTCCACGGTTTCCGCCTCGCCGGCAAGCGCCCTGTAGGCAATTCCCGCGATGGCTGCGCCAGCCAGAGGCGCCACCCAAAACAGCCAGAGCTGCTGTACTGCCCAACCGCCGACGAACAGTGCCGGCCCAGTGCTACGCGCCGGATTCACCGACAGATTCGTCACCGGAATCCCGATCAGGTGGATCAAGGTCAGCCCCAACCCGATGGCGATGGGCGCGAAACCCTGCGGGGCGCGCCGATCGGTCGAGCCCAGGATGATCATGAGAAACATGAAGGTCAGCACGACTTCGGTCACCAGGCATGCCACCAGCGAGTATCCGCCCGGCGAGTGTTCCGCGTAACCGTTCGATGCGAATCCGGCGGCCAGATCAAATCCAGCCTTACCGCTGGCGATTACGTAGAGAGTGCCTGCGGCGACAATTCCGCCGGCTAACTGCGCGACGATGTAAGCCGGCAGGTCGGATGCCGAAAAGCGTTTGCCGACCGCCAGCCCAACCGATACGGCCGGATTCAAATGACATCCGGAAATGTGACCGATGGCGAACGCCATGGTCAGCACTGTCAACCCGAACGCGAGAGCCACGCCCAGAAACCCGATGCCGACATTCGGAAATGTGGCCGCCAGAACGGCGCTGCCGCATCCGCCGAACACCAGCCAGAACGTGCCCACAAACTCCGCTGTTGCCCGTTTTCGTAGAGACATTGGATTAGCCTCCTTTACCAAGGGTCAACAGTATACACCCGTCGTGTGGCGCGAAGGTTGCGTCAACACAGCGGCTTCCTCCGGGCACGGCTCAGCAAGCACAATTCTCAACACCGTAATCAAGTGGTATCTTTGCAGGGAGCCGGGCGCTGGCAGGAGGTCCTGGCCATGGCCGCAGAGAAGCGCGCGTCAAAATCTAAGGAGGCTCGCCCCAAACGCGCCGCCGATCCGGAGTTTTCTCCGGGCACTTCCTTCCCCATTGTTGGCGTAGGGGCGTCGGCGGGGGGCCTCGAAGCCTTGTCGGTCTTTCTGAAGGCACTGCCCGCGCGGACCGGGATGGCCGTCGTCGTGATCCAGCATCTGGCCCCGGAGCACGAGAGCGCGCTGACGCAACTTCTCTCCAAAACCACCGCCATGCCGGTCGTTGAGGTATCCGACGGCCTGGCGATCGAGCGCAACCACGTATACGTGATTCCCCCCAACAAGAGCATGACCCTTCAGGGTGGCATTCTGCAGCTGGTCCCGCGGGAGCACTCTTCGGTTCCTCACCATCCCATCGATGAATTCTGCGCGGCGCTGGCGCGGGAACAAAAGGCCGCCGCCATCGGCGTGATTCTCTCCGGCAGCGGATCCGACGGGACTCTGGGGCTGAGAATCATTAAGGCAGAGGGCGGCGTTACCTTCGCGCAGGATCCTAAAACGGCGGCGTGGCCCTCCATGCCGGCGAGTGCCATCTCCGCTGGTGCGGTCGACTTCGTTCTGGCTCCCGCCGCGATCGCCGCCGAACTGGCGCGCATCAGCCGCCATCCTTACCTGTTGAAGAACGGGGAGGCGCCCGAAGGCGACGGCCTGGAGAAGATCTACCTGCTTGTTCTGTCCGCCACCGGCGTGGACTTCCGCCTGTATAAACAACCTACCGTCAGCCGCCGCGTGGGCCGCCGAATGGCTCTGCGGAAGATGGGGTCGCTTGGCGAGTACGTCCGGTTCCTGAAGCAGCATGCCGGCGAGATCAAGGCGCTGGCCGACGACATCTTCATCCATGTGACGGGCTTCTTTCGCGATGCGGAGAGCTTTCAAGCTCTGCGAAAACACGTATTTCCGAAGTTGCGCTTGAATAAGCGTTCCGACCCGGTTCGCGTCTGGGTTCCGGGTTGTTCGACTGGAGAAGAGGTGTACTCCATCGCGATGCTGCTGATCGAGTCCTTGGGCGCCAGCGCCAATCAGACCGGAATTCAGATGTTCGGAACCGACATCAGCGAATCAGCCATCCAGCGCGCCCGCGCAGGAGTCTATTCGCAGGCTGCCGTGCGAGGCGTGTCACCGGCGCGGTTGCGGCGCTTCTTCGTCAAAGTGGAGCACGGCTACCAGATCAACAAGGACGTGCGCGGCCTGTGCGTTTTCGCGCGGCATGACCTGGCCAGTGACCCGCCATTTTCGAAGCTGGACCTGATCAGTTGCCGGAATGTGCTGATCTACGCCGGGCCGCTGCTGCAAAACCGGATTCTCGCGGCCTTTCAGTACGCTCTCAAACCCGGCGGATTTTTGTTTCTGGGGAAATCGGAAGCCATCAGCGCCCACGCTGATATCTTCACCGCGGAGGACCGCCACCACAAGATCTTCTCGCGCAGGATTGAGGCGGGTGCGGCTGCTCATTTCGAGTGGTGGCTTGAGGATCATAAAGAACACGCCGTGGCCCCGCCCAGGGCTGCGTTGGCGGCCCTTGCGGCTGACTTCCAGAAGCAAGCGGAGCAGGCACTGCTCCAGCGCTACGCACCACCGGCCTTGGTGATCGATTCCGATCTTCGTGTCCTTCATTTTCAGGGAGACATCAGCCCCTATCTGGTTCTCGCTACCGGCCCGCCCACCGTTCAGTTGCTGAAAATGCTCCGTCCCGAGTTCGTCATGGACGTGCGGAGCGCGATCTCCCAGGCCAAGAGAGAAGGGATCACCATCGCCACAGAACCCGTCCACTTCGAGCGGGGCGGCCGGGCGAGCAGCGTACGCTTGGAAGTATCACCGCTGAGTAAGGACAACGCGGGGAAACCGGACTTCCTGGTGGTTTTCAAAGAAACGCCGGCCGAGCTTTCCCGCTCGAAAATTCAAGCGAAAGGCAGCAAGAGCGAAGGGGATTCCCGGCTCGCGAGGGAATTGGCGGCCACGCGGGAATACTTAGGTTCGCTGATCGCCGAGCACGAAACGGCCCGGGAGGAAATGAAAGCGGCCCACGAGGAGATCCTTTCGAGCAGCGAGGAGTTGCAAAGCACCAATGAGGAGCTGGAAACAGCCAAGGAAGAGCTTCAGTCCTCCAACGAAGAACTCCAGACCTTGAACGAGGAACTGCTGCATCGCAATCTCGATCTGGGGGTGTTGTCCAACGATCTGAACAATCTCCTGGTGGGTGTGGAGATTCCTGTCGTGGTCTTGGATGGGAACCTTCACATTCGCAGATTCACCCCCGTTGCTGGAAACCTTCTGAATCTCATCGAAGCCGACGTGGGCCGCCCGTTCAGCGATATCGCTCCCGTCCTGGACGTATCCGATTGGGACGCGCTGTTCGCGGAAGTAATGGGCCAGTTTCGGCCCGTGGAGCGTGAAGTCAAAGATAAGAGCGGCCGCTGGCATTCGCTGCGCATCCGCCCGTATCGGACCAGCGACAACAAGATCGACGGCGTGATCTTGATCCTGCTCGATACCGACTTGATCAAACGGGAGTTGGAGGAGTCTCACAAGTACGCCAGCATGCTGATCGAGTCCGCCGAGCAAGCCATTGTGGCGGCCAACGCGGACGGAAAGATCGTGCTGATCAATAGCGGCACGGAAAAAATGTTCGGTTATCCCCGCTCCGAACTGCTGGGGAAATCGCTCGACCTGCTCCTGCCCGCCGGCATCCGTGCAGGCCGGGACCTCGAAGGGCGCCGCAAAAACGGTACGAAGTTCCCCCTTGAAATCCGGCTAAGCACTACCGATCAGGCAGGCATCAATCTCACCGTGGCCTTCATGACCGATATCGCGGAGCCGCCACGGCTTACGAAGCAGACAGAAACCTACCGAGGGGAGATTATTCGCGCCCTTGCGGCCCAACTCATCACGGCTCAGGAGGAGGAACGGCGCCGCGTTTCCCGGGAACTGCACGATAGTCTCTGTCAGAAGCTGGCTTCTCTGGCTTTCGACGTCGAGAATCTCGCGGTGGCGCTGCCCAGTCCCGCGGCCACTCGAGCCCGTCTTCGGAAGCTGCGGGAGCGGGCGGTCAAGGTATCGGAGGAGGCTCGCCATATCGCGTACGAATTGCACCCGTCGGTCCTGGATGATTTGGGCCTGGTAGTTTCTTTGAAGGCGCTGTGCGACGAATTTTCCAAGGCGGAGAAGATCCGGGTTGCGTTCACCTCCGGCGAACTGCCGGATGTGATTTCCCAGCAGGTCGCTTCCAGCTTGTACCGCATCGCGCAGGAGAGTTTGCAGAACGTCGCCAAACACGCCAAGGCCAAGCGTCTCTCCGTCACACTGGGCGTGGGCGACGACAGCCTGCTGTTGTCCCTCGAGGACGATGGCATTGGATTCACGCCACAAGCCGTCAAAGGCAAGGGCGGGCTCGGCCTGGTCAGCATTGAGGAGCGTGCCCGAATCGTGGGTGGCACCTTGTCGCTTGAGTCCAAACCGGGGAGTGGCACCCGGATTTCCGTGAGGGTTCCCTTGCAGTAAGGCCGCCTATGAACCGCCCGCGAATTCTTCTAGCTGACGATCATGCCCTGATGCTCGATGGTTTTTGCACCCTTCTGAAACCGAAATACGCCGTGGTGGGGACGGCAGAAGATGGAAAAGAACTGGTCGAAGCCGCGATTCGTCTGAAACCCGAACTGATTATCCTGGACATTACCATGCCGCTATTAAACGGAATCGATGCGGCCCGCGAGATCCGGAAACATCTGCCGCAAGTGAAGCTGTTGTTTGTCACCATGCATACGGGTCCCACCTACCTGCAGGCGGCGCTCGAAGCTGGTGCGAATGGGTACGCGGTAAAATCTTCCAGCCGGAACGAAATTCTCGACGCCGTCGAACGGGTGCTCAGCGGGAACCGGTACATCACGCCCGGCTTGGGTGGCGACGGGTTAAACCGATGGGGTGATCCCGCACGAGCCGCCGCCTCGCTCCGCCCGAGCGCACGCGAACGGCAGATCCTCCAGTTGACCGCCGAAGGGAAGAGCCGGAAGGAAATCGCCTACGCCCTTGGCATTTCTGAAAAAACCGTGGCCTTCCACAAGAACAATCTAAAAGGCAAGTTGGGTTTACGAAGCACCGCGCAACTCACCCGATACGCCCTGGATGAAGGGCTGATCTAACCGGAATTCGAAATCCACCACGCGTCTGGGTGTATTCCAGAGCCTAGTCCTTTGTCTAGCTAGTCCACAGTATGAATTGCGACTACTGTACTGAATACAACGAAAGGGGCCCGGCACAAAAGCGGCCTTGGGAGCGCGACGATTTAAGACTTGCCGGCGACGCGGAAGTCCGAGCTAGCAGTAGGTCCGCTCCCAAAGCCGTGGGCCAGTATATATCACAAATGACTGCTGCCGCGGCGGAATGCAGATCGGCCAACAGAGCGGAATATCGCACCCTCCTTGCGAATTTTGACGCCGCGTATCGAAACATGAAAAGCTGCTCGGAAGGCTTCAACAACGCGCTTCTGGAGGTTTCGGCTGGGCCACCTCCCCACGAAGGAAGATCTCGCGTCGACCGCGCCTCCATGGCCTACGAAGATGCGCGCGAACAGTTCCAGTTTGCTGTCGCGATGCTGAATGTGTTCCTGATCGGCCAGATCGTCTCCTCGCACTCTACCGTTCAATCGGCGGCATAGTAACGGTTGATCTCAAGCCGTTGTCGAAGTCCGGGCTTGCGATTCGGGAGCCTGGCGCCGCCGCCGGCCACTCAGCAGATAAACGGCGGCCCGCAATTCCAGTAAAGGGTCATCCGACGGTTCGATGCCGTCCACTCTGGGAATCGGATCGAAGATTATCTGCTTCTGCTGCTGTACGTCTTCGGAAGCCTTCGCTGTGAGAGTAATTGCCCCGAAATGAATCAGTTGCCGGTCGGCAGGCCAGTGGATGGTGGCGTCGTCCACGACGTCGCCCGCATTGGCGACCTGCACGTGGACATCAAACCGAATCGGGCCCGCTGCGAGGCGCTCCGTTAACTCATCAAACAAGTAGTTGGCATCCTTCCTCTTGGCCGCCGCCGCGTCCAGATGGTCGATGCCCGCCGCTGGTGTCATGCGGTAGCGCCCGTGACGCGTCACCCCGTTCCGGTTGGTAAAGCGGAACGCCGTTACCCCAAAATAGGCATCCCTCGCGAAGCTGGAAGGGCTTGGTTTGGGTGTTTGCACATAGGCGAGCGCGGCTGGATGTGAGCCCAGGAAAATCTCCACCGGAGATGGCGATGGCACTGACGGACCGCTCGCGGCTACGGCGCGCAGAAACTCGAGAAACTCCTGGCCGGTTCTGGTCGGGAAGCCGTCGGTCGAATGGCTGATGATGTCGGTGTGCACGTGGTCGGCCAGATTGAACCGGATGGCGAGTCCATGAGGACTGGCGTTGGGGTCGTTGTCGGGGATGAACGGAACGCCTGTGCCATCGGAGAACCGCACGGTAACCGGAGTCGAATCGCGCGTGACGTGCGGCGCTCGCGTGAGCGACGCGGCCTCCTTTGAAGGGGTGAAACTGCCCGTCAGCAGAACGCCCTTGGCATGCACCGGGCGAAAGCCGGGGTGCAGCCCGAAAATGGTGTCGATTTGCTGAATCAAATCGTTACCGAGCTGAATGAGCTTCTCGTCCGAAGGAAGGGGCATGTCGGTCCTTTCGAGTCTTATTGGGATACCTGAACAGATGCCGGCGGTAGGAAAAGGTTGCTTTCAATTCCCGTTTTATTTTTCACCGCGGCGGCACGCGCGGATGGCTTAAACTCCTTGTGTGGCAGCCGCCGTTTTTCGTTCGTGTCTTCTGTCTTTCTTGTGCTGGAGCGCGGCCTCGGCGCAAGGCGCTCGAGACGAATGGAAGCAGTTGGCCAAGCCTTTTGACCTGGAGGCCCATCTTACCCACTCGCTCTCAAACGCACCTCTGACTGACGCAGAACGCGGCCAGATATACCGGCTGATCGACGACAAGACCATCCACGACTCATTTACGGACGAACAAAGGGACAAGGAGCGGGAAACTGTGTTGAGCTCTCGTGTTGGGTCGATCATGCTAGCGGACCACGGAAAGGAGCAGGTGGTCGTGCAAGGCCCGGCGATATTCTGCGGCGCCCACGGGAACTGTTCCATATGGATCTTCACTCGCGAGAGCGGGCGGTTGCGCCTGGTACTTGAAACAGGCGGAGGCATTTTCATCGTGAGCAAGAATTCGAGTCGCGGGTTTCACGATGTGGCCACTGGATGGCATATGAGCGCAGAGGAAGAGGGGTTCAGTGTTTACCGCTGGGACGGCAGTAAATATTTCGAATTGGATTGCTACCGCGCCCGTTTTGACGCCGACGAACCGGAGAGGCCGCCGAAAATTGAAGATTGCCCCGGAACGTCCCCGCAACGTTGAGCGCAGGATTACCCCGTCCGCTCGATCATCGCCAGAAACTTCGTCCGCACTGTCTCCGCCGTGGCATTGTCCGGGGCAATCACCATGATCGTGTCGTCGCCGGCCAGCGTGCCGACAACCTCCGGCCACTCTTCGTCATCCAGCGCGACAGCAACCGAATTGGCATGGCCCGGCGAGGTCTTGAGCACCACCAGGTTCTGCGCCAGGCGCACGTCCTGCAGGAACTCGGCTGCAAGAGTCGGCAGGTGCGGACCACCCTCGGAAGCCGTGATTTGCCGGTAACCCTCGGGAGTCTTCGCCAGACCGAGATCGCGGATGTCACGTGACAGCGTCACCTGCGTGGCAGCGACGCCCACTTTCTTCAGCTCCTGGGCCAATTCATCCTGAGTGGCGATGGATTTCCCTCGGATGAGTTTGAGAATCTGCCCCTGGCGGAAGCTTTTGCTCATA
>Ga0335077_10005740_pt1 | contig 15253 bp, 9 predicted proteins | sample Lox_Sample_31_FD_207151 | JGI IMG/M metagenome (GOLD analysis project Ga0335077, IMG submission 207151) | Soil microbial communities from Loxahatchee National Wildlife Refuge, Florida, United States - Lox_Sample_3.1 | ecosystem: Environmental > Terrestrial > Soil > Wetlands | place: USA: Florida... | reverse complement strand
TTCTCCTGGGTCCTTTCTGCCCAGCAGATTCCGCCGTCACAGCCGCCCGTATGGAGCGCCCGCCCTGATGCCGCGGCGTTCGAGAAGCTGGAAAACGACCGGCTCGCCGCGGCGCAGCAATCCATCGACAGGATTACCGCGGTGCGTGGAACGCACACGATCGAGAATACCCTGGCCGAATACGACAACGCCGTCCGCGAGCTGAACACCGCGAATTATCTGTCTACAATGATGCAGCAGGTGCACCCGGATGCCGCGTTCCGCGACCGTGCGACGGCCATGACCACGAAAATCGGAGCAGCCGTCAGCGGGCTGTCCTTGAACCGCGCGGTCTATGACGCGTTGGCGGCGATCGAACTCCGGCAGGCCGACCCGGCGACCCGCTACTACGTCCAGCGGCAACTGCTCGAATTTCACCTCGCCGGTGTGGACAAGGACGATGCCACACGCGCCCGTCTCAAGAAGCTGAACGAAGAACTGACGGAGGAGCAATCGATCTTCGACCGCAACATCTCCGACGGCGTCAACAGAGTGCGCGCGGTCCGCGCCGATCTCGAGGGTCTTCCGGCGGACTACATCAGCCGGCACAAGCCTGCCGCCGACGGCTCCTTCGAACTCACCACCGACTATCCGGACGCGCTGCCGGTGATGAAGTTCGCCACCAGCCAGGATTTGCGCCGCCGCATGTTCCTGGCCTTTCGAACCCGCGCGTACCCGAAGAACCTGGACGTTCTCAAGAAAATGATGCAGACGCGATATGAGATCGCGACGCTGTTGGGCTACCCGTCCTGGGCCGACTACAACGCCGCCGACAAGATGGTGGCCAAGGGCGCGAACATCGCCGCCTTCATCGAAGAACTGGACGCCGCGGCTGGGCCCGCGCGCGACCGCGAATTCGCAATGCTTCTGGCGGAGAAGCGCAAGACCAGCCCGCAGGCAACCGGCATCGAAGATTACAGCGCCAGTCATCTCTCCGAACTGGTGCGTCGCGCGCAGTACAATTTCGATTCGCAATCGGTGCGGCCCTACCTGCCGTTTCCCCGCGTCAAGCAGGGCATCCTGGACACCGCCGCGACGCTCTTCCACCTGCAGTTCAAGCAGGAACTCAATGTGCCCGCCTGGGACCCGGCGGTGGAAACCTGGGACGTGATCGACGGCGGCAAGGCGGTCGGCCGCTTCTACCTGGACATGCATCCTCGCCCCGGCAAGTACAGCCACGCCGAGATGTCGCCCGTACTCGACGGGATTCGGGGGAAACAACTGCCGGAAGCCATCCTGGTATGCAACTTCCCGGCTCCGACTGCTACCGATGCCGGCCTGATGGAATACGACGATGTGGTGACGTTCTTCCACGAGTTCGGCCACCTGATGCATTGGATTTTGGCCGGCAAGCAGCCATGGGCGGGAATCAGCGGCATCAGCATGGAATCGGATTTCGTGGAAGCGCCTTCGCAGATGCTCGAAGAGTGGATGCGCAGCCCGCAGGTGCTGGCATCATTCGCCCGGCATTACCAGACGGGAGAGACGATCCCCGCGGATCTGGTGGCCCGCATGAACCGTGCCTCCGCATTCGGCCGGGCCAGTTGGGTGATCCAGCAGTTGGCCTACACCGCAATCTCCTACGACCTGTACAAGGGCAAGCCGCAGGACACCGATCCCGATGTGATCGACCGTATCGCGGAGCAGCGCTACACCCACTACATCCTGCTGCCGGGCACCCACCCCTACGCCTCGTTCGGCCATCTGGCGGGCTATTCTTCGGCGTACTACACCTACCTTTGGGACAAGGTGATCGCCGAGGACTTCTTCACGCAGTTCGATCACCGGAATCTGCTGGCAGGGGAGACGCCGATGCGGTACCGGCGTCAGGTGTTGGAGCCGGGTGGCTCGGCTTCCGCCAACGATCTGGTGAAGCAGTTCCTGGGCCGTCCACAGAACCTGGCGGCCTTGCAACATTGGATGAACGAGGAATTCGAAACCGTGCCGTCTCGCTGACCGGCGGGCGGCCGGGCGGCCGTCGTATGACCCGCAGTCCGGGCGCTCCTTCCTGGTATAATCTGTCAACAATTCGCCGCTGGCCGGTCCCGAATTCCGCAGTTGTTAACCTCTGGGGACTCCACAATTGCGGACAGCCTGGCGGGGAAATGCTGTCTAAATCCGGTAACGCAAAAGGATCTGAATTCCATGAAACGTTCCGCACTCGCGCTCCTGTTGTTGACCTCTGGGGTCGTGCCGGGCCAGCAGCCGGCGCCCGTCTCCAATGACGACCACGTTCTGATTCAACAACTGCTCCGGCGCGTTCAGGATCTGGAAGCCGAGGTCCAGCGGCTCAAGGGCGCGTCGCCTTCCGCCGACGCGCCGGCCGCCCCGGCTGTCAGCGCGGCGGTCCGGACGCCCGCGCCACAGGCCGCCGTGCAGCCGCCCGCGGAGCGCAGGCCCGCCCCCATGCCCGCCGACAGCATGGGCGGCATGCACGACATCCCGCTCCCCATAACCGAAGGCCTGCAATTCCGCGGTTTCTCGGACATGGGCTTCAGCGCCAGCGATCAGAAGGGCTCCCACACGACGTTTACGGAAGGCGCGTTGAATCTGTTCATGACCAGCAAACTCACCGACAAGGTCAGCGTGCTGGCCGAGCTTCTGTTCGAGTTCGACCCCACCAACGCGATCCACACCGATCTCGAACGCATGCTCATCAACTACTCGGTCAACGATTACCTGAACCTCAGCGCGGGACGCTTTCATACCGACATCGGCTACTACAACACGGCATATCATCACGCGAGCTGGCTGCTCACCACCGTGAATCGCCCCTTCCTCTTCGCTTTTGAGGATCAGGGCGGCATCCTTCCCACGCACAATGTCGGCGTCGCGGCCGGCGGCCTGATTCCATCCGGCCCCGTGGGCCTGCACTGGGTCGCCGAGCTGGGCAACGGCCGCACCTCGCACTCCGTTTCCGGAGCCGTCGCGGAGCCCGTCCAGATCGTGCAAGATGAAAATAGCCGCAAATCTTATAACTTCGCGGCATTTGCCAGGCCCGTCGGAATACCGGGTTTCCAGACCGGGTTTTCGGCGTACCGCGACATCTTCTATCCGACCGGCGGACCGAAAGTGCCGGAGACGATTTGGGACGCCTACGTGACCTACCATCCTTCGGGCCTCGAGTTCACCAGTGAAGCTGTACTGATGCGCCATGCCATCGCAGGAACGAACCGGGTGTTCCACAACAACGGGTTCTACTCGATCCTGTCGAAGAACCTCGGCAAGTACCGGCCGTATTTCTCCTACGAGTACCTGAACATCGCCCGCAACGAGCCGATCTGGGGCTCCGTCGGGCTGCGCCACGGGCCATCCACCGGCCTCCGCTACGAGCTCAACGAATCGGTCGCGTTCAAGCTCGAGTATTTCCGGCTCATGCGCCGCAACATCCCGGATGTGAACGGCCTGCGAACCCAGATCGCCTTCACATTCTGACCGCAGGCGATTTGGCGCAGGCACTCATGCCTGCCGAGTCGGCACTCGTGCCGACGCTTTTTTGGTCGCCTCGAGCTCCCGTGTCGGCGAAGAGTTTTCGAGGCTGCCGCGCAGAGAGAAGAACGCGTCGAAGGCCTCAAGCCACCCCGGCGAAAGCGTCCGCGTCCCTCTTTTCAAATTCCATCGCCAGGTCTGCCTCCACCGCCTTTCAGGCGGTCAGCTTGCAGCGGGTTTCAACTTTGTATTCGGCTCCCATGTCGATCGGGCTGGGTTTTGGTGGGGCGGGCCGTTTAGCCTGCCAATGAAGACATCGACGGGGCAGGCGAAACCGCCTGCCCCACCGCCACGGCCGCGCACTTCAGGCGGCTTTGAGCCGCAACCTGATTCCACCCGCTTTGAGCCGGTGGTCATCAACAACAACATTTGATGGCGCCCAAAGAGCGCCCCGATGAGTCGGGGCGCTTCAGACACGAGTGTCCGCGCCACATCGCTTTTCGGTGAGCCCACACTTCTCGGCTGATCGCGCAGCCGGCGGTGTGCCGCGCCGCGTCAAACTCTCAGAATCTCCTGCACCTTGAACAGCAGAGCATCCGGCACATATGGCTTCGCCACAAAACCCGCCTCGCGCACGGACCCTCCGTGATTTTCGATCAGCTCGTGCGGGTAGCCCGAAACGTACAACACCTTCATGGAGGGAATCCGTGCCTGAAGGCGCTCGGCCAACTCGGGCCCCGTCATTCCCGGCATGATCACGTCCGTTACCAGCAGGTCGATGGGATCCGGGTGGCGTGCTGCCGCCGCAATCGCGTCCAGCCCCGATTCCGCTTCGATCGTCCGGTAACCCTCCGCCGCCAGGATGGATGCCGTCAGGTTCCGAACGGCCTCCTGATCCTCGACCACCAGGATCGTGGCAGCCTGCCCCGCCTCTGCGGGCGTCTCAACCGCGAGCCTCTCCGGAAAATCCACCGTATCGGCCGACGGCAGATAGATGTGGAATGCCGCGCCCTCACCCGGGGTGCTCTCCACATCGATCCAGCCCCGATGCTGCGCGACGATCCCCTGCACGGTCGCCAGACCCAGGCCGGACGCCAGCGCCCGTTGCTTCGTGGTGAAGAACGGTTCGAAGATCCGCTCCTGCGTGTTCTCGTCCATTCCAACGCCATTGTCGCTCACCGTCAGCATGACGAAGTCTCCCGCGCGGGCGCCGCGGTGCCGAACCGCCCTCGCCTCGCCGATCTGGACGTTTCCGGTTCGAAGTGTCAATACCCCTCCTACAGGCATGGCATCGTTGGCGTTTCGCAACAGGTGCGCAATCACTTCAGCCATCTGTTCGGGATCGGCCGTGATGGGCTTCAGCGCCGGCGCAAGGTCGGTAACCACGCGTATGCCGGGCTCCAACAAACCGTGCCACGTGTGGTGCCCGTCCTGAATCATGGTATTCAAGTCCAGCGATTTGGGGCGCATCAGCCGCTTCCGGCCGTAAGCCAGCAGTTGCCCGGTCAGGTTGGCCGCCTGTTCCCCGGCTTTTTGAATCTGCGCCACATCTTTCAATGCCGCGTCCCGGCTGCCCAAATGTCCCCGCAACAGCGTGGCGTACCCGTTGATGACCGTCAGCAGATTGTTGAATTCGTGAGCCAGTCCGCCGGACAGAACCTCGATGCTCTCGAGTCTTCGCGCCTCATGTAGTTCCCGTTGCAGGAAGTCCCGTTGCTGTTCGGCCTGCCGCCGCGCGGTGATGTCGCGGTGAACGCAGAAGATCAGAATCTCGCCGCCGAATTCGGCGCCGCTCGCGCTCACCTCCACTTCGTAACGGCTCTCGTCCTTCCGCCGGTGCCGCGTCTCGAAAGTGGCCGGAGTCGAAGCCAATTGCTGCAAGCTCTCCAGCAATTCCTCGCGGCTCTTCAAGTCCTCCCAGTCCCAAACCGACAGCCCGGCCATTTCCCGCGCGTCATATCCCAGCATGGCCGCGAAGCTGCGATTCCACTCGCGCAGACGGCCGCTTCGATCCAACACCGCGATTCCGTCCTTGGACTCTTCCACCAGGATGCGCCGGCGGATCGCCTGTTCCGCGAGAACCAGTTCAGTCCGCTTGCGCGCGCTGACGTCGGTCTGAAAACCGTGCCAGATAATCCCCTCGGCATCCGCCGCGGGAATCGAACGCCCCTCCACCCAGATTTCGCCCTTTTTCGGATGGCGAATGCGGAATTCCTGGTGCCACTCGGTCAGGCAGCGGGCCGATTCTGCGATCGATGCGCGCACCCGAGCCACGTCGTCCGGATGAATCAGGCTCCACAGGCCGGACGAATCCTGCCTGACGTCGGCCGCCGGGGTCCCCCAGACATCTTCGAACGCACGGCTGGCATAGGGGAAACAGCCCGTGCCGTCCAGGCGGCGCCGAAAAGAGTAAATCGCGCCCGGCAGCATCGCCGCGGTGGTTTCCAGTTGCTCCTGCAAAGCCAGGCGTTCCCGCAGCACCGCTTCGGCCTGGCGCGCCGCGGTGATATCGCGCGCGATGCCCATCACGCCGATCAGCCGCCCCGTCTCGTCGCGCATGGGAGCCCGGATGGTTTCCACCAGCAGGCTGCGGCCGTCTTCGCGCATGACGATCCGCTCGTGAGATACCTGGGGCGCTCCGGCGGCAATGGCCTCGCGGTCCCGCTGGCGGTAGCCCTCCGCTTCCGGCGCCGGAAAAAAATCGAAATCCTTCTTGCCCGCGATGTCGCTTTCCTTGGCCTGGAAAAAGCGCTCGACGGATGAGTTGCAGCCCAGAAAAACGCCTTCCGGATCCTTGAGCCACACCATATCGGGGATGGTCTGAATCAGCGTCTTGAGGAAAGCGTGCTCACCTTCGAGTTTCTGGTGGAGCAGCTTGATACCCGTGATGTCGCTGAAAACCGCGATGACTGCCTTTTCGCCGCCGAACTCAGTCACCGCCGCGCCGATTTTGGCCCATCGCATGCCGCCGTTTTGTGTACGAAATTGCGCTTCAAAACCTGCCAGCCGCCCGCTTTCGGTCAGCATCGCGAGGAACCGTTCGCGGTCGGGGGGTTGCCGCCAGAAATCCGCCATGCGATTGCCGGTGAGTTCGCCGGGCGCGCAACTGAAAAACTCGGCCGCGGGGTCGTTCGCGAACAGGATCCGGCTTCCCGGAACCGACACCACCACCACCGGCATCTCGGTGTTGTGGATGAGAACCCGATAGCGCTCCAGGCTCTCATTCAGAGCCTGCTCGGCGTGCCGCGATTCCGTGACGTCGGTCTGAATCCCGTCCCACAATAGCTGGCCGTCGCGCAGGCGCCGGGGCGAGGCGGAGAGTTGGATCCAGCGGACTTCGCCATCTGTCCGGCGGACGCGCACCACCACGCTGAGCGCCCGCATCTCTTTCGCCGAAACACTCTCCGCGGCGAGCAGCGCCGGCACATCTTCATCCAGCGTCACCCGGTAGAACAACGCCGGGTCCCGGAGCATTTCCGCCGCGGTGTAGCCCAGCAGCCGCTCGATTCCCGCGCTGACGTACAGGAATCGCCGGCTCCCGTCGGGCTGCCGCACCATCTGGTAGACCGCGCCATGCGGCAGATGGTCTCCCAGTGCCTGCAAACGCGCCTGGCCCTCCCGTGAGGAATGGGCAGCATCGCGAGCCTCCGTGTAGGCCGACGCCAGAAGCATAGCGGTAAACGCAATGAATGCCATGAAGATCTGAAGACCCAGCATCCGCCCGCTGGGGTCTCCCAGGTCCCAGGGGAGCGGCCCGCCGCTTGCCGCCCTGCTGGTGAGCACGATGGCGCAGAGCACCACCAGGGCCAAGGTGACGCCCCGTTGGCCGAAGCGCAGTCCTGGCCAGGCCAGAAGCGCGATGAGCATGTACGGATGCGGGGAAAGCGGATGCGTCGCCACCTCGAACGACAGGCGCCCCGCCCAAGACCAGACCGCCAGGAACAAAACCCACTCGAAGACCACGAGCCAGCGGAACTCGGAAAACATGCCGCGGAGATTCCGCCACGTCACGATCAGCGGGGTAACCAGCAGAATGGCCAGCCCGTCCGATATCCACCACGTGCGCCACAAATCCCAATAGGCCGCGCTGCTCACCAGCCTGGCGGCGCCGGCTCCCAGGAGCGCGGTGCATGCGTTCACCAGAGTGGCCGCGAAACCCAACGCCACGATCTCGCGGACGCGGACAAACCGCGCCTCCCCGCGGCACAACCTGCTGATAGCCCAGGCACACGCGACCGATTCCACGATGTTGGCGGCCATCAATGCGGCACTGGCCGCTACCGCGCGGCCCGACAGCAGGCCGGACACGGTGCCCGCCAGGAATATTGCAGCCAGAATCCACGGCCAGAGCCGCCGGCGGGTGAGGAGCAGCGCCGCCAGCCCGATGCCGCCCGCGGGCCACACCGCCGCCAGCACGCGCTGCGAGCCGGGCAGCACGTAAGCCAGTTCCTGAGCCAGACAATACACCAACGCGATCGCGGCGGCCAGGAGCACAACTCGCCACGAGAGAGTGTGGGGCTGCCGTTCGTGCGCCAGTTTGCTCATAACATCATCGATCGACTATTCTGGCTCACACCGGGTACGGTGTCGATGGGCGTCCCTCAGCGCCCCATCGCCAGTCGCTCCGCCAGGACGGGAGGCAGGCCGGCATCCCGAATCTTCTTCTGGGTGGACGCAATGTTGTAATCGGTGCGGCAATAGGTGACCACCTGCGATTCCGAATTGAATATCGCGTAAGCCGCGCGTGGATTGCCGTCACGCGGCTGGCCCACCGAACCCGGATTGATCAGGTACGCGCATTCCGCGTCGATCTCCATGTCCTGGCGGTCGCCCCATCCCGACGGGCACATGATGGTCTCCACGCGGGAGCGGTTCCAGATGAACCCGCCCTGTACATGGGTGTGGCCGAAAAACGCCAGCCGGCATTCCAGGTAGGTGAAGGACTGGCTTGCCTCATCCACGGCCAGCACATACTCATCCTCGTCGAACGGCGACCCATGTACCAGTTGGAATCCGTCTTCAATGAGGGGACCTTTCGGCAGACCGCGAGTGTAGGCGGCATTTTCGGGCGTCAGATTGCTCTGCGTCCAAAGCGCGGCGAGGCGAGCCACCGGGTTGAACCACTCCAGGTCGTCCAGACCGGTGCAGGCCTTGTCGTGATTGCCGCGCACCACCAGTTCGCAATGCTCCCGCACCCACTCTACGACCGGATTCGGGTCCGCCCCGTAACCCACCAGATCACCGCAGCAAACGGTCCGGTCGTATTGCCCGTTGGCGTCCTGGAGCACCGCTTCCAGGGCGTCCCAATTGGCATGAAGGTCGCTCAGGATGAGATAGCGCACGGTTGTCCGGAATTATGCCTTTCTGAGTCGGAGCACGGAGATTTCAGGAGGCGCCCCAATGCGGGTCGGAATGACGATGGTGCCAATCCCCCGCGTGACATAAGCGGTAGCTGTTCGCGAGCGGTACAGACCGTAAACAAAGGGAGTGGCATAGCGGGCAGGATTGATGGATTGATCCAGGATCTCGATATTGACTTGTCCGCCATGCGTATGCCCCGCCAGCAGGAGATTATAGCCCTGTTGCGCCGCTACCGGAAAGACGTCCGGATTGTGCGAGAGCAGGACATTCACGGCGCCGGGAACGATCATCGTCTCCGCGCCGCGCAGATAATCCTTCTTTCCGGCCAGGGACTGGTAATCCACGCCGGCCAGGTTGAGGGTCGCACTGCCGAATCGAAGCTGCTGGGACTCGCTTCGCAGGAAGCGGATCCCGACCTTTCGCGCGGCCTGTTCGGTGTAGTCTTCCGCGCCGGCATAGCGTTCGTGATTGCCCATGCAGCCGAACATGCCGGCGTCCGCCTTGAGGCGCGCCAGTTGGCGAATACAGGCATCTAGGGGGTCGCCCCGGCCGGAAATCAGGTCGCCGGTCACGACGATCAGGTTCGGCCGCAATTCCATCGAGGCATCGATGACGCGCGACAGTTCGGCTTCGCTCAGAAAGGCGCTGAGGTGAATGTCGCTCAACTGCAGAACCCGAAGCCCGTCCAGGTCCTCGGGCAGGCCCGGAACCGGCGCATCCAGTTCGCGCACCCGAAAGTCGGTCCGCTGCACCAGCGAGCCGTATCCCATCACCGCCAGGGGTGTCGCCATCAACACGCCGCCCGCTGCGTTCAGGGCCCGGCGCCGCCCTGGATCCACGTCGGCGTCCAGGTGGTGCTTGACGAGTTCGAGGATTCCATACATCACGAAGAGCGCGGTAGATGCCAGAAGGTACGCGAGCGCGACCGCCCCGATCAGCGCCGCCGGCCTGGCCGGGATTTTCGCCCGCCCCACCAGGTCCGACCAGGTCATTAGATAGCCCGCCAGTATGAGCGCTTCCGCCAACAAGATGCCAGCCCGCGCGGTTTGCAGTTGCCGGCCCGAAAAACACCGGCGCGCAGCCCTGAGTGCACGGACGCTGAGGCGCCACTGCACCATCGCCAAAACCACCAGAAGAATCAGATCAAAAGGGTTCAATGCATCCCGACCTTTCTTCTCATTGTAGTGACTTTCCCCCGGCGCACGGCGAGGCATCCGGCGGCAGGGGTGGTTTCCGCACGGAAGGCGAGTACCTGGTACGTCCCTGAACCCCGAAATGTTACGGTGGGGAAGTGAACGTTGGCATCACGTGTTACCCCACATACGGCGGAAGCGGAATCGTCGCGACCGAATTGGGACTTGAATTAGCCCTCCGCGGGCACGAGGTCCACTTCATCACCTACGCCAACCCCATCCGCCTCGACCCGGGTACGCCGCGCATTCATTACCACGAGGTCGAAGTTTCCAACTACCCGCTGTTCCAATACCCGCCATATTGCCTGGCCCTCGCCTCGCGAATGGCGGAAGTGGCCGAAGCGTACAGCCTCGACCTGCTCCACGTGCACTATGCCATTCCGCACTCCATCGCCGCCCTGCTGGCGCAGCAGATGCTCGAGCCCGTGCGGCGGCTGCCCTTCATCACCACGCTCCACGGCACGGATATCACCCTGGTGGGAACGGACCGCTCCTACTTCCCGATCACGAAATTCTCGATTGAGAAGTCCGACGGCATCACCTCCATCAGCGAGTATTTGAGGAGACAGACCGTGGAGGTCTTTGGCGTCGCCAACCAAATCCACGTCATCCAGAACTTCGTCAACTGCGACCGCTATCGCAGCGACGATGTCAAGGCCGGCGCGGCCCGGTACGCCCCTTCGGGCGAAAAGCTGCTGATTCACCTGTCGAACTTCCGGCCCGTGAAGCGCCCCGTGGACTGCATTCGGATTCTGGCCGAGGTTCTCAAGAGCGTGCCGGCTCACCTGCTGATGGTGGGAGACGGTCCCGAGCGCGGTCCCGCGGAGCACCTGGCACGGTCGCTCAAGGTCGATCGCCATGTGTCTTTTTTGGGAAAGCAGGATCACGTGGAGCGGCTGATCCCATTGGCGCACGTCCTGCTCATGCCCAGCGAGATGGAGGCTTTCGGGCTGGTGGCGCTGGAAGCGATGGCGTGCGGCGTGGTGCCGGTGGCAACTCTCGTTGGCGGCGTTCCCGAATTGATTACGCACGAAGAAAACGGCTTCCTGGAGCCCGCTGGCGATATTGCCGCACAGGCCGCGCGGGTGGTGGAACTGCTCACGGACGAGGTCCTTCACGGCCGGATGCGCAAAGCTGGGCGCCGGCATGCGTCCGAGCGCTTTTGCACCGACAAAATCATTCCGCAGTACGAGAGGGCTTACGAAGAGGTGCTAAACCGGCGCGCCTGGACGTCGGATGGATAGATGCTCTATATGAGAGCGCTATACCAGCACGCCGGTCATCACCTGGATCGCGGAACGGCAGAATGCCGGCAGGTCTTCCGGCTTGCGGCTGGTCACCAGGTTGTTGTCCACTACCACTTCAGCGTCCACCCAGTGCGCGCCGGCGTTGATAACGTCGTCTTTAATGGCGAAGAATGAGGTCGCCGTTCGGCCCTTGAGCATGTCGCCGGCGGAGCACAGGATCCAAGGGCCGTGGCAGATGGCCGCCACCAGCTTGCCTTGCGCGTCCATATCCTTCACAAACTGGTTGGCCTTCGGATGCCGGCGGATGTGGTCCGGGGCATAACCACCGGGCGCCACCACGCCGTCGAAATCCGCGGCTCTGGCGTCGTCGTAGGAAAGCTGGCACTTTACGGGGTAGCCGAGCTTGCTGGTGTAGGTTTCGCCGGCTTTGGCGCCAACCGTCACCACCGTGGCACCAGCTTCCTGAAAACGAAACAGCGGGTACCAGACTTCCATCTCCTGGTACAGATTGTCCACAAGAATCGCGATCTTCTTTCCGGATAGCTCCATGTGTCCATGGTAGCCCGGCCGCTATTGCCCCAGAATCTCGAGGTATCGCGCCACCGCCTGGATTCCGCGATAGAAATTCGGCAGGTGGAACTTCTCGTTGGGCGCGTGCAGATTGTCGTCGGGGAGGCCGAATCCCATCATCACGCTGGGGATGCCGAGATTGCGGTCGAACACTCCCACGATCGGAATCGAACCGCCGGAGCGGATGTACACGGTGTCCTTGCCGAACGTGTCCTTCAATGCCGCCGCGGCCGCATGTATGTAGGGATTGTCGGGGTTGGTGAGCGAAGGCGCACCGGCGCTCACGATTTTCAATTCCGCCGTCACGCCCTTGGGGCAGGCCGCCTTCACCGCGGCCCTGGTCTGTTCGATCGACTCCTCAAGCTGCTGGTCGCCCACCAGCCGTGTGCTGATCTTCGCTACCGCGCGTGCCGGTATCACCGTCTTCGCGCCTTCGCCGGTGAAGCCTCCGCGGATGCCGTGTACCTCGAGAGTTGGCCGCGCCCAGGTGCGTTCGAACACCGAAAGGCCTGGCTCGCCTACCAGTTGGCTGGCGCCCATCTCCTTCTCGGTGTATTCCTTTTCGTTGAATGGCAGCCGCGCCCAGGCGTCGCGTTCCTTGTCGCCGGGCGGCACCACACGGTCGTAGAAGCCGGGGATCCGGATGTGGCCGTCACGGTCTTTGAGCGCCGTGATGATCTCGGCTACGGCCATCATGGGGTTCGGAGCGGCCCCGCCGTAGATCCCGGAATGCAGGTCGTGTTCGGCGCCCTGCACGATCAGCTCGTAATAAATCAACCCGCGCAAGCCGATGCAGATCGTCGGCAGCTCGGGTGCGAACATTTCCGTATCGCATACAATGGCAGCGTCGGCCTGCAAGCGCGGCGGCCTGGTCTTGACATAGGCCTCGATGAATTCGCCGCCGGTCTCCTCTTCACCTTCCAGCAGGAACTTCACATTCACCGGGAGCTTGCCGGTGGTCTTGAGCAGACTCTCCACGGCCTTGATCTGGATGTAGACTTGGCCCTTATCGTCTACCGCGCCGCGCGCGTAGATGTTGTCCCCGCGCACATCCGGCTCGAATGGCGGCGACTTCCACTCATCCAGCGGATCGGGCGGCTGCACATCGTAGTGGCCGTAGAACAGGACCGTGGGCTTGCCCGGAACGCCGAGCCATTCCGCATAAACCAGCGGATTACCGCTGCCTTCAATCAACTCGGCGGCGGTCATCCCCGCCGCGCGCAGCTCGTTCATGGCGAATTCCGCCGCGCGCCGGATATCCGGCTTGTGCTCCGTCAACGTGCTGATGCTGGGAATTCGAAGGAAAGTCTTCAGGCCTTCGAGGAAGTCAGTCTGATGCTGCTGATAGTAGTTCATAAGGAGCTCCATTTGTCATGATAATCGGGGGGCCTCTCACATGATACGCCGTCGCCGGCCCGCCCCAGATTGGCCTAGTTGCTCTTGATATCGTCCAGCGCCCTGGCCAAAAGGTCTTCCACGCGCAAACGCGCTGCCCAGTCGTTCAGGTACTCGAAGTTCATGTCCTCGTTGACAGCTACCAACGTTGTGATGTCGTCCCACCGGCGTTCGGAGACCTCGCCTCCGATGCGGTACCACTGCAACTTGGCGAGCAGGATCTCCTCAGCACTCGCCACCGGGCGCTCGGCCTCAATGTCGAGGAACGAAAGAGGAACTTTCGTGGCCCGGATCAATTGCACGGCGTGGAATTCGGCAGTTGCAGGAAAGATGTCGATCTTCTGGCCCCGGGAAATGTAGATGACGTTGAAGGACTGCCCGGACTGGAGTGCCTGACGCATCTGTTCTGGCTCCGCGTACCAGTCACGGCCCAGGTCCTGGGCGAGGCGGTCCACGTGATGCGGTCCGATGCCCGCAACAATATCAACATCGCGAGTCGCTCGCGCGATCCCTCGTGCGGATGATGCCACCGATCCGCCGATCAGGTATTGGATGCCGAGCTTCGAGAAAGCGGCGGCGAGGAGGCTAAGCGTGTCGGCCAGATCGCCAGCCATCCGGAGGCCCCCCCTTATACTTTGCGATAGAGGTCCGGGCCCAGGTTGATCAGCGCGGTACGCAGGAAGATCTCGCGGTCGCCGGCATTGGGGTGCCGCTGCCGCGTGCCTGCCGCAGCCGCGCGGCGAATGGTCTCCGACCACTCGAAAACCTGGCGCAGCTTCTCCGAAGGCGACATGCGGCGTTGGAGCTGAAGGTACGCCTTCCAGGCTTCCGGCGATGTGTCGCGCGGCCTCACGACCACATTATAGCCGCGGTGCGGCCGCCATGGTACGATTTTGCTGGCGTGGCAACCGTCGCACACTACGAAATCGAGGAGGAACTAGGCCGCGGTGGTATGGGTGTCGTGTATCGGGCGAAAGATACGATTATCGGGCGGCAGGTGGCCATTAAGGCTCTTTCGGTGGGTTTAACTTCGAAATCTTCGGAAGCACCTGAGTTTCGCGAGGCGCTGCTGAAGGAGGCACGCGCCGCCGGACAGTTAACCCACCCCAATATCGTCACGATCCACCATGCCTTGCTGGAGGGCGGCTGTTTGTACGTCGTGATGGAACTGGTGGAGGGACACACGTTGGAGGCGGAGTTGCCATCCAGCGCCCTGGAGGCGGTGGAGCGCCGTCTTGCGCTGCTCTCGCAAGCCGCCCAGGCGCTCGATTATGCTCACTCGCGTGGCGTAGTGCATCGTGACGTCAAGCCGTCTAACTTTCTCGTGAATTCCGACGGCATCTTGAAGTTGACCGACTTCGGTATCGCCAAACTTTCAGGGGCTACAGGCGGAAGTTCGACTCAGTTGGTGGGAACGCCCCACTACATGTCGCCAGAGCAGGTAGAGGGGCGGCGAGTAAACGGCCGTTCCGATCAGTTTTCGCTCGCTGTGGTCGCCTGGACGCTGTTGACCGGTGAGAGGCCGTTTCGGGGCGACAGCGCAGTCGCGGTGTTGTACAACATTGTTCACTCGGCGCCATTGCGACAGGAATCGTCTTCGACGCCACGAGCCGCCATCGAGACGTTGGAACGGGCGCTGTCCAAGGACCCCGAGCGACGTTTTTCTACGTGTCAGGACTTCGTCGCAGCTCTCAGTCAGTCGATGCGGCCAAACGATGAGGCTATCGGGGTGTCCACCACTCGACCCGTCGTCCCCGCCAAGTGGTGGGTAACGCTCCTGATTGCTGTCTCTGTCGCTGCCGCAGCCTGGTACCGCAGCGCCCGATCCCCGGCTGCGGCTGTCAGGCAAAGCGAGATTCGGGAGCCAAAGACGGCGCAGAACCGTGTCGAGACCTCTGCCAAACAACAGGCCGCACAGGCATCGACCCAGCGTGAGAGTCTCGCAGAGAGAGCGTCCCCGGCAAAAACTCCAGGGTCGCAAAAAGCAGCTACGCGTCCGTTCACAGCCCCTAAGACTTC